>Ga0136653_10001773_pt1 | contig 11775 bp, 8 predicted proteins | sample LakKivw275mmetaG_FD_94866 | JGI IMG/M metagenome (GOLD analysis project Ga0136653, IMG submission 94866) | Anoxic lake water microbial communities from Lake Kivu, Rwanda to study Microbial Dark Matter (Phase II) - Lake Kivu water 275m metaG... | ecosystem: Environmental > Aquatic > Freshwater >... | reverse complement strand
GTCCCAGAACGTCTCCTGGAATTTCTTGAACTTGGCGTCCTCGGCCGACTGGGCCAGGAGGGCGCCCGTCGTGCAGGCGACGAGGGCCAGCACGGCGAGGACGATCATGGTCTTCTTCATGGGTTCCTCCTCAAAACGGTCTCGGCAATCCTAGCATACTTCGCCGCTCCCTGACAAACCCTTTTCAACCCTCTCGATCTATATGAAACGGGGTTCTCTCTACCAGCGGATGAAGGCCGAAGCCCAGGTGTAGCCGGACCCGAAGGCGGTCACGGCGACGAGGTCGCCGCGCTTGATCCGGCCCGCCTTGACGGCCTCGTCGAGGGCGATCGGGATCGAGGCGGCGGTCGTGTTGCCGAAGCGCTCGATGTTCCGGATGACCTTCTCGACCGGGATCTTGAGCCCCTTGGCGACCATCAGCGAGATGCGGTCGTTGGCCTGGTGGGGAATGAGATGGTCGACGTCCTCGATCGTCAGGCCGTTCTTCTCGAGCCCCGCTCGCACGGCCTCGGGCATGCGCTGGCAGGCGTTGACGAAGACGTTGCGCCCTTCCATGCGGGGGAAGAAGCGGCCCTCCTCGAAGTACTCCGTCCGGAAGGTTGGCTTGTCGTGGGAGCTCGGCTTCTCCATCCAGAGGTGCTGCACGAAGTTCCCGTCGGCAAAAAGATGCGTCGAGAGGATGCCGCGCCCGTCGTCCCCGGATCCCGGCTCCAGGATGACCGCCCCGGCGCCGTCGCCGAAGAGGACGGACATGTCCCGGCCCCTGTCCGTGTAGTCCAGGTTGGCCGACTGGACCTCGGCGGCGACGAGGAGGATGCGCTTGTAGGTGCCGGCCTTGATGTACTGGTCGGCGACGGACAGGGCGTAGATGAAGCCGCTGCACTGATTGCGGATGTCCACGGCCCCGATCGTGCCGAGCCCCAGCTTGGCCTGGACCATGACCCCGATGCCGGGGAAATAATGGTCCGGGGACAGGGTGGCGGCGACGAGGAAGTCGATCGTCGACGGGTCGATGCCCGCGTCGGCGATGGCCCGCTTGGCCGCCTCGACGGCCAGGTCGGAGGTTCCGACGCCGGGGTCGACGTGGTGCCGCTCGCGGATGCCGCTCCGCTCGCGGATCCACTCGTCGGACGTGTTCATCAGCTTCTCGAGGTCCTGGTTGGTGACGATCCGGGGCGGGACGTAGTGACCAGTCCCGGTGATGATGGTCCGAATCGTTGGCATGCTCATGTTCATTATAAAGGAAGCCTCCCTAAAAATAAAATGCGGCCTCGTCGAGGCCGGGTCACAGCAAGCCTTTCCAGAGGTACCAGGCGATCGTCTCGCCGAGGCCCTGTTCGAGGGAGAAGACGGCTTCGAATCCGAGCTCGCGCCGGGCCCTGCCGACGTCGGCCACCCAGGCGTCCGGCTTCAGTTGCTTGGCCTTGCTCATATTGAAGACCGAGCGACTGCTCCCGACCAAGCGCCCGACGCCCTCGGAGGCGAGGGAGGCGAGATAGGCGGACCAGACAGGCAGCCGCACCGGGAGGGGCTTCTTTCCCAGGAACGACGCGGCGATCCGGCTAATCTCGTCCCAGCTGCTTGTCTCGGGGTGGGCGATGTTGAAGATCTCCCCGCTTGGCCGGCATGGGGCCGCAGCCAGCCGGCACGCCCGGACGGCGTCGCGCACATAGATCAGGCTCAGGACCTTGCGCCTCCCCATGACGGGCCTGAGGCCGCGCCGGATCCATCTGAACATCTCGAGGAAGTCCTCGTCCCGGGGCCCGTAGATGGCCGCCGCCCGGAGGAGGACGACCGAGAAGCGGTCCCGGCTCTTCAGAACTTCCTCTTCGGCCGCGAGCTTGCTTTCCCCATAGGGAGAGACCGGGCGGGGCGGGTCGTCCTCACGGACGCCGCGTCCGGCCGGGGAAGGGCCGACGGCTGCCAGACTGCTCAGCTGGACGAACCGGAGCCGCCGGTCCTGACCTTCGAGGGCCCGAAGCAGATTTGCCGTGCCGTCGCGGTTTACGCTATAATACTCGCTTGGTTTAGGGGTTTTGGTCAGCCCGGCCAGGTGGAAGACGGCATCGAGCCCGGCCGGCAGGCCGGGGATGTTCCCGAGATCCCCGACCAGGAAGCGGACCCCGTCGATCCCCTCCAGCCAGCGCGATTTCGACGGGTCGCGGACGAGGGCGAAGACCTCGCAGCCGGGATCCTCGAGGAGCGACTCCACGAGATGGCTCCCGAGGAAGCCCGTTCCTCCGGTGACCAAGACGCGCATGGGCCGGATTCTATGCGATTCGACCGCGACGGTCAATGAACTCGCGGCCCGCAGAGGAGACGCGCGTGGACCTTTTCGACAAGGGCCGGTCCTTCGCCTTCACCATTTTGGTCCTGCTGGGGGCGGCCTCCGCCGCCCAGGCGGCGACCATCACCATGCCGCTGTCCCAGGTCAAGCCGGGCATGGTCGGCCGCGGCAAGACCGTCTTCCAGGGCAAGGTCATCGAGGAGTTCGAGGCCGAGATCCTGGGGATCCTGGAGAACCCCTCGCCGAAGCGCAGCGTCATCCTGGCCCGGCTGAAAGGGCACGGCCTCGAGTCGACCGGCATCATCGCCGGCATGAGCGGCAGCCCCGTCTACGTCGACGGCAAGCTCATCGGGGCGGTGGCTTCGGGGTTCGCCTTCTCGAAGGAGCCGATCGCCGGCATCACCCCGATCGAAGAGATGCTCGCCGTCGGTGAGTCCCCCGCGGAGGCCCGGCCCGGGACCTTGGCCCCGCCCGTCATCCGCGAGGACGCCAGTCAAGAGGAGATCGCCGGCGCCTACCTGAAGGCGCTGGCCCCGGCCGCCTCCGCCGAAGCGGCGCCCAAGGCGGCCTTCGCCCCGCTCGAGCTTCCTCTCGTCTTCAGCGGCTTCTCCGCTCAGGCCTTTGAAAAGGCCCGGGCCCTCACCCCGGCCGGCTTCATGGCTGTCCGCGGCGGGACCGGGAGCCAGGCCCGCCCCGGCGCGGCGCCGGCGGCGGAGCCGTCGCTGCGGGAGGGCGACGCCGTGGGCGTTCAGCTCCTCGGCGGCGACCTCGACGTTTCGGCCGTCGGCACGGTGACCTATGTCGACGGCAACAAGATCCTGGCCTTCGGCCACCCGGTCTACAATCTCGGGAGCGTCGACTACGCGATGACCCGGGCGGGGATCGTGGCCGTCATGCCCAGCATCGAGAGCTCGTTCAAGCTCTCCCTGACGGGGCCAGTCATCGGGCGGTTCAGCCAGGACCGGACGGCCGGCGCCGCGGGCGAGGTCGGGGCCCTGCCTCATCTCATCCCGCTCAACATCGCCCTGCAGACGGGCCCGGCGGCGAAAAAGGACTTCAAGCTCAAGCTCATCGCCGACAAGTTCCTGACGCCCGCCCTGATCAATATGGCCGTGTCGGGCCTGGTGACGAGCGAGCTCCGGAGCTACGGCGACGTCTCGCTCGATTTCTCGGCCGACATCTTCCTCGACAAGGGCGGCCTGAGCGTCCATCTCGAGGACCTTTTCTCGGGCAGCTTCGACAATCCGCCGACGAGCCTGTCCGGGCTGCTCGCGGCGGTCGTCCAGTTCCTGATGAACAACGAGTTCACGAACGTCGGCATCTTCCGCATCGATCTCAACGTCCGGGCCCTCGAGGAGAGCCGGCAGGCCGTCCTCGAAAAGGTCCTCCTCGACAAGTACGAGGTCATGCCGGGCGAGCCCATCCAGCTCAAGGCCTTCTACCGGACCCAGAATGAGCAGAGCCTCGTCGAAGAGGTGACGGTGGCCGCGCCCGCCCTGCCGGCCGGCAGCGAGTTCCAGATCCTGGCCGGCGACGCGGCTTCCATGCAGCAGGTCGAGCGGGCCCAATACCGGGTCCGGGGCTTCGTGCCCCGCAACCTCGAGATGCTCGTTCGCCTGCTCAGCAACCTGCGCAAGAACGACCGGATCTATTTCCGGATCATGGCCCCCAAGCCCGGGCTCTTCCTGAAAGGGGAGGAGCTGCCCAACCTGCCGCCGACCGTCAAGTCGATGTTCGCGTCGGAGCGGGCCTCAGCCGCGGGGCCGACGGAGCTCACCCGTTCGACCCTGAGCGAGTATCAGCTTCCCATCCCGTACGTCTTCCGGGGCGGGGCCTCCATCCCCGTCCGCATCCGCGATTAGGAGCCCTCCGCATGCGAAAGACCGCCCTGTTCACCCTCCTCGCTCTTCTCGCCGTGGCCGCGTCCCTTCAGGCCGTTGTACCGCAGAAGTGGGAGCTGCGCACGCGCGAGGATTACCTGCGGGGCAAGTTTGACGGCGTTTCGGTGTCTACCGACGGCGCGCTCGCCCTGGCCCCGAAGGAACAGAAGATCGCCGCGCCGCAGGAGGAGTTCTATCTCTCGGTCCTCGTGACCGAGGACGGAACGACGTTCCTCGGCACGGGGCACGGGGGAAAGGTCTACCGGATCGACAAGGACGGCAAGGCCGAGCTTTGGTTCCAGGCCCCGGAGATGGACGTCACCGCCCTGGCCCGGGACCGCAAGGGCGTGCTCTATGCGGCGACCTCCCCGAACGGCAAGATCTACAAGATCGGGGAAAAAGGCAAAGCGGAGGAGTTCTTCAATCCCGCCGAGAAGTACATCTGGGACCTGCTCTTCCTCGATGCGGGCGAGCTCTGGGCGGCCGTCGGCGAGAGCGGCGGCATCTACCGGATCTCGCCGCTCGGCGAGGGGCGGATGTTCTTCCGGGCGCCCGAGAACCACATCCTCCGCCTGGAGCGGGCCGGACGCGGCGACATCATCGCCGGCAGCGGCGGCAACGGTGTCGTCTACCGGATCACGCCGGAGGGGCGCCCCTCGGTCCTCTTCGAAACGCCTTATGAGGAGGTCCGGTCGCTGGCCGTCGACCCGGCGGGGCAGATCTACGCCGCGGCCTCCGGGACGCCGTCTCGGCCGCGCAAGGACGAGGGCGCGGCGGAGTCCCCCGTCCGGCTGGACGCCGAGGTCGTCATGACCGTCAGCGCCTCGGCCCCGGCCGCGCCATCCGCGGCTCCGGGACCGGCGTCGGCGGCGGGGGCCGGCGGCAAGGACGGCGGCGCCCTGTACCGGATCTACGCCGACGGGCTGGCCAAGCAGCTCTGGAGCTCCGACGACGAAATGATCTACTCGGTGCTCTGGCGGCCCGAGGATAACAAGGTCCTTTTCGGCACGGGCGGCAAGGGCCGGATCTACTCGGTCGACCGCGAGGAGCGGGTGGCCCTCCTCCTTCAGCAGAGCTCGGAGCAGGTCTACGAGCTCGCGCCCCTCGACTCCAAGATCTACGTCCTTTCGAACAACCCCTGCTACTTCGGGCTCCTGCTCCCCGAGCAGCGGTTCAGCGGCGAATACACGAGCCCGGTCCTCGACGCGCGGACGCAGGCGGCCTGGGGCCGCATCGTTTGGGACGCCTCCGTTCCCGAGGGTGCGGCGGTCCAGCTCCAGACCCGGAGCGGCAACTCCGGCGAGCCGAACGCGACCTGGACGGATTGGTCGCCCTTCTACAGCAAGACCGAAGAGCCGGTCGTCAGCCCCAAGGCCCGCTTTCTCCAGTTCAAGGTCCTGCTGCGGACCCAGACCGGCAAGGCCTCGCCCGTGTTCAACCGCCTGACGGCGTTCTACCTGCAGTCGAACATCGCCCCGTCGGTGACGCGCCTCGAGTTCCTGAAGCCGAACGAGGTCCTGTTCAAGATGCCGGAGAACGAAGACGTCATCGTCGGCCTCGGGCGGAACGTGGCCGATCCGCCGGCCAAGAAGGATGACCTGAGGATGAGCATAGCCCCGCGGAAGGGCGAGCGCAAAGGCTTCCAGACGATCACCTGGGACGCCGCCGACGAGAACGGCGACACGCTGCGGTATGCGCTGGCCATTCGGAAGGAGGGCGAGACGGAGTGGCGGCCTCTCGAAGACGATTGGACCGAGACGGTCTACGCCTTCGATACGGCCTCATACCCCGACGGGACCTACTTCATCAAGCTGACGGCGTCCGATTCCCCCTCGAACCCGCTCGGGCTCGAGCTCAAGGCCGACAAGGTCAGCCCGCCCGTCGTCATCGACAACTCCCTGCCGGTCATCAAGGGCTTCACCGCGGTCCGCAACGGCGCCTCGCTCGAGATCGCCTTCCAGGCCGAGGACGCCTACTCGTACATCGAGGAAGCCAAGGTGCTCGTCCGGCCCGGGGAATGGCGGATCATCTTCCCGGTCGACGGCATCGCCGACTCGCGGAGCGAATCGTTCAAGGCGTCCCTGAAGCTCCCCGCCGGGGCGGAGAACCAGGTCACGGTGAGGGTCCGGGACAGCTACGGGAACGTCGGGGTCTTCCGGCAGAATTTCTAAGCGCGGCTGAGATATTTGTCGTCTTCCGTGTCGATGCGGATGACGTCGCCTTCCTTGATGAACTCCGGCACCTGGACGGTCGCGCCCGTCTCGATCACGGCCGGCTTGTAAAGCGCGGTCTTGGTCGCGCCCTGGAGCCGGGGCTCGGTCGTCGTGACCTTGAATTCCATGGTCCGCGGCAGGTTGACGCCGACGGGCTTGCCCTCGAACATCTCGACCTCGATGACCGTGTTCGGCTTGAGGTACTTGACCGCGTCGCCGATGGCCTCGGACCTGAGCGTGAGCTGTTCGTAGTTCTCGAGGTTCATGAAGATGTAGTCGCCGTCCTGCTCGTAGAGGTATTCCATCTCGAGCTCATCGAGGCGGGCCTGCTCGAGGCGCTCCTCGGAGCGGAAGCGGTGTTCGGTCTGGGAGCCGATCTGGATGTTGCGAAGCTTCGTCTGGACCATGGCCTTCCACCGACCCGGAGTGATGAGCTGCATCTCCATCACCCGCCAGAGGGTGCCGTCCATGATGATGATCATGCCTTTGCGGATCTGGGTCGCGTCGATCATGAGTTCCTCCGAAGGATCAGGGCGCCGGAGCGTCCGTCAAGCGCTCTATTTTAGCACACTCGCCCAAAGACTTCATGGCCGAGCTCGGCTTGGATCGGCTCGGAGGACGGCCTCGCCCTCATGGGGAAATTTTGAAGACGCCGCGACGTGCTCCGGCCTCGGCGTCAAAACAACTCGCTCGGCTTGCGCTAAGCCTCGCTCAAACACGTTTTGACGGTTTCCAGGGAAACTCCCCTTGTCCGGACCGCGTCCCTGCTAAAATTTCCCAAATCGGGCTCCGGCCGTCCCCCTCGCCTTTTAATTCGGCCTCGCCATCACCTTGGCGGTAATATTATGGGCAGAGGGCCGTTTTCTGTAACTTCCGTGCTGCACAACGGAGACTTGCCCAAGTGCGGGTTGCTTTCGGACGCCGAATCTTCTATATAGAGGCTCGAAGGAATGTGCATGAAATATGTGAGCGTCGTGATGGCCTTGATCGTCGCGGTGACGGTCGTTCCGGCATGCCAGAAGAACGCGGCGGAGGGGACGATGGCCGACCTGGTGCTGGTTAATGGCAAGGTGTGGACCGGGAGCGCGGCGAAGCCGTGGGCCGAGGCCGTGGCCGCCCAAGGCGGGCGGATCATCGCCGTGGGGACGACGGCCGAGCTGCGGGCCCTGGCCGGCCCCGGGACCAAGCTCGTGGACCTGGGCGGGTCGCTCGTGCTGCCGGGCTTCATCGACAGCCATACCCATTTCCTGGCCGGCGGCTTCGCCCTGAAGAGCCTCCAGCTGCGGGACGCCGCGAGCCGCCAGGAGTTCGTGGCCCGCATCGCCGCCAAGGCCAGGGAGCTCGGCCCCGGCCGCTGGATCCAGAACGGCGACTGGGACCACCAGCAGTTCATCCCCGTCGAGCTGCCGCGCAAGGATTGGATCGACGCCGTGACGCCCGACAACCCCGTCTGCGTCAACCGCTTCGACGGCCACATGATCCTGGCTAACAGCCTGGCCCTCAAGCTGGCCGGGGTCACCAAGGACACGCCCGTTCCGCCCGGCGGCGAGATCGAGAAGGACCCGGCGACGGGCGAGCCCACAGGGATCCTCAAGGACGAAGCCATGGGCTTCGTCTATTCGAAGATCCCCGATCCGAGCTTTGAAGAGGACCTCGAGGCGGCCCAGGCCTCGGTCCGCCACGCCGCGTCGAACGGCGTGACCACGGTCAACGAAATGGCCGACGCGACGAGCCTTCAGGTCTTTCAGGAGCTGGCCCGGCGCGGCCGGCTGACGACGCGCGTCCATGTCTATATCCCGATCAGCGAGGTCGGGACGCTGGCCCGGCTCAAGGCGAGATCGCCGTTCGGCGGCCCGTGCCTGACGCTGGCGGGCCTCAAGGGCTTCGTGGACGGCTCGCTCGGCTCGGCCACGGCCTACTTCTTCGAGCCCTACGCCGACGATCCGTCGACCTCGGGCATCCTCAACGGCCAGATGTTCCCCGAGGGCATCATGGAGAAGAGGATCCTCGAGGCCGACAAGGCCGGCCTCCAGGTGGCGGTCCACGCCATCGGCGATAGGGCCAACAGCCTGCTTCTCGACATCTTCGAGAAGGCCGTGGCCGCGAACGGGCCCCGGGACCGGCGCTGGCGGGTCGAGCACGCCCAGCACCTCCGGCCGGCCGACATCGCCCGCTTCGGCAAGCTCGGGCTCGTGGCCTCGGTCCAGCCCTATCACGCCATCGACGACGGCCGCTGGGCCGAGACCAAGATCGGCCCGGAGCGGGTCAAGACGACCTACGCCTTCGAATCCTTGCGGCGGGCCGGGGCCGTCCTGGCCTTCGGCTCGGATTGGACGGTGGCCCCGCTCAACCCGATCCTGGGGATCTACGCGGCCGTCACCCGGCGGACTCTCGACGGCAAGAACCCGGACGGCTGGGTGCCGGGCGAGAAGGTCTCGGTGGAAGAAGCCGTCAAAGCCTACACCGTGAACGGCGCATGGGCCGAGTTCGCCGAAGCCGAAAAGGGGACGATCGAAGCCGGCAAGCTGGCCGACCTCGTCGTCCTCGACCGCAATATCTTCGCCATCCCGCCCGAGGAGATCGGACAGGTCAAGGTCCGGCTGACCATCTTCGACGGCCGGATCATCTACGGGAAGGATTGATGGCCGCGGGGCTTTTTCCGGCCGAGCCCGGGCGCATCGGCACGGACGAATCGGGCAAGGGCGACTACTTCGGGCCCCTCGTCGTGGCCGCGTTCTTCATGCCCGAGGGCCAGGAGGACGTCCTGCGCGAGCTCGGCGTGCGGGATTCGAAGAGGATCACGGACGCCCGCTGCCGCGAGATCGCCGAGACCCTCAAGCGCGGCTATCGCTTCCATTCCGTGGTCACGGTCGGGCCCGAGAAATACAACGAGCTCTGGGCCAAGCTCCGCAACCTCAACCGGCTCCTCGCCTGGGGGCACGCCCGGGCCATCGAGAACGTGCTCGAGCGCGTGCCGGCCGGCAAGGCGGTCACCGACCAATTCGGCGATGAGCGGTTCGTCCGCCAGGCCCTGCTCCAAAAGGGGCGGGAGATCGAGCTCGTCCAGATGCCGCGGGCCGAGGAAGATCCGGCCGTCGCAGCCGCATCGATCCTGGCCCGGGCCGAGTTCCTGACCCGGCTCCACTACCTTTCCCGCGACGTCGGTCTCGAGCTGCCTAAGGGCGCGTCGGACCTGGTCGAGACCGCGGCCGTCAAGCTCGTCCGCGCCAAAGGTCCGGACGTCCTCGACAAGGTGGCCAAGACCCATTTCAAGACGACCGTCCGGGTCCTGGCCGCGGCCGGCGTCGCGAAGCTCGTTTAGGAGATGACGATGGCGGACACGCGGCGGCTCTATTACGAAGATGCCTATTTGCACGAGTTCGAGGCCGAGGTCGTCGCCCGCGCGGACCATGAGGGACAGCCGGCCGTCGTCCTCGACCGGACGGCGTTCTATCCCGAGTCGGGCGGCCAGCCGTGGGACACGGGAACGATCAACGGCGTCAAGGTCCTCAAGGTCGTCGAGGTCGACGGCGCCATCCTCCACGTTCTCGGCGCGGCGATCGGCGAGGGGCACGTTCTCGGCCGGATCGACGCGGCGACGCGGTTCGACCATATGCAGCAGCACACCGGCCAGCACGTCCTATCCCAGGCTTTCTGGGAGCTCCTGAAAGGCGAAACGCGATCCTTCCACATGGGCCCCGAGGTCTCGACCCTCGAGATCGGCCTGCCGTCGATCGGCGAGCGGGACGCCGACCGGGTCGAGGACCGGGCCAATGCCGTCGTCTGGGAGAACCGCGAGGTCAAGACCTATTTCGTGCCGGAAGAACGGATCCACGAGGTCCCGCTGCGGCGCCCGCCCAAGAAGACCGGACTGCTGCGCGTCGTCGAGGTCGACGGTTTCGATTATTCCGCCTGCGGCGGGACCCATGTCCGGCGGACCGGCGAGATCGGCTTGATCAAGCTCGGTCCGATCGAGAAGATCCGCGGCAACCTGCGCTTCGATTTTCTCTGCGGCGGACGGGCCCTGGCCGATTACCGGGTCCGCGACCGCGCCGTCCGGCGCGTGGCCGGGATGTTCTCGTCGTCCCCGGCGGAGGCGCCCGGCCAGCTCGAGAAAATGGCCGCCGAGCTCAAGGTCCTGAAGAAACGGTCCCGACGGCTCGAGGAGAGCCTGGCCTCGTTCGAGGCGGGAGAGATCGTCAAGTCGGCGGCCGGGCGCGTCATCTCCGGCGTCCTCGAAGGCAGAACCCCCGACGAAGCGCGCTTTCTCGCCCTCAATATCATCAAGCGCGGCGATTTCGCCGTCGCCTACGGCGCGGCGGGGGAGAGCCAGGGCCATCTCATCCTGGCCCGCGCCGAGCGATTGAAGGCCGATCTCCGACAGATCGTGCCGGTCCTCGCGGCCGTCGTCCCCGTGAAAGGCGGAGGGGGGCCGTCCCTCGTCGAGCTCGTCATGGCGGACAAAGGCCGGCTGAAGGATGCGGTCGAGGCCGCCGCGGCCTGGCTCGAGGAGAATCTATGAGCAGGGTCCTCGTCGTCGGCAGCTCCAACACGGACATGATCATCCGCGTGCCGCGCATTCCGCGGCCCGGCGAGACGATCCTCGGAGGGACGTTCGCCGTCGCTGGAGGGGGCAAGGGCGCGAATCAGGCGGTGGCCGCGGCCCTGGCCGGCGGGCAGGTGACGTTCGTCGCCCGTGTCGGCGACGACGTCTTCGGCGGCCAGGCCCTGGCCGGCTTCGAGGCCGACGGGCTCGACACGCGCTTCGTCCGGCGGACGCCGGGCTCAGCGTCGGGAGTGGCCTTGATCAACGTCGACGACCGGGGCGAGAACAGCATCTCCGTGGCGTCGGGCGCCAACGCGCTCCTTTCGCTCGACGACATCGCCGGAGCCAAGGAGGCCTTTGCCGAGGCCGATATCGTCCTCCTCCAGCTCGAGTCGCCGCTCGAGGCTGTCGCCGCGGCGGTCCGCACGGCGGCCGAAGCGGGCGTTCCCGTCATCCTCAATCCGGCCCCGGCCCGTCCGCTCGACGACGCTCTGCTCCGCGGCGTCGCGGTCCTGACGCCGAACGAGCACGAGGCGGCGATCCTGGCGGGGCTCCCGGTCGGGAACGAATATGATGCCCGGATGGCCGCGACACGTCTGCGGGCGCGCGGCCCCGAGACCGTCATCGTCACGCTCGGCGAGAAAGGCGTGTTCGCTTCGGCGCCGGGTTTCGAATCGCTCGTTCCCGCCTGCGCCGTCGAGCCCGTCGATACGACCGCCGCCGGTGACGTTTTCAACGGCGCCCTGGCCGTGGCCCTTGCCGAAAAGCTCCCGCTGGCCGATGCGATCCGCTTCGCCCAGGCCGCCGCCGCGATCTCCGTCACCCGCCCCGGCGCCCAGCCTTCCGCCC
>Ga0136653_10001769_pt1 | contig 11783 bp, 8 predicted proteins | sample LakKivw275mmetaG_FD_94866 | JGI IMG/M metagenome (GOLD analysis project Ga0136653, IMG submission 94866) | Anoxic lake water microbial communities from Lake Kivu, Rwanda to study Microbial Dark Matter (Phase II) - Lake Kivu water 275m metaG... | ecosystem: Environmental > Aquatic > Freshwater >... | reverse complement strand
GATCCTCTACAACCCACACCACTGGTTCTTCTCTCTGCCATCCGCTTTCATCGAATTTCTGGTAAAAATAGCCCTTTCTGTAGAGGAGTGTCACGGCCACCATTGGTACTTTGAGGTCTGCTGCTGCACGGATTGTATCGCCTGCAAGTATACCAAGACCGCCTGAATAAGTGGGTATAGAAGGATCGATCCCGATCTCCATGGAAAAATAGGCAACTATGTGTTCATTGTTCATCTTCTATCCCCTCAGCCAGTGATATTTGTTCGGTGTTTTTAGACTCTACCATTTATTGTGGTAGTGTTTCAACATTATTGCATCCGCTATCTATACGCTATGCGCTATGTCCTATGCTAAGCGTTTTATCCGGCTCCGAACCGAGAACTCATTACTCCCAACTGTTTTTTATTGACAGATAAAAACGTATTGATACCATTGAATTAAAGGGGATAAAAGATTCGGACAAGAAACTTATAATTATAGATTACCTTTTACTCAACTGAGCACTGAAAGCTAAAAAATACTTGACAACCTATTGAAATAGCAGGAAAATGGAAAGAAAGAAGGGGATGGGGATAATGAAAAAACTTATATTTCAAGACCTGACCCCATTTGTGCTCAATTAAACCTTACCGTGAGTCGTACTCAGGAAAGATGTTCCCGCCTTTATAGAATTGATGATGGCGAAATGGTATAAACGTTTTTACCTGAAAGCTTACGGCCGAAAGTTGATAGCTACGAGCCATGAACTATGAACTATGAGCTAATTTCATTTGTATTTTTTATTTCAAAGGGTTAGAATTCTTGTAAAGGGGGTGATACTCAAAACATGAAACAGAAAACGATCCCGGGTACATACAGGAACGAGGGATGACTTAAGTTTTGTTAATGGGTAAACCCTATCCATATTTTTAAACATGACAGAACAGGATGCACGCATAGTCATTAATCGAAAGCTTATTGAAGCCGGCTGGAAACTTGAAGAGCCTGGCAAGAACGTACTCACAGAACAGCACTCTGGAGCAGGTTATTCAGATTATCTCTTATTGGGCAAGAAAAACAAAAAATATAAACCAGATAGACGAGAGAAACCGAATAACTTTATGAAACCATTATTTTTTCTTGAATTATTATCTACACAGAAGGAAAATGTGGTGAAGGGTGAAAAATATATTAACCGAAAAACAGGAAGCATGTTATTGAGTGATTGATATACTAAAGGCTGGCTCTTAAACTCAATTAAGTTTGAAAAAAAGGAGAGGGCTTGAATAACACAAATGGTAATTCTCAAACTGAAGCCTTAAACCTTTCTAATCGAGCAATAAGACTTTTTTCTTTTCTACGCGATCTAACAGAGCTTCGCACAAAAACCATAAGAACAATTGATCAGTATGACACGGTTGTATGGTTTCAAGACATACCACATGAACCAGAATGTCACTGTATTGCTTGGAGCAAAGAGATAGAAGAGGAACATGCAGACGTTTGGTTGCAAATCAAAAAGCCACGGTTGAAAAACCCTCCAAAAGTTCCAGAACAATTGGTTCCATGGTTAAACTATGAAGAAATATCTAACTCATCAATTCTTCCAAGTTTGAGAGAAAATATAGTTCTTAAAGTTTCTTTGCCATCAAATGAAAATGGGGAAGTAGAAACTGAAAATAAAATTGTTGAACTCACACACAACCCAGAAATCGTGGCCATCTGGGAAAAATATATGGATCAAGAGTGGATGCCGTGGGCTTTGGAAGATCAAAGGCTCCAGCGCATCCAAAGGATATACACAGAGCTATTTACAATGTATCAAAGACAACAGCGCCTAGGCGAGGCTTACGAAGTAGTTGTTGGAATTGGTTACCTAACGTGGAAAACCCAGGAAGGACAAGAAATTAAAAGGCATATTATTACTGCTCAAACCAGTATTAGTTTTGATTCTGTTAGAGGAGTTATTACAGTAGGCCCCGCGGGAGAAGGCGCGAAACCTGTTCTTGAGCAAGATATGCTGGAACCGGAAAATAGACCTGATGCCGAAAATCAAAAATCTATAGAAAATCAGATTAAGGAATTCGGTGATTCCATATGGGAAGGTGTTGTCGTTCATTCTATTTTAAAAAGTTGGATTCATTCGGTTTCACCAACTGGACAATATGATGAATCTATCGTACCACAAGCAAGTATTGACAAGAATCCCAATCTACATTTTGCTCCTTCCATAATCTTACGCAAAAGAACTGAACGAAACATATTGCGTATGTTTAAAGATATTATTGAGCAACTTGAGAAAAAGGGACCTTTACCTTTTGGTGTTGAAAGGTTAGTGACAATCACCGAAGATAAACCCTTAAATTTGGATGGTATTGATCTTTTGGACAATGAAAGTCATATCTCAGAAATGCCTCGAGAAATTTACTTCCCATTGCCAGCCAATGATGAGCAGAAAAGGATTGCTCAAGAGTTGAATAGACGTCATGGTATTTTGGTTCAAGGTCCACCTGGAACCGGTAAGTCACACACAATTGTAAATCTGATATGCCATCTTCTGGCAAACGGTAAGCGTGTTCTTGTAACCAGCCATACAGCAAGGGCATTAAAAGTCTTAAAAGGAAAATTGCCTAAAGAGATTGCCGATCTATGTGTCAGTCTTCTCGGTGATGATATTTATGCCATGCAATCATTGGAAGATTCCGTAAGAGGGATTGTAGCCAAACATAATATTTGGAATAAAACAACGGGTCAGCTTCAGATTAAGGCTTTGGAAGATGACCTTGATAAAGCTCGTAAAGAGGAAGCAACTTTAATAAATAAATTAAAAAGCATACGTGAAATAGAAACATATGTACACCCTCCAAGATTTAGAAACTATGAGGGCACGGCACAGAAAATAGCTGCTCGATTGAAAGATGAAGAAAAGAATTATTCATGGATTCACATGGAGCCAGAAGAAACAGATGAACCGCCTCTCTCAAATTCAGAAACTCAAGCACTATTAAACTTTGCCAGAGACTTAAAAAATATTCCCGATGAGGATCTACAAAAAGATACCATCATTCTTGATAATATTATCAAGCCCTCTGACTTTAAGGAATTAGTGAAAAAAGAAGAAGAATGTTATCAAAAATTATTACAGTTGCAAAATTATAAAACAAATCCATATTATGAGATTTTAGCGAAAGCACCTGAAAATTTGAGAAAGGCTCTTAGTAAGCTTATAAAAGAATTCTTGGGTATGTATTCTCAGTTTCTTAATCATCCCCAAACATGGGTGCGTGATGTGTGTAGTCAAATACTCATAGGCCAAGAGCGACAATGGGTTGAGCTAAATATCGTTACAGATAAATATACAAAAAGTATAGAACCTATGGCTCACAAAACATCAGAAATGACTGTTTCAGGCTTGAAAGAGGCAAACTATGCTTCTGTAAAAGCAGATGCATCTTCATTACTTGAGCATCTTGAAAAAGGAGGAAGGCTTGGGTTTGGACCATTTAGGGCCAAGGTGGTGAAACAATGCATCTATTTAATTAACGAAATCTATGTAGATGGGTGCAAATGTAATACACCTCAACATTTAAGGAGTCTTATTGAGTGGCTTACTGTTGCAGAAGGCACTAAAAATTTAGAGTCTTACTGGTCCCCATATATAGAAGCTCCTGCTGGTAATTTCGTAACCTTATTAGCCCATTATTTCGATCAAAAAAAGCATCTCGAGAATGTATTGAAAATGTGTGATCAAATTCAACATATCCGACAGGCCATAACAGAAGTTCCTGGCCTCTATGAGCCAGGATGGGTTAGCAAAGAAACAATTCAGCTTTTTCTTCAAGTCCTCGAAGCCATCGAATCAGAAAATGAATATCAGAATGCGACTCAACCTCTCAAGTCATTGGATGATATCGTAAATAATTTTATGATAGATCGTGACGCCCATGAGATTATCGGTAAGCTTTTTCAGAGCGTAAAGTCAAGAAATATTGAAAAGTATGCAGAGTCTTATCAAAAGCTATCATATTTACATGATTTGCAGATGAAATATAAGAAATACGAAAGTCACCTGGATATTTTAAGAAATAAGGCTCCCATTGTTGTCTCGGAACTTATGGAGAGCTATGATGACAATATTTGGGATGAAAGAATGGCATTGCTTACTGAGGCTTGGAATTGGGCAAGGACAAATAAATGGCTGAAACAATTAACCAATCCTATAGAACATGAACAATTAATAAGAAAGCTCGAAAATATTACCGAACATATTTTGAGAATTATCCGAGACCTTGCAGCCTCCAAGGCCTGGGATTACTGTTTCCAAAGAATGACAGAACATGAACGCCAATATCTCATGGCTTGGAAAGAAGCAATGAGAAAGATCGGAAAAGGAACAGGAAAATATGCCAGTGTGCACAGGCGAGCAGCAAGAGATAACATGAATGAATGCAAATCTGCCATCCCCGCTTGGATAATGCCCATTTTTCGTGTAGCAGAGACTGTGGACCCCCAGGCAGACTCTTTCGATGTTGTGATAATAGACGAGGCAAGCCAGTCCGGCCTTGAAGCGCTTTTTCTGCTTTACTTAGCAAAACAAATAATAGTAGTAGGAGATGACAAACAAATTAGCCCAGAGTTTATCGGGCTTAATAGAGATGATGTTATATATTTAAGACAACGTTACCTTTATGACTTACCACTGAAAGATACCTTTGATGTAGGTACAAGTTTTTTTAATCAGGCAGAGATTCGATATGGAGGTCGAATTCGCCTTAGGGAGCATTTTAGATGTATGCCTGAAATAATTCAATATTCAAATAACCTATGTTATTCTTCAGAACCTTTAATACCGCTGAGACAATATGGTTCAAAAAGGTTACCACCAGTACAAGAAATACTTGTTGAAAACGGATATCAAAAAGGGTCTTCACCGAGAATTGTAAATCCGCCCGAAGCAGAAATAATAGCAAAACAGATTGAACAATACTGCAAGGACCCGCAATATGAAGGGAAAACTATGGGCGTTATTAGCTTGCTTGGTGAAGATCAAGCAAGCTTAATCGAGAAAAATCTGCTCTCAATAATAGGGCCTGAAGTGATGGAAAAAAGGCAGCTTATTTGTGGTGATTCCTATGCATTTCAGGGTGATGAGCGTGATGTAATCTTTTTAAGTATGGTATCATCACCTGTGGGCGAAACCCGAATTGGGACCTTGACTACTGAAACAGCGAAAAGACGATTTAACGTAGCTGTAAGTCGGGCAAAAGACCATGTATGCCTTTTTCATTCAGCAACATTAAACGATCTAAGTCCCAGATGCCTGCGGTATGACCTTCTTAACTATTTTCAAAATCCCTTCGTGAAACCAGATTTCCCCGAGGGGGTTGACATTGAAGGTTTTAGGTTGCATGCACTATCTAAAAGCAGAGATAGAGAGAAACCACCCTCTCCTTTCGAGAGCTGGTTTGAAGCTGATGTTTTTTTACGGATTATCGATCGTGGTTATAGGGTTATCCCACAGTATGAAATTGCTGATTACTTTATAGATTTGGTAGTAGAAGGCCTTATGAGCCGACTTGCCGTTGAATGCGATGGTGATAAATGGCATGGAGCAGAGCGTTATGAACAAGATATGTATAGGCAAAGAATGCTTGAACGTTGCGGTTGGACATTCTGGCGTATTAGGGGGAGTAGCTTCTATCGTTCCCCGGAGAAGGCAATGGAAGAACTATGGAGCCTGCTTGACAAGTTGAAAATCTTTCCAACACAAAAACAAGCTGAATCAGAAGCATTCTATGGTGTAGAGAAAGTCGAGGAAGAATCATCATCAATACCAATAATCGAAATAGTCAAAAATAGAACAAAAGAGAATCATCTAATACAACCGAGCATGTTCCCTTCAGATTCCGCCTTATCTCCATATCCTCAATGGGTACAACAAACCCTCCCTGATCCTCGTTATAGCTCAATTGATCAAGTAATCGGCGGTTTAGTAGAAATAATAAAAGTAGAAGAGCCCATCTTACGTGAGAGAGCTTTTCACTTATATGCAAAAGCTTCAGGGTTGGGTAGAATTGGGAATCAAATATTATCAACTTTCAAAAGTGCACTCAAAAAAGCAATCAAAAAAGGCCATGTTGAGGAACGGGTTGAATTTTGGCTAGCACGAGAACCCGTCAAAATTGTTTATGCGAAACCATCATCGGGCGTGAAAATACGCGAATTAGGCGACAGAACATTTAGAGAAATACCACCAACGGAAGTTGCTGCTTTAATGATTATGATAATTGACAACAATAAAGCAAATGTCTCGGAAACTGAACTGTTTCATAATGTCCTGGAATGCTATGGAATACGAAGGATGACAAATGATATGAAAAATGTTTTGTCCTACATTAAAAGACAATATGTTGATCCAGCATTTAGAGATAAACATGCAGACACGATAAATATGGACGACACGCCAATTGGTAAAATTCTTAGTATAGTTGCAAAGGAGAAAAATATCAATCAGTAAGATGTTAAAAATGAAGAACAACTTATGGAAATACCTATGAAAAAAACGGTCAATAAAGAGCAGACCTCTCCTATCAAGCCGCCCCTTCGACCCACCCGCCACCAACAAAATCGCCATCAAAGTCATCAACCACTACGGGGATGAAGTACTGAAGGTGTACACTCTGGAGGGATAATCCATATGGGTGATTACTATTCACGGAGGAACCAGCCGTTTACCAAGGACATAGACTATAAGTTCTGGAATGCCTTCAAAGCATATATTAACGAACTGGTTGATAACGATTGGCTTTATGAAGAATTTGGCGGTGAGGATTTCGACTATGGAAATGGCAGATCATACCGCTATGTGGTCAAAGAGAAGGTCAACAGAAAAATGCTTCAGGAAATAGGTCGGGCTTTATATCCCTTACCAGAAAGAATGCCCGCGAAAGACACCGTATTTGATCTGATTGAATTCTTTTTCAAGTTCATCTCCGTTCAGGTCGAGGATTTGTTTGATAGGGGTAAAGCAACATATCAATATACTATCAGAATTAATCAACTGTTCGAAAACTTCAAACTCTCATATAAATTAGAGAAAGGTATCGTGAAAGATCGTCATTCTGGCATTATGGACAGAACGATCACGAAAGATGATTTCGTTATTGAGGACAAAGAGACGCAGAATCTCATCGGTCTTGCGATAGAGAAGTTTTTTAACAGAAGCTCTGAGGAACAAAAGATAGCATTAGAAAAATTAGTGGATGCTTTCCAGAGAGTAAGTTCATGGGAAAATAGCAACAAGCCGCGTAGCGTAAAAGCATTATTGGGAAAGGTTTGTAAAGATCAGGAAGGCTTCGAGAATATTTTGCAAAACGAGTTGAATGGCTTGTGGAAGATGGCAAATGAGTTTATGATTCGACATACAGAATTGGACAAAATTAAGATCACAGATACCGATGTCTCTGAGTATCTCTTTTATAGATACTACACTGTGCTAAGATTTATCCTCAAGAAGTATGGTTCTTTAAAAGAAATACAGACTCCAAGCGATGAGGATTTTGTTCCTGACGATGAAGACTTTGGACAAGATGGTTGAATATGAGAAGAGTTGTTCGGACTAATCGCATGGGGTCTGGTAATGTCAAATTAGGACTAAATATAACATTCAACCTAAAGGTCAAATCGGGATCGTATGAATAAGGAGGCCAAAGAATGAAACTTATCGGTCTTCGGGTAAAAAACTATCGCTCCATCGTTGATTCTGGAGACATCAGGATTGAGTCCTTACAAGCTTTTGTTGGTGAGAATAATGCTGGGAAATCTAATTTACTTTACGCAATTAGAGTATTCCTCACACCAGGTGCTGGAGGTGTTGGAGAATCGGATTTTTTTAACAAGGAAAACACAATTATTGTAACTGCCACTTTTGGAAAGCTATCCCTTGACGAACGTAAAAGGCTTCGAATGTACCTGCTTGGTGATAAGCTAATAATTGAAAAACATATCAGGCTTGAAGAAGATAAGAAAACTGGGAGGCTTAGACCAACTGCAGAGTACCATGGTTATATTGCAAAACCAAGAGATTGGTGGATGTCTATCGAAGGAGTCATACAACATGAGGATACAGAAAGACCTAAATGGGAACAGATAGCAATTCAACAAGGTATTGTTGACTATGTAAAGGATAGCGCTGGAAAGGTTAATAAAGGCAGCTACGAAGCAGGATTAAGGCAAATAATTACCGAGAGAGAGGATATAGAATTTGAAGCGCCAACATTGGGACAAACCCAAGCCTTAGGACTTCAACCGGTTCTTTTGGATTCTCTACCAAGCTTCCACTCTTTACCAGCAATCAGCGATTACTCTGACGAGATTGACAGACGATCTTCAAGCTCAAATTTTCAACGACTTATAGGTGATTTAGCAGATAGGATACTCAGGTTTGATCCCCGATTTCAATATATTGAGAATAGCCTTAAAAATTTAACCGCTTTGTTGAATGAACCAAAAGAAGGGGAAAAGCGAGAAAAAGGTCAGGAGAGACTGGGCATCCTAAAAGATGTCGAGCAAAAACTACAAGCACTTATCTCAAATCTCATGCCATCAGTAACTGGTGTTCGAGTGGAGGTTACTGTAGAGCAGATGCGAGAAATATTTTCTCGTGGAGTTTCCGTTTGGGTTGATGATGGGAAACTTACCGAAGTTTTAATGAAAGGTCATGGTCTTCAGAGATGTGTTGTTTTTGGCATACTTCAAGCACTCATCCTCAACCAAAAGGGCAAACTGATTTCTAGTCTAGAAAATCAGATTAAAGATATAGAAAGTCCATTTCGTCCTATTGTTTTAGCCGTTGAAGAACCAGAGCTTTATATTCATCCACAAATGCAAAGGTTAATTTATGGCGTTTTGAAGGATTTTTCTAAAACAGACCAAGTCTTTTATAGCACTCATTCCCCCGCTTTCATTGACGTGTCGATGTATGAGTCTATAGCTGTAGTTCGAAAAGATTCCGTAATAGACGGAACAAAAGTTTACCAATGTTCCCCGGGGGTCATGGATGAAGGAACAGAACGAAAGACATTTCAGTTTCTTGCAAGCTTTGGTTTAGAACAAAACCAAATGTTTTTTGCCAAAAAAGTCATTTTGGTGGAAGGCGAAGAAGATGAAATTGCTATTATTGTAACAGGCCGACAAGCTGGACTTTTTAAAGAATTTCCCGAAGAAATCGGATATACAATAGTAGTTGCTGGTTGCAAACAAGAAATGAAGAAGTATATGAAGCTCCTTAATGCATTTGGTATCCCATATACGGTATTGCACGAGTTAGATGGAAAACCAAATTCTAAGGAAAACGAGGAGATCCGTAACCTTTTAAACACTAATAAAGCAGTAGAGTTACCAAAAAGGCTGGAAGATGTAGCAGGTCATTCAGGCCATTTCAGCAATAAATATTATACAAAGAAATTTTTTGAAGATTCGAGTAATATTAATGAACAGATTAAGAAACTTGTTGCAAATTTATTTAGGGTATAGTCTAAAATCAGCCACCGAAATGTGATATTGTGGTGGCATGAAGAAACACCGGGGAACGGGACGCTCTTGAAATGTTGACATCTAATATAGGGAGAGTTAATGTCACCAATGAAAAAACCTGTGAATATTTGCAGAAGCCTCGTTTCGGATGGAATTGCACACTGGATTTTAAAAAATCGTGCAGCAGGAATGTATTTAAAACCCATTATAAACAAAGGAGGTAAGCCATGGCGAGATGTACAAGAACACGCAGTCTGGACGTTCATCACAAGAGGAGGGATGGTGGAAACGATTTAAGTAATGCGGAAGTTCTATGTCCACAATGTCACGCTGCCACTGCTACGTATGGGGTGCCAGGCGGAACACCCCCACCTTTCACTGAGCAAACAAAGCAAGCGGCTATGCGCCGTGCTGGAAACCAGTGTGAATGCACAAAGACAGGCAGTTGTCACTGAAAAGAGCACAAAAATTTGGAGGTCTGCCCTCAAATCCTGAACGATGGGTTTAAGACCGACAAATGGAAATGTAGCGACCGTAATGCATAAGATCGGCAAAAACGCCCCGTGTCCATGTGGCAGCGGCAAAAAGTACAAAAAGTGTTGTCTCAATAAGAAACCGAGAGAGAACATTATGATGATTGGTTCTCCTGAACCCCTTCAAGGTTTCTACTACGACAAAGAGAAGATGGAATTCACGGGGCTGGCTCGTGACGGTCGTTTGATCAAGCCTGTCGTGACCTTTTCTGAAACCCATTATATTGGCCAATCAGGTAAGGAAAAGGTTATCGCCCGAATCCAAGACAAGGTTATTCCTAATGAAGCCGACCTTATGAGGTGTTTATCATCATTCTATGATCTCATCATAGCCGTTGACACGAATACAAAAGACGTTGGAAGTGAAAGACTCTCAGTTACCGGTATTGTCCATTGCGTTGTGCAAAGTACACCCGACCCCAACAGCTATTATGCGCAATTCCCGTGGCATGGGGTAAGTGTTTTTCGGAACTGTCCAGAAGAATTGTCTCCAGAGAAATTCGGATGGATTACGGTGATACAAGAAGTTAATCGCGAACCTCGAAACAAGTTGAAAAGGTTTGCTATAGTAACAGATCACGATCTGGATAACCACACATCATATAATAGCAGAAAGATACCGATCTTTAGGGGCTTCAACTTGCCGGAAAACTTTGTATTAATGTATGGGAGGGGCGATGGCCCAAAACAGAACCTCTTAAATCATGTTGTGAAAATGTGCGACGAGAAATCGACAGAAACACTCAAAGCGATCGAGGAAAAAGGTTATTTCCGGTATGGTGAAACAAAATTTTCAATCGAACAGATTCCTGTGCCCGGTTTGTGAGTGCCTCGAGGGGGATTGGGGGTCAAATCTTTACAGCCTGTTGAAATATAACATTTTGCCGGCAACGGCAGATAAACCGGTACAAACACAAAGCTCACAAATTACGCCAATGGCGGGGCCATCCTGTCCCGCGGTACGCGGGATTAGTCTGTGCTGTACACGTTAGCCACAATCGGCTTCAAGGTATAAGTTTATAAAAGTTTACAAAGTAAATATAATATATGTAGGATGCTATAATGCAGGTTGAGATGGACAGCATTTATAAAAGTATACCTCTGGAAGAGATTCCTTGGAATATTGAGACTCCGCCAGACGCTTTAGTTGAGTTGGTCGATAGCGGAAAAGTGACACCCTGCAAAACTATTGATTTGGGCTGTGGTGCTGGCAACTATGCATTTATGGAGAGAAAATGAAAATATCCAAATGCGAAATCGCCAGGTTTTGGCTTGTATAAAGTTTGAAAAACAGTTATCATAAATATAGAGGCGTATTTAATGAAGCGGATAATTTTAATTGATTTTGAAAATATACAAAGACTTGATTTTGAACTTATCGACACTACGAATACAGATATCATAATCTTTGTTGGTAAATCCCAGAGCAAAATACCCTTTCCCCTTGTTGAGAAGGCTCAAACTCTCGGTGACCGGATTACATGGCTTAAAATAGCTGGCGATGGTAAAAACAATCTCGATTTCCATATTGCCTTTGCATTAGGGTGCTTAAGTGAAAAATTGAAAAACGAAGTTGAACTGATAATACTCTCGAAAGACAGCGGATTCGATTCTCTCATCAAGTATATAAATGATGCAGGTGTATATGTGAGAAGAATTGCAAATCTTGCTGAATTAGCCGATAGTCAAAAACAGATGCCCTCATCTAAATTTACCAGCTATATAGTTGCCAATCT
>Ga0136653_10001768_pt1 | contig 11784 bp, 9 predicted proteins | sample LakKivw275mmetaG_FD_94866 | JGI IMG/M metagenome (GOLD analysis project Ga0136653, IMG submission 94866) | Anoxic lake water microbial communities from Lake Kivu, Rwanda to study Microbial Dark Matter (Phase II) - Lake Kivu water 275m metaG... | ecosystem: Environmental > Aquatic > Freshwater >... | reverse complement strand
TTACCTCTTGTTCGTTGGCTGAACGAAGGCTGTCTCCCTTTAATCGCGCCTTGCCGGATTCCATGAAGTCTTTTAGCCAACTGTAGTATATTGCGCTGGATATGCGCTCATGCCTGCATAAATCGCTGACCGGTATCTCTTTGCGGAAGCCTTCCAGCACTATGCGAATTTTATCCTCTGCGGTAAATTTACGGCGGGTTGCTTTCCTGACATTACGGATGAGTTTTCTTGTGCTGCCGGGACTTACTGCTTGCTCTTCTTCCGTTCTTTCCAATACCTGGGTGGTCTCTTCCATCGCTTTCTCCTTTTCCGATACCCCTATTATATGGTATCAGACCACCCGAAACAAAGTTAACAGCCTCTCTGTTAGTTTTTTAAGGGATTTGTACCACAAGGTCTAAAGATTAACAGTGCCGGTGCATTGCGCGGCAATCCCGGAGGGGCTGTTTGAGAGCGAGGTTTTCGGTTATGACAAGGGAGCTTTCACCAGCGCCTTCAGGAGCAAGCAGGGCAAGATTGAACTGGCAGGTTCGGGTACGATATTCTTTGACGAAGTCAGCGAGATTCCCATGCCTGTCCAGGTTAAGCTGTTGAGATTCCTGCAGGAAAAAGAATTTTCAAGGCTGGGCGGTAACGATATCATTAAGAGCGAGGCCAGAATAATATCGGCCTCTTCCGTGGATCTGCAGAATCAGGTGAAAGAGAAGAAATTCCGCGATGATCTCTTCTACAGGCTCGGGGTTATTCCGCTTCGCCTGCCCGCTCTGCGGGAAAGAAGAGAGGATATAAAAGAGCTCGTTGACTTCTACTTTGCGGTTATGAAGAAACAGTTCCTCTGCAAAGCCGGGGGATTTTCGCACGGCGCAATGGAAATCCTGTGCGGATATGACTGGCCCGGAAATGTGCGGGAGCTCAAGAATATAATTGAAAGAATTTTGGTTCTGAAGGGAAATAAGAGTATAATAGAGCCTTACGATCTGCCCGCGGAATTGAAGACGGTTCCCCGGAGAGCGGCATATTCCCTGAAGACCGAAGTGGAGGATTTTGAAAAGAGACTCGTAAAGGAAACGCTGGAAGGTTCCGGCTGGAACCAGACCAGGGCTGCGGAAAATCTTGGAACGACGCGTAGAATTCTGCGTTATAAAATGCAAAAATACGGATTCGGAAATGGGCAAAAGGAAAATTCTGGTAATTGATGACGATGCCGGTATCAGGAATTTGTGCAGGGAGGTTCTGGAAACTGAAGAATGCCGTGTTTCTTTTGCGTCCAACGGCAGGGAAGGCATCGGCAAACTGGAGAACGGAGATTTTGACCTCATACTTCTGGACATACAGATGCCGTTGATGGACGGATTTGAGGTCCTGTCGGCAATAAGGTCCGTAGATAAGGACGTTCCGGTTGTCGTGATGACGGGTTTCGGAACGGTGGAAAATGCGGTGAGGGCGCTGAAATCGGGCGCCTCTGATTTTATCGTCAAGCCTTTTGAAATGCAGGAATTTCTCCGGACGGTGAAGGAAAACATTGACGCAGGCGGCCGTTCGGGAGAGATGTCAAAACTGAAGATGATAGAGACTATCCTGGAACTTAACAGGACAATTGTCTCTCTGACGAGTCTCGCCCTGCTCCTTGATAAGGTAATAGCGATAGTAAACAATATTTTCCAGCCGGAGGACGTTGCCATATATCTTGCGGAGGAAGGGATTTTCATACTGCGAAAACATCTGCCGGGAAACACTTTGAAAAAGAGGTTCCCCGTCAGCTATGGATTTGAAGAAATCTCCGGCATTTTTGCTGACAGAAGGCCGCAGGTTACCCGTACCGACGGCGGGATTGTCAGGATACCTCTTTTCGGCAAGGAAAAGAATCTGGGTTTTATTGACGCCAGATTCCGTGAAGGCAGTGCCGTAACTGAAAACGAGGTGAAGTTCCTTGAGATATTCGCCATACAGGCAGCAATAGGTATAGAGAATGCAATGCTTTTTGATGTGGTGAAGAATTCATATCTCAACTCAATAAGGTCGCTGGTTAATTCGCTTGAGGCCAAGGATTCGTACACGAAGGGACATTCCGAGCAGGTGGCGTACTACTCCTTCCTTATCGGAAGACAGCTGGGCCTTCCGGAAAGAGACCTGGAGATATTGAGGAATGCCTCGTATCTCCATGACCTGGGGAAACTCGGCATACGTGATTCGGTACTTCTGAAACCCGGTCCCCTGGACGAGAAAGAGATGGATATTATCAAGCGGCACCCTGAAATGACCGTGAAGATACTGGAACCGCTGGGGCTCCGGAAAGAAGAAATGGACACCTGTTTCTATCACCATGAAAGAATTAATGGCAAGGGGTATCCGACAGGTCTTAAGGGGGATGAGATACCTCTCTCCGCAAAGATCCTTTCGGTTGCGGATGCGTACAGCGCCATGATTTCTGAAAGACCCTACAGAAAAGGACTGATGAAAGAGGAAGCAATTTCGGAACTTGAGAAATGGGCCGGAATACAATTTGACAACAACGTGGTGGATGTTTTCGTGAAAATGCTAAGAGAAAATGAGGCGACAGGAGAAGAATATGGTTAATTTCTTGAAGTTTTTTTCAAATGACATGGGAATTGATCTGGGGACGGCAAATACCTGCGTGTTTGTCAGCGGCAAAGGGGTCATACTGCAGGAGCCGTCAATAGTCACGATGAACGTCATGACGAAAGAAGTCGTGGCCGTAGGCAACGAGGCAAAAAGGATGCTCGGCAAGACACCGGCAAACATCGTGGCGATGAAACCGATGAAGGATGGGGTTATCGCGGATTTTGAGGCCTGCGAATCCATGCTCCGGTATTTCATCATGAGCGTGAAAACCCCGCGACACCGTTTTGTCCTCCCGCCGAGGATAATCATCGCGGTTCCGTCGGGCATAACCAGCGTTGAAAGGCGTGCCGTCAAGGAGACTGCGCTGAAGGCGGGTGCGAGGATGGTGCACCTGGTGGAAGAACCGATGGCGGCTGCCATCGGAGTTGGTCTGCCTGTGGCGGAGCCCTGCGGGAGTTTCATCCTTGATATAGGAGGGGGAACGACTGAGATGGCGGTAATCTCTCTGGGCGGCATCGTACTTACCAGGAGTTTGAGGGTTGCGGGCAATGAAATGGACGAGGCAATTATTGAGTACCTGAAAAAGAAGTATAACCTTCTGATAGGCGAGAGGACGGCCGAAGAAATCAAGATGAGAATAGGTTCTGCATTTCCTCTTGACGAGGAATTGACGATGGACGTTAACGGCAGGAGCCTTGTGGAGGGACTGCCGAAAATGGTGAAGATAAATTCCGAGGAAATCAGGGAGGCGCTGAAAGAGACTCTCTCCCAGATAGGCAACTCAATAAGAGACATACTTGAGGAGACTCCGCCCGAACTGTCCAGCGACCTGATTGAAAGGGGTGTCGCCATTGCAGGAGGCGGTGCGCTGTTGAAGGGTATTGACAAGCTCATATCCCAGGAGACCAAACTGCCCGTGTTCCTTCCGCAGGACCCGCTGACCGCGGTTGTCAGGGGAACCGGCAAGATGCTTGAAGAGACAACCTATTTCAAACAATTTCCGCAGGACTGATTAAGGCAATGTTATGGCGTTTTAGAAGGGAAATTCTGTTCGTTTTCGGTCTGTACCTGTGTTTCCTTGCGATAAACAGAGGTCGCGTGAGAGAACGCGGTTTCAGGCAAGACGAAGGTTATTCGGAAGAACAGAAAATAAACTACGAAGACCTGATCGCAGAGAATAAACGCCTTCGGGAAATCCTTGATATAAAGGCTGACAGGAATTACCTGAAGAGATTTGCCGTGGTGGAAGTAATTTCAATAAAACCTTTCGTCTTCCCTGCGGAACTCATCATTGACAAGGGTGACAGGGACGGACTGAAAGAAAATATGGCAGTTCTTTCCAAGGATCTTTTTCTCATTGGCAGGATTTCGTTAACGAGGGAGACTTCATCCACCGTTGTGACTGTTTTTAACTCCAAGTCCAGGGTCAGCGTCGTTACAGAGAACACCAGAGAAATAGGAGTTCTCGTGGGAGGAGGGGTTCCGTATGTTTCCCTGAAGTACATCCCGGCGGACAGTGCGGTGCAGAAAGGGGACAAGGTTCTGACCTCCGGCTACAGCGATTTCTATCCGAGGGGAATAGAGATTGGCGAGGTGGTCAAGGTGGAGAAAGATCCGGATTCTCTCTTTCTCAATGTTGCCGTCAAACCGTACGGTTGTTTCACCGGCATATACGAGGTGCTTGCGGGTGAATAGAAAACTCATAAGGCTGAGCGAACAGTTCCTGATCATGAGCGGTCTTCAGGTATTTGTGCTGAACTATGTGAAGACATCGGTAGTCCCTTCGTTTTTTCTTGTCTGGCTCCTCATTCTGACGTGGGAGGGGAACAGGGAGATTGCGCTCGTACTGGCTGTTGTCACGGGTCTTTTCTATGACGTTATATCAAGGGGAGTGCCTGGCGTTTCCGGAGTGATATTCCTGGTTGTGGTTTATGCCAGCTGTTTTCTGAAGACAAACAGTATACCGGGACGGGTCGCGGGGGCGTTCGGATTCAGTCTGTTCTATTTTCTTGCATTCATGTTTGAACGCGACAGGGGATTTCTGTGGGGTACCCCGGCATTATTCAAATACTCGCTGCTGTTTGCCCTGTACAATGCCCTGATACTGCTTGCAATTGAACTCGGAATGCGGAAATTAAGATGGAAAAAGAAAGAATATTTGTCAATCTGACAAAGATCGCATTTGCGATAATCATTCTGCGGTCTTTTTACCTTCAGGTTATAAGGTATCCCTATTACCGGAATCTCTCAAATCAGAACTGCATACGGACCGTGGAAACCGGAATTCCGAGGGGTACTATTTACGACAGGAATATGAGAGTGCTCGTTAAGGATGCGCCGTCTCTGCACCTTGTTTTTGTTCCTTACGACGTTGAGTCTCCGGAAAGAGAAGCGTCAATTCTGGCCAACATCATTGATCTGGACAAGGTATCGGTTATGCGCAGGTTCAAAACAAGATACGGCAATCCCTTTGACAGAGTATTCTTGAAAAGGAGGCTCACGCAGGAAGAAGTTGCGCGCATAGAAGAGTATGCCGGGAGACTGCCGGGGATCTTCATCCAGGAAGGATTGATAAGGGAACACGTTCTCGGGAAGAATACCTGCCACGTCGTGGGATATACCGGAGAAATAACGGAGCAGCAGTTATTGTCTTACAGGGACAGGGGATACAAACCCGGGGATTTCATCGGGCAGGACGGCCTTGAGCGGTTCTACGATGAATACCTTAGAGGTCAGGCGGGCGGCAAACAGATTGAGGTGGATGCCACGGGGCACCAGAGAAAAGAGCTCGGTAAGACGGGGTCCGTACCCGGCGATGACCTTGTTCTGACAATTGACCAGGTGATCCAGGAGATAGCGTACGATGAACTGGGTGACAGGAGGGGCTGCGTTGTGGCAATGGATCCCAGGAACGGACAGATACTTGCACTTGTCAGCAAGCCCGGTTTTGACGTTAATGACCTGCAGAGCTATCTTGAAAGGGAAGGACATCCATTTCTTAACAGGGCAATAAAGGGCATGTATTCTCCGGGGTCGGTATTCAAGATAATCACGGAACTTGCCGCCCTTGAAAGCGGCACCATAGAAGAATATGACCGTATTGAATGCACCGGACAGATAGAGGTTGCAGACAGGGTATTCCACTGCTGGAAAGAAGAAGGGCACGGCTGGGTGGACATAAATCTTGCTTTTCCGTATTCCTGCAATGTCTTTTTCGGAACCGTGGGGCTCAAAACGGGCGTGGCGAGAATGCTGGAGTTTGCCGACATGTTTGACCTGGGACGTGCGACCGGTATTGACCTGCCGGGCGAGAAAGACGGTTACCTCCCGGACAGGCGCGAGATAGATCCTTTGAACCTTTCAATAGGCCAGGGACCGATACTTGCCACGCCGCTCCAGCTGCTCTCCATGATTTCCACGGTTGCAAACGGAGGTAATATCTGGAAACCTTACCTTGTAAAAGAAATAATCTCGCCCGACGGCGGGAAAATAAAGGAGATAGATCCCGTAATCAAAAAAACGGTCTATATCAGTCCCGAAAACATGGAAATCTTGAGGAGGGGGCTGAAGAATGTTGTTTTGTTCGGAACAGGAGGCCAGGCAAGGGTAGCCGGTGTAGAGGTGGCCGGTAAGACGGGAACTGTCCAGCGTGCACACAGGGAACTGGAAATGGGTACACACGGATTTTTCGTGTGTTATGCGCCCGCGGATAACCCGCAGATATCCCTGGTTGTCTTCCTTGACAGTGCTTCAAGTCCGGAATGCTCCGCGATCGCGGGAAAAATCCTGCAGAGGGTGCTGGTTCCCGAAAAGAAACCCGTGGAAATACAGGATATGGAGGAAGGAACGGAAAATGCTGAAACACCTTAAGAAACTGTTTGAAGAGAGAAAACTTTTCGGCTGGACTTACCTGCTGATATCCATAGGACTGCTCCTGCTTTTCACCGCTTCCAAGGGCATTTTCATGAGGGAAGCGCTTTTTTTGAAGCAGTGCCTGTGGCTGATTCTGGGAACTGTCATAGCCGCATTTGTCAAGAAAGCGGATTACCGCGATTTCCAGAAGCTTGCGCCATTGTTTTACATAATAATACTCTTTTGCCTTGTCATGGTGCTTTTTGTGGGAAGAGGCAGCGGTGCTTCAAGGTGGATAAGACTGGGATGGTTCAATTTTCAGCCATCCGAATTTGCGAAACTGATAACCATAATAACTCTTGCCGCGTACCTCTCCGAAAAGGACATCAGGCGGCCGCATATATTGCTGTTCAGTCTGTTCATAATAGGAATTCCCTTTCTGTTTATTCTCAAACAGCCGGATCTCGGTACGGCATTCATATTCATCCTCGTTTTCTTTGCCATATTGTACCAGGCGGGCGGAAGCAAAGGGCAGATCCTGACTCTTTTCGTCATAGGTGTTCTTTCAAGTCCTGTCTTGTGGTTCATGATGAAGCCCTACCAGAGGGAAAGGATACTTACCTTCTTAAATCCGATGAGGGACCCACTCGGCAAGGGCTATAACCTCATACAGTCAATAATAACGATAGGTTCGGGAGGATTCTGGGGCAGGGGATTCTTGAGGGGTACCCAGACGAAGCTCGCGTTCCTGCCCGAATACCATACGGATTTCATCTTCTGTGTTCTCGCGGAAGAACTCGGTTTCTTCGGAGTGATGCTTCTTCTGTTCATCTACTACATGTTTTTCAGAATCATCGCCGGAATCATCTACTCCACGAGGGACAGGTTCGCCAGGCTAATGGGGACCGGTATTCTGACCGCGCTGGTTTCGCAGGCGGTGATCAATATGTGCATGACGATGGGGCTTTTTCCCGTTGTCGGGATTCCGCTGCCATTCATAAGCTACGGCGGTTCTTCCCTTATCGTGTCCCTTATCTGCGTGGTTCTTCTTGTTAACATTGAAGAGAATTCCCTGATGTTCTAAATCTGGCTAATTTCATGCAGATAGCATCGTTGACTTCGTCGGAAGCTGCGTCAACATATGTTTACAGTATGCCTCCTTGCTTTCTGCCGAACTTAACCAGATTTGATATGTTATGGAGCGATTGCCAAGCACATGGAAGAAAAGATACTAAAACTCCTGCCGCACGTGCAGGTTCCGTCGCGTTACACCGGGAAAGAGATAAACGTCTGCCGCAAATCCTTTGAAGATACCGCGGTAAGGGTTGCCCTGTGCTATCCCGATATCTATGAAATAGGGATGTCATCGTCGGGCTTGCGGATCCTTTACGGCCTGCTCAACGAGGAGGAAAACGTCCTGTGCGAACGGATATTCTGCCCGGCAGGCGACATGGAACAGCTCCTGCGGCGGGACGGCATCCCGCTTTTCACCCTTGAATCAAAACGTCCCGTCAGGGATTTTGACGTGCTGGGATTCAGCATTTCTTCCGAACTGAATTATACCAACGTGCTGAACGTCCTTGAACTTTCCGGCATCCCGGTTCTCTCTTCGGAGAGAAAAGGCGGCGACCCGATAGTCCTTGCGGGAGGAAACTGCATTTTCAATTTTGCGCCTCTTTCATCCTTTATTGACTGCTTTGCGGTAGGGGAGGGAGAGGAAGTAATACTTGAGATTACCGGGGTGCTTGCGGAAATGAAAGGCAGAAGCAGAGAGGAAATCCTTTCAGCGCTTTCCGGCATAGAAGGTGTTTACGTCCCGTTGTTTCCTGCCGCTGAAGTGAAAAAGAGAACCGTAAGGAAACTTGATGACGCCTATTTCCCCGTGAACTGGATCGTTCCGCTAACTGAAATAGTCCATGACCGCGTGTCCATTGAAATAATGAGAGGATGCGGGCAGGGGTGTTTTTTCTGCCAGGCAGGCAGTTGCTGGAAGCCGGTTAGAACCAGGAGTGCGGGCAGGATTACAGAACTTGCACTGCAGACCTACGGGAACACCGGCTATGAAGAATTCTCGCTGCTTTCTTTTTCCGCCGGCGATCATCCGGCAATAGAGGCTGTCGTGGAGGGGCTCCTCGCAGAATTTGCCCCCAGGAAAGTAATGGTTTCCTTTCCCTCGGTGAGAATAGACACTTTTTCTTTTGCGCTGGCTACGAGAATCAAGGAGATTAAGAAGACCGGCCTGACCTTCGCGCCCGAAACCTCCGAAAGCCTGCGTTTCAGGATAGGCAAGAAGATAAAGGACAGCGAACTTGCGGGACTCGTGAGAAAGGCGCGTGCGGGAGGCTGGAGACAGATAAAACTTTATTTCATGATCGGACTGCCCTGGGAAAAGGATGAAGATATTCTTGCGGTCGCCTCGCTTATAAACGATCTTTCGGGGATCATGTCCATAAAGGCGGCTTTCAATACCTTCATTCCAAAGCCGCACACCGTTTTTGAACGCGAGAGATTCATTACCGAAGAGGAATATCTCCACAAGAAACAGCTTCTTGTCAGGAATGTGCGCAGGAATAACCGTATCAAGCTTACGTTCCACCAGTACAGGATGAGCTGTGTGGAGACCTTTCTCGGGAGAGGAGACGAGAGACTCGGGGCAGTCATTCACAGGGCCTGGAAAAAAGGCGGAAAAATGGAAAACTGGGACGAGTCTTTCAACTTTGCCCTGTGGAAAGAGAGTTTCAGAGAAGAAGGGATTGATATGCAGGACTATCTTGGGGAACTGAAACAGGATTCTCTCCCCTGGCACAAAATCATAGCAAATTGATTTCATCCATATAACATCGTTGGCATCGTCGTCGGCTTCCTCGGCGTATGTCTAATATGCCTCGTTGCCTCCTCCTTGCCGCCTTGTTATCTGGCGAACTTAATTTGCTATCTCTACGGTTTTACTGCGAATTAGTTATGAACTCTTTATGGACGGCCTTAAGAGCCTTCTGGCCGTCGGATTTCTTGATAACGCAGGAAATTTTGATTTCAGACGTGCTTATCATTTCAATGTTTACCCCTTCATTCGCAAGCGCATGAAACATCCTTCCTGCAACGCCGGGATGGTTCATCATGCCGATACCTATTATGGAAATCTTGGCAATGTCCCGGTCGCAAACCACGTTTTCCGCCCCGAGGTCCTTTCCTATTGCCTCGGTGATTTTCAGGGTTTTCGCGGCTTCAGTGGTGTTCACGGTAAAAGAGATATCCGCAAAATTGTCCTTGCTGACGTTCTGGACTATGACATCCACGTTAATATTCTCTTTTCCAAGTGCCGTGAATATGTTTGAAGAGATGCCGGATCTGTCAGGAACCCTGAATATGGTCATCTTTGCCTGTTTCTCGTCCAGCGCAACAGCCGAGACGTCGGCGCCTTCCTTCAGCGATAATTCTTTTACCATCGTTCCTTCTCCTTTCCCGAAGGTGGACTTAACCGAGAATGGGACGTTATAGCGTTTGGCGAATTCAACCGCCCTGGAAAGCATGACCTTTGCGCCGGTGGATGCCATCTCAAGCATCTCGTCGTATGAAATCTCCGGTATCAGCCTTGCTTCCTGCACTATGTTCGGGTCGGTTGTAAAGACCCCGTCAACATCGGTGTAGATATCGCACCTGTCCGCCTTTACCGCCGCCGCGATGGCTATCGCGGTAAGATCCGAACCTCCCCTGCCGAGAGTGGTTATTGAACTGTCCGGGCTCAATCCCTGGAATCCGGCAATCACGATGATGCTTTCTTTCTCAAGTTCCTTCAGGATCCTGCCCGGTTCAATCATCTGGATACGTGCCTTGGTGTGAAAGCTGTCGGTCCTAATCCCGGCGAAGTATCCCGGGAATCCTTCGGCCGCTTCTCCGCAATTCTCAATGGCCATGCACAAGAGGGCAACGGATACCATCTCCCCGGTTGAAAGCAGTATGTCCAGCTCCTTTTCCGGGGGAAACGGCATAATCTGGCAGGCAAGGTTTATAAGGTTGTCGGTGGTCTTGCCCATTGCCGAAACCACCACGACAATCCTGTTGCCTTTTCTCTTGTCGGCAACGACCTTCTCCGCAACGCCCTTTATCTTCTCTATCGTTGCCAGCGAACTGCCCCCGTATTTCTGCACAATCAGCGCCATTTTGTCTCCATGATAACGCATTATTGTAACATGGGAAAGGTCGCATAATCAAAATCCATGTCCCGTCTGAAGAAAGCCTGCCGGCGGTGTACCCGTCTCAAAAGCATTATTTCTTTTTCAGCAGGTTGGTGGCGGAGAGGAGGGAAGTTACGACTGCCAGGGCTATCAGTACTTCGCCCTCTTCGGGGAGGATTTTATTGACGTCGGCGACGGTCCTCCAGGCGTTGAAAACAAGAATGGTCTCCATAACCAGGACTATGGTGATTGCTTCCCAGAGTGCAATCGCGACGATGCGTCTGTGCCTGATGCGGGGAAGAAGGAAACAAATTATTGCGATCCAGAAGAGCCATGATACCTGCTGCCACATGTCCATGGACATATAATACGATGCAAATCCGGTAAAAGGTTCAAAAACATAGCCGGTTGACGCAGGGAATCGCTGCCTGTATCCGAGAACCCTGAAGCGGCCGGTTTCCCTGTTGCGCAGAGCGTCAATGACTGCTTTTTCACGTGACTCAATATCCATCTGTTTCCAGTTAGAGATATTAAAACCGGTCCACATGGTACAGTCGTTTCTCCATCCGTGCCAGTTGGTTCCGCTCAACATTACAAGTTTCTTGCCTCGGCACACGGAGATTATTTCCCGTTGAGCTTCCGGCGTGAGAGGAACGGAAGAATCGCCTGCAATTTCAAATCCGTCCACTCCGGCTTCAACCAGGTTTTCAATGGAGAACGGCGATCTCGTTTCAGCCCAGTAATGGGGAACGATGACAGTGCCGCCCTGCCGGTGGGCGTCATTTATCAAAGCGGCCAAATCTTTATATTGTCTTGTATCAACAGAGTTCTTGATGCCAAGCAGGTTAAGGTGCACTCTCCTGAAGTTAACTTCCTGTGCCGGAATAGCCGTTGCCGCAAATGATTTTTTCGCTATCATATCCCGCTGGAGCGCGGCGGCAGGGCCGATACTGTCATGCTCGGTGACTGCCCATCCGCTGAAACCTGAATTGAGGTGCCACTTCAGGTTTCTCTCCGGTGTTACTATACCGTCATGGGAATATATCGTGTGGGAATGCAGGTCGAGGAAGACCTCGTCGGGGTTTCCGGACGTCATGCGGTATTGAGGCAGAGGGCAGATAATGCAGTAGACGATAAAGAGGATAAAAGAGACTGCCGTTACAATCAGCCCTCT
>Ga0136653_10001765_pt1 | contig 11789 bp, 7 predicted proteins | sample LakKivw275mmetaG_FD_94866 | JGI IMG/M metagenome (GOLD analysis project Ga0136653, IMG submission 94866) | Anoxic lake water microbial communities from Lake Kivu, Rwanda to study Microbial Dark Matter (Phase II) - Lake Kivu water 275m metaG... | ecosystem: Environmental > Aquatic > Freshwater >... | reverse complement strand
TCACGGCTTTGTGGGGGACTTTGGTGTGGTAGGAGTGGGCGTTGTAGATGGGGTCGTTCTTGCCCTCGGAGACGTCGGAGGCGAAGGGTTCGCGGTGGTAGACGCCCTCACCCCCCGGCCCCCTCTCCCCACCGTCGGGAGAGGGGGAGTCACCGTTGTCGGCGCTGTCGTCGGGCAGGTCCAGCTCCTCGCGGATCTGGGCGCGCTCGGTCTGCCAGCGCTCAATGATTTCGGGCAGGAAGGGGTTGGGGCAAGCAGTGTAGTAGGGTGGGTCGGAGAGGGCCAGGATGGCCTCGTCGTCGCCGATGGGGAAGCCTTCGATGGCGCGGAAGTCGGGATCGCGCAGGTACTCGCGTAGGCGTTCCCGATATTCATTTCGGGTTTCGAGTTGGTCGGTTTCGAGTTCTATGTCTCTGGTTTCAAGCTCAAGCGGCATTTGTTCGGTCATCTTTTATCCCGTTTGACAACTTCATCCAATTCTGCTATAAGATATATAGAAAATTCACTTCTCTGTAGACAAAAGTCGGCTTTGCATGCCGTGCGTCCGGTAACCGGGCCTAGTTACAGAGGGGTGATCTTGTTTATATCAAGAATGAATTCGACGGTTCCCATAGCAAACCTGTTGAAACGGGTTAGGGCGATGGCTCAACACTAAACACGTTTCAACGTGTTTTGAATAGTAGGCCACGAATTCATTCTTTTTTTGTTGCTCCAAATCTAGGGGACAACGAATGTGGTCACCACAGCCTGTTTCGCGTCGGTTGCTGGCGTACTGATGACAAGCCTCGTGTGGTCCAGCCACTTCAGTTGCCGCACATCAGAAGACTCAGCTTTGCTGGCAGCAATGACTTTGAGATCGGTAGCAGGATCGGACAGATCACCAACTACTGCCACCGAAAATGAGCTATTTTCGACACAGCCAAAGAACACAATTCTGTCACCTGCCGGCGGAGCCCATGCTATGGGTGTCCAGAGGCAGAGCTCCATGTCGTCAAGACCAGCATCCTCACCCGCTTTGCGTATCTGATCCGCTGTTATCATGCGTCGCGCATCGGTCGATAGAGAAACGATGACCAACTGTCCACCACCACGCTTCGTCACATAGGCTACCTGCTCTCCGTCCGAAGACAGCGCCGGATTGGTTGCAGTGGTATCGTCCTTAGACACAAGGAGCCAATTTGCCTGGTCAGACTTCTCCACGATGACGCGGCTGAGGCCGCCGCTCTGCTCGAGCATAAGCACCACGCCATCGCGTGAGTCCACTAGGGTCGTCAAAGGGGGAGGTATTGGCACTGCTCGTCTCAGAACTGCAAAGAGACCTTGACGCTGCACATAACCGATCAACCAAATCACAACGCCTATTAAGACCGCAATTATAAACAAGACGCGGCCGTAGGAACGCGTTCTGGTTGTCGTATCTTCAGCATCGCCGGGGCGGGGGCCAATCGTCTTGAGCACCTCGGCTGGCGGCTTCTCTACTTGCGGACGAGTATCCACGTCCTTCAAATCGCCAGGGACCTGCTGAGTCAGTTCTTCTGACTTGGAGGGTACCCGACGCTCGTACGGCAGCGAGCTACTCCGGACACCAAGCTCCTCAGATTTGCCTTGCGTACTCATTTCTAATGGAGTCAATGAGGACTATTTAGCTTTCTCTTTGCCAGCAAACTCGCTCATATCCAACACACGCAGGTTGTGCTGAAACGTCTTGGATACTTCGACAAGGTCGAAGGTGCCCCCACTGCTCCGTGGAATATGGTGAAGCTTTTCGTATTCCCAGCGTGCCTCCTGGTATTGCTTATTCAGATGATAGTCAACAGCTCTTTGAAATACCGTGTACGCGCTCTCAGGTATTGTGTATTCCTTGAGCTCAGCACGCAGGTCAGCCACAGTCTTGGGTAAATCCTTACCTTCAAATGGCTCTGTGCGCGGAAGACCTGCAAGTTCCATGACCCATTTGGTCAATTCATACAGGGCGATTATGCCCACCACGCCAAGAACAATGGCACGCATACTACACCTCCTGTTGCCAATTCTTGCGGCTCTAATCTACCGTGAACACCTATGACATTACGCCTTCTCTCTTTCCCCTTCTTCTCTCCCCCTCCTTTCCCGCTCATCAATTTGAGCCTGGGTCATGAACTCAGCGAATTGGATATCTTTGCGCCGGTAGAGGATAAAGCGTGAAACCTCCAGCCAACGGCGATACTCTTCCTCGAAAGAGCCAGCCGGAATTAAGCCTAACCGTCTTCGTAGATCGTGGCGGTATAGGTCGAAGGCCACGCGCACTGTAGTTCCCCACTGGAGGGCAGCAATGGTCATTCCCTCGTACAAACCAAAGGCAGCTAAAAGTGCCGCAAAACCAATCGCAGCTGAAAGGAGGAGGTTCCCCCAGAAAAGGTTTAAGTACACGAACTCAATGCCAAGCAGGATCACAACAGCACAGGTATTCAGGAGGAAATCGAACACAGATTTCTCTTGTGTTACAAAGTCAATGTAATTTGCTTCCTTGAGCAGAGGAATAAACCTTGGCCATAGCGCAATAGAGTCCATCCCATAGCGTGTGTGGGGGTAATCCTCAAACGCAGCAATTGTGTTGCCAAGATTAGTGGGAAGCACTGCATCAGTTGCTGAAGGGTAATGGAGGTCGAGATCGCGTTCCAGTTGTGCCAACTGGATCTTTAAACGCTGCCAGTATTTGGACTCATCTCCAGTTAGCGGTCGCTTATCAGGTTCGTCCGGATCAAAACCTAAGCGATTCTTGAACTGTACGCGCTGGGTTCGCAGATCATTAATTCGTCCAAGCAATGCTTCCAACTGCACGCGTTTCTTCTCCCGCTTCTCCTCCATCCACCTTTGAACGAAATCAGCTATTCTCAGCTTGTAGCGTTCAACATGAATGCGGCCTTCAAATAAACGGATCAAAGGGAAGTTGAAGGCGTAGAGTGTATAGCTGAGCATCAGAGCCAGTGAGATTATTGCAGTTACAATGGGAGGTGAGGCGATATCAACACCTGGTAACGCCTTAGGCATTATCAGGTACGCATTCACGAGAACGAACAAGCCAGCAGGAAAGATCGTCGCTACCTGAAGCGACTGCGCAAGAGCTTTGACAGCGTCTTTGATCGCATTGATGCTCACGTGCTCCTCCTACACAATGTTGGTGAGTTATGCCAAAGTGCAGGCTGATTGTGACACAAGACTACATTGCTACTGATCCAACGTCAACCGGGTGTTGCGCGGATCGTGGCCACGCATATTCTGATTCACAAAGCTGGCGAAGCGACGTTGCAACTCCTCGATGGTGCAGGGCAGGCCGCCCTCTTTCAGGGCTTCCAGCAGGCCATCCACCGGTAGCGTAAGAGCTTCGATACCGCGCAGGGCTTGAGTAGCTGCGGCCACGAAACCTTCGGGGATGGCCGGATCATCGTCACGCTGATCCAGGAATCGCTCAACCGGCCTCCGCTCGGCTGGTGTCATCGCCTCCAGGCTGCGCTGGGCGGTCTCACTGGTCAGGTTGGCCTGCAGTGCCTGCCGCCAGCGGATCAGCAGGTCGTCCAGGCGGGAGTCGAGCCGTTCCAGCACTTGGTCGGCCTGGCCGTCGTGCCGCTGCTGTGACGGCCGCAGGTGACAGTAGGGACAGGTCGGTGTGTCGGCGATAACGCCCTCGTGGAATTCGCGGCAGGTGGGCAAGCGCAGGAGCGCCTCTTTCCAGCCCTCCAGTTCTGCACGGTTCAGCAGGTCAATGGCCGACAACGTGTTCAGCGCTGCGAGCCGGGAATCGTTGTAGAGGCGTTGGCGGCGGTCGTCGGCCTGGGGGCCCAGCACCAGTTGGCGGTGCAGTTCGGCGTAGGCAGCGACGTAATCCGCTTTCAGCGCCTCCAGTTCGCGGGTCAACGCCGGACCGCCGCGTGACTCCTCTCCTCTGCCCAGGCGTCGCACCTCATCTAATACCGTACGACGGGTGTCGGTCGCTCGCTGTGACCAGGGGTGGTCGTCAGGCAGGTTGGCCTGAGCCTCAGCCAGATAAGCGGTCACCGGCTGGATCTGGCCTACAAGATCCAGCAATTGCTCCGCCCGCTTCGCAACCTTGCGATCATCGAGAGCATCTGTGATCTGCTCCACCGTCAGGCGCAGGTTACGCAGTTTGCCTACGGTGTTAAAGCGAGCCAGTTCCTCCAGAAACTGCTTGTATCCACGCAGGGAAGGGAGGAGATCTGTTACGGAGAGGGTAACTGCTGGCAGATCGCTACTCATCACCAAGCCGGCCTGGACCTCGATAGTAAAGCGGTCAGTGAAGAGAGACGTGTTCCACAATTGCAGTCCTTGCTGGAGACGGCCCTGGATGGTGGCCGTCCGTTCCAGTTCCACCTGTATCGTGCGCTGAAGTTCCTGCACAGCCTGATCGCGGGTGTTTTCGTTGCGGACAAGCCCTGGTGTCAACCCCAGCCCCTCAAAGATCATCGTCCATAGATTAAGTGGCAGGGTGCGCGGTCGCTTGTAGAAACGAAAGTCTATCAGGTCGGCTATTGCCGTCATCGCTGCACGTTCGACAGTACTGGCGTCCAGTTCTACCCGCCCGCCCAGGTTGAGTACGATGTCACCGTTGTAAACCAGGGCCAGCAACACCACAACTGCCCACTCTGGCTCCAGACGGAAGAAAACGTCCTTTTCGATGGGCTGAATGCCGCCAGCCACCTGTTCGATCAACTCACCTCGGTTCACTACTGTTCCTTCCGGCTTGCTTTGCAGCATTTCCAGGTAGCGACGCGCATAGCGCGACTGATAGGGACGCACGATGCCTTCCTCGTCAATGAGCTCCAACCCTTCCAGCACAGCCAGAGCCAGGTGGGTGCGTCCCCGCCCGGCCAGAAAACGGATCGCTTCCATGGCATTGGTAGGACGGGCCGCGTCGCTGATCGGCTGGGATAGACGATGGAAGGCAGGGTAGTCGGGGTAGCGTTCCTCAAACTCAGGCGACAGGAGGTAAGCAGCGATTAAGCGCAACAGTTCTTCGATTGTCTGGCTGGCGGTGCTGCGGGCGCGGGGTAGCACCACTCCTACCGGTTCGGTTACGCCCTGGTAAGTCACCTGCAAGTGATCCGTCAGATGCTCGCGCAGCCAACGCAGTAGCCGCCGCAGGTGTTCATCGGCCTTTTCAGCATAAACCTCTCGGTGCGAGGCTGCCTCAAATGCCATCGCACGGGCGCCAGCGTACATGCAAACGAGATTCTCGAAGTTCTGGTCAAGCCCCATCAACTGGAAGATGACCTCATCGGGCCGCTCCTCATCGTGCCATTCGCGGTCCAGGAAGGGCGGCAGCACATAGACATAGAAGTCGCGCGGAGGCTGAGCAGTGCTGCGCTCGTCGGGTACGCCAAAGAAAAGGTAGCCGGGACGGGTCACCTTGTGCTCGTCCCAGGGCAGCTCATAGAACCAGATACGGTGGCCGGTAATGTAGGTGGTGTCGCTCAGGTTAAGGGCCTGGCGCAGGGCGTCGAAGAAGTAGCGGTTGAGGTCGCTCCTCTCCATAAACTCGCCCCGCTCGCTGATCTTGGCGTCGAAGTCAATGTCTTTCTTGACATCCAGGTAGTACTGGCCGTTGGCCTCGTTGTAGGAGATGTATTGGCCGCTGACGGTACGCATAATCTCGCGCAGCGCCACCTGCACCTGATCCAGCAGGAACTCGGCCGACGGTTCAGGAAGGTGCACGTGCAGGCAGAGGTCGTCGCGCAGCTCCTCCGGCGTGGCGCCCAGTGGTATGAGGATATCACTGGTGGTCAGCCGGTGGACACTGAGGGCGTGGACAATGCGCATGGCAACGGGCAGTAGATGCGGGCGAGTGTAGGCATTGCGGATGCGTCCCTCCAGCACGTTGCTCTTCTCGATGACCTCACCCACGCCGGGCAAACCGCGCATGCTGGGGTTCTCGCGGAGTACGTCCCAGTAATGGTCGTAGGAAACCAACCCGGGCTGATCAGCGGGCACCTCTTGATCGAGCAGGGCACGCATGGCCAGGCTGAAGGTCTTGAGCACTTCCCGCTTTTCGGCCACGTAGACGCGCTCAAAGGTCTCGATGTAGGCCGGATGGATGGGGAAGAGCAGGGCGAACTCATCCAGTCGCTCGGCCATGCGGCCATAGAGGGGTGTGAACTGGCGCAGATGTTCCGTGATGCGTGCCAACTGCTCGTCGGCCTTGCGGAGCAAACGATGGGATACGACGTAGGCGATATCTTCACGGGCAATACGTATCTGCTCGAAGCGATCGCGCACGCGGCGAATCTGCTCAGCTACGAAGGCAAAGCGGGGGCTGTCAAAGAGCGTTTCCTGCAAACCGCCCAGGAAGCGAAAAGGGGTTAACGCGGCCACCTCCCCTACCTCGCGCAAGAAGCCCAAATCCAGGATCAGTTGACGCTCCTCGCGCGTGCGCAAGTAGTCCAGCAACTCATCCACCACCAGCAGGATGCCGTGATCGGGGTAACGCTCTCGGAACGTAGCCACTGCAGCGATAATCGCGTCCTTATTGTTGGTCACCTGGTCCGCTGGAGGGAACGTGAAGGGCGTCCCCCAATCCTCCAATGCGATCTCTAATTCCTCCAGTAGGATGTCTCGTAGGCTGCGCGTCACGCTTCCGATCTCTACCCGCGCCACCTTGAAACGACCAGCAATGGCCTGGGCAGCCTCTTGTACCTGAGAATGGTCCAAGACCGACACCAGATCAGGATGTTCGGCCACGGCTGAAATGGCCGCCATCAAGTGCGATTTGCCCGTACCGTAGTTGCCGACGATGAGCACGCCCTTGTTATCGCGCGGAGTCAGGAACTGGAGTTGAGGAATGACCACGTTGGCGAGTTGGTCCGCCATACGATCGGAGATCACATAGGTTCGTGCCAGGTGGCGGGCGGCGTCCTCGCGATCCGCATCACGCAACTGAATGACAGTCTCAATCGGTTCGAACTCAAACAGATCACGGTAGCGCATAGGGACTTCCTCCCCGAAGTCGTATACGAACGACTTGCTCATAGTGCGCACTTCAGTGCGTCATTTCATTCGAGAACCTTAACGAACACCTCTGGCTTGCGCCAGGTACGGTAGTGGCTGTGGCCAGGCACAGCGTAGGCTAGCACGTTATCCACGTAACTGCCGGGCCAGGTAACCACCAGTCGTGTCACACGACCAACATCACGCATGAGCCTCAGAGGATCCACTTTGAGCGTCGGATCAAAAAGCAAGTCTATCTCAGTACATAAGACTGGGCCGGGGGCCATCTCCCTAAGATGGATCTTCATCCACTGGCGGGCTGCTCGCGAGCAAAGTCGGGGTGTCTCAGAGAGCAATACGGCGCTGAGTTCCCGACCCACAGATAGGCGTGGCCAGTCATACACCGATGACAGCTCGTTAGCCGCATCCTCTAGCCTGCTAACCGCCGGGTGCACGAGAAGAAGGCAGGTATGAGAGGTACGTAGAAAGTCAGTGACTGTGTTGTGCATAGTGCCCTCTCCTGAAACAGATCGCGCAGCAGGGCTATGAGTGGAACTTATATCCTTCTTCACTGTTCACACTCTCATGCCTCAGAAGTTACCCACAAACAGAGAATATCCTACTCCCTCCCTTGAAAATGACCTGCAACGTTAGTTATGCTGCCACGGCAAGTTCTTGGACTTGAACCTGCAACCCCAGACTTTCCAGGCAGCGGATATGGTAGTGGATAACATGGGCTCTGTTGATTTCGTCAAAGTGATGCGACCCCAATTCGCGGTACGGCACTTTGTCCCGCAGGATGAAATAGGTCGCTCCCAAAAGGCTGTGCGCTACCACCACGGCTGCGCGTTTCTTCCCCTTGCGTCGCGCAAACCGCGCATATTGCGCCGACAGATACGTGTCTTTGGTGCGTCCCGCCGCGTGGGCACATTCGATCAAGATCGCCCGCAGCCATTTGTTGCCTTTGCCGATGCGCCCGCTTTTGCGCTTGCCTGCACTCTCATTGTTCCCTGGACAGATCTTGGCCCACGAGCACAGATGTTTGTGCGATGGAAACGGACTCATGTCCACTCCGATTTCTGCAATGATGTCCTGGGCTGCCCGCCGGTCCACCCCCGGCTCTGTGTCCATGCGCTCAATATCCTCGGCGAAAGGGTGGCACAGGGCTTCGATCTGCTCTTCGCATTCGGCAATGCTCTCATCCAGGAAGTCAATATGGGCCAGAATCTGCGCCAGCAACCGGGCATGATGCGGCCGAAAGCAGCCTTCCAGGGCAGCCACCAAGTCGTCCTTCTTTTGACGCAGGCGGCCTTTGGCCAACTCCGCCAACTTCTCCGCGTCGCGCTCGCCAGCCAACAAAGCCTCCAGCATAGCTCGCCCGGAAACACCCATCACGTCGCTGGCCACGCTGGCCAGTTTGATGTTGGCATCCTCCAGGACCTTCTGCAGCCGGTTCACTTCCGAAGTCCGCATCTCTACCAACCTGCGCCGGTAGCGCGTCAGGTCCCGCAGATCGCGAATGGCTTGTGGAGGAATGAAGCTGCCCTTCAACAAACCATGCTCCAACAGTTCGGCCAGCCATTCACAATCCTTGACATCGGTTTTGCGGCCGGGCACATGCTTGATATGGCTGGGATTGATCAGCACCACCTCCATTTCGCCTTCCAGCAAATTGAAGACTGGCTTCCAATAGACCCCGGTGCTTTCAATGGCCACGATGGGACAACCATGATCTTGGAGCCAGTCCCGCAGGGCCAGCAAATCCCTGGTCATGGTGCGGCAGGTGCGCACTTCTTTCGTCCGTTGCTCCGCGGCATCGCGGGTGATCAGACACACTTTGACCTCCCGCTTGTGGACATCGATCCCGGCACACGTGGGATACATGACTTGCATGGCTTAACCTCCCAATGGATAGACTCACGGGCTGCTGAGCCTCGGTTGAGGGGTTCAAGTCTCCCTTGCGTGCTCCCCAGGCGGGGGCAACAGTTCGTGGTGCTGAGACGAGGCTCCAGTCAAACTACTCAACGAGCTTCTCGCACCATAGAAGCAACGACCTCGATGCAGACCCGTGGCAAGCCATATTATACCACATGTGCGGACCGTTTTCATCCGTCGTGGCGGCGACCGTTACGCATTGGGGACAACCTCCACCAGGGTTTCGCTGGGCCAGCCCAGGAGCTGACCCCGACACAGCCGGGCCATGGGCAGCCTGGTGATGTCATAGCCAGCCAACTCCAAGGGACATTTGCCCCGAATCCTGGGCTGGGCATCGGCCGAGAAGGGGGTGAAGCGATAGAGCTTCTCAAACACGGCCAGGTACACCTGGGCGGTCTCGATGGTATCAAAGCCGCAGAAGTTCTGGTAGTGCTGGTCAAACCGCCGGATGACCAACTCGACGGCATTGTTGGTGGTAGGGATCAGATGGCTCTCGATGCCGTTGACCAGGGTGGGCCAATGCCGCTCCAGGAAATTGAAGATGACCACAGCGGCTGGGGTCTCTTGTACGTACCGCTCCCGCAGGGCCAGCACCTCCTCGTACCGCTTCTGGGCCGTGCGTTTGGTCCTGGCCTTGAAGATGTGGTAGATCTTCTGCTTGAGCGCCTCGGCCTCGGGGTGGGTCTCGGCGTAATCGGCCCCATAGACTTCCTTGACGACCTCTTGCACGTTCTGCAAGGCGTGGAAGATACATTCGTGGTGCCGCGCTTTGAGGAAGACCTGGGCCATGAGCGGCCCGTAGTCCTGGCGCAGGTCGGTGACGATGACCTTGGGGGAGTACCCCTTGGCCCGCAGGGCCAGCAGAAAAGCATGGGCGCTGTCTTTGGTGTTGTAGGGATACATGGCGATATGCAACAGATCATAGGTGTACACATCCACCGCAAAGTAAACGTACATCCAGCGGCGCATCTCCCCTGCGGGCTTGTCGTTCTTGGGCACCAGCACGTACTTCTCGTCCATCCCCACCACCCCAGAGGAGCGCAGCACCCCGAAGAGGGCCGCGACCGGCAACAGCTCGCCGCCAAAGGCGCGCACCCAGCGGTAGGTAGTGGCCGTGGAGACCCCCACCGCCTGCCCCGCCAGCCGATAAGTGCTCCGCCCCCAGCCGTAGACTTGCAGAGCCAGCACCCGGACATCGACCCGCCACGGCGAGTAGGGCACCAGCCCTGGTGGGAAGTGGGTGAAGGTCTTCCTGGGGCAGGCCGGGTTCTTGCAGTAGTAGCGGTAGACCGGCACCTGCTGGAGTTGCCCTTGCGGGTCGAAGAACTTCTTGTAGCGAGGCTTCTTGCTCTTGCGAGCCACCCGAGTCCCGCCGCAGTCCGGGCAGCGGATGGAACCGTCCTCCACCTCTTCCCACCAGCCGAAGAGTACCTGCTCTACCCGATAGGCCCAAGGCAGAGTCTTCTCCAGCTCCCTGCCCAGAGGCAAACCGAGGGCCTCTTTCACCGCCTGAAGGGCCGCGATGTCCACCTGCTCTTCAGGGGTCAGCCCCTGCCCAGCTTCCACTTTGGACAGCAAGGTCTCAATCAGGGCGAACAGTTGCCGCACCAGCCATTCGTCTTTAGGCTGCAGGCTCTCCGGCCTCAGGCGGGATCGCTCCCCCAGGGCCCGCCGCAGCACCCCCAACCCGCTCAGGGTCTCCGCTTCTTTCACCTGGGCCAGGGTCACTTCCAACCCCTGGGCCGTGGCCTGAGCGTGGACTTCCTCCGCCGTCCACCAGATATGGCGAGCCCAGAGTTGCACAATCGCCAGTTGCTGCTCCAGGCTCAACAGCGGCCTATGCCGCCGGCTCATCAGCCGCCGCCAGTCTCCCGCCCGCAAGTACGCTATCCAGCGGGGGAAGCGCTCCTGGTGAGTGTGGAACCACCCAGCCAACCCCTCCTGGGTCAAAAGAGGGCGATGAGGCGAACCATCCACCGTCCAGATGTGCCGCAGGAAAAGCAGGAACAGCCGCCGGTCGAACTCGCAGACTGGTTGGTAGCGGATCACGAACTGGCTGCCCAGGATCACTTCATAGGTGCCATCCTCAGTGATCCGCCCGCTCGCCAAAGGGGACTCCCCCTCCACTGCCACCCCGCCCCAGGCCAGCGGACACCCCAGGCCTGGATACGCTGGTGGCCCGCCCCTCTGGAAGAGCGCCGGCTGAGCCCACCTCAGCCAGTGATACAGGGTGACCAACCCGAAGGTCAACACGGTCAGTTGGTGCAGCCGATACCACCCCCAGCGCAAGGTGCGGCCCAGCCAGCTCTGCCCCCAGGCTGGCCAGGCTATGGCACTGAGGTCTACCCCCCAACGTACCAAGGGCAAACCCAACAGGAGCAACACCCATCTGGCTGGAGGCAGGGGACCAGCCAGCAGCAGCAAGAGGCAAGTTTGCCACACCACCCGAGAACCAGTGCGGCGAGCGTAGGTCCAGGCTGACCGCCAACAGAAATGCCGCCAGCGGTGCCAACAGGAGTGAGAGGGCCGAGAAGGGGCCGTGGCATAGGCCACTGGCGGGCAAGTCACCCAACCACCATAACTGTCGGGTACCAGGCCCAGGGCGGGGAGCAAGAGCAGGCCTGTCAGGGCTATCCAGTGCAGTCCACCAGCCAGGGGCCAGAGAGTTCGTCGGATCTGCCGAGTTGTGGTACAATAGGTCATCAGCCAGCCTCCTTGAAGATGGGGAAACAGGTTCTGGTGGATAGAGCCCTATTGTACCCCATCTGTGGAGGCTGGCAATTTTATACCCACCCAGATCAGGGGGCCGGAGGGGTTTTTACGAACTCTCTACCCCCTTTCAAGGGGACAGGTTGTCCCCACCATGAAACGTTCTC
>Ga0136653_10001764_pt1 | contig 11795 bp, 10 predicted proteins | sample LakKivw275mmetaG_FD_94866 | JGI IMG/M metagenome (GOLD analysis project Ga0136653, IMG submission 94866) | Anoxic lake water microbial communities from Lake Kivu, Rwanda to study Microbial Dark Matter (Phase II) - Lake Kivu water 275m metaG... | ecosystem: Environmental > Aquatic > Freshwater >... | reverse complement strand
GCCGTAATCAAAAAATGCTTTTTCAACTTCATCAATGATTTTTTTTATTTCCCTCAAGGGAATAATTTTTTGAATTTGTTTTTGGTTTAAAATCAGCATAAAATCTAAAAGCTAAAGAGGCAACCCTCCGTCAATATTGACGACGGCTCCGGTGATAAAGTTTGCCTCTTCGGAAGCTAAAAAGAAAATTAAGCTTGCTACCTCTTCCGGCTTGCCGAAACGACCCAGAGGGGTAAATTTTTTAACTGTTTCCGTTACTTCCGGAGGAAGATTTTCGGTCAAACGAGTTTCAATAAAGCCGGGGGCGATGGCGTTGACAGTCACACCGAAGCGACCCACTTCTTTGCAAAGAGCTTTGGTAAAACCTATGATGCCGGCTTTGGCTGCCGCGTAGTTAGTCTGGCCAAAATTTCCTCTCTGGCCGACCAGAGAAGAAATGTTAATAATTTTCCCTTGATTGGCAATAATCAGAGGCAGAGCCGCTTTGGTGCAATTAAAAACTCCGGTTAAATCAATATCGATTACCTTCTGCCATTCTTCCTTTGTCATTTTAGCCAGGGTTTTGTCCTGGCAAATGCCGGCATTGTTGATTAAAATATCCAACCTGTTGAATTCTTTTTGGATATCTCCGGCCATCTTCTCTACTTCCTCCAATCGGGAAACATCGGCCAAAAAATACCGACCGCCGATTTCCCGGCTAAAGTTTTTGAGCACCTCCTCTGCCTGACTGATATCATTTAAGGCAACTTTGGCTCCGGCTTCGGCAAATTTTCTGGCAATGGCTTTGCCAATGCCTCCCGAAGCGCCAGTAATTAAAACGACTTTATCCTTAAACATGTTAATTAATTTTCAATTATCAATTATCAATTAAATTCGGCGACCTTTTTATTAGTTTCCAGCCCATTGGCAGGACAGAACCAGCTAAAAATATTTTCACTAAATCTCCTAATATAAAAGGGTAAAACCCTATTGCCAAAATTTTTTCAACTCCAACAAATTTCGCCAGCCACAAAAGTCCGGGAATATATAAAACAACGTTCCCAATCAGGATGGCTAAGATTGCCGTTCTCAAATTTCTATCCCAACCTCTCTGGCAAAAAAAACCAACTAAAAAAGCGGCGAGAACAAAACCAATTATATAACCGAAAGTCGGACTGAAAATATATTGGATTCCTCCGCCTCTGGAAAACCAGGGAAAACCTGCCAAACCGAAAAGGAGATAAGTTATTTGAGCCAAGGCTCCCCGCCTCGCTCCAAGCAAAGCTCCGGAAAGCAAAACGACAAATGTCTGCATGGTAACCGGCACGGGTCCGATTTCCAACTTCAACTTTGCCGAAACGGCGGTCAAAAAAGCCAGACTGAAAATTAAAAAAACGTCTTTGGCGATAACCAAAACTTTGCTTTCAATCCCGGGAATTATCAAGTCGATTAAGGTTAAATTTTTTTCTTTAAGCATAAAAATAAAATTACTTAGCCCTGTATCGAAGTTCTTTCAGCTGGCGGCCAAGGATCGGAATATTGTCAATTTTAACTTTTTTTAGAAGTTCTGGCAATTCCTCAAGCATTGCAATTTCGGCAAAAGCCCGGTCTAAATTAAGATAATTGAAACTGGCTAAAACCAGGCCGAAAAAGTGAGTAAATTTATCTTCATCCTGAACAACTTCGGCTTCGGATAAGGTGAAGTAGCCGGGCAAAGTTTTTCCGAGAGCTTCGATTATTTCCTCGTCAGAAGCAAGATATTTGAGTTTGAGATAGGATTCTTTTTTCAAAACCTTTAAGATGTTTTCTGACGCCGAAGCTTTTCCAATTTTTAAAATCGGCAGATTAAAAATCAAATCAGAATTAAATACCTCCTCTGAAATCTCAAAGGAAAGATTATTTTGGGTCTTTTTAATGAAATTCGTCTTGGCCAAGTCCAAGGGGATAATTTTATATTTCTGACAGGTCGTCAAGAGTTGAGATTTTTGGGCCGAAAATTCAATGGGAATCTCGTCAAAACTCTGGCCGGCAACCTTAATATTCTCAATTTTCACCCCCTTTTCCGTTAAATATTTTATTGCCGCCTCCAAGAATTGGGGGCTGGTATTTTCAGCGAAAAAAGGATGAACCGGAGAGACGAGAGTGGGCAGAACTAAAATCTTTGAATTTTGATTAATGTTTATCCCTTCCAAAAGCTCGACTGCTTTTTCAATTCCCTCCAAAAAATCATATTTTACTCGCCAAATTGCCACAGCGTTTTTATCCTTGGCTGTTTCAATTTTAAATTCGTCTCCGAGTCTATATTCCTTTATTGATTTTTGGACCCAGCGATTGCCGTTTTTATCTTCCAGGACTAAAACAAAATAAGGAATTTCCGGATGGAAAATCGTTGGTATCGCTACTTTTGAAATTCCAACCACTTTGGGATGTTCGGATTTCATCCTTTCCAAATTCAAAAAACAATCCGGACATTTTTCAATCGGATACTGCCAAACTTTTTTACACCCTGGACACTTGTAGAACATAATTCAATTTTTAATTATTGAAAAATTATGGTAAATTATTCGTATATATGAAAACTTATTTTCTGACAAAAGAGCTTCGGCCGGAATTAAGAAAAATTTGGGGCGTTCCTATTTTCGGCACGGAAAAAGAAGTGTCTAAACGGTTCGAAAAAATCTGTCAAAAAAAGAAATTTAAAAAAATTATTACGGTTGGCGACTATTGTTCTTTAGCTTTACCTTCCGATGTTAAAATTTTTGACGGAAGAATAAACAGAAATAAGCCGGTATCTCTTCAAAGATGCTCTTTTTCCTGCTGGAATCCGCCGGCCTCAATCAATAAAGAAGTCTGGCCAATTCTTAAGAAAGCTATAGCTGAAAATAAAAATGTTTTTGTCCAGGGAGAAGAAGACCTCCTGGTGATTCCCAGCGTTATCCTCTCTAAAGAAGGGGCGGCAATAGTTTACGGCTTGACCGGTCAAGGAGTTTGTTTGATTGAGGTTTCTTCAGAAATTAAGGCTTCTTTCCGAAAGATGCTCGAGAAATTCAAAGAAGGAAGATTCGAAAAAGTCGTTCTCGGCGGGACGTTCAATGGGCTCCATCCCGGTCACCGCTACTTCCTCTCAATGGCGGGTTATTACGCCAAAGAGGCGATCGTCGGTCTCTGTTCGGACAAGATGGTAAAAGCCAGAAAAAAACATTTCAAAAAAGTCAGGACTTTTGAAGAAAGAAGAAAAAATTTAAAAAATTATCTCAGAAAAATCGGCCTCAAGTCAGAAATTGCCAAAATAGATGACATCTACGGCTTAGCGACAAAAGACAAAGGATTGGAGGCGATTCTGCTGACTGAAGAAACCTACCCCAACGGAAGGAAAATCAATCTGATCAGGAAAAAAAATAATTTAAAAGAGCTCCATTATGTTATCCTGCCTTATCTTTTAGACCCTTCTTTGGCTCGAGTCGGTAAAAAAATCTCCAGCAGAAACAGGTGAATTAAAATGTAAGGATTTCCGAAGTTGTTTACATCTTTGGTCCGTTTTATCGCTCAGGCATCTTGCTTTATTAATCATTCAGAGCTCGGCAAGGAATTTTCGGGACAATCCGCAGCCAATTGGCTTGGTCTTCGACAAATTCGGAGCAATTGGCGAGTAGCAGCGATTTTTCGCTGGAAAAAATCGCGTGTCCCGAAAATTAGCTTGCCGAGAGATTAAATACTCGTTGTCCAACGGGGATAATGACGTAAACAACATTATTAATTTTTACATATTAGATTATAATTCGAAATTTAAAATATTTCAATAAAAAAAACGGGCTCAACCCGTTTTGGCATTTCTTTTTTTAGCTTAAAATATAGCCGATAATTTTTAAAACCAATTTGGCTGCTAAGATATCGGGAGCAATGAACCCGGGAATGGGAGAAAGTTCCACTGCGTCGGCTCCGACAATTTTTTTTCTCCTGGACACTCTTTCAATCAAATCCAAAACTTCCTGCCAAAGGAGGCCGCCGGGAACAGGATTTTCAACCGAAGGCATAATTGAAGGGTCAAAAACATCCAAATCAATAGTTAAATAAACCTCTTCGGTCAAAGATTTTAAAATTTTTTCAATCGGGATTTCCGGAGCCTCAAAGATAGTTTTTATTCTCTCTTTTCTGATATATTCCTTGCTCTGCCAATCGACGCTTCTGATTCCGACCTGAACAGCCGGAATTTTCAATTCCCTGATTCGACGCATCACGCAGCCCTGATTATACTTGTTATCGGCATATTCTTCGAGGAGGTCGGGATGAGCATCCAATTGCAAGACCGAGAGCTTTGGAAATTCTCTCCGGGCCGCTTTCACCGCCCCCAAAGTGACAGAATGAACGCCCCCTAATAAAAAAGGAAATTTATTTTCTTTAAAAACTTCTCCCACTATTTTTTCTATTTCCATTATCGCCTTTTCCGGCCTCTGGCTTAACTCTTTTTCGTCAAAAGTAAAAATCGGGGAATAATTTTTCTTTCCCGGAATCAATTCTTCGTCATCCAATTGGCGGGAGGCCTGAATAATGGCTTGAGGACCTCTCTTTGTTCCTTCGTTTTTTCCCCAGGCAGTAGTCAAATCCCAGGGCAAAGGAAGAATTATTACTTTTGCCTTCTCAAAATTTTGATTTTCAATCGCCCAAAAATTAAAAGGAGAGGTTGGAAAATTAAAATTTTTCATTTTTAGATTGGCGAATTTTTTGGAAAAACAAGGGAGGAAAAATGAATTTCCGGAGAATAATATCTGGTTTTAAGATTTAATTTTTCATACTTTTCTTTTACCTCCTTCGGGCCGAATTTATCAAAATTAACTTTTTTTGAACCAAGGCAAAAAGTCTGTTCTCCAAGAGGAAAACAATCGACAAAAACGCGAATGATTTTTGAAAAAGGGAAAATTCTTTTTATCCCGCCGACTGCTTCTTTTCCCCACCGGTCTGAATAATATCCCGTCTGGGCAGCAAAAATTCCTTCTTTTCGCAAGGCTCGCCGAATGTCTCTATAAAATTTAATTTTAAAAAGTTTTTTTGAAGGACCCTGGGGATCGGTTGAATCAATAATGATTATGTCGAAGAAATTATTGAATTTCTTGATAAACTTCAAGCCATCTTCAATAAATATTTTCAATCTTTTGTCATTAAACGCTCCTGACGAAACGGAGGGCAAATATTTTCGGGAAATTTTGATAATTTCTTTATCTATATCAACGAGAAAAATCTCTTTGACGGGATGTTTTGCCATTTCTCTCAAGGCTCCGCCGTCACCTCCGCCGATTATTAAAACTTTTTCCGGATTCGAATGATAAATCATTGCCGGATGAACCAGCATCTCATGATATCTGAATTCATATTTTGTCGAAAGCTGAACCCGCCCGTCCAAAACCAGAACTCGACCGAGATTTTCGTTGTTAAAGATTTCAATTTTCTGATATTTGCTTCTGCCGGAGAAAATCTCTTTCCCCGCAGCCATTCCCCAAATAATAAATTGAGGCTCTCCGGGAAGAGCTTTTTCAAAAAACCATTTTTTTTTAAAAAAAACTTTTTTAATCATCGGGGCGCGGGAATCATCCCTCTTTTTATTTTTTTAATTTCGATCTTTTTGGGCTGAAAGACCTCTTCCAAATATTCCAAAGCTTTATAAGGCATGGCTTTTCTTCCGCAGGTAAAAATATCAATCGCCAAATAATTAAATTCTGACCAGGAATGCAAAGCAATGTGGGATTCAGCCAATAAAACAATCCCCGTTATTCCCTGGGGATTAAATTTATGAATGGCTATTTCTAATGGAGAATTTTTAGCTCTTTTTACCGCCTCGATTAAAATTTTTTTTAATTCCTTCTCATCCTCAACAACTTTTCCAAACCAAAATTCGGCAATCAAATGAATACCGGCGTAATTTAATTTTTTGTTTTTTTTGACCCATTGAATGGATCTCTTTGTTTCTTCAGTCATATCTTTTGGCAATCGCTTACCATAAAGAAGGTTTAAAATCCCTCTCCCAGCTGACCGAGACGCATAAGTTATAAATTATACGCCCGGAAAACAAAGAGCAAAAAAGCGATTACCTTGTCAAAACCCTATTTTTAATTTTTTTGGCTTTGAAAAATTTTTTTGTAAAATCTTTTGCTATTTTATCATCAAAGAGTTTGCAGGAAAAGATATTTAGATAAGCAATGTTTTCTCCTTCTAAAAAATGACCGCTTATTGAGCTTTCTTCAATAAATTGAAAAAAAGAATATCCTTCTTTCCAGAGAGTATTTTCCCCGAATCTTTCTATAATCGGCTTTCCGTATTTTTTAACTTTTATTAATTGACAAAGCTTATTGCAATATTCCGAAATCTTTTTCTTTGACCTTATAATCTTCGGGCCGCAATCATATAAATCCAAAATCAATTCCTTTCCGTAAATTTTTCTCATTTTCTTTTTTTCTTAGTAATCAATTTTTCTTTATATTGTTCAAGCTCTTGCTGTAATTTGTTTTTAACTTCAACAACCGCCAATTTTAAATCTTCTCTTTCGGCGACGGAGCGCAAACTTTTTCCGGGAAACCTCATTTGACATTCGGCAAAAAAGATTGGTCCTTTTTGATGATGTAAAGTAGTCCTTCCAATTTCCACCCAAACCTCCACCTTTGGCTTTCCTCTGCTTAAAAAATGTTCAGAGTATTTCTCATTATAAAAAATTTTTGAAAATTTTTCAAGAGAATTTAATTTTTCTTCAATGTATCGCCGAAGAATTCCATCCAATTTTAAATTAGTTGTCTTGATGACGATTTCCACCCCGTTAGAAATCTGTCCTTATATAGCAGATCGCTAATTTCGGTCAGATTTTTGTTTTTTGTTATACCCCGTTTATTACTCAGCATAAAATTTTTCTCTGAAAAATTTTATGCCCAAGATTTCTAACGGGGTTCATTTTTAAAAATAAACCCCGCCCCCCAAGCACATCGAGAATTATCTTCCACGGGCTTAAGGGGCGGGGCGAGAAAACTATCTCTTCTTTTTCTTTGCCATAAAAGTTTATTCTTTAGAGAAAGAAAGTTTAACAAATAGTCGACCTACTACTTGCATTCTATTACTTTATTTTTTCATTTCAGGGAATAATGTCAAGTGTGAATAACTTAATTTTTAAAATTTTCAATTTCAGTTTTCATCCGCCAGCCGGCGGAGCGATTTTAAAACCCTAAAAACCGGATTTCTTCCTCCAAACCCACTCCGGATTTCTTTTTTACTTTATTTTTTATTATTTTTATCAATCTCGCCACGTCTTTTGCCGTCCCCCTTCCCAAATTGACAATAAAATTGGCGTGTTTCTCCGAAATTTTAACATTTCCGACTCTTTTTCCTTTCAAACCGCACCTTTCAATCAGTTCGCCGGCAGAAAAATCAACCGGGTTTTTAAAAATTGAACCAGCCGAAGGAAAATTTAAAGGTTGTCTTTCTTTTCGACAATTTAAATAATCTTTGATTTTTTCTTTTATTGCTTTTTTGTTGCCTTCTCTAAGTTGAAGCAAAACGGAAAGAATTATTAAGCGGGGATTTTTCTTAAAGACGCTGTCACGATAACCAAATTTACAATCTTTATTTTTTAATTTTTCGATTTTTTCGGTTTTCACATCCAAAACTTCAACTTCTTTAACGACATCTTCCATCGATTTTCCAAAAGCTCCGGCATTCCCATAAACTGCCCCGCCAATTGTTCCCGGAATTCCTGCCGCCCACTCAAGACCTGACAATCCAGAACTTACTGTAACATTTACCAGCTGGCTCATCATTGTTCCCGCTTCTGCCGCAATTTTAGTATTTAGTATTTTGTATTCAGCATTTTGGGCTTTTATTATTAGACCGTTAAATCCTTGGTCTGAAACTAAAATGTTGCTTCCTCCGCCTAAAATAAAAAACGGCAAATTGAACTTTTTTGCCACTGAAATTGACCTAATTATGTCTTCTTTTTTTTCTGCTGAAAAAAAATATTTCGCCGGACCCCCGATTCTAAAAGTGGCGTATTTTGCTAAAGAAATATTTTTTTGAATCCCGGGCAATTCTTTTTTAATTCTTTTGAAATTTTGGGGGATGGATTGCAATTTTGCATTTTGCATTTTAATTTTTGAATTTCCTAAAAGGGGCCGGGAGAGTTAACTCCAACTCTAAGTCTTTAAGTGAGTGCTACCTCCCAGCCCAATTTTATTTTAACATCTCTAAGATTAAAGGCAAATAAAAACAACCAGCCTTGCTCGAGGAAGGCCGATTGTCGACTTAGAGGAGTTGCGATTTCTCACGCACTCACAATCAAATATTAGCAAATTCAAACCGAATTGTCAATACTATTTTCCAAGCAGAGCGTTTAATTTGACGAGACTGGTTTTTCCAATTATACCTGTTCCTTTTACTATTCCCCAGGGAGATAAAATGTCCGAAGCATATTTTTCCTGGAATTTAATCACCGCCGCCTTTGTCAAAGGACCGAAATAGGTAGTTTCACTTCCCGGAGAACCGGCGCCCGACTCCGCCAAGCAAGTATCGGAATCTCTGTTCAAGATAATCTGCAAACAGTTGACATCGTCTCCAAAATCGCCTTGTTTAAGGTTTCTTTCAAAGAAAGCAATCGTGCAGCCCGTAACAACCGATTCTTTAATTTGAGCCTGCAATTGCTCAATGGCAACTAAAATTTCGGCAATTTTGGCTTGAAGCTCCGAAATCGTCATTTGGGAAACTGGCTTTTCCAGAGCGGGAATACTTATTTCCGGAGATATTTCTCCGGCAGTCAACGTGGTGAATGTCTGGTCAGTGTAAGTTCCGATATTTCCGGTCGCGTCCTTTGATTTAACCTGATAGTGATAAGTGGCAGACGAAGACAAACCGCTCAAAACTATCGAATGAGAGTTGGTATAAGTTGTAGTTTTAACTTCGCTGCCGTAATCAGCAGTCAAACCGTAAACAAACCAGGAAATCGACGATTCATTGGTCTTCCAGGTTATAGTCGCCGAATTCGCGCCTGTTGAAATCTTGATTTCGCTAATCGCAGGGGAAGAAAAATCGCCGATTATTAAGCCGCCGCCTCCGCCTCCGGAAGTAGTCGCGGAAACCGCGCTGGAAGCGGCTGATTCGCCTGAATCATTCAAGGCTGAAATCTTATAATAGTAAGCCGTGCTTGCTGTCAAACTGGTGTCAGAATAGGTCGTGGTTGAACCTGAACCAACTGTTGGCTCGTTTCCCAATCTTGAATATGTTCCGCCAACAGATGCGCTCCGGTAAATATCATAACTTGTCGCGCCGCTAACCGCTGTCCAGGAAAGATTAATCTGGGACGAACTTGCCGCGGAAGCTGAAAGCCCTGTCGGCGTTGACGGTGCTCCTCCGCCGGTCGGAACAATCGGGGCAAAAACTGAAAAGTGATTCGTGGTCGCGGTACATTTATTATTTGCCGCATCGCAGGTCGTGGATAACGGCTCCCATTGCTGTTTCTCGTCTGACCAGGCGGCAATCACTATATCGCCTTCCTCGCTGCCTGCGGGCAAATCAGTCGGGTCATATGGAATGGTAATGGTAACTCCAGACCCGTCGGAAGAAGAAACAGTTGTAATCGGCTGGCCGGAAGCGTCTTTGGGAGTAACTTCAATACCCTTATTGCCCAAAACATCCTGGGTGAAGGTATCAACTACAGCCGTTGTTTCCTTTGTCAGAACCGAACCATCGTTTGAAGAACTTCCTAAAACTCCGGCCGGAATATTCACTTCAAAATCGCTGGAAATATCAGTATTTCTGACAATGCCGCCTTGAGACGGTTTAATGCTGTAAGGCATGGGCTCTTTTCTGGTATAGCCCGGGATGGCGGTTAAAATAATATTCTGACTTTCCGAACCGCCGGAAGCTACAGTTACGGAAGAGCTCGAAGACTCGTAACCATCGGTCCTGGCCATAACGTTCCAGGTGCCGGCAGTGACATTCAGAGTGTAATTCGTTCCCGAAGCTTGAGAAGTATCTACCATTGTTACCACCATTTTCCCCGTTCCCGAAGTGGCTGAAACCATGGTATCAAAGGAAACATTTGAACCGCCTAAGGTTACGCTGCCCGAAATGGCGGCATTGGATTTAGTAAGAGTTCTTTGGGTCGCAGTAGCGTTAGCTCCGGAAACAACAAGAGCGCCGGGATCGGCCGAGTCCACGCAACCCGGTTTCCCAGCCCCGATTGTATAATTCCCGTTCGGCACATTGGAAGAAGACCAGGCGCCGCTAGAATTAACCTGGGCTAAAATGACGCGGCCATTGGTTTTTTCGTTTAGGAAGACAGTTGCGCCTTCAATACAAGCTGAATCCGAAGAAGTGACAGCGCCTGAAACCGTATACATTGCCGGCGGAACAAGATTTACATAAGTTGTGGCATTAGCTGTTACAACCACATTTGCCTGCGAACCAATAGGACCTATCTTAGGATCTCCGGCAAAAACCGTATAAGTGCCAGCCGGAACCATTAAATCATACTGGCCGGCTGTCGGGTTAGACCCTGTGCCATTGCCCCTGCCTGAAGAATCTCGAGCGTCAACAAAAGCGGAAGTAATCTGGCGGCTGGCGCAAGGATTAGTACTCGGATCAGGAGTGGAACCGGGAGTAGTAAGAGTGCATAAATAAACGCTAATAGTCCCGGCCTGAGCTATAGTCAAATTCTGGTTGGGCAATGTTGAATTTCCCGTCACCGTAACTCCCGTAATTTGGGTTGTGGGTCCTTTACTGGGAACAAAACCGTCAATAGTATAGCCGGAACCAGCCCGAACTTTAATGCTGTAATTCCCGCTTTCATCAGTTACGGTTCCATTTCCGCCGCTTGCGCCATGAATTCCGATATAAGCGCCCTGAACACCGGCTCCTCCTGAAGTAACATTACCGGTTACAGTGCCGAAATCAGCAGTGGTAGCTTGAAGATTCTTGTCGGTCAGGTTTGTATTCTCAACCACAGCTACGGTTAATGAAGGCAATTCGCCAAAACCGGGAGCAAAACCTTTAATTTTCCAATTTTTAGGGGTAGAGCTTGTTCCTCCTTTGAGATAAAGAGTGTAGTTGCCGGAATTATCGGTCGGAGAATCAGCCCATCCGCCCAAAGGATTGCCTGAACCATCCACCTCCATTGCCTGAACGTGGGCAAAAGCTATGGGATTGCTTGAGTTATCAAGCACTCTGCCTGAAACCGAAGTGCCGGATTTGGCAATCTTCAAAATAAGGTCATTTTCAGTAATAGTGCCTATTAGAGCCGAACCGGAAAAACCGGCAACATCATTAACAGTCAAAACTCCATTGCAATAAACGTCAGCCGTAGCATTCGCTTGGCCATTATAAGGAGCCGCGCTCTCATTAACGGAATTCTCTTTTACCGTACACTGGAAAGAACTGGAAGGCGGCATACCGGGCATATAGGCCTCAACAATGTAAGAGCTGGGAATAACTTTTACGTTAAAGAGACCGTTGGAATCGGTCTGGCCTGAGCCGGATGACATCGGACCTGTTCCTTCAAAGAAAGCAGGCCTAGCCATAACAAAAACATTAGACATAGCATTTCCCGAACCATCTACAACCTTGCCTTTTATTTGATTTGAAGAAGCAGTTAAAGCAAAACAAATCTTTTTAGCCGTTCCGCCGCAGGTATAAGTATCAGGTATGCCTGAAGCTGTAACTTCTACCTCGGTTGGTTTTGGAGGCATAAAAGAAAAGTCAGGCGTCGTAGGAGGAGCGCCGGGGTCTTTCGGCATCCAAGGACCAAGACCTATCTGCCATTTGCCTTGGCCCAAAGGAAGCTGAACCGCATT
>Ga0136653_10001760_pt1 | contig 11798 bp, 8 predicted proteins | sample LakKivw275mmetaG_FD_94866 | JGI IMG/M metagenome (GOLD analysis project Ga0136653, IMG submission 94866) | Anoxic lake water microbial communities from Lake Kivu, Rwanda to study Microbial Dark Matter (Phase II) - Lake Kivu water 275m metaG... | ecosystem: Environmental > Aquatic > Freshwater >... | reverse complement strand
TCAAACCGCTCCTGGAGGAGGCCAAGCGGCTTCTCCCGCCGGTGCCCGCGGATAAAATCTGGCTCCCGTATCTTGGCCACACCCTCGACGCGGGAATGGCCACCTTGTTTGCCGATGAGATCATCGAGGCCATCAAGTACACCCATGATCCCGTCCCGTACCTTATTGAGCCGTCTCCCCGTGACGGCCGGCTTTGGCTCGGCGCCGCCGATGACGTCATTCTCAGGGAACGGGGAATCGAATTCGTAGACGGGACGGCCCCCGGTTTTGCGGCCTGCGTCGGATACTGCCCCACGAACGCCGTGGCCGTGAAGATCGCCAGGGAACTCCAGGAAAAGAACCTTTATGTCTTCATGGCCGCGGACACGGACGGGCGTTCCATGGCCCAGCAGTTGGCCGAGGAGGGCGTCGAGATGGGATGGCCGACCAGGCTTGTCCCCTATGGAAATGATGTTACGGCCTCGATCCACGCCCTCGGCTTCGCGACTCGCGTAGCCCTTTCTTTCGGCGGCGTCCCGCCCGGCGATTACAGCCGTGTCCTTCATTACAACAAGAACAGGATCTTCGCTTTCGTCCTTGCTTTCGGCCCGGTCGATGATGAAAAGCATGCCCAGGCGGCCGGGGCCATCAACTATGGCTTTCCGACCATCTCCGAAACCGATATCGATCAGATCCTGCCCACCGGCATCTGCACCTACGAACATGTGGTTTCCCCGGTCCCGGCCGACAAGATCGTGGCCAAGGCCATTGAAGTCCGGGGCCTCAAGATTTCCGTAGCCAAGGTCCCGGTGCCGGTGCCCTTCGGACCGGCTTTTCAAGGAGAGAGGGTCCGCAAGGAAGAGATGTACGTGGAAATGGCCGGCCAGGTCAGGCCGGGCTTCGAGCTTTTGACGACCCGTGATCTTGCCGAGGTTGAAGACGGAAAGATCGACATCATCGGCCCTGAAATCGATGATGTCCAAGAAGGCGGCGCGCTTCCCCTTTCCCTCTGGGTCGAAGTGGCGGGCCGGGAAATGCAGCCGGACTTCGAGCCCATCCTGGAGCGCCACTTCCACGACTTTTTGAATTGCGCCCACGGGCTATTCCATATGGGGCAGCGGGACATCAATTGGGTGCGGATCAGCAAGGAAGCCAAAAAGGGAGGGCTCAAGTTCAAGCACTTCGGCTCCATCATCCACGCCAAACTCCACAGCGAGTTCGGGAAGATCGTGGACAAAGTCCAGATCACGGTCATCACCGACGAAAAAGAGATCCTGAACCGGATCGGGTTCGCGCGCAAGGTTTACGAACAAAGGGATGCCCGCCTCGCCGACATGACGGACGAGGCTGTGGATACGTTCTATTCCTGCACTCTCTGCCAGTCGTTCGCGCCGAACCATGTCTGCATCATTACGCCCGAGCGCTCGGGGCTCTGCGGCGCCTACAACTGGCTGGACGGGAAAGCCGCTTTCCAGATCAACCCCACGGGCCCCAATCAGCCGGTCGCAAAAGGCCCGGCGATCGATGCCTTCAAAGGCCAGTGGAAAGATGTCAACGAATTCGTCTGCGCCCATTCCCATAAATCACTGGAAATTTTCAACCTTTACAGCTTCATCGAATTTCCCATGACCTCCTGCGGCTGCTTCGAGTGCATCTCCTGCGTGCTGCCTTCGACCAACGGCGTCATGACCGTCTACCGCGCCTATCCGGGGATGACTCCCAGCGGCATGAAATTTTCCACCCTGGCCGGAACGGTGGGCGGAGGCGTGCAGACCCCCGGCTTCATCGGTCACAGCAAGCTTTACATCGAAAGCCGGAAATTCATCAGCGCCGAGGGCGGCGCCCGGCGCATCGTCTGGATGAACAGGGAGCTGAAAGAGGCCTTAGAGCCCGCCCTGCGGGGAATCGGGCAGAGGCACGGGATAGGAAATTTCGTGGAGATGATCGCCGATGAAACCGTCGCCCAGACGGAAGAGGAGGTCCTGGAATACGTTACCAGGATGAAGCACCCGGCCCTCTCCATGCCGCCTCTCTTCTGAGCCAAGACCATGAAGACCATCGCTGTCGCCGGAAAAGGAGGGACGGGGAAAACGACCGTCGCCGCCTTGATCGTCCGCTCGCTCTGCGAACAGGGCAGCCGACCGATCCTTGCCGTTGACGCCGATTCGAACGTCAATTTGAATGACGTCCTGGGCGTCCCCCTGAAGGAAACCATCGGAAACATCCGGGAAGAGATGAAGGAGCGGGTGAGCGGTCTTCCGGGAGGAATGACCAAGTCCCAGTTTCTGGAATACAAGATCCACTCCAGCCTGGTCGAAACGCCCCTCTTCGACCTCATTGCCATGGGCCGGCCTGAGGGTCCGGGCTGCTATTGCTACGCCAACAACCTCCTTCGCGAGATATTGAATACCTTGAGCGCCAACTATGCCTATGTCGTCATAGATAATGAGGCCGGTCTGGAGCACCTGAGCCGCCGAACGACCCAGAGGATCGATGACCTGCTCATCGTTTCCGACCCTTCCCCCCGGGGGATCCGGGCGGCCGCAAGGATCAGCCGTCTCCTGAAAGAATTGGACTCCCGGGTCGGCAAAAAATTTCTTGTCCTGAACAGGGTCCGGGGCCCTCTACCCGGATCGATCGGCTCCCTGATCAGAGAAACAGGGTTGGAACACGTCGCTTCGATTCCAGAGGACGGGCATTTGTTGAAGATGGATCAGGAAGGAAGCTCTATCTGGGACGTCCCGGCGGATTCCCCGGTCTACCGGACCATCCATCGGCTTCTAAAGGACTTGACGAATGACGAGAAATCCCAAGGGGTCAGGCCATGAGTTTTGAGATTCCGAAAGAAAAGAACCCGGGAAAAGTGGCCGAAGTGACCATTGGGGCCACCCCTGAGCAAGGCGGTACCCGCTCTTATTCGGTCACGATAGGAGGGAGCACGGCACTCCCCTTCCATTTTTTTGAGGGCGAGCATCCCCATCCGCCGGCCGTGGCCATGGAAGTCTTTGACAAGGTCCCGGCCAAGTACCCGCGCCCGCTCCGGGACGAATTCCAGGATGTCATCGATCAACCATGGGAAATGGCGAGGAAATGCGTAAGCCAATACGGCGCCGAGCTCATCAGCGTCCGCTTGGAAGGAACGCATCCTGAAAAGGGGAACCGGAGCGCCGAGGAAGCCGTGGAGCTCGTTAAGGAAGTTCTCAGGTCCGTGACCGTCCCCATCATCGTGACCGGACACAGCCATTTCGCCAAAATGAACGAAGTCATGAAAAAGGTTTGCGAGGCGACGGCGGGAGAGAATTGCCTGATAAATTACGTGGAAAAAGACAACTATAAAACTATCGCCGCGGCTTCGATCGTCTATAAACATACCCTGGTGGCCCAGAGCCCCATCGACGTCAACTTGGCCAAACAGCTCAATATCCTCCTCAAGGACATGAATTTTCCCCAGGAGAAGATCGTTATGGATCCCTTTACGGGAGCCCTGGGTTATGGCCTGGAATATACCTACTCGATCATGGAAAGGATCCGCATTGACGCCCTGTCGGGGGACTCCATGCTGTCCTTTCCCATGCTGGTGAGTCCCGGATACGAATGCTCCAGAGTGAAGGAGGCACGGGCGCCGGAGAAGGATTACCCGCAGTGGGGGAACGAACATGCGCGGAGCGCCTACTGGGAGATTGCCACGGCCATGAGCCTCCTGGCCGCCGGAGCCGAGCTTCTGATCATGCATCATCCCCAGGCCGTGGAGGTGGTTAAAAAGAAAATCCGGCAAATGCGGGCCGCGGGCGGAGGGGACTGATCATGGCCCTTTCAGGATTGGAGATCTTCAAGCTTCTTCCCAAGACGAATTGCGGGGACTGTGGGGTCCCCACCTGCATGGCCTTTGCCATGAAGCTGGCCCAGAAAAAGGCCGAGCTCGGCGAATGCCCGCACGCCTCCGACGAGGCCAGAAAAGTTCTGGGAGCGGCCAGCGAGCCTCCCATCCGGCTGGTTCAGATTGGAGGCGCCCAGCCTCTCGCGGTGGGAAACGAGACGGTCATGTTCCGCCATGAAAAAACGTTTTTCCATCCCGCCGGGATCGCCGTCGAGCTCCGGACGTCGGCGGGCGAAGAGGCACTGGCAAGAAAAGTCCAGGACGTGGAAGGCGTTCAACTCGAGCGGGTGGGAGAAAAGCTCAGGCCCGACCTTTTCTTCCTGACCCACGACTCCGGGAATCCTGAGGATTGTCTCCGGGCCCTGCGGACCGTGAAACGGCTTTCGGGAAAGGGCATTATCCTGGATTGCTCGGAGGAAAAAACTCTCGAGCAGGCTTCCGAACTTTTGAAGGGCGACCGGCCGGCCATTTTTCTCCGGCAAGGAGTGACCGACGCGGATATCGCCCTGGCCAAGACTTGCGGCGCGAGCCTGATCGTGACGGCCCGAACCTTCCAAGATCTGGAAAAGCAAACGGAAAAGGCCAGGGCTTTAGATTTTAAAGATCTCATCCTGAATCTTGATTCCGCAGACCTTGGAACGCAATGGCAGCGGAATACTATCCTCCGGCGTAGCGCCTTGAAGAATAATTTCAAACCCTTCGGATATCCCCTCCTGGCGCTCCTTCGCGGCGACGGGCCCCACGATTGGCTCGCCTGCGCCTCCCTTCTCCTATGCAAATACGCTTCGATCATCGTTTTGCCGGACTATGACCGGGCACTTCTTTATGCGCTCTTAACCCTTCGCCAGAATATCTATACGGACACTCAAAAACCCATCCAAGTGGATGCCAAGGTCTATCCCGTAGGAGAGCCGACCGCCAATTCGCCGGTGTTCGTAACCACCAATTTCTCCCTCACCTATTTCATCGTTTCCGGAGAGATCGAGAACTCGGGAATCTCCGCCCACCTCCTGGTCGTCGATACCGAGGGCCAGTCCGTCCTCACCTCCTGGGCAGCGGGAAAGTTCGGGGGGCAGAAGATCGCCAAGTTCGTCAAGGACATCAAGCTCGAAGAGGAGGTCAAAACCCGCAAGATCGTCATCCCCGGTTTCGTGGCCCAAATCAGCGGCGACCTGGAGGAGAATCTCCCCGGATGGGAGGTCATCGTCGGGCCCCAGGAAGCTTCGGATATCCAGAGTTTTGTCAAGAACGTCAGCCTGGTCTAGAGAGGAAAATGCCTCGGTCAAGGACGCGGACAAAAAAAGAGGGCTTCAACGTCCGGTTTCTCCCTTTTGATGCCGCGGTTTATGTGCCCCGGGGGTCTACGGTCCTGGATGCCGCAAGGACGGCCGGCCTGCCGTTGAAGACCTCCTGTGGAGGCAAGGGGACCTGCGGGAAATGCCTGGTCGAGATCCTGGAGGGACGATATGAAACCAGGGCTTCGGCCTCCCTTCCGGCGCGGCTCATCAAAGAGGGATACGTCTTATCCTGTCTGACCAAAGTCCAGGACGATTTGACCGTCGGCCTCCCGCAATTCCAGGAGGTTTCCATTCGGACGATCGTCTCCTCCCGCTTCCTGGAAGAGCATAAGAATGCCATTTCCGGAACCTGCAAGGTCGATCCTCCCATAGAAAAAGTGGAGATGGAAATCCCGCCCCCCTCGCTGGAGAATAATAGAAGCGACCTTTGGCGCTTTGAACACGAGCTCAGGAGAAGGAAAGCGGTCCGGGACGTCCATTGCGAATATTCGGCGCTAAAAAAATTGGCCTCCGCCGTCCGCGAAAAGAACGGAAAAATTACCGCCGTCCTTTTCCGCTCCGGCTCGACCTGGACGGTCCTCGACGTGGAGCCTGGCGCTCCGGGGAAAAAGATCTACGGTATCGCCTGCGACCTGGGGACGACCACCGTCGTTCTTCATGTCATTGACCTTGAAAGCGGCAAAATCCTGGGGACGTCCTCGGCCTTGAACCCTCAGTTGGCCCGGGGAGAAGACGTCATTTCCCGCATCCAATATGCGCGCAAGCCCGGTCACTTGAAGGAGCTCCACGACCTCATCGTCGGGGCCGTTAATCACCTGATTGAGGAAGCAACCCACGCCGCTCATGTTTCCCCTCTGGACATTTACTACGCCTCTTTTTCGGGGAACACGACCATGACCCATCTTTTCCTGGACCTGGACCCCCGCCATATCCGGGAAGAGCCCTATATTCCCACCTTTAACGAACTTCCCTTTTTTGCGGCCCACAATCTAGGGCTAAAAACGAACCCTGCGGCTAAAGTCCATCTGTCCCCGGCGGTCGGGAGTTATGTGGGAGGCGATATCACGGCCGGGCTCCTCTTTACCCCCCTTTTCCAGGGAACGGGAAAGGTGTCGTTGTTTATTGACGCCGGGACGAACGGAGAGCTGGTCGTTGGAAACCGCGAGTGGCTCATGACCTGCGCTTGCTCGGCCGGCCCGGCCTTTGAAGGCAGCGGGACCCGGTGCGGTGTCCCTGCCGCCGACGGGGCCATCGAAAAGATCAAGCTTGAAGGATCCGAACGGCCCGTCTATCAGGTCATTGGGAACATAAAGCCCAAAGGCTTGTGCGGCTCCGGACTGGTCGACCTTCTGGCCGAATTGTTTCTCCATGGCTTTGTGGATCGCCAGGGAAAATTCAATCCGTCGAAAGCCGGAGAACGCCTCGTCCACGATGCCGAGGGCCCGGCCTTCCTGATCGAAGAAGGGAAGAACACGTTTTGGGGTACAGACATCGTCATCACGGAGCGGGACATCGCCAACCTCGTCCGGACCAAAGCGGCCGTTTTTTCCGCCTGTCTTCTCCTGCTCAAAAAAGTGGGGCTGACATTTAAAGAGATCGACGCATTCTACATTGCCGGCGGATTCGGCCAGAGCCTGAACATCGATAACGCGATCCTTATCGGCCTCCTTCCGGACTTGGAACGGAACAAATTCTCTTATCTTGGCAACACCTCACTTCTCGGCGCTTATCTCATCTGCCGCTCCGATGAAAACAGGCGGCTCGTTTTAGACATCGCCAGGAAGATGACCTACTTGGAATTGAACGCCGATCCGGGCTACATGAACGAATACACGGGGGCCTTGTTTCTGCCTCATACCCAGATCGACCTCTTTCCTTCCGTTCGTCAGGCGCTTCATCTCTGAGGTTCGTCTGGCCTCTTCCTCCGTCTTTCTCCCGGGCCTGTCACCTCAAACGTTTGTTTCTCTCCTAACGGACCTGGGCTCATCCTGAGGTACGTTGCTCGCACCTTTAACAATGATGTTGACATCCTCTCTTTCGCTGCTTATATTATATCTACCGATAAAAAGGAGGGGATCGGATGTCTAAAAAAATCCTCATTTCAAGCCGCAGGCAGTTTCTCACCAGAACCGTTCCTGCCGGGGCATTGGCCTGTCTGGGATGCAAAAGCCTGTTCGCGGGGCCCGGTCAGGAGAATAAATTCTCCGAGAATCCGGGGATGACCACCGAAGAGATTTTCCGCTTTTTCTACGGGGCGTCTATCCCGGTTCTGCAATTCCTGGCCAAGGACATCGGCCGCGATAGGCTGATCAAGGACCTTGAAATAGCTACTGCTGAGGGCTATTCCCAAATGATCTCCGCTATGGCGAAGGACTTGCCCAAGAGAGACATGAAGGCCTTTGCCGGGGTGATGGACCGCATGATGGCCATGCCGCCTGGAAATAAGGCATTCGTCTACGAAGTCACCGAGAACTCGGATAAAGTCTTCCAAATGAAGTTCACGCAATGCCTGCCGGCCAAACTCTGCCGCGAGATGAATGCCGCCGACATTGGCTATGCTAAGGAATGCTCCTCTGTCGACCCCATGGTCAAGGCCTTCAACCCCAAAATGAAGGGCGCGGTGCTCAAAAGCCTAATGAAGGGCGATAGCTTCTGCTTAATCCGCTTCGAACTGGTCTAAAGGCCCGTAATCATTTTTTACGCCCTCCGGCGTCTGTTCATTTTCGGATAGCTTCTATCCCTTATTCGGACAGTTTCGTCCGTCTGAAAACCTCTGGCTTCGCCGAGAGAGGCTCAATTCCTTCGGCGATAGGGGAATCCGGCGATTTCTATCCGGGGGGAGAATAAGATGGCATAAATCATGCATGCCCAGAGTTGGTTCATGCCCGGGCGCCAGGTCTCTTGCGGGCTGGCCCGGGAATCCGGTGAAAGGAGTCATGCATGTCTTCGAACCGAAGAGAATTCCTGAAATTGTCCTGTTCCTGTCTGGGGGTCTTGGCAGCCGCCGAACTGCAGGCTTATTTCGGGCAGTCCGGGGCCGCGGCCGGATCTATGGCCGACTGGACGGCCCAACACCTGACGGAGGGATTCTGGTCGGCCGATTCCCTCCTTCTGAGCGCCCTCAAGTACATGAAGAAACCGACGGAGATTGTCTGCGCGGCGACGGGTTTCGGGGGAGGGATCGGCCGCAAGGACCTCTGCGGTTATGTCACCGGGGGGGTCATGGCCATCGGGCTTTTCTGCGGCGCGGCCAAGGGCGGCGACAAGGCCGCCCGGCAGAAATGCCAGCGGCTGACCAAGGAATACCTCGAGTGGTGGACGGCGAATACCCCTTTGCACTGCGGCGAAATTAAGCAGCCCTGCAATTATCAGCTCATGGGGAAGAACGCCTCGGAGTTTCTCCAAAAAGTTTTCGAGAGGGAAGCCCAAAAGGCCTGATCCGAAACGCGAAAAGCTTATAAGGGCGTAAGCTCCCAATAGACGGTGTATCGCTGGCCGAACAGCTTGTAGAAAGGCACGAGGGTGACGTCCGCCGGCACCCCCACGCCCTCTGTCCGGAAGGTCAAGGACTTGCCCGCGACGGGCCTGAGCCAGGTTGAAGGGTCCGCGTTCTTGAAGGCCAGCTTGGGAACGGCGACCGGATCGCCTTCCGGTCCATAGGGACCAAAAACCTTGTCCTCGGGCAGATTCACCGGTCCCAGCTCGCCGGCCAGGACGATCGGGCCATAGAGGATCGAGGCGACATTCAAGTTGTCCGGCGTCCATTCAAGACGGAGACCCATCGGCAAGACGATTTCGATCCGGTCGCCCTTGCTCCAGGCGCGTTTTAAAATCAAGTAGCTGGAGGGAGCGGCGAAGGCTTCGACCTTCCGGCCGTTGACCTTTAGGGAACCGCCTTTTCCGACCCACCAAGGGATCCGGATGCGCAGGGCTATCTCCCCCGGTTTCGCGGCCGTTACGATGAGCGTCGTGCGTCCTTCCTCGGGGAATTTCGTTTCCTGACGGAGGCCGAAGCCCTTCTCTTGCCATGAGAGCTCGGAGGCGATGAAGAGATTGACGAAAATGCCGTCCTGGTCATGGAAGTAAATGCTGTCGCCATACTTGGCGTGGTTCTCCATGCCCGTCCCCGTGCAGCACCAGAAGGAGTCGAAGGGGGTCATGAAAGTCTTGAACATGCCCGGCATCATGGGAACGTAATACATCATCATGGCCGTCTCCGGGTCCTGGGTCGGCAGGATGCCGTTGAAGAGGGCTCGTTCGTAGTAATCCGCATATTCCGCCTTCGGTTCCCAGCTGAAGAGGTGGCGGGTCAGCTTGAGCATGTTGTACGTGCAGCAAGATTCGTGACTGTCCTTTCCCAGCTCCGTCGATATGATGTATGGGTCGGCTTGCCAGCCCTCACCGTTGCTCGTGCCGCCCGTCGTATAGGAACGCGTGCCGGTGACCTGCTTCCAAAAATATTCGGCGATCGCGCGGAGGCCGGGATCGCCGGTCATCTCGTACTCCTGGGCCGAGCCGATGACGTTGGGAATAAAAGAGTTGACGTGCTCACCCTTGAGTTGGTCGCGGTGCTGGGAGAGGGGAACCGTATAGTGTTTCTCGTCGAAGCGCCGGGCAAGAGCGAGGTACTCCGGCTTTCCGGTCATGACATAGAGGTTTGTCAGGACCTCGTTCATGCCGCCTTGTTCTGTGTGGTTGAGGACGATCTCCATGTGGTGTTCATCGGACTTGTCGGTCCTCGATTTGACCCAGCAGGCGACATTCTCTGCGATATCAAGGGCTTGGACGCTCGCTCCATATTCATGCCAGTCGATGAGCCCGGCCAGGATCTTGTGGAGCGTATAGAAGGGCGCCCAGACGCGGCGGACCGAGAAGACGCGATCAAAGAACTCCTCGGGGAAAGCGCTGAGATAGCCGCTCGGGCCGAGGGCCGCCTGGCACTTGGCGAGTTCCGCAACGATGTAATCGGCATTTGCCCTGATCTTCGGGTCGCCGGTCGCCGCATACATGAAGGCGCAGGCCGAAAGGTAATGGCCGATCGAGTGACCGCGCAGCTCGACGTCGGGTTTTTCCCAGCCGCCGTAAGGCTCCGCCGACGAAGACAAGCCCGCCGTGAGGCGGAAGGCGTGGAGGAGGCGGTCCGGCTCGAGGCTGAGCATGTACTTGAGGTCCCGTTCCATGGCCTGCTTGAAGGGGCCTTCAAGGAGGCGGATGTCCTTAAGGCCGAAAGGGTTGGCCTGGATGCCGATCTTGGGACCGACTTTGGCCGAAGCGAACAAAGTGTCATCCGAATGCCCGGGCCGGACCGCCATAACCGCTAAGAACGATATTCCGATCATAGGGACCAAGAGTTTTTGTTTCATATGGACCACCCTAGCTCCACACTTTTTGTAGGATGATTGCGTTAACGTACACATGAACTATTGGGTATATCAGGCATTTTGTCAAGTATTTCTTATTATAAATACGGAAAATCAGTCCAGGCTTGACATATCAGGGTTGCTTTAGCTAAATTCTTATGTTAACGTTTACACAGACTAACGGAGAGGTTGGGAAGATCGTTACCATCAAAGAGATAGCAGCTAGGGCCGGCGTTTCCATCGGCACCGTCGATCGTGTCATCCACAATCGGGGGCGCGTTCTGGGGACGACGGGGGAAAGGGTCCGGAGAATCCTCAAGGAACTCAATTACCGGCCGAACATATTCGCCAAGAACTTGAAGCTCTCCAGGACGTTCACTTTCGGCGTCCTCATGCCCAAACCGATCCAGGACAGCATGTATTGGGCCATGCCCATCAAGGGGATGGTCCGCGCCCAATCCGAACTCTCGGCCCAGAAGATCCAGGTCAAGCACTTTTATTATGATAAATACTCCGAAGCCTCTTTCTTTCGGTCCAGCCGGGAGCTTCTTGCGGCCAAACTGGACGGCCTCCTCATCGCCCCCGTCTTATCTAAGGTCGTTCATAGCTTCATCCGGGACGTCCCCGCCGGCGTCCCTTATGTGTTCTTTGATTCATTCATCCCCGATGCCGACTACGTATCTTACATCGGCCAGGATGCGTTCCAGAGCGGCGTGCTCTCCGCCCGCTTAATGGAGATGGTCATGAAGGAAAAGGGAGCCATCGCGATCGTCCGGGTTCTTCCTGAGGACTACCACATCGACGACCGCGTCAAGGGCTTCTTGGTCCATTGCCTGAAGAACCCGGGCATCAGGACGATTGTTTACGACACCGACGGCAACAAGAACCCCGTGACCAGGCAGAAGACGTTCCAGAAGATCCTGGTCGAGAACCCGGACTTGAAAGGGATCTTCGTAACCAATGCCATCACCCACCAGATCGCGAGATACGTCAAGGCCCATGCCCCGGAAAAGGGAGTTCATGTCATCGGCTACGACCTCATCGAGGAGAACATCCGTTACCTCAAGGAGGGCTGGATCGATTTTCTGATCAGCCAGCAGTCGGAACGCCAGGGCTACGAAGGGATCTATACGCTCTACCGCCATGTCGTCCTCAAAGAGGCCGTGGAGAAGAATGTGATGATGCCGTTGGACATCGTTACGGCCGAGAACATCGACTATTACAACAGTTGACCGCTTGGCGGTCTCTGAATAGCGGGGGGGTGCTGGTCGGGGGGGGTTATCG
>Ga0136653_10001759_pt1 | contig 11798 bp, 15 predicted proteins | sample LakKivw275mmetaG_FD_94866 | JGI IMG/M metagenome (GOLD analysis project Ga0136653, IMG submission 94866) | Anoxic lake water microbial communities from Lake Kivu, Rwanda to study Microbial Dark Matter (Phase II) - Lake Kivu water 275m metaG... | ecosystem: Environmental > Aquatic > Freshwater >... | reverse complement strand
TTTCCGGAGACAAGACAAAGGTTCTGAGGCCTTTTCTGGGTCAGCCGCATGATGGCGATTCCGGTCTTGCTGTATAACAGACAATCCCTGTAGAGGAAACCCTACGGCGGGATCTTTGCCCGTAGAGTGGAGCTTTCCTCCCGCCGGACGAGGCTAGTCGCAGTCGAGTCCTTCGTCTGCATCTAACCCTCAGCGAGGACTCTCTCGTACGCTGTGAATACTCGAATCACATCAGCAAGATAGCCCTAATAGGCGAAGTTCGATGACTCCTCATCCTTGGGTTGCTGTTTCTCCCAGGAGCAGGAGAAGTGTCCCTGTCGAACATCGTACGTGACATTCTGAGAGATAGATTTGGCCAATATGAGATAATCGACTTCCGGAATTTCGCTGAATTCCTGCAAATGCGCGACATACAGGTCAGTGAACAGGGTCTTGAGGTTCTCGACCGAGAGGGTCTCCTTCGCCCACTGTTTCGCCTCAAACGAGCAAGACGCGAGGACGGAAGGCCCGGAAGCCTAGCACTTTGGCAGGGCTCCTACCAGTCCTATTTGGACGCTGGCTTGATCGAGCTTCCTCAACCTGGGGACTTCCGACCTTGGTCGGAGTTCAAGGAAGGATACGAACAGGTTGTCTATCCGTTCTATCACCCAGCGCAAACATTCCTGATCGAAAGATTCCTCGCGTCTACTGACGTTCAAGTAAGAGGTTACAATTGGAAGGAGATTGATCAGGGAGTCACCTCTCGATGGACACAGCATTACGATCTGATGAAGGCGACTTACCTGAAATCGCTCCCCAATCTTGAGAAGAGAATCTCTCTGAAAATCCTCGTAGAAACGCCCTACAGACCAATCTACCAGTACAGGCTGAAGACGGGCCTTCAGCAATTCGAGTGGAAGGACTGGGCGACTTGGAAGCGAGAAGTATTTCGACCGTCAGACATTCTCACAAAGTGTGGACTAAGCAGCGAAGAAGTCGTGCGGGACAGGGATCATCTGTCTTTCGGCGTCATGCACCTTGATCCCATGGCGAATTGGTACATGATGCTGCGCTCAATCAGATACAGCAAGAAGGCCATGCTCACTGGAAAAGCGCTTCGCGCACAGGACTACTACGAGTACATCTCTCTTCTCAACTTCTTCCTCAAAGATCTCACGGGCAAAGAACAGCCGGAGCCAGACGATATTGTGGACGGTTCGGGAGGGTCCTGGAAGAAGAGAATCTATGGACAGAAGTTCGATCTGGATAGCGTCGAGACGCGCAAGAACATAATGGACGAGTACTTTATGCCTAGGGCGGGCTTGATCACAAAGCTGTACCTGTTCGTCGAGGGGCAATCCGAATACGAGTGCATTCCTCCGCTCTGCCACGCAATCCTCTGGCCTTTGGAAACCGACACGATGCTGAAATCGCTTGGAGGAATTGGAGGCCTGAAGAACTTGAGGCACTTCTTGGAAATCGCTAAGCGAGAGAAGGCCGAGGCCTACGTGATCGCTGACCCTCACCCGGGAGCCAAGGAGACGATAGATGACTTGGTCCGTATGCGCCTCCTGCAACCTCATGCCTTCAGGATCTGGGCGACGAATTTCGAAGATGACAATTTCCCCATGGAGGATATGCGTGCAGTGGTGAACGAGATCCTTGATGATGAGATGCTGTCCATATCGGAGGAAGACGTTTGCTGCGCAAAAGGGCAAGGCAGAACTCATTGGGACATCCTTCAGGATACGTTTCACGGGAAATACGAGTTCCCCTTGCAGGATCGCGTGAGCAAGCCTAAGCTTGCCAGAAAACTACTGCAACCGAGATTGGTAGAGATACGCCAGGAAGTGGCGACGGGCGAGTACAAACCAAGACTAGAGATCGAGAAGGTTCTGAGCGAAGCCTGGGATATGATCTTTCATCCTCCCCTGTGATGGCTGCAGGCCAAAGGTTTCGCCTGGGCCTCTCCCCGTGTCTCCGGTTTCCCTCATCCTTCATGACTCGTCACGACCAGGCATCGGTTCGTGTGGTGGCGCAAGTGGAGAAGAAGATGTTGCCGTGGGCCTTCGTGTTCGATCAGGAGCTGTACGAGTTGAGCAGGTTCAGCCAGTTCCTCAGACAGGACGATCGGGTAGTCTTCGACGACCTCATCGCAGAATGCAGGCGCTATGCGCCGGTCGGTGAGGTGCTACCGTCCCCCGTGAGAAAGATGTCACTGCTATTTTGGATGATCTTCGCCCAACACAGGAGAATCACAGAGCTCGAAAGCAGACTCGATGAGAACATCGGGTTACCATGCTCGGGTAGACCGGAGTGCCAAGTCTTAAGTAATGAATCTCTGAGCGGAAATGGGGAGATCCGGACCGATGAGCAGGATCCAACGCAAGACTGTGAGCGCTCTCATCGCCATCATGATCTTCGTGGTTCTCACACCCAACCTCGTGCCCATTGTACAGCAAGCATGGCAGACGTATGTTCTGCCGCCGACCTTTGTCTATGATCAGAAGGTTTCGATTCCTCAATCTTCGGGACTCGTGGAGGGTGACATGGAGGGATACCAGGGTCTCCAGAAGTACGAACTCCCAGGACTTTCGCAGATCTATCGCCTCGTGGACTCGGTGCAATCTCCGCAGAGCGCCGTGCTCTCCATCCGGCTTGAGAGAGACTCGGTGACTGTCGGAGACAACGTGACGTTCGTTGTCGTAATAACCTTCGCAAAGCCCGAAGACAGACAGCAGCTGGGTCTCTGTGTGTTCTTGTCTGATCCCAGAGGAATCGTGAGAGGGGCTTTTCCGGACGGCAAGATCCCAGGCCAGTCTGTCGGCTCACCGATGTACTCCGCGTCCTATCCTTACCTCAGCTACATCATGACAATGCAGGAGGGCCGGTTAGCGTTCACGTTCAGGATACCGCAGGATTCCTTGTCCGTTGGAGACTGGACCATATTCGTTCTTGGCACGGACTACTCTCCCAACTTTCCCATTGGACCATTCATTGCATGGAACGCGGTAACGTTCAAAGTGACGGAGCCCCCAAGGGTGGAGCAGACTATCGGTCCCACCCTGGAGTTGGTCCGGTCGCTGGGCATTTTCTTCGCAGCATATGGATTCGTCAACAAGTACTTCGAGAGCTTGGCTGCCGGCGCAAAGACTCTGCGGGAGAACTGGGCATTGCTCTTAGGTTTGCTCCTGATAGTAAGCTACGTCGCGTTGGCATTTCTCTTCCAAAGATAGGGACACGTGTCACTGGAACTTTCTCCAACCCGGAGATGCCCGCGAAGACGTGCGCCCGGCCTTGGCGTTGCGCGAGCGTTCACAATCGTCGTGACAGGCTCCTGGGAATAATCTCACAGATATGTGTCGCCAGTCTTGTTCGGGTCTCTCTTTCTAGTGTTGGCTTTCCCGCAGCAGATATGAATCCTGCCTGTGGCTTGCGCGACCATCAAGGATCCCAATCCCGAACCCTCTGATCCTGTGAATGTCTTGATTCCCCGCTGGGTCCACAAGAGAATCAGGACGCTCTTGGACGACGCACAGAGCGGCGTCGAACTGGACCGTTACGTCGAGGCAATCCTTGAAGGCCACGCCAGAAGACTCAGACTCTAAACGAGCACACGTACCCGGACCTATGTTCTTTGCCGACAGATTCTTCTGAGTGCCATGCGGTATACTGGCGTAGACGGGAGCGGCGCAGCTTGGCCAACAAGGCGAAGACTCCTCAAGTAGCGGCGACTGTGTCCGGGGCGGTCACGATTCAGATACCTCCCATATCTGTGGTCGTACACGTACCTGTCCCGTCGTCCGGCGAGATCATCAAGAACAAGGATCTGTGGCGCATCGTAGTGTACTGCTCGCTCCTCGAGTTCTATGCCAAGATACGTTTGCAGAGGTTCTTTGAGGGGCATGGAATCAAGAGCGACAAATGGCTTCACAGACTAGACAAATATCCACTCGACAGAGTCCGCCAGATGCTGGTAGATCTCGACCTCGTAGAGAAGAGTCTAAGCAAGAAGATCCTGAGAGTAGAGAAAGCGCGGAACCATGTCGTCCACGAAATCCTCGTTTCTGCAATGATCCCTCTCTCGGAAGAAGCGGATGAGGTGACCGAGATAGCTGAACAATGTATTCGTGCGCTGACCCGGACCAGACCACCGGAGAAGCCCAAGGGAGGGAATCAGCAAACAGCTAGAGTCGACCGAGAGACCCGATAGAACAAACAGAGCCACACGAACAGCCAGTGAGCACCCGATCCGCCAGATTATCGAAGTATGATCGCCATGCCGCTAGTTTCGCTTGGGTCTCCTTCTGGGTTCGGCCACCTTGCCCGTTATCCCTGATAGTGCATCTCGGCGCGGCCAGAGCACTGACTCGAAGGATGACGACATTCCACGTCTGGAACATCGCATCATGGTCATAACCTCTGACGAATTCGCGAGATCGGCATGTGGGGACCAAGAAAGTCGAGCCATTAGCCAAGGCGCCAAGACAGTTGTCTTAGAACACGCTAGTTCAGCCCTGTAGCTTCAAGCCATTTCAAGTCTTTCAAGCGTTTTCAAGTCATTCAAGAGTCTTCAAGCGACTCAAGACTTGAATTTCAAATTATCCGCATTCAAGACCACTTTGCGATCTACTGCTTCAGGAAAGAAGCCATCACCTTAGGTGAGGCTAGGACTGTAGATCAGATTAGAACTGTGGAAGCTCACGCTGCGGAGTTCTATTGGCGTACTTTTCAGAAGGCCATGCCGGCCAAGCTTGAGTTTAGGAGTCGAAGCTCAAGGGCTCGAAACCGTCAGTACAATGCAAGCGATCCAGTCAATGCTTTGCTGAATTACGGCTATGCGTTTCTTAAGAGCTGTGTCCGACGAGCCGTGAACATGACTGGGTTGGATGCTTCGCTGGGCTTCCTGCATGAGGATAAGCCAGCTACTACGCCTCTCGTGTACGACTTTCAGGATCCTTACCGCTGGCTCGTGGATTATACGGTGTTAAGGATGGTTCTGTCCAGAGTGTTCACGTGGGGTGACTTCTACTTCACAGGCGGAGACTATCGGTTAAGGATCAAGCCTCCACTGTTGGATCGATATACTGACCTGCTACGTGAACAATTCAACTCCGGCGTGATGTATTGCGACAAGCGATTGCCTTGGGATACGTTGATCTTGCGAAAAAGCCAGGAGCTGGCACGCTATCTCTTGGGCAAGACAAATCGATTTGATCTGAAGAGTCCGAATCCGGTTCTGTGGAGGTCCGACACCCGGGCCTTGAGAGAGAAGATATTGAGCCTTTCCAGCTCTGACGCTCAGAGGCTACGACTAGGCAAGAGCGCAATCCACTACCTGCGAAAACGGGCGAGAGAGAAGAACCCATTCAGGATCTATGAGCGAGTTCTTACTAGGCTGAGACACTGAATCGCCTTCACGCTTACATCTGGGCGTAGAATTGGGATTGGAGTTAACCCCAATTTGGGTATAACAAGTCCCACTGGATCCAATCGATTTTCGACTCAGATATTCATATTATCGTTCTTAGAATTGACATTCGAAGAAGAATGGTTAGAATCAATATTGAGATTCCTGACGATGTCCATGTGCGATTGAAGATGATAGCAGCAGCTGAAGGCAAGGGATTCTACGAATGGCTCAGAGATGACATCTGCCAGACGTGCCCTGACGAGCAAACGCTACTCGATATGCTCAGAGACATCAGAAAGGACAGCAAAGAGCACAGATCGCGATAGGACCGTGGATCTCTACGGACCCGCCGAATCGAGTCGGAACCATGTCGATCGAATGGTCGACGGAGATTCCATTTGAGGAAGATGAAATAGGCAGGCAGGTCCCAGACAAAGCTGGTGTCTACCAGATTCTTCAACACGAAGAATACCCCCGGTATGTGGGCAAGACGCGCGTCCTCAAGATTGGCAAGTCTGATTCGAGCTTAAGACAGGAGCTTTTGAACCATTTTGTGCGACACACCGTTGCCAACCGTCTTGCTAGAATCCGTAGTGCCAGAGACACGATAGTTACAGTTGTCTTTGCAGAGATCAATGAAGAAAAGGTAACCGAGACGGAAAAGAAGCTGCTTCGCTGTTTCGAAGATGCACATTGGGACCTCCCTGTCCTAAACTCACAGCGCGGCTACGGACGCGACGAAGACAAGCATTATCGGCAGTCTCATGGGGCGTCGTAGCTTGAACCATCTAGGCGGTGTCGAAGGTATTGATCCACAAGTCGAATCTGTTCTATGTGACCCAGCCCCCCTTTTTGAGATCAAGAAGCACGTTGAAGCCACACGCGTAGAGCACGTTCTGCTCCTTTGTCCGTATCATAAATTCGTCTAGCGCCATTGGCTTCAGCAGTTCGAGAGTGGCATCTTTGTATGTCTCGACCGTTGCTTGGTTGTCCTTCTTTAGGAATGCATAGGTTCCATGAGCAATCGAATTCCTGAAGGCATTGTCCACAGAGTCTTGCAGTTCCGGCCAAGAAGACGGTGCATATTTGCTCATAGTATTGTTGAAGTTTGAGATCTTGTAGGCATCTTGCCCCAGTCCACGTTTCAGGTGGAACAAGACGAGCAGCTTGAAGAGCTCAGTACTCAATAAGGATGTGAGCAAATTGGCGGCTTCCCAGATGCGAATTGCGATGGGTTCTGTAATTCCGAACTGCTTGTTGGCCCCTAGGAAGCGCGGGATCACATCTTCCACAAAGATGTGATTCATGGTGTTGTGAAGTTCTGAGAATTCGTCAAGCTTTTCCAGCACTGATCCGAGTCTTGCAGTATCTTGCTTGACCAATACGGTCTCGATTACCCCGTTCTGATTCAACTCGTGAAGAAGGGCTCTGATCTTCGGCTCCAAATCAGCATACAGTTCCTTCTCCTTGGCTCCCAGTGCCTCAGGGTTCTTGACTTTGTAAGCCCACTGGTCAGACAACTGTTACACGGGGTTACTGATCGTTACCGAGTCGGTCTTAAGCGATGTCTTTGAGTTCCCTGACGCGTTTGGCAGGCTCGTCGTCGCTATCTCTGGTGCGGGCGTCCAAATTTGAACCGTCGGTTTGGGGGTATTTTGTGTGTGTGGGTCTCGTGGTGCGCACACACACAAAAAAAGAACGAACGACGACGGTTCAAACTCTGATACTCGCGCCCTTTCCGTATGAGATCCTATCGTCCCCAGATGGAGAGGCAAGAGGAACAGTGACACACGCACCCGAGCGAACTACCTCTTCTTCCTTCCTCTGTGCTTGACGCTGGCAGTCTTCGGATTCAGTGATGATGGCCTCAGCACAAGAAACGCTCCTGTCATCGAAAATAGGACTCCCGCAATGTAGGACTGGTAAGGCGTGGGTGCCTGAACTTCGGATCTTCTGTCAGCTATCTTGTTGTTGCCTCTATCCATGAGGTACATCGTTAGAGTCAGAACCTCACCAGCTGAAAGAGCACGTTTGAAATTATCAGTTCGAATGAGCATGTACCCTGTTCCGACACCTGACACTGAGTAGTCTGAGATGCGGTCATCTTCGACCATGCCGACAATTTCCAAACTTCGATCACCAAGTGTGAGGTTGCCTACGCATGTGTCCAGCATTGCAAGCGGGAGCCCCGTTTCTATCTCTGACTGGATCACAGTCAGACTGTTCGTGTCAACACGAAGGCAGATCTTGGCGTGTTGCGGGTACAAGCTGGGATATGAAAGGAACACTACACCGGCAAGTATCAGCGCGAGTCCTATGACGCGGCCAATTTTCATGGGGCTCTCTCAGACTTATAATGGAGCATTCACTGCAGATAAAATGAATCACAGATGGTTCAGCCGAGCGTCATGGACAAGATTACTCAGTATAGCGCGATTCTGCTAGGCTTCACGATGACGACGGCCAGTTTTCTCTACTCGATAGGAATCCAACTTGCGCACACCAATGCACCTGTCGGGCAATGGGTTAACCTGATTCATCTGTGTGTTGATGGTGGAATTTCCTTCCTGGCGTCTCTCCTTCTGGGAATAGTCTGGGCAACAAGCGGTTGGCATAGAAAGACAGTTGCTGCGTTGGCCTTTGCACTATTCTTGGTTGGAATCGTCTTCGCGTTGTCAGTGTTGATCGGTCTCTGGCTTCAGACCCGTCTGTAAGTTGATTATATGCAAGCGACTGCATCAAAACGTCCAAGCTTTCCTGTCTTGAGCTTGAGCCTCTAAGCTCTTTTCGGTCAGGATTCCAAATTGGTGTGTCGGCGCTTGGCGCGTGCCACTAGGGGGCTGTTCAATAGCTCAATATAGGGAGCCTCGCGCATCGACTCACATGCCAGTGCCACCTAGACCACAAGTTGAAGCGGCTTATCGCTATTCGGTAAGAGAGCTTAGGCTCGATCTAATCAAGTACTCTTTCAACATTCTCTACAAGAGGACCACTGGGAGTCACGACGCAATTCATTTGTTACTCTCGACTGCGCCTTCCATGTTCCCCGAGAAGCCGAAACGAGGAATGAAATCGTGGCAACGATACTCCGCATTCATATCATATCATTGGGACACATTCGACTTGGCGCACAATTCATACTATGAAGCTCTTCGCGCAAATTACAGTGCAGGTTTCATCCTACTCAGGTCTACCCTCGAACTTCTCATTAGAGGTGCCTTCTTTGAATGTTTAGCGCATGAGCAGTTTAGAGACAAGTCAATTGTCTTGGACGATGACGGAGCCGGATCAAGACTCAAGCGGTTCCTAAGCCAAGTGTTCGCTCGGAAGTCGGAAGTAGAGCATGAGTTCGAACAGTATTCGATCGCCATTTATGACAAAATAGCCCGGATCATAGATGACCATAGATTTCGTCCGTCGAACTCAACAATGTTAGAGCAGCTGGCAGAATGGGGTGTCTTTTGTGGAATTCGATACCCGGAAGCTGTCGTTTCGAGAGCCTACGGGAAACTCTCGCGAGATGTCCATGCGCATCCAGACCGAACAGATATCGGGAGAATACTCACTTACAGCTCCAGACAGCTGTTCGGGCCGAAGAGGGTATCGAGAAGATTTCTTTCCGAATACTCAGATGATTTGAAAGAGGTCATCGATATTGGAATCGTGACTACCTGCAACTTGTTGCAAGACAACTTGATACAGTACCCCGAGACTCGCGAACGTCTCAGTCAGATTGCCTCGGAAGCTAAAGCACTCGGGCTCGTGTATACCCCGCGTAGGATTGCACAGCTTGTGAGATAGAATACGAGGTATCTTGAATCAAGATACGACGATTCTCTGGGGAAACCGAGTCGGTTCGGCCTTTGGTCCTCCCGTTGGCGATCAGACTGTTTTGAGTTCTGCTTTCTTGATGACTATGTTCCCGTGCTCGTCTGCGATGAAAGCTATCATGTCACCGACCTCTGTTCTGAGCTTCTTTCGTATCTCCTTGGTCAGCGTGACTCTGAAGCCTGGCTGAACGCGGCTATTTGCGACTATCTTGTCCATGAACCCATAGCAGAATGGCTAATTAGCAGATCATACTATGTGGTAGAATACCATAATGGTACGTGACTCGGGGAGAGGCGCGAAAGCTCGGAGGTCTGTCCGGTGGAGAAGAAGCAGAAGGAGCCGTGGAATCCCACTTCGCTTGGAGAGAGGATAGTCGAATTGCTCGGAGTGGAGGATGGCGACGTGATTGAGGTCATAAAGACGAGGGGCGGCGACGTCATGGTCAAGAAGATAAATGCGGATGAACCGACAGCAAACGACACCTAAACGCTGATTCTCAGCTTGACAACACAACCGCTAGCGCACCACCGATACCTCCGAGCTCCCGAGTTCATGCGTGACCCACCAAGACATTGCTGACGAGTTGGCCGCACGATCACGAGGCATGGAGCTCAGGATGCCCTGCATTGACCATGATGCGCCCTCGCTGGGCAAAAGCGCCAGATTTGTTGCAAACGCTCATCTGAGTATTCTAGTCTGAGCGAGAGAATCCAGCCAAGGGCATGCTCAAATGAGACTTCCCCGCAGCTCTCTTTGTCGGTCGCTTGATCCCGCGCAAGTCTGGTTGGGCGAAGACTGGATGCCCCATAGACGTCCAGTGTGTCGGGGAGAGATGGCAGATTCCGACGAATATTAAAGTGGCAGATTCTGCGAGTTTAAGATGTTTGTTCATCGCGTGAGCTCAGCCAAGCACTTTTTGCCGCACGAATCGGTACTGCGTTAAGTTCTTTATACGTCGTTGATGGAACAACGGCATTCTTGTGAGGTTGAGGCCTTGGACTTGTCTTTGGCGTTGTTCCTTCTGCCTCTGCCTCTTTTTGGGTTACTTGCGCCCGCTGTCGGTCAACTTTTTCATCGGTCCGGGAGGAACCTCATCCCCTACTGGACAATGGCAGCGCTGCTGGTCTCTCTAGGCTCCGCTTTCGTCATGCTTCTCCAGACTCAGCGTCAACCTTTGTTTCTCTATGATGTGCTTGTCATCGATCCCTTCTCGCTGTTCTTTGCCGTTATCTTCCTCTTCATTTCCGTGCTCGTCAATGTCACCTCAATATCATACATGAAGCAGGACGACAATCAGCTCGCCTACTATGACCTGCTCCTCTTCTCAACGTTCGGGATGATACTGGTCGCTCTTTCTGTGGATCTAGTTGTATTATTCATCTCTTGGGAGCTAATGAGTGTCCCCACGTACGTGCTTACTGGGATTCGGAAGAAAGATCCGGCCTCAAACGAGGCCGCCGTCAAGTACTTCCTAACTAGCGCGTTATCTTCTGGCCTAGTCATATATGCCATCTCGCTGATCTTCGGGGTCACAAGAAGCACGAACATCATCACCGTAAGCGAAACCCTAGTTTCCCAGAATCTGTTGCTGAAGCCTCTGACCCTGTTGGCGATCGCGCTTTTTATCGCCGGTTTCGGGATGAAAGTCGCAGCCGTACCGTTCCATATGTGGATACCAGACGCGTACGAGGGCGCTCCCACAACAATTGCGGCATTGCTTGCTGCAGGGACAAAGAGCGGTGGATTTGCGGCATTGCTTAGAGTGTTCGCGGTCTCGCTCGTATTCTTCAGAGGTGATTGGGCAGCGATCTTTGCAGTCGTTGCCTTGCTGACGATGACGTTGGGGAACGTTGGGGCGCTGATGCAGAAGAGCTTCACTCGTCTTCTTGCTTACTCGAGCATAGCTCAGTCAGGCTACATCATGATCGGACTTGCGGCACCGACAACATTCGGCATAGCAGGCGCCTTGTTCCACATTCTGAACTACTCGATCATGAAATCAGCGGCTTTCTTCGCCGCGGCAGCTGTTCTGATGAAGCTCTCCACGACAAGTCTTGAAGGTTACTCCGGTTTGGGAAAGAGAATGCCCTACACAGCGCTTGGGTTGAGCTTGTCCCTGCTGGCGCTCGCCGGCGTACCTCCGCTTAACGGCTTCATGAGCAAACTGGTTCTATTCACTGCTGCTATTGACTCGCATCTGTTTTGGTTGGCACTCGCCGGTGTACTGAATAGTGCCTTCTCTCTTGCGTATTACGGATGGGTCATTAAGCGAATGTATCTTGACGACGCACCGGAAATGACGGCCGTGAAGGAGCCACGCCTCTTCGTCGGCGTGCTGGCACTTTCGAGTGCGATCATTATCCTGTTGGGCGTCTATCCAGAACCGTTCTTCTCGCTGATGCTGCGGATTGCGACCGGACTTTAGGCCTTCTCGAGCCTGCAGATCTCGCTAGGTGCCTCGAGTGTGCGGTTAATGGCTATCTCGCCGATGATCTTCGCGTACTTGGCTACCTCGGCAAGGTTCCAGACGATTGTCCTGAGGCTGACAGCCAGACTGACATCCTTCACTGAAGTG
>Ga0136653_10001758_pt1 | contig 11800 bp, 13 predicted proteins | sample LakKivw275mmetaG_FD_94866 | JGI IMG/M metagenome (GOLD analysis project Ga0136653, IMG submission 94866) | Anoxic lake water microbial communities from Lake Kivu, Rwanda to study Microbial Dark Matter (Phase II) - Lake Kivu water 275m metaG... | ecosystem: Environmental > Aquatic > Freshwater >... | reverse complement strand
TGCCTGCGGCGGTGGCGCAGACGCTCTTGCCTGCGGCGGTGGCGCAGACGCTCTTGCCTGCGGCGCTTCACCCCCTGTGTCGTCGCCTGCCTTCTCCCGCTCGTCATCCCGCCATCCCCTAGGCAGGTGCCACGCCGTAGCACGTGGAACTCTCCCTGTAGTGCAGGCGTTGCCTGCTTACAGCCATGATCACCGAACCAGCCTCGTCCAGTCCGCGGCTGCGGCGGCTGCATGCCGACATGGCGGCCATGCGGGAACTCGTGCGCGGGTCGGACTTCATCACCTTCGCCGACCAGGGCAACCCGCCCGACCGCTACCGCGTCATCTACACCTGCCGCGGGCTGGCCTGGGACCCGCTGGATGAGGCGCCCGTGATCGCCGAGCATCACGAGGGCGAGTTCTACCTGCACCGCGACTACCCGCGCCGGCCGCCGCAGATCATCTGGCGCACGCCGATCTTCCATCCCAACATCCTGCCCCCCACCGAGGGCGGGGGGGTGTGCATCGGCGGTTGGACGCCGTCGGAGTCGCTGGCCGACCTCGTGCTGCGCGTGGGTGAGATGATCCAGTTCCGGTCGTACAACCCGGAGGACGTGCTCAACCCACAGGCCGCCGCGTGGGCCGAAACCCACGCCGCGCGCCTGCCCGTGGATGATCGCCCGCTGGCCGTATACGTCGCCTGACGACACGCACGGAAGCGAGGAACTGCTCATGCGAGCCACACCGACGTCCCCCCAGGCCCTGCCCGCTGCGGTCGTGCTGCTCACGCTGCTGGCCGCGTGCCCGCTGGCCCACGCCGATTTCGCCCAGGCCGCCGACAAGATCCGTGACTCCGTCGTGACCGTGATGCTCGAGAAGCGCATGGGCGCCGGCTTCGTGGTCAACGCCGACGGCTACATCCTCACCAACAAGCATGTGGTGGACAAGGCCACGAGCGCAACGGTGAAGCTGGCCAATGGCGACGAGCTGCCCGCGCAACTGGTCCAGGCCTCCGCCACGCGCGACCTGCTGCTGCTGAAGGTGGATCGCCCGCACCTGCCCGCCGTCACCTTCGCCTCCTCATCCAAACTCAAGCAGGGCAGCGAGGTGGCGGCGCTGGGGGCGCCCTTCGGCCTGTCGGACACGCTGACCAAGGGCATCGTCTCCTCGGCCAGCCGCGACCTGGACGGCCAGAAGTACGTGCAGATTGACGCGGCGCTCAATCAGGGGAACTCGGGCGGGCCCATCATCAACGACCAGGGGCAGGTGGTGGGCGTCGCCACGCTGGTGGCCAAGAAGGCCGAGAACATGGGATTCGCGATCCCGAGCGATGATGCGATGTCCTTTCTAGATGAGGCTAAGATAACTTACACGACGCTGGACGCGCCCGCCCCGGCCGCCACTCCCGCTCCTGCGACCCCGGAGGCCATTCCGGGCAGCCCGGCGGTACCCGGAGCGCCCGCCGCCCCCGGGGCCCCGGCCGCGCCGCCGGTGCCAGCTGGCGGACCGGCGTTCATGCAACCGTGGATGTGGCTGGTGGCCGCGGCGCTGATTTCCTTCCTCGTGTCTCTGATCACGGCCATGGCCGTGGCCAAGTCGGTGGCGCGTTCCGCCGCGCTCTCCGCGCAGCCGATGGGCTACGCGCCGCCGGCATACCCCGCGCCGGGATGGGGCGCCGGTGCTCCACCGCAGCCGCCGGCCTCGGCTCCCATGCCCCCGCCTCAGCCGGCGCCGCCGCCTGCGGAGGATCTGAGTGACATTGACATTGAGCTGCGATAGCAGTTCATATATGTCAAAGAATAGAAGCGAAAAGCTATACATAGCTTTACAGGGAGGCACACATGGGCAAGGTCAATGTGGTCATCATGGATACCACCGGCAGCAAGGAGCAGAAGGCCTCGCTGCCCGACGATGCGCCCGTCCGCCGCATCATCGCCAAGCTCGTGCAGATGATGGCCCTGCCCGTCACCGGACCTGACGGGCAGCCGCTGAGCTACAAGTTCCACCACAAGGCGTCCGGGAAGCAGCTCACCGACGAGCAGACGCTGGGCGAAGCCGAGGTCAAGGACGGCGACGTCCTGCGCCTGCAGCCCGAGATCACCGCGGGTTGACGCCGCTTCGACGCGCCACTCGAGGCATGGCGGCGCCCGTGCGCGGCGCGGTGCCCCCGGGAGATTCCCTGTGTCCGAGCCACTGGACGAACTGCAAGTTGAGTTAGCCGAAGACCGCTACGACCGCCTGCGGCTGATCCCCTGGTGGGATCAGGAGCGTCTGCGCGCGGCCCGGGTGCTCGTCGTCGGCGCCGGGGCCCTGGGCAATGAGATCCTCAAGAATCTCGCGCTCCTGGGCGTCGGCCGCATCCTTATTGCCGACCTGGACACCATCGAGGACACCAACCTCACCCGCGCCATCCTGTTCCGGGCCGGCGACCGCGGCCGCGCCAAGGCCGAAGTGGCCGCCGAGCGCGTCATGGAAGTCAACCCGGATGTCCGGGCCGAAGCCCTGGTCGGTGACATCAACTACGACCTCGGCCTGGGCGTGTTCCGCGAGATGGACCTGGTGTTCGGCGCCCTGGACAACCGCGAAGCGCGCGTCACCATCAACGCCAACTGCTGGAAGCTCGGGCACCCGTGGATTGACGGGGCCATTGAGCTGATGCAGGGCGTCGCCCGTGTCTTTGCCCCGGGCCCGGACGCCCCCTGCTACGAATGCACGATGTCCCAGCTGGACTACAAGCTCCTGAGTCAGCGGCGCTCCTGCGCTCTGCTCTCCCGCGACGACGTGCTCCAGGGCAAAGTCCCCACCACCCCCACGATCGCCTCGATCATCGGCGGGATCCAGGTCCAGGAGGGCGTCAAGCTCCTACATGCCGACCGCGACTTGCCGAACCTGGCCGGCCGCGGCTTCTTCTACAATGGTCTGAATCACGATTCGTACCTGATCCAGTACCAACGCCGCGACGACTGCCCCGCGCACGAACACATGTGCGACATCATTGAGATGGATCACGGTGCCGCCGACCTGTCCGGTCGGGCCATGCTTGACCTCGTCCGGCAGGAGGTCGGCCCGCGCGCCCAGGTCGAGTTCGAGCGCGAGCTGTGCACCCGCCTGCACTGCCCCCACTGCGACGAGACGCGCGACTTCTTCCGTTCCCTGGGCAAGGTGACCATCGCGGCCGCTACGTGCCCCACCTGCGGCGAGGTCTGTGACCCGGTCCTGACACACAAGCTGGACGGCTCCGAGGACTACCTCGACCGGACGCTGGCCGAACTGGGCCTCCCGCCCTATGACATCATCACCGGCCGGGAGGGCCTGAACATGAAGTACTACCTGCTGGCCGCCGACCGCGAGTTGGCGCTGGGGAGCATCGCCTGATGTCCGACCACGACGAACTGGACGCCGACGTTCACCTGGAGCAGCCGGACAGCGCCGAGCCGGCCGAGGACACCGCTTCGGCCGGGCCCGTCGTCTTCATCCTCGAGACTGCCCTGGCGGCCGTCAACACGCACGCCGCCGAGGAGAAGCAGCACGAGATCGGCGGGATCCTCGTCGGGACGGTCACTGACGGCGACCGCCCCGTCGTCCTGGTGGAAGCCGCCATCCGCGGGCACGCCATGGCCCACACTCGCGGCAGCGTCACCTTCACGCATGAGACCTGGAACGAAATCAACGCGGTCAAGGACAACCAGTACCCGGACCTGAAGATCGTCGGCTGGTACCACAGCCACCCCGGCTTCGGCCTGTTTCTCTCCGGACACGACCTGTTCATCCACCGGAACTTCTTCAGCGCGCCCTGGCAGGTGGCGGTGGTGTCTGACCCGGTCGCGAAATCGTGGGGCTGTTTCACGTGGCACGCTCAGGAACTGATCCAGGACCCGTCCGTCCACACCGTCGCGGTGCAGTGGTCCGAAGAGGCGCCCGCCGCCGCGGATCCGCCCCGGCCCACCTCCGCCGTGGCTCAGGCCCCAATCATCATCTCACCGCCGGCCCCCGCCGCGCGGGACCATGGGCTCACCTGGGCTTTGGGTGTCATCGGCCTGCTGGTGGCCCTGGTGGTCGGGCTGACTCTGGCCACCTACAGCGACGTCCTGGTCCTCAAGGGCCAGGTGGCATCACTCAACCAACAGCTCAGCGGCATGGCGCACCAGCTCACCACCGTCCGAGACGCAGTCACTCCTGGTGCTGAGGCCGCCACTCCGCCGCCTGCGCCCCCGTCCCCCACCTCTCCGGCGCCTGCGGCGTCGCCCCAGGCGCCTGATGCACCGCTAGTGTCTCCTCCTCCGCCCAGTGGAGACCCGAAGCAATGAGCCCCACGGACTCCCCGTCTGAAGACGATCTCGTGCTTGAACCGTCTTGCGACGCTGAGGATCTGGTGGACTGGGACCCCTGGCATGACTCTGGCGTGCAGGTGGCCACGCTTGGCGCCGATAAGGGCGGTCCGTCAGTCGCTGTGGCCGCCGATGCCCTCCTTGACATGATCGGTCATGGCAGCGACCAGACCGACCGCGAGGTGGGCGGTGTTCTGCTCGGCGACTTCGCCCAGACGCCGCGCGGGCGCCTCACACGCGTTGCGGACATCATCATCGCCGACAGCAACGAGGCCAGCCTGACCCACGTCACCTTCACCCACGACGCCTGGGAGCGCATTCACGCCGATCTCGATCAACGCGGCAAATCCGTGCGCATCGTCGGTTGGTACCACACCCATCCTGGTTTCGGTCCGTTCTTGTCGGCCCATGACCGCTTTATCCAAGAGCATTTCTTTACGCATTCCCGACACGTGGCCCTCGTCCTCGACCCTGTGCAGGACCTGGTGGCCGTTTTCGCATGGCGAGGCGGCGTCATTGAGCGCCTTCCCGGGTGTCTGATCTACGATGACGCGGAGCGGAGCGAGGAGCTTCAGCAGCTGCTCTCGAAGCTGACATACGCCGAGGACAAGCGAAAGCAGCGCTGTGGGTTCCTGTCATGGATGCGCCGGTAGTATAGGTTAGAGAGAATAAGCTATACATACATTGCCGAAAAAGTGCCATGATGCCTGACGACAAAGACGATATCCTGGACATCAGCTTCGACGACGAGGACGATTCCCCGTCGGGCAATGACGTGCTTGACATCGAGTTCGCGACTGAACCCGCTGGAACACCGCTGCAGCAGTCACCCGACGCTCCCCACAAGCCTCCACGCCCGGAGCGGGCCCAGCCGGCGCGAGAGGAAGAGCCTGCTGACCTGCCGATGGTGGCCGGCGGCGTCTGTCCCCGATGCGGGTACGCGATGCGTCCGCTCGAAGAGGAGTGCCCCCGCTGCGCTCGGCTGGGACCAGCAGCCCAGACGCCCCCTGCGCCATCGGAACATGCGCCGGAAGAAGGCCGCATCGAGCATGACTTCCCGGCGGCTCGGCCGCGCCGCGGATGTCTGGTCGGCGGGATTATCGGGTCCCTACTGCTGTTGGCCATCGCCATCGCCATACCGGTCGCGATCTGGATGCAGCCGGCCCAGCGAGCCAAACGAGAGTACCAACTGGGCCTGCAGGCGCAGATCCGCGCTGACTTCGAGGAGGCGCGGCGCCACTACCGACGGGCGCTCGAGCTGGACCCGGACATGGGTCTGGCGGCTTTCTCGATGGGGACCACGTACCTGGGGATCGGGGACCCGGCGCTGATGGACTCGATCAAGGCCCTCACGGATCGGGCCACGGCCGGGCAGACGGCCGCACTGGACGAAGCCGACGAGTGGTTCAGGAAGACTCTGGAGATTGGGGAGCGTCTGCCGGGGAGCAAACAACTCATGGACCAGCGAATACGCACTCCTGCCCATTTGCGGGCCTTTGCACATGCGAGTCTGGCTTTGACCGCCCTGATTCGCGCTTCTGCGGCGATGCAGGCGGACGCCCTTGATGATGCGATGGCATGGTTCGGGGTCGTGCATCAGGAGGCCCAGGCCGCCCTCATTGACGATCCAACGAATGCCTCGGCCGAGCAGATCCTGCGAGCTGTTCAGCCGATGGTACCCCCGACTTCCGGAATCAACTGACTTCCCCCTTGTGCTCGTTGCCGCAATGGTATATGGTTGAACGAACAATCCAGCTCCTGGAATGGCTGTTTCACGTGAAACATGCATCTGGTTTGGAAGAAACGGCGCTCTGTCTGGAGAAATACGCTTCACGGCATGGACTGACTCTGACCGAGGCGCAGATCGAGCAGATTGGCTCGCTTGTGGCGTGGCTCGCACCGGCCGCACACCGGATGGGTCTGACGAGGTACGTAGATCCCCTCGCCATGTGTGAGAACCTGGTAGCTCCCGCGCTGCTCCTGCTCACCCATGATGTCATGCCCCTAGTGGGTTCACCTCTGTTGGATTTCGGCGCCGGATCGGGCGCTGTGGGGCTTTCCCTTGGCATTTGTCTGCCAGGTCACAAAATTGTGCTTGCAGACCGGCGAGATCGTGTGATACAATTCACGGACGTGGCTGCACGGCGCCACGGCATCGCGAACGTGCGATCGTTGCTGACGGAACTATCCGAGCCAGCCCCAGGTAATGGGCCGGGCTTTGCGACGGTGCTTGTGCGGGCTTTTGGGCCTGCGGCGCAGGCTTTGGGCGATGCCGCGGGCTGGGTCAGACCTGGCGGAGTGGTCGCCCTATGGCACCAGCCTGGCCTCGTAGACGCTCCTGACGGCTTGAAAGCACTCCGGACGGATTCAACTGAACTCCCGTCCCTCGTGCTCACCCTATACCGGCGTGCGTAGCCGATTCTCGCCTGTTCGGCCGCATCGCCATGGGGAGGCCCTCACATGCAGGAGATCTACGCCATCATCAACCAGAAGGGTGGCGTCGGCAAGACCACCACAGCGGTGAACCTGGCGGCATGGGCCGCCAGTGACGGAAAGCGCGTACTCCTGGTTGATGCCGATCCCCAGGGAAACGCCACGAGCGGTCTCGGCGTGGACCGTCGCGCTCTGCAGCGCTGTCTCTACGACGTACTGACCTCGGACATCACCGGCGGCCCCCCTTTCACGATCAAGGACGCAACCACCAAGACCTGCGTGGACGGTCTCGACGTCGTGCCCGCGACCATCAACCTCGCGGGTGCGGACATGACCCTGGCCAGCGCCATCGCCCGCGACACCCGCCTGCGGCATGCGCTTGACCCTGTCCGCAAGTCCTATGACATCATCATCATTGACACTGCACCCTCATTGGGCATCCTGACCGTGAATGCCCTGGCCGCCGCGCAGAAGGCCCTGATACCGATCCAGTGCGAATACTATGCCCTGGAAGGCCTGTCACAACTCATGAAGGTGATCAACCTCGTTCAGAGCCAAATCAACCCGGCACTCCAGATCGGCGGGATGGTGCTCACGATGTACGACTCCCGCACCAACCTGTCCATGGAGGTCGCCGAGGATGTCCGGAACACGTTTCATGGGCGTGTCTACGAGACGCTAATCCCGCGCAACATCCGGCTGGCGGAAGCACCGGGGCACGGGCAACCGGCTGTGGTGTACGACCCGCACAGCGTCGGATCCAAGCGCTACTGGATGCTCTACAAGGAGGTATTCGGCAATGCGTAAGAAAGGTCTGGGCAGAGGGCTGAGTGACCTCCTATCCGGGGATTCCCTGGCGCAAAGCCGAGCGGTCATTGAGGTGCCGCTCGATGACATTGAGCCGAATCCGCTGCAACCGCGCCAGGCGATGGACGACTCCTCGCTCGAGGAGTTGACCCTCTCCATCGAAACGCACGGAGTGCTGCAGCCCGTCCTGGTGCGCAGCACGGACAGCGGCTACCAGCTGGTGGCGGGGGAAAGGCGCTGGCGAGCCGCCCGGCGCGCTGGCCTGCACACGATTCCCTGTCTCGTTCAGACTGTGGATGACGTTCAGTTGCTCGAACTGGCGATGATCGAGAACCTGCAGCGGGATGACTTGAACGCCATTGACGCCGCGCGTGGCTACCGGATGCTGGTGACGGAATTCGGGATGACCCAGGAGGACGTGGCCAAGAAGATCGGCAAGAGCCGATCCGGGGTAGCCAACACCATGCGGATCCTCGAGTTACCGACCGAGGTTCAGGAGGACATCCGCTCCGGTCAGCTCTCCGAAGGGCACGGCCGGGCCCTGCTGCCCCTGCTAGGCCACGAGAGCTTCGCAAAGGTGGTCGAGGAGGTTCGGGAGCAGGGGCTCAGTGTGCGGGAAGCCGAGCGCATGGTGCGGGAGACGCTGTCACCGGGGGAAGTGGAGGCGAACGAACGCCCTGCCGGCCCGGTCTCCCCGCGAGGCACGTCGGCGCGCGGGCGCGACACGGCGCGTGACCCGCACGTGGCTGCGGCCGAACAGCGCCTGCAGACCGCGCTGGCTGCCAAGGTGGTCATTCGCCCGGGGGCCAAACGCGGTGGCGTCATCCACATCCGCTACTACGACCAGACGGACCTGGAACGCCTCCTCACCACGCTGGCCCTGCCCGGCGACGAGGGATAGCGCTCCCTCAACGCACGGTGAAGCTGTCGGTCGCCAGAGCCTGCGTATCCCCTGAGGTCGCGGCGCGGACGGTGTATGTGCCGGCCGGCAGCCCGTTCTGGGCCTGCATCCAGGCGTGGGCCCATCCCTCGGTGGCGGGCAATACGACCTCACGCCGCGCCGCCTTGATCTCCAGATTGCCTACCCACCAAGTCACCCTGACCGCCATCCCCGGTTCAGCCCCCCGATAGCGCAGCACATAGTGGACGCGCTCGGTCTGTGTGAACTTGCTCGTTGGCCCGGATGGACTTCCGTCCTTCCCGACGCCACGCGCAACAACATGCTGTGTCAACGCCAGCGCCGCCTCGGCCGGAGCCGCCTGCGCGAGAACCGCCTGCGCCTCAGGAGCAGCGACGAAGCTGGCGCTGAACTTCCGCCGATCCGTCTGGAGCTGGAGTTCGTACGCGCCAGGCGCAAGCTTGCCGCCCGGTGCATGCAGCACAACCATGCCGTGCCCGGGGCGGCCTCGATCCGCCTGAACGTCGCCACTTCCTACGCCCCCCAAGGGCTTGCCATTGAAGCGCCAGGCCGCCTTCGGGAGACTACCATGGGGTAACTCCGGCAGGCAATAGAAGGCGAACACCGCGGCTGTGCCAGAGGGCAGCAGCTCTGCGGTTGCGCCCAAATCCTGAGGCGTGGTGGAGAAGCGTATCCCCTCCACGGGTGGGGTGGGTGCTGAGGCCGCCGCAGCGATGGGCACCGTGACGGAGGGATGCCGCCCCGTCGGCGGACGGCCGCGCAGATGAACCAACACCGCGCCGGTAAGGACCCCGACAGTGAACACCAGTAGCCCTAGCCCCAGCAGGCGCCGATTCATCTCATCCCCTCAATAATGGGGCGCGACACCTCGAAGTGACGGCGGTAGCTGCGCAAGTCGCCGTCGAGCGCAACCGTCATGGCATACGTGCCCGGGGGTGCGTCCTCGGGCACACGCCACTCGCCGGCGACCCGCCACTCGTCCTGTGCTGGAACCGAATCTGGACAAGTTCGTGAGTGCAAACTTTGTTGTGTCAGGTACATAGAACCCCCGGGCGACGCCACTGAAACCAACAGGTTCTCAACACGGGGCAGTGCCAGGGCAGTCGGCCCGGGATTGTAGATCACAAGTTCCCACGGCAGTGGACGTCCGGCGTTGCACGTGTGCTGCTGCAGCACCAGCAGGCAAGACACGCCCTGCCGGCCGGTGACGAAGCTGACCACACCGTGACGCAGGTAGGGCACGCCCGAGGGCGCCAACTGGACGCGACCCGTGACCGTAAGCCGCCGGCCGAGCGCACCGTACGGAGTGAGAACAGGCCCGGCTGGAAGGGCGGGAGCCAGCCCCGGCTGGGCGGGCGCGGGTGGCACAGGATCCGGGGTGCAGTAGATGGCACCGTCCTCGTCACCAAGCACCCAATCGCCGGGACCGACGGGGGGCCCGGTGCGCGTGGCATAGCAGAACGGGTAGGCGTCCCACCCGAGGTAGTCACCGACGAGGGCTACGGTGTGATCAAGCCATTGGGCGGGATTGTTCAGGAGCGCGGCGAGGGAGACTGCCGTTGGGGTGGGGTCGCGCAGGACGACGCGGCGCGCTCCGGGCTCCCACATCGGTTGCAGCCGGAAGCCGCGCAGCGCCAGCAGGGGGACGTACAGCACGTCACCGACGCGGCGCGCGAACCGCGCCTGCTCGGGCGTCGCCGGGGTCGGCCAGGGCGGTGGCTGTTCGGGGAAGACGAGCGTCTGGTCGCTGTACGTCGCAACCATTGCCCGCGGGTCGGCCTGCCATCGCACCTTGCAGCCGATGCGCTGCAGCACCTCACGCCCCGGCGCCCAGACCCGGCCCTGCTCGACGAACGCCGGCGCAGGGAGCATGATCTGCGTGCCCCCCAGCATCAGCACCACGGCGAACGCGCCAGCAGGTAGCATCAGGGACCTCTTCAGGGCAAGGGCCGGTTGATCTCCGAGCGGCCGCCCATGTACGCTCTCAGGGCCTCAGGGACCACTACGGTGCCATTCTCCTGCTGGTAGTTCTCCAGGATCGCCGCGAGGCTCCGCCCGATCGCGAGCCCCGAGCCGTTCATGGTGTGCACGAACGTGGGCCTGCTCTCCGCCTCGGGCCGGTACCGCGTATCGCACCGGCGCGCCTGGAACTCACCATACTGACTGCACGACGAAATCTCGACCCAGCGACCCATGCCGGGCATCCAGACCTCGAGGTCATAGGTGCGCTCCGAGCCAAAGCCCATGTCGCCGGTGCACAGAATGATGCGGCGATACGCCAGGCCCAACAACTCGAGGATCCTCTCGGCATTCTGCGTGAGCTTCTCCAGTTCGTCGGCGGCCGTGTCGGGTGTGGTGAACTTCATCAGTTCGACCTTGTTGAACTGGTGCAGGCGAATGAGGCCGCGTGACTCGCGCCCGGCCGCCCCAGCCTCGCTGCGGAAGCATGGCGTGTACGCCGTGTAGCACTTCGGCAGGTCGGCTGCTTCGAGGATGTCGCCCTGGTGGATGTTCGTCAAGGGGACCTCGGCCGTCGGGATGAGGTAGTGGCCAGTGGTGGTCTTGAAGAGGTCCTCCTCGAACTTGGGCAGCGACCCCGTCCCGACCAGCGACTGCGCATTGGCCAGGAAGGGCGGGCCGACTTCCGTATAGCCATGCTGACGCGTATGCGTATCGAGCATCAGGTTCATCAGCGCGCGCTCGAGCTGCGCCGCGCCGGCGAAGTCACAAGCAAAACGAGCGCCGGCCATCTTGGCCGCGGTGGCGAAGCTGAGGATGCCGAGTCTCTCGCCGACCTCCCAGTGGGGGAGGGGGTCGAAGTCGAAAGCGGGCTTGCGGCCACGCTCATGCAGGACGACATTGTCCTCCTCGCCGCCCCCGACCGGGACCTCCGAAAGGGGCATGTTAGGAACCTCTAACATTCGTAGATCAAAGACTTCGTCCACCTCCGCCAGCTCCGCCTCCATCGCGGCGATGCGCTCCTTGAGGTCCGCTACTTGGGCCTTCAGATCGTCGGCGCTCCCGCCGCTCTTGATGGCCTCCCCGATGTCCTTGGACAGGCGGTTGCGCTCGGCCTTGAGCTGCTCGACTTCGAGCAGTTCGCGGCGCCGCTCATCCAGGCGGATCAGTTCGTCCACGTCGAAGTCGGAGCCGCGGTTGCGGATCGCCTCGCGCAGGCGGTCGGGTTCTTCCCTGATGATCTTGCGGTCCAGCATCGGGCAACCTCCAGTGCGTTCGCAGCAGCGGCGGGTGGTCTCTCATTATGGCAGAGCCGCCGCAGAAAGGCAACCGGCAGCCGGCGACTGTGCTGCAGTGCGACTCTGTAGAACGGGAC
>Ga0136653_10001755_pt1 | contig 11809 bp, 10 predicted proteins | sample LakKivw275mmetaG_FD_94866 | JGI IMG/M metagenome (GOLD analysis project Ga0136653, IMG submission 94866) | Anoxic lake water microbial communities from Lake Kivu, Rwanda to study Microbial Dark Matter (Phase II) - Lake Kivu water 275m metaG... | ecosystem: Environmental > Aquatic > Freshwater >... | reverse complement strand
TGGCAGGGCAGCCATCTTCCTGAGGGGGAGGGGCGGGAGGAGGAGATAGAGGACGCGGTGATCAAGTGGTGCTTCCTGAACGGCGTCAGGGGCGTCGTGCTCGACTCACAGGAGCTGGACGTGGACAACCTTCTGACGCCCTTCACCCTCTTCGTGGAGCTGGAGTGGCTCAGCTATTACCTGAGCCTCGCCAAGAACAGGGACATGTCGAAGTGGCGCTACTACGACAAGGTCGATTTTTAGCCGCCCCAGGCCCCCAGCCTCCCGCATATTTCAGCCGCGGCCCTGTGCCCCGACCTGATGGCTTCCTGAATTGACGCTCCCCTCTGCCTCGAGCAGAGGAAGGCGGCGATGTAGGCGTCGCCGGCGCCGAGGGTGTCGACTACATCAACCTCCTCGGCCTCGCCCCTGTAGAGTCTCTTACCGTCGCAGGCGATGGAGCCGTGTTCGCCCAGCGTCATGACGACGACGCCAGGGGTCCTCATCTTCAGCTCCAGCAGCCTCTCCTCCGGGCTGAATCCGCTGCCTATGAGCTCCTTACCCGAGAAGAAGCTGTAGTCGAGCCACGGCATCGCCCCCGTCGCCGGGTGGTCGAGCTGGTTGCTGAAGTCGCAGCTCAGGGTAGAGCCACTCGTCTCCTTCAACGCGGGGATGTGCTCCCTGCCGAAGCCCCAGACGGTGAAGTGGACCAGGTCGTACCGGCTAACCCTCGACAGGAGACCCTCGGGGAACACCGCGTCCTTCTGCACGCCCTCGGCGTACTCCGAGAAGATGCGGTCCCCTCCCCGGATCAGGATGGCGGTGACGGCTGTCGACCCAGTGAGCCTTATCACGCCGTCTGTGGAGAGGCCCTCGCGGCGCATCTCGTCGAGGATGAAGCTTCCCGCCTCGTCGGTCCCGACGACGCCGATGTATTCGGCCTCGACGCCCGGAATCCTGTGTGCGTAGGCGGCGACGTTGAGGGCGTTGCCCCCGGGGAACCTCCTGCCCAGCTCCCTGTAGTCGTCGACGCAGTTGTCCCCGATGGCGAGGAGCCTCAACGGTGATCCTCCGAGTTTAGAGGATGATGGGGGACATGGACGTATGAGGTTAACGTCTAAAACTTGATGAGGACAGACCTTGCAGCGACCACAACCACGCAGTTTTTAAATAGTTTCGAGGAAAAATCAAGAAGGATCGTTATGCTCAAGGAGACGGCCAAGCTGCTGGCCAAGATAGGTCTCCCCGAGGGCGACGCGTACGATCTGCCTTCTTCCCCCCTCACCTTCCCCGACAAGGCGAACTACAGGATAGAGATTTCAGGGATAGAGAACATGGCCGTGCTGCGCGCCCTCGTGGACGAGATGGAGAAACGGGACGTGCCCGTGCACAGGATCATAGGCACGGTGATGGGCGCCACGCTCCTCAGCGACTCTGAGCTTGAGGAGTACGCCCAGCTTGCCCACGACGCCAAAATAGAGGTCATCCTGACGCCGGGTCCCAGGGCGCTCTGGGACACGGGGAGGCAGGTGGCTACGCCGGAGGGCGGCCTGTGCGGCATCAGGTACCGGGGCATGAAGGGGCTCACGGAGGCTATAGATGACATACTCCACAACATCGAGATCGGCTTCCGCGGCTTCCTCGTCGTAGGCGAAGGGGGCATGTGGGCCCTCAACGAGCTGAGGAAGGCCGGCTACATCCCGAAGGACGTCGTCTTCAAGGTCTCAATATTCACGGGGCACGCCAACCCGGCAGGCGCCAAGGTGCTCGAGCAACTCGGCGCAAACACATTCAACCCGGTTGGAGACCTCACCCTACCCCAGCTGGCCGCAATAAGGAGGGCGGTGAAGCTCCCCATGGACCTCCATGTCTGGCTGTTCGACGCGTGGGGGGGCTTCAACCGCATCTACGAGACCCCTGAGATGGCCCGGACCTGCTCCCCATGCTACTTCAAGATAGAGCCCGGCCCGAGCGTCGGTGCAATGTACAAGCCCTGGGGTGCGGGATTGGACAAGATGGCCCGCGACAAGGTCGTCTACGCCGAGAGGCTCATAGGCATAGTCGAGGAGAACTGGCCCGAGGCGAAGCTATCCAAGATGGGCGCATCCGACCTCGCCATCCCAAAAACGAACAGGAAGATGTAGAGCCGGAGGGTACTACCCCCTCTTCCTTCTGACATCGTCGGCCAAGTCAGATGTCAGGCCCCCACCTACTTCGACTCGCCAGAACCTCTCAAGCTTCGAAGGCTCCACCCCTGAGCCCTCATACTCGGAGGCCTGAAGGAGCATCTCAAGCCTGTCCACTTCGTGGACCAGTCTTGCCTCAGGTGAGGCGAGCCTCTCATACTCGTGCCAGAGCTCGGTGAAGGATGCCGCGAGTTCACCTGGTAGAAGCCTCAAAAGGCCACGCATCGCCGCCTCCTCGGCCCGGCTGTGGGCCTCCCCCTCCAGCCTCTTCTGAGCGGGCGTGAGGTCGCCTGTCTCAACCTCGGCCAGGTCGTGGATTAGGGCCATCCTCACCGCCTTCAGGGGGTCCAATCCCTCGGCCTCTGCGATTATCAATGCCATCAGCGCGGTCCTGTAGCCGTGGTCGGCGACCGACTCAGGTGAGCCGACGCCGGACTCGATCCATCCGGTCCTCTCGATCCCCTTCAACCTGCCCGCGCGGTGGAAGAATTCGAGCAGCGATGATTCAGACACGGGAAAGAATGGCCTTTCAGCCTATTTGAGGGGTTTCCCGCAAGCCGGGCAGGTCTTCTCCTCCCAGAATATCGGGCTGCCGCAGGATGGGCAGCTCCATTTTTTGCCCTGCTCACCGAGCCATGCGTCGGCTTCCCCGGCGTTTATTCTCCTCAGGTGCTCCCTGAGGCTCTCCCCTATCCCCCCTGAAGTACTTGTCCATCTCCCCGAACTTCCTGCAGCTGCCAGCCGAGTACTCCTGGCACTCCGAGCAGTACTCGTACCCCTTCGCCTCCATGCAGCTCCGGCGTGGACAGTAGGTGCCGTGGTCGCCGGGGGCGAGGGCGTGGCAGCCGTGGCAGTTCATCCTTGCCGGCGGAGTCCTCCAGACCTTCCTGGCGAACTCCCTCGCCTGCTCATCGCCCTGGCATCCCCTGTACACCGGACAGGCGCCGCAGTAGATGCCGCACCGCCCAACCAGACCTCTGTCGACCATCGACTACGATTAAAGGCGTCTCCGATAAAAGGGGTTAGGCTAACCCGCAGACCTTCCTGATCGCCGCGAGCATCTGGTCGTTGTTCGGCGGGCAGCCAACCACGTAGCAGCCCTCGCCCTCGTACTGCTTCAGGCAGGTCCCCATCACTATGGGCGTCCTCTTCAGCCCCCTCGGGACCTTGGCGTTGCTTCCCACGACTATGAAGAGGCCCCTGATCTCGCCCATGAGACTGAGCTGCTCGAGGTCGTAGAGGACGCTGTGGATCGTGCCCCTGCAAGCGCTGCACGCGCCGTCGCTGATCACCGTAAGGCCCGGCCCGAACTCCGCATCGGTGGGCGGCCTCTTGAACCTCCTCGCCACCGAGCTTATCGGCTCCCCGACGACCTCGACGCCTCCGGGGTCCACGAGTCCATGCCTCTTCCCCTCGACGAGGTAGTCGAGCTCCTCCAGTTCGAATCCCATCACCTGGCTGGCGACCACATCCAGGCTCCAGACATCCCTCGAAGCGATGATGGTGTTCAGCGGGACGATGTCCCCGAAGCTCGGGCCAAGCCCCTCCATCGCGTTGATGGCGTCGAGGACCGTGAGGTCGATCGGCACAGCCTTGTTCAGGTCCAATATCGCCTTCACGAGGCCGGTCCTGTGGAAGAGCCTCTTCACCGGCTTCGGTATGACGCCCTTCAGGTTCTTGACGCCGAGGGTTACGATGAGCTGGTCGTGGGTCTTCATCACGGGCAGGTTTATGCGGACGTCGGCGTCCATGAAGCTCTTCGAGACCGGTATCTTGTCGAAGACCAGGGGGTCCGGTACCTTCAACTCGACGAGCTTGTCCTCGTCGACGTTCACGACCTCGGCGCCCAGCGCCTCGGCCGCCGCCTTAATGCCGCTCTTCTCCAGCGCAACGTCGGTCGGGGTGAAGTAGCCTGAGCCCTCGACGACCATGACCTTCCTCGCGCCTGCCTCGAGGCTGAGCCTGATCATCGCCTCGACTATACGCCTGTCAGTTATGACGCCGGGTTTAGAGACCCTGCCCGTGACCACGTTCGGCTTCAGGGCTACGGTGTCGCCCTCGTGAATGATATCCTTCAGGCCACCGACGAGGTCGATCGCCCTCTTCACCATCGATTGGACGGCTTCGGAGTCCGGCGGCGTGGATGCCTTGACGATGGAGACCTTACCCATAGGTCATCTGGGAATATTGGAGGATAGCAGGATAATAAGGTGACTAGGGTAGGCGGAGAGCCTTGTTCACGTGTAACCTTCATCCCACTGTCCCTGTTACAGTGGGGAAAAATCGTCACACAAGGCTTTTAGAAGCGGGATGTCTAAATCCGAATTTTCCCTAGAACAACTGAAGACGGCGATTGAAGAGAAGGAAGCCAAATGGCATCCGGAATTAACCACCATCTCTCAGCTCACGGTCGAGGAGCAGAAGACGAGGCTAGGACTTCTCCCCACGAAGATGGAGCTTCAGCTCGCAACTGAGTTCAAACTCGATAAACCCCACGAGGAGAAACCAGCGAAGAAGAAGGCCAACGTCAATTACGGCGCGTTGGCCGCGAGCCTCCCCTCCAAACAGGACTGGAGGGACGTCAACGGCGTAGACTGGACCACCCCGATAAAGGACCAGTATGGATGCGGCTCATGCGTCGCCTTCGGCACCATAGCTGCCCTCGACGCGCTGCTGAGGATCAGAACCTTCAACGACCCGAACGAGGCCATCGACCTCTCCGAGGCCCACCTGCTCTTCTGTGGCGGCGGAAGCTGCAACGGCTGGCACATGGACGCCGCCTGCAACTACCTGAAGAGCAACGGCGTTCCTGACGAGGCATGCTTCCCCTACGCCAAGGGGCTGCAGGTCAAGACGTGCGCCACATGCAGCGACTGGCAGAACAGGATCGACCACACCAAGATACTGAGCTGGACCAACACCAAGGACGTCAACGAGATGAAGAAGAATCTCGTAGAGAACGGCCCCCAGATCACCGGCATGGCGGTCTACCAGGACTTCTTCAGCTACGCGGGCGGAGTCTACCAGTACGTCACGGGCAGCCTAGCAGGCTACCACTGCGTCGCCGTCGTAGGCTACGACGACGGGGCGGGCTGCTGGATATGCAAGAACAGCTGGGGCACAGGCTGGGGCGAGGCCTTCAAGGGGCAGAGGGGCTGGTTCAGGATCAAGTACGGCCAGTGCGGCATGGAGAACGTCTTCGGAATGTGGGACATGGTCGTCCCCATCATCAAGACCTCAGGCTACGCCAAGTTCCTCCTGGTCGACCACAGCTTCACGAGCAACGTCCGATACCTCTGGGCCTACTCCGAGGGCGCTTAGAAGTACAAGCCGATCACAGACGCCCAGGTGGAGGGCATCGTCAAGGTCCTGATGGAGGCGAAGCAGGTCTACGTCTGGTGGGACGGCGACATCATCACCATGGTCAGGGCGATGAAGTAGGGTGAACCAAACATGAGCGAGGAGAAGATATTCGCGGAACTCGAGGCCAAGACCTCGGAGCTCTACTCCAAGCAGCTAGCCGCAGCCACCCCCGCCGGCGCCGAGGCCGAGCTGGGCGCCGCGATGAAGAAGGCGTACGGGGAGGAGCCCAAGATGGCTCAGGTCCTGGGCACAGGCGCCGCGGGAAGCGGCACGGCCCAGTACGCCCTCGTCGACTACAGCTTCGTCGCGGCGGTCAGATGCCTATGGGCCTACGTCGACGGCGCATGGCGGAGCAGGCTCCTCACAGACCAGCAGGTCGAGGGGATCGCCAAGGTCGTGATGGAGGCAAACAGGCTCGACGTCTGGTGGTCAGACGGCGCCATAAACTTCGTCAGGTGCTGGAAGAGCTTCTAATCTCCCCTTTTTTATCAGCGCTTCTTCTTGCCCAGCCTCTTATCCGCTTCCTTGAGCTCCTCGTCCGTGGGGAGGAGGCCGAGCCGCTTCCTCTGCTCCTCAGGCGGCAGCTTCGAGATGCTCGTCTCCTCGGCGGTCCACTCGGCGCCCTTCCTCCTGATCTTCTTCCTCAGCTTCCTCTCGTCGCTTAAGCAGGTTCACCGAGATGATCTTAGGGTAGCCCCCTGATATGTGTTGCACATCCGTTAACCTTAAACCACCGAGCAGAGAGTGCGATTTCCCCCTTCCCCGGACAGGCGGCTCATGAGCACACCTTAAACCATCACGCCGCCGATTGAACTCATGTGGACTGATTGGCGGAGACCGGCACGATCCGTTTCATCGGCTTCGTCGATAAGGCCGAGGGAGAGCTCTCGACCATTCGGCTCAAACCTGAGTATGCCCCGGGCCTCCTGGGTATCGATGAGTACTCCCACCTGATCATCCTCTACTGGTTCCACGGGAGGGACAACGAGGCTCACCGTTCCACCCTCTACGTGACCCCGAGGAGGCACGGCGTCAGCGTGCTCAAGGGGGTCTTCGCGTGCAGGAGTCCCTCCAGGCCGAACCCGATAGGCCTCACGGTAGTCGAGCTACTCGGCGTGGAGGGAAATGTCCTCAGCGTGAGGGGCCTAGACGCCCTCCAAGGCTCCCCGATAATAGACATAAAGCCATACTCCCCCCACAGCGACCTTCACCCTGAGGCTAGGGCGCCGGACTGGGCAGGTTAAAACCAGCACGGGTATAAGTGATTCTAGATCACGCCCTCTCTCCTCAGCCCCTTGACATCATCCTCCGTTAGGCCGAGAAGCTGTGAGTATACCTCGACATTGTGCTGGCCCAGGGTCGGCGAGGGTGTCGAGAGGTCGCCCGTACCGGAGAACTTAATCGGGAAGCCCGGTTCGATGTGCTCGCCCCTGAGTGGGTCCTTGACCCTCACGAACATGCCCCTGGCGGCGGCCTGCTCGTTAGCCTGAGCCTCGTCGAGGTCGTTTATCTCGGCGACGGGGATACCCCTCTTAACCAGTATATCGACGACCTCGGCCACAGTCCTCGCCGAGACCCATGCGCCGATGTTCTCCCTCGTCAACTCCTCGACGCCGATGAGCTCCCTGAACCAGTCCGTTATCCTGCCCGCCGGGACGCTGAACATGACGTAGTCGTCGCTCGCCCTGTAGAGGCCGTGGACCGCCGGGCCAGCGTCCTCTATCGCCTTCTCGAAGGTGACGCCCGCCAGGTTCCAGAAGCTGAAGCTCTGCTGCACGGCGAGCATGGAGTCGAGCTGCGCTATGTCTATCCTCGCCCCGCAGCCGGTCCGCTGCCTCTGGTAGAGAGCGGAGAGGATGCCTATGAGGGCGGTGAAGCCTGGGATTGTGTCCGCGATGGCCTCGGGGCCCACGTAGGGTGGGCCCCCTGGGTCGACTGCCTGCTTCAACAGCCACATGTAGCCGCTGGATGCCTGGGCTATGGGGTCGAAGCTGCGCCGATCCCTCCAGGGACCCGTGTGGCCGAAGCCAGAGATGGAGGCGTACACCACCAACGGGTTCAGCTCCCTCAGCCGGTCCCAGCCGAGGCCGAGTTCATCCATCGTGCCAGGCGAGAAGTTCTCCACGACGACGTCCGATCTCCCGACCAGCTCCTCGAACATCGCCTTCCCCCGGGGATTCTTCAGGTCTAGTGTGACCCCCTTCTTGCACCTGTCCAGGAAGGCGAAGTAGGGGCTGGCGCCCTTGACGAGAGGCGGGAAGAACCTGGTCATCTCGCCCCAGGGCGGCTCGATCTTGATGACCTCGGCGCCGAGCCCGGCCATGTAGAGGGTGCATATCGGGCCGGCGTGGGCGTGTGTGAGATCGAGGACCCTGACTCCTTCGAGAGGTTTAGAGGTTTTCAACTCATTAAGCACAGTGATTTTCAGGTAAATAATATCTCGGCTCGGAAGAGGCTCCACAGAGCAAATTGTGGAGTCGGGAGGTGCTGCTCGTCATCGGACCAATTATTAAATAGCCATGCCCCATTCAACCATGAGGTATGACCTGATGGTTAAGAGCACCATTTCGCTCATCAAGGCGGATATCGGAAGCGTCGCGGGGCACATCATAGTCCCCAAGCCCCTCTTCGACATAGCGAACAAGAGGCTGAAGGAGGCGAAGGAGAGCGGCCTCATCAACAGCTTCTACGTATTCAACGCCGGCGACGACCTGGAGCTCCTCATGACCCACTTCAAGGGCGAGGACAACGAGGAGATCCATAAGCTCGCCTGGGACACCTTCAAAGCCGGCGCCGACAAGGCGAAGAGCCTCAAGCTATACGGCGCGGGCCAGGACCTGCTCAAAGACGCCTTCAGCGGCAACGTCAAGGGGATGGGGCCGGGCGTCGCCGAGATGGAGTTCACCGAAAGGGGATCTGACCCTGTCGTCGTCTACGCGGCTGACAAGACCGAGCCAGCCGCCTTCAACTACCTCCTGTACAGGGTTTTCGCCGACCCGTTCAACACGGCAGGCCTGGTCATCGACCCGAAGTTGGTCGGGGGATTCAAGTTCGAGGTCCTCGACGCCTACGAGAACAAGAAGGTGGTTCTCAAGACCCCTGAGGAGAGCTACTCCCTCCTCGCCCTCATAGGCACGACGGAGCGCTACATGCTCTCGAAGATCTGGAGGGCCGCAGACGACGAGATCGCCGCCGCCTCGAGCACGACGAAGCTGAGCCTGATCGCGGGCAAGTACGTAGGCAAGGACGACCCGGTCTGCCTGGTCCGCGGCCAGAGCGGCCTACCAGCCATCGGCGAAATAACAGCGCCCTTCCTGCACACCTACCTCGTCGCAGGGTGGATGAGGGGCAGCCACTGGGGACCATTCATGCCGGTGGGGCTCAAGGACAGCAAGTGCACAGTCTTCGACGGGCCGCCAAGGATCGTATGCCTAGGAATCCAGGTGGCGAACGGCAAGATCGCCTCCGACGACGATGGGAAGCCTCTGATCGTGGACATCTTCGACGACCCGGCATTCGACCTCGCCAGGCGCGAGGCCCTCGACCTCGCCTCCCACCTCCGCAGGATGGGCGAGTTCGAGCCCGCCCGCCTTGGCCCGCAGGCGATGGAGTACACGACGCTGCCGGACGTCCTCAAGCAGCTCGAGCCCAGGTTCAAGAAGACCTGAGCTTCCCCCTTTTTAGATTGAATAACAGAGGGTAATCATACGTCGAATAGGCTACGGTTATCAACATACCTATTAACACATTCAGGATAGTTCTTGCATAATCGGAGGCGCCGGCTTGAACTACGACGAAGCCATCGAGTGGCTGTTCTCCATAAGGCGTCTGGGCGCAGAGAGGACGCTTGAGCCGATACATCGGCTCCTCAAGCCCCTGGGCAACCCCTACAAGAGCTTCAAGTCGATCCACGTCACGGGCACAAACGGGAAGGGAAGCACCTCGGCGATGATCGCCAGCATCCTAAGGGCGGCCGGCTACAAAGTAGGGCTCTTCACCTCACCCCATCTCATCGAGTTCACAGAGCGCATCGTCGTCGACGGCGAACAGATGCCGAGGGCGGAGGTCGTCAGGCTCCTGGAGAGGATCAGGCCCCTAGTCGAGGAGTTTCACAAGGGGCCTGAGCAGATCCGCCCCCTCTTCTTCGACATAGTCACCGCCCTGGCCTTCAAGTACTTCGAGGAGGTCGGCGTCGACTTCGCCGTGCTCGAGGTGGGCATGGGGGGCAGGCTGGACGCCACGAACGTTGTCCAGCCCCTTGTATCGGTCATAACCAACGTAAGCCTCGAGCACACCGAGGTCCTCGGCGGCACGGTCCTAGAGATAGCCCGTGAGAAGGGGGGCATAATCAAACCGGGAGGCGTCCTAGTCACCGCGACGCAGGACGACGAGGTCTACGCCCTCTTCAAGGAGATATGCGGTAAACTAGGTTCACGCATATTCCGCGTCGGGGAGGACATCACCTTCCAGAAGGGGGCTTCCAGCCTCGATGGGCAGAGCCTCACGATCAGGGGTCTGAAGGGGAGCTACGACCTCTTCACCCCCCTCCTCGGCGACCACCAGCTCCTCAATGCCTCCGCGGCGGTCGGAGCCGTCGAGGCCCTCAGCTTCAGCGGCGTAGACATCCCAGCCGATGCCATCGTTCGTGGGCTCAGGGAGGTGAGGTGGGCCGGCAGGCTCGAGGTCATGCAGAGGAGGCCCCTCGTCGTTCTCGACTCCGCGAAGGACGCCGAGGCGATGAAGGCGCTCAGGGAAGCGGTCAAGGGTCTCCCTCACAGGAGGCTAATAGCCGTCGTAAGCATCTCCTCGGACAAGAACATACCCCTCATGATTGGGTATCTAGCGGAAGTCGCGGATAGGTTCATAGCGACCACGCACAGCGTCATGGGGAGAGCCGCCAGGCCGAGCATCATAGTTGACGAGGTGACGAAGCATGGGAAGCCTTGCGACATCGTTGCTGGCGTAGACGAGGCCGTGGACAGGGCGATATCCCTGGCCGGCAACGGGGACATGGTCCTCGTCACTGGCTCGGTATTCCTCGTCGGGGAGGCCAGGAGGCGCTGGCTCGGGAAGCCCGTGGGAGCACAATAAATAGCGGCGGATAGCTAGTTTAGGGCATGGAGTTCACCACAAGGCCCGTGGTCATGGGCACCCACGGCATGGTCACCTCGAGCCACTACCTCGCATCAGAGGCAGGCCACCACGCCCTGAAGCGCGGCGGCAACGTCGTCGACGCCGGAGCCACGATGTGGTTCGCCCTGACGGTCACGAAGCCTGACCTCGTGGGCATAGCGGGCGAGGTCCCCATACTCCTCTACATCGCCGACGAGGAGAAGGTCTTGGCCGTCAACGGCCAGGGACCGGCGCCATCCGCGGCATCCGTCGACTGGTTCAGGTCGAAGGGATACGGGCTGATACCAGAGGATGGCTTCACGCCGGCCACCATCCCCGCCTCATTCGACGCTTGGGTCAAAGCCCTCGACGAGCACGGAACCTTCAGCCTGGAGGAGGTCATGGAGCCGGCGATGAGGCTAGCCGAGGGCTACCCGATCCAGGCGACGATGGTCAAATCGATAGAGAGATCGGCTGAGAGGTTCAGCGAGGAGTGGCCTTCCACGGCCGAGATATACCTCCCAGGAGGCAGGGTCCCCGAGGTGGGCCAGGTCTTCTCCAACCCCGACCTCGCCAGGACCCTGAGGAGGCTCGGTGAGGAGGAGCGCAGGGAGCGCAGATGGGGTCGCTCAGCCGGCCTGGACGCGGCCAGAGACTACTTCTACAGGGGCCCGGTGGCTGAGGCCATAGTCGAGTTCACGAGTTCCTTCAGGTGCAGGGATGTCGAGGGGAAGGAGGAGCATGGCCTCATTACGCTTGAGGACATGGGGGCCTACAGCGCACGCTTCGAGGAGCCCATCAGGACGAACTACCGTGGCTACGAGGTCTACAAGTGCAACACGTGGACCCAGGGCGCCGTGTTGCTCCAGCAGCTCAACCTCCTCGAGGGGTACGACCTCAGGGACATGGGCCACAACAGCCTCGACTACCTCCACACATGGGTCGAGTGCGCGAAGCTCGCCTACGCTGACAGGGAGCAATACTACGGCGACCCTGACTTCGTGGAGGTCCCCCTGACCTGGCTCCTATCGAAGGGCTACGCCGAGTCGCGGAGGAAACTCATCGATCCAGACAGCGCATCGATGGAGTTGAGGCCCGGCGGCGCAGACCCGATCAGATCGGAGCCGACGAACAGGAAGGGGGTGTTCGAGGGGGATACGGTCCACCTT
>Ga0136653_10001753_pt1 | contig 11812 bp, 6 predicted proteins | sample LakKivw275mmetaG_FD_94866 | JGI IMG/M metagenome (GOLD analysis project Ga0136653, IMG submission 94866) | Anoxic lake water microbial communities from Lake Kivu, Rwanda to study Microbial Dark Matter (Phase II) - Lake Kivu water 275m metaG... | ecosystem: Environmental > Aquatic > Freshwater >... | reverse complement strand
TATAATCCAGCTATGGAAGAGCATTCGCTGCGAGTGTTGGAGTTCGACAAGGTTGTCGCACAACTGGAGGAACAGACCGCTACGAGCCTGGGCCGACAAGCCTGTCTGGCCGTGGCGCCATCAGCGGATCTGGCAACGGCACGCCGCAAACAGGATGAAACCGCTGAGGCAAGATCAATACTGGACTCCGAAGGAACGGTGCCGCTGGGGGGCATCGTGGACATCGGGCCCTACGTGCGACGCGCCTCGGTCGGCGCCATGCTGCAGCCAGCAGACCTGCTGGCAGTAAGATATACTCTTCACTCGAGCAACTCCCTTAAGAGCTTCTTCTCCCGGATGCAGCAACGGTGCCCACTGCTTGCTGACCTGGCAGGGGAAATTGAGACGTTCCACCAGATCGAGAACGCCATCGCCGCGGCGATCGGCGAGAGTGCTGAAGTCCTGGACTCCGCCAGTTCCGCTCTTGCTCGGGTTCGGGGAGAACTGCGCAGTCTTCAGGCAAGGCTGATGGAAAAAATGCATTCGTATGTCACCAACGCGGACTATAGAACAATCCTCCAGGAACCTGTGGTGACACTTCGAAGCGATCGCTACTGCATACCAGTGAAATCTGAGTATCGAACACGTCTTCCCGGGATTGTTCACGACTCGAGCTCTTCCGGAGCTACTCTGTTTATTGAGCCTACGCCTGTTGTAGAGATGGGGAACAGGCGTCGTGGGCTGCTAGCCAGAGAACGGGAAGAAGTCGAAAAGATACTCATCAGGCTCTCTGACCTCGTCGGGGAAAGAAGCGATAGCATCCTGGTCTGTTTGGACGCAATAGGATTGATTGATTGCATAGTTGCGCGGGCGCGGCTGGCAATCGCACAAGACGCCAGCAAGCCTTCTCTAAACAACCAGGGTCGCATCCGACTCAAGTCTGCGCGACATCCGCTGCTGGGCGAAGGCGTGGTACCGATTGATGTGGAGCTTGGCGTCAGGTTCCGTGCGCTTCTGATTACCGGCCCAAACACTGGCGGCAAGACCGTGGCACTCAAGACGGTGGGGCTGCTGTGTCTGATGGCGGCAAGCGGTCTGCAGACACCGGCGGACCCGGACAGCGAGCTGCCTGTATTCACAAGCATATTCGCAGACATCGGCGACGAACAGAGCATAGAGCAGTCGCTGTCTACATTCTCATCGCACATGCGCAATATCGTGCATATAACAAAGAACGCAGACGCGAACACCCTGGTACTGATGGACGAGATAGGTGCCGGCACGGACCCTGACGAAGGCGCCGCTCTGGCGAAGTCAGTGCTTGACTTCCTATTGGACAATGGCGCGAAAATCGTAGCAACCACGCACTACGGCGAGCTCAAGGAATATGCTTATCTTCGCGACAACGTGGAGAACGCTTGTGTTGAGTTCGACCCCGAAACCCTGAGACCAACATACCGACTGCTCATAGGCATACCGGGCAGCAGCAACGCCTTCGCGATAGCGGCTCGCCTGGGTCTGAACAAGGACATAGTTGACAGGGCAAGAGCAGGACTTGGAGACCGAAGCGATGTCACTGAGGAGTTCATTCGCCGGATAGAAGAAACTCACCGCGCTGCCGCCGAAGAACGAAAGACCGCCGAACGACGTTCGGCGGATGCTGAGACCTTGCGCCGCAGATACGAAGAGCAGTTGACCAGAGTGGAGGGAGCCAAGAGCAGAACGGAACAGAAAGTGCGCGAGCAGGCCCAGATTATCATCGACGCCTACTCAAGCCGACTCGATGACGCTCTGTTGGAACTGAGCAGGCAGCAGAAAGACACCAGGCGCGCCCAGAGCCTCAAGAAGAAGGCAGAACAGCTCATCGACGACATGGAGAAGGAACTCGTCGAGCCTATCGTGCCGAAATCGACTGACGAACCCTTGCCGGAAGGCAGCAGCATACAACCGGGGATGAGAGTTCGTGTGGAGAGTCTCAACCAGGATGCTGAGGTGTTGGAAGGGCCGGTCGATGGCAAAGTGCTTGTGCTGGTTGGAACTATGCGCGTCAGCGTGCCGGTCTCACATCTCAGAATGCCGCGAGAAGTCAATCCGAGGAGGTCGGTGTCCGATTCGGGCAAATCGGCAATATCGCTCAGAAAGAGCTTGGATTTCCGTCCTGAGATAATGCTTCGAGCTATGCGCGCGGAGGCGGCATTGATTGACTTGGACAAATTCGTGGACGACGCCATGACAGTCGGGGCGGACCGCCTGCGCGTAATACACGGCAAAGGCACCGGTGTCTTGAGGAGCGTAGTTTGGGACTATCTGAAATCCCATCCTGGTGTCGAATCATACAAGCTGGCCGAGCGAGAAGAGGGCGGGGCCGGAGCCACTATCGTCTGGCTCAAGAAGTGACCAGAGCCTGGTCGAAAGACCGGCAGAACCCGGGCAGGTTGACTTTGCCGCTGTCGACGGGTACCATTACAGAGCGGACAGTCACACGATGAGAATGTATAGGAGTGCGTATTGGGAAGATTCCTTGTCACTGGCGGCGCTGGATTCATCGGCGGACATATATGCGAGTATCTACTTGGGCTTGGCCACGCGGTGTCGGTCATCGATAACCTCTCCACAGGCAGAATGGACAACCTTGCCACGGTGCGAGATCACATTGAGTTCGTAGAAGGCGACATTCGGGACCCTGAAGCTCTGCGAAAGGCGATGCGCGGCACTGAGTATGTGCTCCACCACGCAGCCGATATATCCGTCACGGCGTCAACGGAAAACCCTATCTTCACGAACGAAGTCAACGTAGGTGGCACACTCAACGTGCTGACGTGCGCCAGAGAATGCGGAGTGCGCCGATTGGTTCTGGCATCCTCATCGGCAGTCTACGGAGACACGGGACGTACTCCTCAACGAGAAGACCTGCCAGCCAAGCCGCTGTCTCCTTATGGCGCGAGCAAAGCGGCAGCCGAACTTTATATGCACGTGTTTCAGAGCCTTTTCGGATTGGAGACGGTTGTGCTTCGCTACTTCAACGTGTATGGCCCAAGGCAGAACCCCAGAAGCCAGTATGCGGCAGTGATTCCCAAGTTCATAGACCGGATACTGGCCGGGGAAAACATTCAAATCTATGGTGACGGCGAACAGACGCGCGACTTCGTCCACGTTCACGACATCGCCAGGGCCAATTGCGTAGCGTGCGACGCGGATGCTGCCACAGGAGGAGTCTTCAACATTGCAGGCGGCAGAAGCACATCAATCAAGGAACTCGCATACAGGCTGTCAAAGATTGCGGACCGTGAAGTTCAGATCAGCAATATCGAGCCGTTGCCTGGAGAGATAAGGTACTCGATCAGTGATACCGGCAGAGCTGCCGCGCTACTCGGGTTTCGCCCTGAAGTAACGCTTGACGAGGGACTCAAGAAGACGTTCGAACACTTCGCAGCCGGTCAGAACCGCTGACTCGGCCACACAACGCAACACTATTACGCCCCGCTGGCCACAGCAATCGCATCCGCCAGGATAACCGCCCCGGAGTAAATCGCGGTGACTACAACCACTCCCTCGATCCTCGCAGACTCAAGCTGCATAAGCTGCCTGATGTCTTCGATACTACTGACTCCGCCGGACGCGATTATGGGCACACCCACAGTCCTGGCTATCCTTGAGATCGCGACCGTGTTCACTCCGCCTTTCATGCCCTTCCGCGACACATCCGTAAAGGCAACACGCCTGGCGCCCAACTCGCACATTCTCTTCACGAAATGCTCACTGCGTTCGTCCGTGCGGGCTTGCCAGTCTCGCACTGCCACGTAGCCGTAGAGGCTGGCCACGCTGAGGATGGTCTTCTCGCCAACGGAACCGAATATGTCCTCGGCCAAGCTGCTCTCCAGCGCGGCAGTCGTCCCGACTACAATGCGGTCGACACCCATGTCCAGGACGCGTTTCGCCGTATCGAGCGAGCGAATCCCTCCGCCCAGGTCCACGGGAACTCCGCTAGCCTGCATAATCCGCTTCACCTGAGCCAGGTTCTGAGGCGAACCCATTCTGGCGCCGTCAATATCCGCTATGTACAGTCTTGTCGCTCCCTGCCTGGCCCACCCCACGGCAATCTCCACCGGGTCATGCCCCGCAGGCTTGTCCTCAATAAACGACTGATGCGTCGCGCAGACGCATCTGCCTCCCATCAGATCGATACCGGGGATTACTTCCATGCGGCCTCCGCAATTGCTTCGGGCAGACTGAGCACTCCTAGATACAGGGCTTTTCCCAGGATGGCGCCTTCGACACCGTCGATCTCGATGTCTCTGAGCCGGCGGATGTCCTCGAGCGACGTTACCCCGCCGGATGCGATGACGGGAATGTCTAGCGCGACTGCCATTCTTCTCATCGCTTCGATATTCGCGCCCTGCATCATGCCATCACGCGATATATCCGTATAGATCACACGCCTGGCGCCAAGTTTCTGCATTCGGACTGCAAAGGCGACCGCCTCTTCAGACGTGGTCTCCTCCCAGCCTTTGACGGCGACCTGGCCGTCTCGCGCATCCACCCCGAGTACGGCGTGATCGCCCAATTCCTCGAAGATCGCGCCCGACAGCTCGGGGTCGAGCGCGGCAGAGGTTCCGATGATCACTCGATCCACTCCCAGGTCGAGTAGTAGTCGAGCGCTTTCCAGGTGCCGTATGCCTCCGCCTACCTGAACCGGAATGTTCACGGATGCAGTGATGCGACGTATGGTATCGGTCTCGGCCGGTGCGCCGACGCGTGAGCCGTTGAGGTCCACCACGTGAAGCCGTGACGCGCCTTCCGATTCCCACTTCAAAGCCATCTCAACCGGGTTGTCGGCAAAAACGGTCACCTGATCGAACTTGCCCTGAGATAGTCGAACGCACTTGCCATCCATCAAGTCGACTGCGGGGATAACTTCCATCAGAACCTGGCCTCCGCGAAGTTTGAGAGCATCTTGAGACCGACGGCGCCGCTCTTTTCCGGGTGAAACTGGGTTGCCACAACATTGTCATTCCAGAGTACTGAGCAGTATTCTGCGCCGTGGCGTGTCGTCGCGGCAACAACATCGTCCGTCGGAGCAACGTAGAAAGAGTGGACAAAGTAGAACATAGACCCATCGCCCAGCCCATCGAACAGGGGACAGGCCTTCTTGAACTCGACTGAGTTCCAGCCCATGTGGGGAATCTTCAGCGGCGATGAGTCTTCAATTCGAAGCGCGTTCTCGGCGAACTTCTCCACTCGTCCCCTCACGACGCCCAGTCCGACGTGGCGGCCCTGCTCGTCGCTCTAATCCAGCAGCAGTTGCATGCCAAGACAGATTCCCAGAAAGGGTTTGCCGGAGGCTATGACGTCCTTTACGCAAGACAGCAGACCGGAGGATCGGAGGTTTTCCATGGCCGCGCCGAAAGCCCCCACCCCAGGCAGTATCACGCGATCGGCGGAGTGGATAGTCTGCGGGTCTGCTGTGACACACACATCCTGCCCAACATACTCGAGCGCCTTCTCCACGCTCCGCAGGTTGCCCATGCCATAGTCGACTACCGCTACCAATTCAGTGTGCCCTTTCGCTCCCGTGCGTGCCGGGGACGAGTGCCAACACGCCGGGGGATTGTCCGTCTCGGTATATATAGTATAGCAGAGTGTGCGCATTATTGCCTAACTGTTGGCTGCGCCGCTGCTTATGTTGTGGACTTGGAGAATGTCGGACTTGTCCGACTTGTCCGACTTGTCCGACCCGTCAGACACGTCGGACCTGCAATTCCCCCTCACTGCGAGGGCTTCCGGTGGATCTTTCGCCGATGGTCTTTTTGCCGGAGGTAGTCCTCGTAGTCAAGAAGGAACTCTCCCGCAGACTGGTGCGTCTCAGTGATTAGTTGGCCGAAAGACCTGATGGGGGTCGGTCGATCTACCAATACATGTGGTGGCAATGAACACTGGACATGCAACCAAGTTAATAGCGATTGCTGTACTGATGCTCCTGTGCTACGCACCATTGGCAGAGTGCACTTGCGAATGCCACGATGGTTCTACGTGGGATGAGTGCCCACACGCGTGTAGTCCCGCGACATTCGAGCTTGCACTCCAGCTCGACCTCAACCTCTGCCAACACAACTGCTTCTGCACCCCTGCCAACGATCCGCCTGAGATCGTAGTCCAAGGCATCTTCCAACCTCCAAGACCTACCGCTTAGCCGCAACCCTATTCCCTGATCCGCAGGGGACGCGTCGCGTCCGGCGCGTTTTTGCACACTATTCCAGTAACGTGAACTCGAAAACTGAATGTACGAGGCATTAGATATGATCATCACGCACCCTATCGCGCGGGTGGCAGTGACAGTCGGCTGCTGTTGCCTGTTGGGCGTCGCAGCCACATCAGAAGAGCTGTCGCTAGACCAGGCGCTTGAGATTGCCTTGAAGAACAACCCTGGTGTTGCCGCCGAACAGCTCTCTGCTGACGCGGCCCGTCAAGCGGCACGAGGAGCGAGGGTTTTAGTCAGTCCGGAGACTACTATCGCCGCAGACATTGTGGGGAGCGCCGGGTCTGACTCGGCTGTTCTATTCTCACAGCCCCTTGAGATAAACGGGTCGCGCAAGTTGCGTGGCGACATTGCTGCGCATCAAGCCGTTGCGATGGGCAGCGATGCTGCCGCAGCAAGGCGAAGCCTGGCGCTTCTGGTGAAGCAGTCCTACTGGGACATCGCGAGCGCACAGGAATTGGTGCGACTCAACCAGGACAACCTTCTCTACCTCAATACCTTGAGCGAATCAGTGCAGAAGCAGTACGACGTGGGCGCCGTACCAGGTTCTCAGATAATAAAGACGGAAGTCGAGATCGCCAAGGCCAGGCAGGAACTGACGCAGGCAATTCTGGGGCTCTCGCTGGCCAAGTCATATCTGAATGCTTTGATGAACCGTCCGAATGACACGGATTTCACGGCTGCTGACCGACTGGAGTTCACGGCCGTGGTTCTCGACAAAGAGGCGCTTCAGACTTCGGCCCTCGCCAATAGACCCGAGATGGTATCGGCCCAGTCCCAGGCCGCGGCGGCAACGCTGCAGATCAGAGCGGCGAAGATACGCCGTGCGCCTGACGTCGCGGTGCAGGCTCGACGAGAGTCTTTCGGAGCCGATGATGGCGGCGGAGTTGCACTTGTCATTACGCTGCCCTTCCTGGACTGGGGTTCAATAAGATCGGACGCGAAACAGGCCGAAATCGAGGCTCAGCGTCAGCAGAAACTCTCGGAGGCAATGACGGTCAACGTGACTGCCGAAGTGCAGGAGTCTATCCAACGGGTTGCAGCTTTATCTCAGATAGTTCGTGAGTATGACGAAGGCATACTGTCGAAATCGGAAGAACTCGCTCAGATGGCGCAGATTGGATACGACAAAGGAGCCACGAACTACCTGGAGGTCCTGGAGGCCCAGCGTACTCTCAGAAGCACGCGCGCAGAATACTACTCGGTTCTGGCTGACTACTCGAAGGCCCTCGCCCTGCTTGAGTGGGCGACCGGATCCAACCTTTCCGACGGGAATCATCACGAGGCAACAAAATGAAAGCAAAGGTAATTGCACTTTTCCTGGCGGCAATTCTGACTGGCGCAGGAACCACATACGCTGTTACTAGATGGGCCGCAACCAAGACCCCGCAGGTCCTGCACTCCCATGCGGACGAAGCCGATGGCGCGACGGAGGCACTGTCGATCGAAGGCCTGGAGACATCCATCGCTGTGGCGGGAGAAGGCTGGGAGACGGTAGTGGTTACGGGCAATGTCACTGTGCCGCCGGACAGGCTGGTTAAGATAAGCCCGAGGATCGAGGGCAAGATAGTCGCCGCATACGGCACCGTCGGTGACACGGTGAAGCGAGGTCAAAGACTTGCAGTGATATCAAGCGTGCAACTTGCTGAGGCTAGAGCGCAATACCGCCAGGCTCTTGCTCGCCTGAATGCCGCTAACAGCAACTACGCTCGCGAACTGCATCTTGTCAAGCTTGGTGCGGTCAGTGCGAGACCGGTTGAGGAGGCCAGATCAGAAACCCTTTCTTCAGAGGGAGAACTTGCTGACGCAAAAGGGGAGCTGTCGCAGGCGCTGAGTGAGCTTAGCCAGACAGAGAGTGAGCTGGCTCAATGCAAGGCGCGTCTGCAACGCGCAAGAGAGCTGTATGCGGGCAAGATCGTCTCCAAACATGACCTGGAGACAGCCGAGACTGAGTTCAGAAGAGATTCCGCGGCAGTGGAGTCAGCCAAGTCGAAAGTCAGCCTGGCAGAGGCGAGGATCGAGAAGGCCAAGTCCAAACTTGATATATCCAGGCAATACCTGACCCGGGAAGAAAGAGTGCACAAGGAGCGCGCGCTGGACATGCGGGCAGTGCAGTCGGCGAAGGCAGAACTCGCAAGCGCCAAGATCGACGTGCAGAGCGCGGCCGATAGAATACGTGTTCTCGGGGCAACTCCCGATGGACACGGCGAGACGATCAGTGTTGCGTCGCCGATCGCAGGTCGGATAGTCTCGCGAAACACCAATGTAGGCGAGATGGCAGCCCCGTCTGAGCCATTGTTCACCGTCGCCGACCTGTCGCAGGTGTGGATTGAGGCCGACGTCTACGAGAAGGATCTGGCCAGAGTGCGCCGGGGACAGAACGCGGAGTTTGTCGTCGACGCATATCCGGGCCGCGTCTTCAGCGGCAGAGTTGACTCAGTCAGCGACATATTGAGCTCTGAATCGAGGACCGCGAAGGTGCGGTGCGTCGTCTCCAATCCCCAGGGACTTCTCAAAGGCGGAATGTTTGCGAAAGTCTCCCTGCTCACGGGAACCCGTGGAACCTGTGTACTCATCCCCAAACAGGCCGTACTGGACGAGTCTGGAAAGAAGATCGTCTTCACGACATGCACGGACTGTCCGGTAGACAGGCAAGAAGGACCAAGCGCCTGCGGGGAATATGACAAGGTCGAGGTACGCACAGGGTCTGTCCGTGGAGAACAGATCGAAGTGCTGTCCGGCATCGCCCCCGGAACCGAGGTCGTGACGGTCGGCGCCTACCAGATCAAGACGGCAATTGGCTCAGGCAAATTAGAAGCCGGTTGCACCGATCATTAAGGAGGATTAGGTGAATACTTCTCACGGAAACATAATCCAGAAAGTCATCCAGGCCTCCTTCAAGCAGAAGGCGCTCGTCATAATGCTGGTCGGTCTGGCGCTGGTTTTCGGCGTCCAAGCGTACCAGCAGATGCCCCAAAACGTGTATCCGGACATGACTATTCCGGTCTTCACCATAGTAACCGAGAACGAATCGATGGCCGCGGAAGAGATAGAGCTGATGATCACTCGGCCAATGGAGTCCGCGATGAACGGTCTGCCCGGCGTACGTAGAATACGTTCACAGACCACTCAGGGGCTATCGACGGTCACAGTGGATTTTGAGATCGAAACCGACTTCTGGCGCGCAAGGCAATTCGTGACGGAGAGGATGTCCCAGGTAGTTGCACAGCTTCCTCCGGGAACCGAACCCGCAACTCTGAGCAGCGCCACCACTCGTCTCGCCGAAGTGTATGAGCTTGCTATCGAAGGTGATCTTGATCCGACCGAAATGCGCGAAATTGCTGAGTGGCAGGTGCGATACAACCTGTTGACGGTTCCGGGCGTCGCCGAGGTGCTGAACATGGGAGGCAGCGTTCGTGAGTTCCGCGTCACCTTGGACCCCAACAGGCTGACAAGCCACGGTGTAACGCTCGCCCAAGTCCGGGCGGCCGTAGAGAGCGGCAATGAAAACGCCGCGGGCGGCTTCATCAGTACTGGCCCGACCGAATACGCCGTGCGAGGCATCGGACGCTTTGACTCAGTGGAAGACATTCAAGACACCGTGGTAACCTCTCGCAATGGAGTACCTCTCTTCCTCGGCGACGTGGCAGAGGTGGCTGAACAAACGGCTATCCGCCGAGGCATAGCGAGCAGGAACGGCATCGAAACGGTCGTCGCCCTTGTCATCAAGCAGCCAACCGCCGATACCGTCAAGGTTGTCGCAGGCATTGAGAAAGCCATTGAAGACATGCGGGTTGGTCTCCCGGAGGGTGTGCGACTCGTCCCCTACTATGACCAGACGCGCCTGATAAGGGAGTCTCTGTCGAGTGTGACGCGTGCCATACTTGCCGGCGGAGTGTTGGTCATTGTTGTGCTACTGGTTTTCCTCGGACATTTCCGAAGCACTCTTATAGTGGCCACATCGCTTCCGCTCTCGGTTATCATGGCCGGCATCCTGATGAGGCAGTTCGGCGTTGGACTCAACACGATGTCGCTGGGAGGACTGGCAATCGCAGTCGGCATCATGGTCGACGCCTCGATAATCATGGTCGAAAACATATACCACCGATTGCACCAGAACCGCGGGACTACTGATGATTCGCAAACGACCCAGGACACAACACACAGAGCAGCAATTGAGGTCGGACGACCGATAGCGTTTGCCACTGTGATAATCATCGCGGTCTTCCTGCCTCTCTTCTTGATGGGTGGGATCGAGGGCCTGCTGTTCAGGCCGCTCGCCATCACTGTGGCCTCAGCCATGTTTGCGGCCCTCTTACTGTCACTAACACTTACGCCGATTCTTGCCGGCCATCTTCTGCGCTCCGGTGAACGCACACGTCCTGATGGAGAGGTCGCGTTCGTAAAGTGGATAAAGAGAGGCTACGTGCCTGCCCTGGAGTATGCCCTGCGCCACAGGTGGATAGTCATCTGCATCACACTTGCTCTGCTGGCTCCGGCAGCACTGGGAATGTTTCTGCTCGGTGCTGACTTCATGCCGAAACTGGACGAGGGATCGTGGTTTGTATCCACCACTACGCCTCCGGAGACATCTCTGGAAGAAAACAACCGTATCACCAGGCAAATAGAGGATATCCTGATCCAGAACCCCGACGTTGTTGAGGTGGTCAGGCGCAACGGACGTTCCGAGAGGGCCATCGGATGTGTGCTGCCGGTGAACTCCGGTGAGATGTTTGTGAACCTCAAACCGAGGCACGAACTGAGCAAGCCGAGCGACCAGATACTGGACGATGTTCGGCATCAGATCGAACGCATACCAGGGGTCGCCGTTGCATTCACACAGCCGCTGCAAAACAAGATCAGCGAGAGCCTTGAGGGTACTCCCGCGCCCCTCCAGGTCAAAGTGTTTGGCCCGGATATCAGTATGCTAAACCGTATAGGCAGACAAATCGAAGCGATATTGCACGAAACCCGTGGTGTCGAAGACGTAAAGATGGACCAGGCTTCCGGCGTGCCGCAGGTTCAGATACAGATCGACCGAAGAGCAGCGGCGCGCTACGGCGTGTCGGTTGGATCAGTCTCAGAGATCGTCGAACTCGCTGTCGGCGGGCAGGAACTAACACAGGTGTGGAGAGACCAGCGAAGCTACGGGGTGTTTGTGCGATTCCCGGATAACGTGCGGGACAATCCTGAATCCATTGCCAACCTGATGGTTCACACTCCCTCCGGCTCACAAGTGCCACTTTCGCAAGTGGCCGCAGTCACATTGACCGAGGGGCCAAACGTTATATGGCGCGAGGCAATGAACCGTCGGGTCAGCGTTGATGCGAGCATACAGGGCCGCGACCTCGGAGGTGTGGTCGCCGATATAAGGGATGAGTTGAAGAACGTGAAGATTCCCGCCGACTACTACGTTGTCTTCGGCGGGCAGTTCCAGAACCAACAACAGGCGATGAGGTCGCTATTGCTTGCCACGGGCGTTGCGTTGGCCATCGTGTTTATGCTCCTCTTTGTCGCACTCGGATCGGCCAGCCACGCAGGCATCATTCTGGCAACTGTCCCCAGTGCGTTTATCGG
>Ga0136653_10001752_pt1 | contig 11812 bp, 7 predicted proteins | sample LakKivw275mmetaG_FD_94866 | JGI IMG/M metagenome (GOLD analysis project Ga0136653, IMG submission 94866) | Anoxic lake water microbial communities from Lake Kivu, Rwanda to study Microbial Dark Matter (Phase II) - Lake Kivu water 275m metaG... | ecosystem: Environmental > Aquatic > Freshwater >... | reverse complement strand
GTTTAAAGAATAAATATCCGTTCCAGTGCGCTCCGGTTATATCCTTAGCTATAGCAGTGAGGCTCTTATAGGCCTTGTTGTTGTATTCAAAACCAGACTCGAGGACCTTAACTTCTACTTTTATACCTTTATAATCTTTGATAATTACCGTACCCGGAATAGGTAGTCTTTTATCTCGGATTAGTTTTGACTTTTTGGACTGATTTTCAATAGCATTATCAGGCCGCAACGTCTTGTTATTGATTGGATCGTATTGCTGGATTAGCTCTTGTATTTTGGATTGATTTTCAGTGGAAGCACTACCGTGTTCTAGTTCCTGTATCCTGTAGGCAATTTTGCGCCAGAGAAATACCTTGTTATTAGACGGTGCCTGCTGGCCAGGGAATAATTCCTCGTATTTCGCCTTAAGCTCATCCAGCGATTTTTCCTTAAGTTCCATTATCTCAGTGAGTTTTATTTCTGCCATAATTGGTCTCCTTTCGTTAATACACATATGGTCATACAGTTTGGGATTAGTCAAGTTAATTAGAGAGGTATTTTTTGTGCTGGTAAAGTCAACTTTTTATGTTACAATGTAACGAAATGTAATCGGAGTTTTAATGAAAGAAAAAGTAGATTTTTATACTGCAGAAGAAGTTGCTAGGGTTTTAAGATTACACCCCTACACAGTTAGAAGATTATGCCGGGAGAAACGCGTCCCGGCTTTTAAGTTTGGTGGGCAGTGGCGCTTTCGCAAAGACGAGATAAACAGCTGGACTAAAAGTTATAAAGATGTGGCTAGAAATACATAGGATTCTGAAATATGTCTAACGAAGCACTTCTTAAAAATTTATGGGCTGAAAAAGAATTTAAGCCAAACGAAGAGCAGGAAAAAGCTATTTTATACACCGGATCAAATCCACTTTTTATCACGGCCGCCCCTGGATCTGGTAAAACGCGCGTTCTTTTATGGAGGACGGTTAATCTTATTGTTTGTCACGACGTTAAACCAGAAGAGATTTATTTAAGTACTTTTACCGAAAAAGCAGCCTATCAGCTCCGCGAGGGCCTAAAGAGCCTTCTCGGTCTAGCCTCAAACAAAACAAACCAACCTTATGATATTTCAAAGATGTATTTGGGTACTATCCATTCCAATTGCCATCGCATCCTAACCGACAGAAGCTTTTCAAAAGAAAAACATCGTATGAGGGCTCCAGCAGTGCTTAGTGAAAGTCAACAGTATTTTCATATTTACAGGCGCAGGTTTTGGGATGAGATGGTTCGCGCCGGCGGTTTTCAAGAAATAGAAGAAGCAAATAATGAAATTAACGAGCTTTTCAGTCGTTCAAGCATGTCTCGGCATCGAGCAGTAACTAGCTGCATTTCATTTTTTAATAGAATGTCCGAAGAAGTTATTGATCCTGCGGAGTACAGCCCAAAAGACAAAACGCTCAAGCGACTTCTCAAAATGTATAAATTCTATCTTGATTCGTTACAACAACCCGTAGCAAAAATGGTGGACCTTTCTTTATTGCAACAAGCAGCTCTTCGTATTATTGAAGGCAATCCAGCATCAGGTAAGGTATTTAAGCATATCATAATTGATGAATACCAGGATACAAACGCCGTTCAGGAGCGATTATTTTTTAGCATGGCTAAAGGCGGTGCAAACCTATGCGTTGTTGGTGATGACGATCAGGCTCTCTATCGCTTCAGGGGCGCAACGGTTGAAAACTTTGTTGATTTTGAAGAGCGATGTTTAAAGCATCTTAAACTTAAACCAAAAGAAGTCAATTTACGAATTAATTATAGATCCAGAGAAGAAATAGTTGCGTTTTATTCAAATTTCATAAAGCAAATAGATTGGGCTAAGGATAAGAAAAAAAGTGAATATTATCGTATTGCAGATAAGAGACTCGAAGCGCATAGAAAGACCAAGGATCCAGCAGTAGTCGCTACTGTCCAAGGAGACTCAGAAGCAGTTTCTGAAAGCATTGTCGATTTTATCATTAAATTAAAAAAAGAGAAGAAAATACAGGACTATAATCAGGTTGCTTTTTTGTTCCCATATCTTAAGGGCAATCCTCGCGTAAAAGAGCTTAAAGGACAGTTCGAAAAAGAGCATATTAAGGTATATGCTCCTAGAGCAGGTCGCTTTTTAGACGTTGATGAGTCTTTGGCCATATTTGGGCTCTTTATAAAAATTATAGGAAGGCCAGGATTTTCACGCGATGTGACAGGTCGAGATGCCGGCGAGTTTATTGAATGGCTTGATCGCTGTGAAGAAGTCGCAAAATCAATCATATCTAAGGACGTATCCTTAAAGAAGTTTGTCGAGGATAAACGTGAAGAACTCGAGCACGTAAAGAAAGATTATGAACTTCTTATCGCCTGTGCAAAACGCCATAGGTATAACCCGGAAGATCCGTTTAAGCTTGATATGCGAAGGGTGCTTGCGAATACATCTAGCATATCAGATCGTGCGCGCAGAAGTCTTACGAGTAAATTCTTTGAGAAGATAATAGAAATAAGAGAAAAACAAGGAAAGCCTTTCAATGTCCGGTATATTATTAACCGGGCATCTGCATTGGATTGGAATATTCTCGACCTTTTTTATCAAATAAATGGTTTTAAACATTTTAGGGCAATGTATGACCTTGCAGAAAGAGGAGAGGATGAGGGGCCGGTGTGTAATTTGGGCCTGATTACGCAGTATCTCGCTGAATATATGGATCATTATGGCCAGATTATTGTAGCCGAAATATTGGTAGACAATCGACTTCTTAACTCTTTTTTCATCTCTTTTTGTTTTTCTCTCTACAGGCTACAGGAATCAGAATATGAGGATGCAGATGATCCATTCCCTAAGGGGCGTGTTTCGTTTTTAACCATTCATCAGTCTAAAGGTCTTGAATTTCCCGTAGTTGTGCTTGGGAGTATGGGCAGAAGAGATAAAGATGCGCCGGTAATAGAAGTTGTGGTCCGTGACTTACTAAAAAAAGAAGGCGAGCCGTTAGACAAAATTCATCTCTTTGATAAAATGCGTCTCTTCTATGTGGCATTATCTAGAGCTGCAAACTTACTTATTATCCCACGCATTAAAGGGAAACAGGTAATTGATGAATTAAAGCCATTATTGGAGCAGGAGTTCTGTACGCTTGATAGATTTGATTTTAAGAAGTTGCCAGAAGCGAATATTAAAGAAGAAGATCTTGGAAAGAGTTACTCTTATACGGGTGATTATTTGATGTATAAAAAATGCCCTCGTAATTACATGATCTATAGAAAATATGGTTTTGTTCCCTCTCGTGCGCAGACCATGTTCTTCGGAAACCTCGTTCACCGTACTATTGAAGATCTTCACAATTATCTTATTTCCCTAAGGGAGAAGGCGTCATGATAACTGATCAGGAAATTGAAGACAAGATAAAAGATTTTTTTTATAACAATTACGAGATATTGCGCCTTGAAAGTGGCCATACTATTACAGAAAATAGTAAGAATATGGCTTTAAGCCAAATTATTTGTTACTGGCATAAGTTAAAAGATATAGCCAAGAATGTAACCGACACTGAAGTGCGTCTTACGCTCCCAGACCAGAAAACTCCAAAGGGCAGAATTTATTCTATAGAGGGAGTTGTTGATATTGTTAAAGAGAAGGATGAGACGTGTATGTACGATATAAAGACGCATGAGCCGGAATACATAAGAGCAAATATAAGTTTTTATGAAGATCAGATCAATGTTTATTCATATATTTGGCAGAAGCTTCGCGGAAATGCACTTGACAAGACAGCGGTAATTTCAACAGCATATCCTAAATCGGTTAGGGATGCGATATTCAATAATGATGAGGATAGATTTAGAAAAGAGATGGAAAAGTGGAATCCGTTGATAGAAACATCGCTTACTCCAGAGAAGGTTGGTAGCACAATAAAAGATTTTGGGATGATTGTAGATGCGATTGAAGAAAATAAATTTGCTCCACCTTCAAAATCAAAACTTGAAGAAAAAATTCTGGGTTCCGGTCGCGTTTTCGGATTGCAAGTGTGCGGAAACTGTGACGCACGGTTCTCGTGTATAGCCTTTCGTGAATACGCCAGCGACCCAAAGCGAAAAGGACGCATAGATTTTGTAAAATATATCGAGATGCTGGGAGACGATCTTGAACAAGAGCAATGGGTGAACGCAAATCTCGAAACATTCAATGAGAATGTAGTAGAATAGGTAATTAAAATAAGAGAGGGAGTTTAATATGCCACATGAAAGATTAAGACCATCATTTGTATTTGATGAAGAAAGATTAAAATACCTGCAGCAGATCGCGCCCGAAGCCTTTAATGACGGCAAGATCAACTGGGAGGTTTTAAAAGAATCTCTTGGAGAGCGCCTTGAAGAGGAAGGATCTGAAGCAGAACATTTTGGTCTCTTTTGGCCGGGGAAACGCGAAGCACGTAAGATCGCATCAATTCCGAGTAAGGGAGCACTTATTCCGGTAAAAGGTGAAGGGGTAAGCGAAGAGACGACAAAGAACATTTTCATAGAAGGTGAAAATCTAGAAGTTTTGAAGCTTCTTCAGAAAAGCTATGCTGGAAAGATTAAAATGATATATATCGATCCGCCTTATAATACGGGTAATGATTTTGTCTATGATGATAACTTTACCGAGCCACTTGAAGAATATCTCAAATATACGGGCCAGATGGACGAAGAAGGACGACTTCTTACAACCAACAAGAAGTCCGATGGCCGTTTTCACTCTAAATGGCTAAGTATGATGTATCCTAGATTGAGATTAGCGAGAAATCTGCTTAGGGAAGATGGCGTTATTTTTATTAGCATAGATGACAATGAGGTGGCTCATCTAAAGAAAGTTTGCGACGAAATCTTTGGAGAAGAAAATTTTATTGCGCAATTAGTATGGAGGAAAAAGTATGGTGGAGGTAAAGGGTCGAGCTATTTCGTTGATTTGCATGAATATATATTGTGTTATTTGAAAAATATGTCTGCAGTTGAAGAATTCTCTGTGCCTAGGACAGATGATCAAAAAGAAATTTTTGATCAAAAAGATGAATATTATAAAGAACGAGGAAATTATTATATTAGACCACTTAAGTCAGGATTAGCGGAAAGGAAAACTCTGGTTTATGGCATAAAATGTCCAGACGGCTCAATCGTTACTACCCAATGGATTTGTGCAAAAAATACATATGAAACAATGCTGTCAGAAGGTAGGATTGTATTCAAGAAACTGAAAGACGGAAAATACAATGTGTATAAAAAGTTTTATGAGAAAGATGGCGGTGGTGATGTTTTACCAGAAAGCATTATTTACGATCTCGCATATAATCAAAATGGTAAGGAAGAAATTAAGGAGCTATTCGAGATAAAGGAAGGGCGGGATGTTCCGTTTGAGAATGCAAAACCAACCAAATTAATAAAACATTTTTTATCTTTTGGAACATCTGTTAATTCTATAGTTTTAGATTTTTTCGCTGGGTCAGCATCAACGGCTCATGCTGTAATGAGTCGAAATTTAGAAACCCCAACAAATATAAATTTTATTATGGTTCAATTGCCAGAATTAACCGAAGAAGACTCTATAGCTAAGAAAATGGGTTTTAAAAATATAGCTGAAATTGGGAGAGACAGGCTCCGTCGTGCAATTAAAAAGGAAAAACTAAAAGAGGGTTTTAAGGTCTTCGTTCTTGATAAATCTAATTTCAAGCAATGGCAAGATTACAAGGGCAAAGACGCAAAAGAGCTCACCTCTCTTTTTAAAGAACACGAAATTCCGCTTATCGATGACTGGAAGCCAGAGAACTTGCTAATTGAAGTAATGCTTCAAGAGGGGTTTCCTCTCGATAGCGAAATAGCAGAGCTTAAAGAACACAAGAAGAATGCTGTGATTCATATTAAGTCAGAATTTTGTGAGCATAAGCTTTTAGTTTGCTTCGACAAGAAGATTTATCAAGAAACTATCAATGTTCTCGATATTCAAGGAGAAGATATCTTTGTTTGTCTCGATAGCGCCCTCTCAGATGAACAAAAAATAACGCTTTCCGATAAAGGATTTCTAAAGACGATATAAATATGGCTAAAATTAAATTTAAATTTGAGCCCAACCAAGAGCATCAACTTGCCGCTATTGACAGCGTCATAAGGTTATTTGATAAACTTCCTCAGGGGCATAGTGAGTTTAAGCTTGGCGATGAGTTGGTGCCTAATTTACCATCCGAAGAAATTTTTGATGAAGACATTCTTCTTGCTAACCTAAACGAAGTCCAGCGTCAAAATAAATTACCAGAAAATCGCAGATTAGATGTTGATGACGGATTAGTTTTGGAGAGCGTCGGTAACGAAAGCTGGCGATATCCTGTTTTCACCGTTGAAATGGAGACAGGGACAGGAAAAACCTATGCATACCTGCGGACAGCCTATGAGTTGCGCAAGCGTTATGGTTTTCGCAAATTCATAGTTATTGTGCCAAGCATAGCAATCTATGAAGGCGTCCTTAAGGCTATCGAGATCACGCGAGAGCATTTTAAAAGTCTGTACAACAATGAGCATATGAATGTAATCGCATACGATAGTGATCAGATCAGTAAATTGAGGGATTTTGCCAATTCGCAATTTCTTCAGGTAATGATTATGACTATGGCGTCTTTCAATAGATATTCAAATAATATTTATAAGAGAACAGAGAAGTTGCCTGGCGAGAAGATACCAGTTCAATATGTCCAAGAAACGCGTCCTATCCTGATTTTAGATGAGTCTCAGAACTACGTCAGTCCGACATCGAAAGAGGCTCTACGTACTCTACATCCTCTTTTGGCGATCAAGTATAGTGCTACGCCCGGTGAGAAAATAAGTGAATTCGAGAGCAATATTATGAGGTATGATAACCTCCTTTATCGCCTTACTCCAGTAGACGCCTTTAAACTGAATCTTGTCAAAAGAATCCAGGTATATGGAGTTACTGAGAAGGATGTTATCAATAATGAGCTTTCCATGACTCTAAATAGGATATATTCAGACCTTACAGCCGAGCTAACCTTGATTATGAGCAATAGGGGTCAGCTTATAAGGAGAGAATTACGGCTCAAGAAAGACGATAATCTTGAAGCAAAGACACGAAACGAGCTTTATAAGGGGTTTATTATAGAAGAGATAAATCGTCGTGACGGTAAGGTTATTTTTACTAATGGATGGAGTATTTCTTTGCATGATCAGCACAGCCTCACACCGGCAAGACGGGAAATATTTAAAGTCCAGATTGAAGAGACGGTCCGTCAGCATTTTGAACGGCAGGCAGCATTATTAGATAAGGGTATAAAGGTTTTATCGCTTTTCTTTATAGATAGAGTGGCAAGTTATATTGAAGAAGACGGTGCAGTTAAGCAAATCTTCGATACAGCCTTTGAAAAAATAAAACAAGGATACCCATTCTTTGAAAGCAAGAGAGCAGAGGATGTGCGGGAGGCATATTTTGCTAAAAAGAAAACAAAAGAGGGAGATGTGGTTTTTGACACTTCGGGCCGCAACGAAGAAGAGAGAAGGGCAGAAAAGGAAGCATTTGAGCTCATAATGAAGAATAAAGAGCAGCTCCTTTCAATGGATGAAAAAGTTTGTTTTGTGTTTGCGCATTCTGCTCTTAAGGAAGGATGGGATAACCCCAACGTTTTTCAGATATGCACCTTAAGGGACACGATGTCAGAAATGCGTAAGAGACAGGAGATTGGCAGGGGTATGCGGTTATGTGTTAATCAGTCCGGAGACCGTATTACTGATTCAGATATAAATGTTCTTACGGTGGTGGCAAATGAGAGCTATGAATCATTCGCGAGCGGTTTGCAAAAAGAATATGCTGAAGCCGGAGAAGCTATTCCGCAGAATCCTTCTGATGCGCGGCGTGCTCCAGCAAAAAGGAATAACGTTTTATATAAAAGTCTCGAGTTTAACGCTTTCTGGGATAAATTAATCAGAACATCTAAATATGCTATTAGTATTGATACCGAGCAAGTAGTAAATGATGTAATCGCGCGGTTTAGTAAAGAGTCAGTTCCTCCTCCGCAAATTTTAATTAAACGCGGTAAATATGTTATTACTCATTTTGAAATTAAGCTTATTTCGGTTTCCGGAAAGAAGGCGGTCATAGAAGTAAACATAAGCGATACTTTGGGTCAAGAAGAAACTCGTAAAAAGGAATTTTCTGTTGGAGAAGATCTCTCGCAGATATTACGTGAACAAAGATTGCGTGGTTATAAGATTGTCGATATCATAGCGGACAAGGATGAGCCTCGAGTTGAGTTTTCGGAAGGACAATCACTCACAAAGGGCGAGCCGAGAGTATTTGACACCGAAGAAGGACAAAAAGTTGATTCCAGAACGGTTTTAGAAAGCGCTGCCGATTATTCTATTTTCAATTTAATTGATAGGGCCGCCAGAGAGTCGTTTCTTACTCGTCCAACAATAATCAAGATATTTAGTGAGTTATCGGATGAGAGGAAAAAGGAGATCTTTTCTAATCCAGAGGGTTTTGCAGGAAGGTTGATATTTGTGATTAAAGAAATCGTAGCCGACCATCTTGCAAAAAACATAAAATACACGGTTGACGCTGTAGCTAAAGAAAATTATGATAAGGAAGAGCTATTTCCGCCACAAAGATCTACCCCACAAAAAGAATTAATATCTGCTTCGGGAAAGTCACTTTATGACGTGGTGCAAATTGATTCGGATGTGGAGAAAAGATTTGTGGAAAATAGATTAAATATAGATCCTAACGTTGTTCTATATTTTAAATTCCCTCCAAAGTTTAAGATTAATATGCCTAAAATCATCGGTAATTATAACCCAGACTGGGGGATAGTCAGGCGCTCTGAAGATGGTCAATATAAAATTGAGCTTGTTCGTGAAACCAAAGGGTTTGAAATGTTGAAAGTGGCCATTGGGGCTGGGTATGATAATCTGCGGCAGGTTACGAACGAAAAAAGAAAAATCATATGTGCAGGAAGGCATTTTAAACAGCTGGGCATAAGCTATCGAGATATAACTCCGGAAATGGTGAGATGGTGGGAAGATGCTGCGTCAGAAGATGATGATTTGTTTGTGAAAAGAATATTAGATGAGATTGAAGAGTCACTAAAATTTGATGGTGGGTATTTGCCTGTTTATTCTTTAGCGGCTGCGTGCGGTAAATTTGGCGAAGAACATACCATTTCACCAGAGGGCTGGATTAAGGCAGATATTGGCAGGAAATTTGATGAAAATTGGTTTGTTTCTCAGGTTTTTGGGCATTCGATGGAGCCAAAGATTCCTCATAATAGTTATTGCGTGTTTAGAAAATATACGGGTGGTAGTAGACAGGGTCTAATAGTTTTGGCGCAGAATAGTAGTATTGCCGATTCTGAGAGTGGAGAAAGCTACACGGTGAAAAGATATAAAAGCGAAAAAGTAGCTGAGGGTGTTGAATCGTGGAGGCATAGTAAGATAATACTCGAGTCTTTAAATCCTGCGTATAAACCTATAACCATACCCGAGATCCCGGAAGGCGAATTTAACATAATAGCTGAACTTATAGCGGTGATTTGATGGATATTGTAAAAAAGATATTTAATCTCCTAACAAATAATACTACATCTTATAAAGGCCTAGAAGTTAGGACCTCCCTAGGTGAGCTATCTTCAGAAAATATTCAAGAGTTTACAAGTAACTTAGATTCTCCCACAAAGGTATCTCTTCAAACAGAAACCCCAATACCAGAAGATTTTGATTTTAGTGATGAATTTAAGGCGGCTTTTGACTTAATGGAGAATACTTCAAAGCATTTATTTATTACAGGAAAAGCAGGAACTGGCAAGTCAACGCTTCTGCAGTATTTTAAGCTTAATACTAAAAAGAAAATAGCAGTTCTAGCGCCAACAGGTGTTGCGGCTATTAAGGTGCATGGACAAACTATCCATTCTTTTTTCCATCTACCCCCGAGATTTATCCAAAAATCGCACATTAAACGGTTGCGCAAAGAAGATTTGATTAAAAATTTAGACGCTATTGTTATAGATGAGGCCTCGATGCTAAGGGCTGATTTATTAGATGGTATTGATTATGCCTTAAGAGTAAATAGGGATAGACTTAAGATCCCGTTTGGTGGGGTTCGGGTAATAATATTTGGAGATTTGTTTCAGCTTCCGCCAGTTGTTGATAAGAGCATGAAAGATGTAATGAAGAAAACTTACAAAAGCCCGTTCTTTTTTGATGCAAAGGTAATAAAGGAAACAGGACTAGAAAACTTCTTGTTAACTAAAATTTATAGACAGAAAGATGAAAGATTTATTGCGCTTCTCAATAAGGTCAGAGAGAAAGAATTTACCGATACTGATTTAGAAGAAATTAATAAAAGAGTAGATTCAAACGCAGAAGTTGGCACACGTGGTGTAATTACTCTAATGACAACAAATAATGGAGCAAAGAATGTAAACGAGCAGTGTCTTTTGAGAATTAAGGATCAAGAGTATCAGTACAATGCTAATATTAACGGAAAGTTCGATGAAGATGAATATCCCGCAGAGGCATGCTTGCGTCTTAAGAAGGGCGCGCAGGTGATGCTAATCAAGAATGATACAGACAAAAGTAGAAGATGGGTCAATGGTACTTTAGCTGAGGTTGTGGATCTTTCTCAGACAAGGATAAAGGTTAATATTAAAGGGAGTATTTATGAGGTGCCAAAGGTTACCTGGGAAAAGGTTGAATATTTTTATAATGAGAAAGAAAAGAAAATTGAAGAAATACCTGTTGCATATTTTGAACAGTTTCCACTTAAACTAGCCTGGGCCGTTACCATTCATAAAAGCCAAGGACAAACTTTTGAAAGGGTAATGATTGATATGGAGAGGGGAGCTTTTGCCCATGGCCAGGTTTATGTGGCATTAAGTAGATGCATAAGCCTCGAAGGAATAACTCTGAAGAAGTCTATAATTTATAGCGATATTATTTTAGATGAACGTATATACAGATTCTTAAATAAAACAGATACTGATCTCAAGTACAATCAGGGGGAAGAAACGATAGAGGAGAAACCAACTATTAAGACAAACTTAAGGCCCAAATATTCTAAGGGTAATTTTGTTAAGCTTGAAAACGACGAATATTATTACACTATCGAACATGTTTATGAAAAGAATCAGGATGGGGAATTTGAATACAGAGGTGTTTCGGGGGTTAAGCAGAAAATAATAAAAGAATCCGATATCAAAGAAGCGCTTTTTCAGAAGTTTAAAGGCGTTCAAGGCGCACCTAACAAAAGAGTCAATTTAATTTTAACGAGCGATGCCTTTGCGAATGACGCTTGCCTATTTGATATAAACGTTGATTCTACAGAAGCGGAAGATTTGGTTTTGAAGATAAATAGGTGGGTTTATACTAAGGTTAGATCTCATACGGCTGAAAGGAAATTAACCGTTGTTTCACCACTGCAGTTACGATTGGAGATTGCCGGACAAGGTCACGATAATCGTTGCAGGTGGTGCAGAACCTTTAGAACGGGGCTCAAAACTGCGTGTGAGGATAGATTTGGCCCCGATGCTTTTTTACAGGAAAATACGTGTCAATATGAGTAAATGAGAGATTCTAGCTTCTGGGATTTTATGATTGAAGGTGGTGATGAGCTGTTAAATACAGAAATATGCTCTCACTGTGGGGAAGTGATTTATCTAGACCAAGAATTTGAATGGCTAGATGGAACAAAAAAGATAGCTAAATGCCCTAAGTGTGGGGAAGGAGTACAGATTGAGGTATAAAATATGAAAGTATGTCCTTATTGTGGTAATCCAGAAAT
>Ga0136653_10001751_pt1 | contig 11816 bp, 9 predicted proteins | sample LakKivw275mmetaG_FD_94866 | JGI IMG/M metagenome (GOLD analysis project Ga0136653, IMG submission 94866) | Anoxic lake water microbial communities from Lake Kivu, Rwanda to study Microbial Dark Matter (Phase II) - Lake Kivu water 275m metaG... | ecosystem: Environmental > Aquatic > Freshwater >... | reverse complement strand
CCCCAGAAGAGAGTGATGATTGCGGCAATGGAGAGGAACGGGCCGTAGGGGATGGTATGGTCTTTTTTTACCAGCAGGTTGATCACGCCGACAGCAGCGCCGAAAAAAGGCGCCAGAAAGAAGGTTAGAAGCGCGCCCTGCCAGCCGATAAAGGCGCCGATCATTGCCAAAAGCTTTACATCTCCCCCTCCCATTGATTCAGTCTCTCCCTGTATCGGCGGTTTTTTAAGAAGTTTAAAATAAACAAAATCAAAGGCAATGCCGGTAAGGTAAATTATCCCTCCGCCGATAATAATCCCTAATAACGAATTAAACATCGGTGAAAAGTTAAAGCCAAGCGGGTTAAATGAAATCCCGCGGATAGAGTTTAGGATCAAGCCTAAGACTATCCCGCCTAAAGATATCTCATCGGGGATAATCCGATGAGCAATATCGATAAAGGTAGCGACGATCAGGCTGGAGACCAGCACCACAAAGATAAAGAAGCTGTAGGTAATGCCGAATTTAAGGTAAAGCGCCACAAACAATAGCGCGGTGATTAACTCTACCAGCATGTATATTGGAGAGATCGGTTTTTTACAGAAGCGGCACTTGCCGCCTAAGAATAAAAACCCTAAGAAAGGCAGATTATCATACCAGGGTATCCTCTTTTCGCAGAGCGGGCAGTGCGAGCCGGGCCAGACCACGGATTTTCCGTGCGGCATCCTGTAGATACAGACGTTCAGGAAACTTCCGATAATCGCTCCGAAGATAAAAGCTACGATAATTGCGCTCATCAGCGGATCCCTCCTTTTAAGGCATTACGCATTACTTCAACCGGGGCATCTTTACCGGTCCAAAGTTCAAAAGCATCTATTCCTTGATATAAAAGCATAGTCAAGCCATCTGCTACTTTTAATCCATATTCTTTTGCTTCTCTGATTAGCTTCGTTTCTTTTTCTCGATTATAGACAATGTCATAAACGGTTAATTCCTTATGGAATAAACTCTTATCAATAGCGGAAATATTCTCGCCTTTCATACCAAGCGGAGAAGCATTAATTAATAAACTGCAGTTTTTTATAATATTGGGGATTTCTTCTCTTGAGACAAATTTTAATCTATCTTTTAAATGCGGAATAGCAGAAAAATGCTTTTTTGCAGAATCCATGGCATCCGGAATCATATCATTTACATATATTTTATCAACGCCCTGCTTCCAGCTTAAAGCAGCAATAATAGCCCTACCGGCTCCCCCGCAGCCAATAAGTAAAACATTTTTACTTTTACTCTGAAATTGTAAATCTTGCCTTAGGGACCTTAAGAATCCAGTAGCATCGGTATTATAATATGATAATTTATCGTCTTCTCGCTTTACTGTATTTACGGCCCCAGATAATTTAACATAATATAAGTTTTCCTGTATCAATGATCCCTTCTGCCCAAATGGAAAATTATCTTCGAGTATTTCTCTAGCCTTGACTTTATAAGGAATAGTTATGTTAAGGCCACAAATATTCTCGGAGAAAACTTCTTTTAGCAAAAAATTCTCTAATTTTTCAGGCGTGATTTCAAATAACCTGTATTCTGCATTGATGCCGAGGGATTTGAAGGCGGCATTGTGCATCAGGGGAGACAAACTATGTTTTACGGGGTTGCCGATTAGGCCGTATATGCGGGGAGAAGCCATGCTTACTTGCTCTTTATTTTATTTACCGCGTCCAGATACGCGCGTATCGCCGCTTCAATAATATCCGTGCTTGAGCCTCTCCCGCTGGAAAGCTTCGAGCCCGCCCTTAATGTCAGGCTCACATGCCCAAGAGCATCTTTGCCGGAAGTAACCGCATCCAGCCGGAAATCCTCCAGTTTTGTCTTAACACCGGTAATCCTGTCCATCGCCTTTAAACAGGCATCTACCGGCCCGTCACCGAAAGAAGTGCCGCTTGCGGCCTTGCCTTTTTTCTCCAGGACCACGCTTGCGCGCGGGTTCATCAGGTTTCCGGAATGCACGTCAAAACTCCTGAATTTCCAGAGCGGCTGCGCCACCCTGATCTCATCTTCAACAATAGTCCTTAAATCTTCGTCAAAGATATCTTTCTTTTTATCGGCTAAGTCTTTAAAACGGGCGAAGGCCTTGTTGAGCTGTTTTCCGTCCAGATGAAATCCCATGTTCTTCAGCCGGTCGCCAAAGGCATGCCTCCCCGAGTGCTTGCCTAAAACCAGCTGGCTTGAGGAAACACCCACATCCTTAGGGTCCATAATCTCGTAGGTAATCCTTTTCTTAAGGATAGCGTCCTGGTGTATGCCTGACTCATGGCGGAAGGCATTCCTCCCCACTATCGCTTTATTGGGCGGCACGACGAAATCTGTGAGCTTGCTTACCAAGCGCGAAGCGCGGAATATCTCTTTTGTGTTTATCCCGGTATAGAGGCCCTGGAATACATCAGGCCGGGTTTTAACCGCCATAACCACTTCTTCCAGCGAAGCATTTCCCGCGCGCTCGCCAATGCCGTTTATCGTACAATGCACCTGGCGCGCCCCGGCTAAAACCGCGGAAAGCGAATTTGCCGCCGCCATACCCAGATCATCATGGCAGTGGATGGAGATAACCGCCTTTTCAATATTAGGCACGTTGTTAAGGATATCCGTAATCAGGGAGTGTACTTCCTGCGGGTAGCTGTATCCGACGGTATCAGGGATATTTATGGTGCGAGCGCCTTCGTCAATCGCCATTTCAATCACTTCAAAAAGGAAACCTCGCTCGCTGCGCGTGGCGTCTTCCGGAGAAAATTCTATATCAGAGCAGTATCTCTTTGCCTGCCGGATCGAACCTTTGGCAATGGCGATAATCTCCTCTTCCGCCTTCCTGAATTTGTATTTTAAGTGGATCTTGGAGGTGGCAAGGAAGAGGTGGATACGCGGATGCCTTGCCCCTTTTAAAGACCTGCCTGCATGTTGAATATCCTTGCTGATGCAGCGCGCCAGCGCGCAGACCCCGCCTTTTTTTACTTTTCGCGCGATGGCATTTACCGCGGCAAAATCATCGGGTGAAGCGACCGGAAAACCCGCCTCGATAAAATCAACACCCAGGTGCTCCAGCTGAGCGGCTATTTCCATCTTCTGGAAACTGTTTAGAGACGCCCCCGGCGCCTGCTCCCCGTCGCGTAACGTCGTATCAAAAATAATAATCTTTTCCATGACCTTTTATTTCTTCATCCACGGCATCATTTCCCGCAGATCCCTGCCTACCTTCTCAATCGGATGGCTATCGCCTACCTCAAGTAATTTATTGAAATTCGGCCTGCCCTCTTCATTCTCTTTAATCCATTCGCGGGCGAATTTTCCGGATTTTATGGCTTTTAAAATCTTCTGCATGGTCTTTCTGGTTCTTTCGTTGATGATCATCGGGCCGCGGGTTAAATCGCCGTAACAGGCGGTATTGGAAACCCTGCGCCTCATCCCGGAGATCCCGTTTTCCTGAATCAGGTCAGTAATCAGTTTTAATTCGTGCAGGACTTCAAAATAGGCGATTTCCGGCTGATAACCGGCTTCAATCAGCGTATCAAAACCTGCTTTAATCAGCTCGGTGACGCCTCCGCAGAGCACTGCCTGCTCGCCGAAGAGGTCGGTTTCCGTCTCTTCTTCAAAGGTAGTTTCAATCACGCCTGCCCTCGTGGCCCTTAATGCCTTGGCATAAGCTAAAGCCAACTGCTTTGCTTCGCCTGAGGCGTCCTGATAAACCGCAACCAGCGACGGGACGCCTTTGCCCTCTTCGTACATTCTGCGCACCAATGCCCCGGGGCCTTTGGGCGCTACCATAAAGACATCCACATTCTTAGGCGGCTTGATCTGTTTAAAACGGATATTAAATCCGTGAGAAAAACAAAGTGCCTTTCCCTTTTTTAAATTCGGTTTGATGCTTTCGTTATAGACCTTGGCCTGCACATGGTCCTGCGTCAAGATCTGGATGATATCCCCTGCTTTTGCCGCTTCAGCAGCAGAAACCGGAATGAACCCGTCATCCTTTGCCAGCTGAAAGTTGGGTGTTCCCTCCATTTCGGAGACTACCACGCGCAACCCGGAATCGCGCAGGCATAATGACTGGCCCCTGCCCTGGATACCGTATCCGATGATCGCGATTGTCTTATCTTTTAATAAATCCAAATTTGCGTCGTTGTCGTAATAGATCTTTGCCATTTCTCCCCCTTTGATTTAATCCCGCAATCGTCAGAATAAATTGCAGGTGCGGGATAAATTCAGGCATACGACTTAGCGAGCGATAACGAAGCTAAGTCGTGCCTTCATTTAATAGGTCATTGCCAGCCTTCCGGTCCTGACTAATTCTTTGACGCCGAATTTAACTAATTCGCTAAGCAGGTCTTTGATTTGTTTCTGGTCGCCGACAGCCTCAATGATCGCGGTATCGCCTTTATGCTGTATTACCTTACCTATATATTTACCCAGGATATTTTCTAGCTTTGCCTTGTCTTTGAAGGAATAATTTACCTTAGCCAGAACAAGCTCCCTGTCAACATGCTCTTTTTTCGTAAAGTCAGTAACGGTAATCACGTCAATAAGCTTATTCAGCTGTTTATTTATCTGCTCAAGGGTCTTCTCGTCTTCTGCCTCAACTACGATAGTCATATAGGAAACGCCCGGATCCAGCGTCTCGGAAACCGATAAAGACGCGATATTATAACCGCGCGCGCTGAATAGCCCGGCGATGCGCGCCAAAACGCCGAACTTATTTTCCACTAATACTGATATCGTATGTCTCATTATGCCAACCCGCTGATCATTTTATCGATGGCTTCGCCCGCAGGCACCATCGGATAGACGTTCTCTTCCGGCTCGATATGAAAATCGACAAACACGGTATTGTCTATTGCTATGGCCTTTTCAATCGCAGGCCTTACTTCTTCTTTCTTGGTCACGCGCATCCCCGCCGCGCCGTAACTCTCGGCTAATTTCACAAAATCCGGGTTATAAAGCGTGGTAAAAGAATAACGCTTCTTGTAAAACAACTCCTGCCACTGGCGCACCATGCCTAAATATCCGTTATTCAGGATAAGCACCTTCACCTTTATCTTATTACAGACGCAGGTAGCTAATTCCTGGATATTCATCTGTATTGAGCCGTCGCCGGCAATATCGAAAACTAAGCTTTCCGGACAGCCAAGCTTGGCTCCCATAGCAGCAGGAAAACCGAAGCCCATCGTGCCCAATCCTCCGGACGAAATAAAGCTGCGGGGGTGCAGATATTTATACCACTGGCAGGCCCACATCTGGTTCTGCCCCACTTCCGTGGTAATAATAGCATTGCCCTTAGTCACTTCGTAAAGCTGCTCAATAACAAACTGGGGTCTTATTTTGCCGTCCTCTTTATATCTTAAGGGATGCCTGCTCCGCCACTCTTCGACGGTCTTCAGCCAATCTGAGGCGTCAGGCTTATTTTTAATCTCTTCTAAAAGTTGTCCTAAAACATTTTTGGCATCGCCGACTATGGGTATATCCACATTCACATTTTTGCTTATCGAAGCCGGGTCAATATCAATATGGATAACCTTAGCGCCCCGCGCAAAGGCATCCAGCCTGCCTGTAACGCGGTCGTCAAAACGCGCACCCACGGCAATGATTAAATCCGCGTTCATTATCGCGTGGTTGGCGTAAGCGGTCCCGTGCATCCCCAACATACCCAACGAAAGCTCATGAGTTCCGTCAAATGCGCCTAAGCCCATCATAGTCATAGTCACCGGCGCTTTGATTCTCTCCGCTAATTCCCTTAATTCATGATGCGCCCCAGAGGTAATCACTCCGCCGCCGGCGTAAAGAATGGGTTTTTTGGCCTGCGAGATCAGTTTCGCCGCTTTCTTAATCTGTCCGGGGTGGCCGAATAACGTCGGGTTGTAGCCGCGGATAGTTACCTCTTCGGGCCAGATAAATTCCGTATCCGCCAGCTGCACATCAGAAGGTATATCGATTAAAACCGGCCCCGGGCGCCCGCTGGAGGCAATGAAAAAAGCCTCGCGCACAATACGGGCAAGTTCCCTGACATCTTTGACCAGGAAATTATGTTTAGTTATCGGCCGGGTAATGCCGGTGACATCGGCTTCCTGAAAGGCGTCGTTGCCGATAAGAAAAGTCTTCACCTGTCCGGTAATAGCCACCATCGGGATAGAATCCATATAGGCATTGGCGATACCGGTAACCAGGTTAGTCGCCCCCGGACCGGAAGTCGCGATACAGACCCCGACTTTACCGGTTGCCCGGGAAAAACCATCGGCAGCATGCGCTGCGCCCTGCTCATGGCGGGTGAGGATAAAATTAAATCCCGCGTCGCAGAGCTTATCGAATATAGGTAAAACCTGGCCTCCGGGATAGCCGAAGATTACTTCTACCCCTTCGCGTTTAAGGCACTCTATTAATATTTGTGCTCCGGTCATTTTAATATTGCACCCTTATCAGCGGAACTTACCATCCTGGAATAACGCGCCAGACACCCTGACGCGATCTTGGGCGGCACGGGCTTCCACAATTTCAGCCTCTTATCAATCTCCGCCTTTGAAAGTTTGACTTCCAGCTTGCGCTCAGGGATATCTATATTGATTATATCACCGTCTTTTAGAATAGCAATCGCGCCGCCTGCGGATGCCTCCGGAGAAATATGGCCGATGCAGGGGCCCTTGGTCCCCCCGGAAAACCTTCCGTCGGTAATCAGCGCCACGGAATCCTGCAACCCTAAGCCTACGATTGCCGAAGTAGGCGCAAGCATCTCACGCATACCCGGGCCGCCGGCAGGGCCTTCGTAACGGATAACCACCACATCGCCGCTTTTAATCTTGCCGTCTAAGATCGCCTGCATGGCTTCTTCTTCCCGGTTAAAAACTCTTGCTTTACCGCTGAACTCCATCATCTTCGGGCTGACTGCCGCCTGCTTCACCACAGCGCCATCCGGAGCAAGATTACCGTATAAAACCGCAATCCCGCCCTCTTTATGATAAGCCTTGTTTACCGGCCTGATCACATCTTCGTCAAAAATACGCGCGCTATCGGCAATCTCAAATATTTTCTGGCCGCTGACGGTAAGGCAATTATTAAGTTTTCCTTTTAACCGCTTTAATACTGCCGGCACTCCGCCGGCATATTCAAGGTCTTCCATAAAATGCGTACCTGCCGGCTCCAGGGAAGTAATGTGCGCAACCGACTTGCCGATTTTATCAAAGGTTTTCAAATCCAACTTTATCCCTGCTTCATTGGCGATTGCCATTAAATGCAGGACGGTATTGCTTGAACCGCCCAAAGCCATATCCACGCAAATCGCGTTTTCTAAAGATTCTTTGCTGATGATATCGCGCGGCTTGATGTCTTTTCTGACCAAGTCCACGATACGCTCGCCGCTTGCCTCGGCAATCCTGCGTTTTTTGGCGGAAATTGCCAGGGCAGTGCCTGCGCCGCTCATAGACATACCCACAGCTTCAGTAAGGCAGGACATGGTATTGGCAGTATAGAGACCCTGGCAGGCGCCCACTCCGGGGCAGGCCTCCATTTCAATACACACCAATTCCGCCTCAGATATCTCGCCTTTCTTAGCCTTGGCCACTGCTTCATAAGTATCGTGCACAAAAGCCAGTTTTTTCTGGTCATGGCGGCCGGAAACCATCGGCCCGGCGGTAACAATAATCGCCGGAATATTCAGGCGCGCCACACCCATGAGCATACCCGGAGTAATCTTATCGCAATTAGTCAGGCAGATAATACCGTCGAGGCTATGGGCATTGCAAACGGTCTCAATAGTATCGGCGACAATCTCACGCAACGCCAGAGGATAACACATTCCCAGATGGCCCATGGCCAGGCCGTCGCAGATACCGGGGACGCCGAAGAAAAAAGGCACGCCGCCTCCTGAGCAAACCCCGCGCTCGATAAAGCGCTCTAAATCCCGCATCCCGATATGCCCGGGGATCAGGTCGGTAAATGAAGTAGCCACTCCGATGAACGGCCTATCCAGATGCTTCCTGCCTAAACCCGTAGCATGCAAAAGCGCCCGGTGCGGAATCCGTTCTATTCCCTTCTTGATTTTATCTGAACGCATTTAATCTGCTCCTTCTCCGTCATGCACAACTTCCGAGCCTTCTTTGGGCTTACGCGTAATCACCCTCTTTAAGGTGATAAATTTATCCGCCAGTTCCTTGTTGTTGACGGTATTAAGCTGCTTAAAAAGAAAATCAAACTTCTCTTCCAGTTCCTTAGCGATTGCATCGCGCGCATCGCGCGGCAGGCCGATGATTTCTTTCTTAAACGGGCCCAGCGCTTTCTTGCGCGTCTTATAGATAAATTGCTCTTCGGTCTCTCCTTCTTTCTTCTCGGAAGCGGCATTGACTTTAAGCCATTCGTATATCTTACTCTTTAAATCCTGCGGAAAATGTTTGCTCTCATAGATCATATTCTGGAATTCCGTAGCCAGATGCACCTCTGCTGCCCCTGCCTCCGGAAACTTATGAAATGCCTCTGCGGGTAAAGTGGAGGCGCCGTGCTGGACTGCCCCTGCCATGCCGTATTCCTTTCTGGCTAATTCCGAAAGTATGCGTAAAGTCTCGAAATCCAGCTTAACCTGCGCGATGCTTCCGTCGGGAAGCACCACCCCGCCGTGGGAAGTGCCGGTCTGCACACTAATCTTACTGATGCCGGTCTTTCCCTTGCGCAATCTTTCCTTAAAACCGGCCATGAAGGCGTTTAAGTCTTCGGCGGTAGAATTCTGATGCCCTACTTCGCCAATCTCGCCCCCTACCGAAATTTCAATCCCGCGCGGCTGGATCAAACGGATAAATTGGGTGAGTTTTGCACAGACTTCGTAATTTGCCTCCTGCTGCTTTTTTATCGTCGGCCTCGACAAATCCACGAGCGTAGAAGAATCTATATCGATATTATAGAAACCCGCCTCTACCGCGTCTACGATAAAGGCCTTGAGGCTATCAAGCTCTTTCTGCGGGTCCTCTTTATACTTTTTGGCGTTTGCCTGAAAATGATCCCCCTGGATGAATACCGGCCCCCGGAACCCCTCTTTTATCGCCGCTGCCAGGATCACGCTTGAATATTCTACCGGCGGCTGGGCGGTGTAGCCCATCTCCGACTTTGCGATTTCAAAGATAAATGCTCCTGAATTATTCCTTTTTGCTACCCTGAATATCGCTTTGCTCAGGTCGTAAGTCATGCTCCTTAAGTTTATCGCCGGCACGGTAAAACCGCTGAACTCTCCCCTGCCGCGCGCCATATAGAGTTCGTGTATGCTTGAAGGATAGACCCCGTTTTTATAGGCCATGCTGAGTATTTTTTTGGCCAGCAATTTTTTTCTGGATATATCGTCGCTGGTCACTAAATCAAAGGCAATGATGTCCATATCAAGCGGCTTCCTTCCCATGATGCAAATCCTCCTTAAGTTAAGATTTTAATCAGCTCATACCATTGCTGAAACTTTAGATCTTTCTTCTTTATCGCGGTCTCAAAATCAACTGTCGTAACCTTACCACAGGAGAAACTTACCGCTTTATCGGCTTCCCCGTTCAATAAATATTCAACCGCTACCTGCCCGAGCCTAAGCGCTAAATCACGGCTGACTGCCGTAGGCCTGCCCCCTCTTTGAATATGGCCTAAGACTACGGCCCGGCTTTCGAATCCGGTACGCTCGCTGATCTGCTTGGCGATATCTTCGGCCTTACCTGCGCCTTCGGCAACCACGATAATCCAGCTGATCTTGCCTATATTATAACCCTGCCTGATATCTGCGCATATTTTTTCTATATCGAACTTTACTTCCGGGATAATTACATCTTCGCAGCCGCCGGCTAAAGCCACTGCTAAGGCGATAAAACCGCAATCCCTTCCCATTACCTCAACCACGAAAATCCGCTCCATAGAGGTAGAGGTATCGCGGATATTATCAATTGCCCCCAAGGCGGTATTAACGGCAGTATCCGAACCGATAGTCACGGCTATTCCGTTAATATCATTATCAATGGAAGCGGGGATCCCGATGCAGGGGATTTTAAAATTATTATAAAAGCTGTGCGCCGCGGCAAAGCTGCCGTTTCCGCCGATAACTATCAGCCCTTCAATAGCATGCTTCTTTATATTTTCGTATGCCTTCTTCTGCCCTTCCTTACCGGAGAACTCAGGGCAGCGCGTTGTCTTTAATATCGTGCCCCCCTGGCTGATAATCCCTGAGACGCTGCGGTGGTCAAAGGGCTTAAGGTCGCCTTCGATTAAACCCTTCCAGCCGCGGGAAACTCCCATCACCTCAACATTACGGCTTACGGCGTAACGCACTACCGCCCTGATCGCCGCATTCATCCCCGGGGCATCACCGCCAGTAGTCAATACCGCTATTTTCTTCATATTCCGCCTATGAGCTATGAGCTATCAGCTATCAGCTGCAAGCCCACTTACGTCCCCATCTCCCAGCTGGAAAGGTATTTTTCCTGCTTCGGGGTCAACTTATCTATTTTAATCCCCATTGACTTTAATTTCAATGCCGCAATCATCTCGTCAATTTTAACCGGCACCTTATAGACATCTTCCTCCAGCTTCCTGTGGCTTTTGGCGATGTATTCAGCGCTTAACGCCTGATTGGCAAAAGACATATCCATTACCTGAGCCGGATGCCCCTCTGCCGCCGCCAGATTAATCAGGCGGCCTTCGCCTAGGAGATAAACCCTTTTCCCGTTTCTAAACGTATATTCCTCGCAGAATTCTCGGATTCTCCGTTTCCTTACGCTTAATTTTTCTAAGGCCGGGATATCTATTTCTACGTTGAAATGTCCGGTATTAGCCACAATCGCGCCGTCTTTCATCAGTAGGAAATGCTCCCTGCGGATAATACTGGTATCGCCGGTAGCGGTAACAAAGATATCTCCGGTCTTCGCTGCTTCTTTTATCGGCATCACTTCGTATCCGTCCATGGAGGCCTCCAGCGCCCTTAAAGGGCTCACCTCCACGATTATTACCTTTGCCCCCATGCCTCTTGCGCGCATGGCTACTCCGCGGGCGCACCAACCATAACCGCAGACGACAAAATTTGACCCGGCGAGCAATTTATTAGTGGCGCGGATAATCCCGTCAACCGTGGACTGCCCGGTGCCGTAACGGTTATCAAAAAGATGTTTAGTTTGGGCGTCGTTGACTGCGATAATCGGATAACGCAGTTTCCCCTGATTCGCCAGCGCGCGCAGCCTGATCACTCCGGTAGTGGTTTCTTCAGTGCCTCCTATGATATTTGCATGCTGCGCATGCGGCCGATGATGGATTGTGCTTACCAAGTCAGCGCCGTCATCCATGGTGATATCCGGCTTGGCCGCCAAAACAGCTTTAATGTGCTTATAATATGTCTGCGTATCTTCTCCCTTGATTGAGAAGACCGCGACTTTTAAATTCTTTGCCAGCGATGCCGCTACGTCGTCCTGCGTTGAGAGCGGGTTGGAAGCGCATACGTAAACCTGCGCTCCGCCTGCCTTTAAAACTTCTGCCAAAACCCCGGTTTCCGTAGTCACATGCAGGCAGGCAGCTAATTTAATCCCTTTTAACGGCTTCTCCCTGCGAAAACGCTCGGCAATCAACCCTAAAACCGGCATATTATTACGCGCCCATTCGATCCTCAGCGCACCTTTTTTCGCTAATTTAATATTTTTAATATCGTATTTCATCTCATCCTTTCTTAACCTTGACCTAGTTATCTATAATTTCCCTGCCTGCCTCTTCAACGCCGCTGCCTTATCAGTCTTTTCCCAGGTAAATTCCGCTTCCGACCTGCCGAAATGCCCGAAACATGCGGTCTTATGGTATAT
>Ga0136653_10001746_pt1 | contig 11829 bp, 11 predicted proteins | sample LakKivw275mmetaG_FD_94866 | JGI IMG/M metagenome (GOLD analysis project Ga0136653, IMG submission 94866) | Anoxic lake water microbial communities from Lake Kivu, Rwanda to study Microbial Dark Matter (Phase II) - Lake Kivu water 275m metaG... | ecosystem: Environmental > Aquatic > Freshwater >... | reverse complement strand
GGCGAAGGCCAGAGAAGCGGTAAAGTTACTGAAGACAAACTTGGATGTAGGCCTCACAGAGTCCGAAGTTGAGAGCAGATTGAAGCAATACGGATACAACGAAGTCCCTGAAAAGAGAACGAACCCGGTAGTCAGGTTCGTTAAGAAATTCTGGGGCCTGACCGCGTGGATGCTTGAGCTGATCATTATCCTCTCCTGGATGTTGCACAAATATGCGGACCTTTACATTGTAACTGGATTGCTTGTCGTCAACTCGATATTGAGCTTTGCCGAAGAGGAGAAAGCATCGAGCGCTGTAGAAGCATTGCGGAAAAAGTTACAAGTCAACGCTCGGGTACTGCGTGATGGTGTGTGGAAGGTAATCCCTGCCAGAGAATTAGTGCCTGGGGATATCATCAGGGTCAGGCCTGGAGACTTTGTCCCTGCAGATGTCAAGATCGCCATGGGAGAGCTGGGGGTCGACCAATCGGTGTTGACCGGGGAGTCAATGGAGGTAGAAAAGCGATCTGATGACGTGCTTTATTCGGGTTCCGTTGTAAGGCGGGGCGAGGCCAATGGCGTGGTCGTCCTCACCGGCGTCGGGACGTATTTCGGCAGAACCACTCAGTTGGTGCAGATTGCCCGCCCGAAATTGCACATCGAAGAGGTTGTCTCCCAGGTTGTGCGCTGGTTGTTGGTGATCGTAAGCGCACTGCTGAGCCTGGCGCTCATCGTTTCCGTGTTAAGGGGCGTACAATTGCTGGAAATCCTGCCCTTGATGTTGGTGCTGCTGTTATCGGCGATACCGGTGGCCTTGCCAGTCATGTTTACGGTCAGCATGGCCATCGGGTCAATGGAATTGGCGCACAAAGGCGTCCTGGTGACTCGGCTAAGTGCTTCGGAAGATGCGGCTACCATGAACGTTCTTTGCGTTGATAAGACAGGCACCATCACGAGGAACAGGCTCTCCATCGCCAGCGTAATCCCGTTGAATGGGTTCGTTGACCAGGACGTGATCTTGTGTGGAGCCCTGGCCTCCCAAGAGGCAAACCAGGACCCCATTGACCTGGCGTTCATCACTGCAGCAAAGCAGAGAGGACTGATCAATAACTCGTTTGTACTCAAGAGTTTCATTCCTTTCGACCCACAGACACGCAGGACCGAGGCCATCGTGCAGAAGGATGGGCGAGAGTTCCGAACGATGAAGGGAGCAGTCGGGGCCATAGCCCAAGCCTGTGAACTGGATGAAGGAGCCGTAAGGGAACTGGAAGCCCGAACCAATGAGTTTACCCAAAAGGGACATAGGACTTTGGCCGTAGCCAGGGTGGATGGTGAGAAGCCACCCCGGCTGGTGGGCTTGGCAACTTTGTATGACTCGCCCAGACCTGATTCAAAGGATCTGATCAGAGTGCTTCAGGAGCTAGGCGTATCCGTGAAGATGTTGACGGGAGATGCATTGCCTATCGCAAGAGAAGTAGCAAAAGAGGTAGGATTGGGCGAAAATGTGAGCAGGGTAGTAGAGCTGGAGGAGCTTGCCAAAGAGAATGCAGCCCAGGCAGCAGAAGTGGCTGAAAGGAGCGATGGTTTTGCTGAGATATACCCGGAAGGCAAGTATACCGTGGTGAAAAGCCTGCAGGCGAAAGGGCACGTAGTCGGCATGACTGGCGATGGCGTGAACGATGCGCCGGCATTGCGGCAAGCCGAGGTGGGTATCGCAGTCAGCGATGCTGCCGATGTGGCTAAAGGCGCCGCCAGCGTAGTATTAACCAATGAGGGTCTATCCAGCATTGTAGACCTGGTTAAGAATGGAAGGATGATCTACCAGCGGATAATTACGTGGATCATCAACAAAATCAGCAGAACCATCTTAAAGTGTTCCTTCGTGGTACTGGCCTTTCTCATCACCGGCAAGTACGTCATATCGGCATTCGGCATGATCCTGGTGGTGTTCATGACCGATTTCGCCAAAATATCCTTGTCCACAGATAACGTGAGGTGGTCGAAAAAGCCGGAAACCTGGAATGTCACTGGCCTGGCCAAAATAGCTGTGATCTTGGGTGTGCTCATGGTCGTAGAGTCACTCGGATTGTTGTACATCGGACTGAGATATTTCGGTTTGGGCGCAAACGACCAGGCCCTTCAGACTTTTACTTTCGAGATACTACTCTACTTTGCCATATTCTCGTTGTTCGCCGTAAGGGAGAGAAGGCGTTTCTGGAACTCGATGCCGAGCAAAACCTTGCTGACGGTGCTCTTGCTCGACGCGATCATCGCAATGATCATAGCAACTATTGGGATTCCTGGTCTGCAGCCTATACCTTTCGTGCAAACCCTTTCGGTAATCGCCTATGCTTTCATATTCTCGTTAGTAGTGAATGACTGGGTCAAGTTCGTCCTGGTAAAGAAAACTGGGGTAAGCTGGTAAAGGCAGAGATGCCCTAGGGCTGGATACGTTAGCGAAGAAATGCTATTTCATACGAGCATTGTCCCCATAATTTCAGGAGGAGGTGAATCATGATTCCTTTAGGAGACGTAGACAGGCGACCCTTGCGCTTTCCCCTGATCACCGCCTTGATCATCGGGGCAAATGCGCTGGTATTCCTGTTCGAGCTGGCGGGCGGGGATGCGTTCATCAATCGGTGGTCGCTCGTGCCGGCCGACATTATGGCCGGGCGCAACTGGATCACCATCTTGACCTCCATGTTCATGCACGCTGGCCTGGTGCACATCCTGGGCAACATGGTGTTCTTCTGGGTGTTCGGGCCAGAGATCGAGGATGTGATGGGAGTGGTGCGTTACCTGGTGTTCTACCTGCTGGGTGGACTGGCAGCCACCTTCGCGCAGGTCGTCATTGACCCTACTTCCACTATTCCCAATCTCGGTGCCAGTGGCGCCATCGCCGCAGTGATGGGTGCGTTTCTGATCACCTATCCACGTGATAGGATCCGCACCGTGTTGCTGTTCGGCTGGTTTGCACGAGTCACCTTCGTCCCGGCCATTCTACTGGTGGGAATGTGGTTTCTCACTCAGGTGTTCAGCCAGGCGGGGGCGATGGTGGAGATGCAAACAGGCGGGGTAGCGTACATGGCCCACATTGGCGGGTTCTCGTTCGGGATGGTCTTTGCGCGGCTTTTTGAGACCCGTGAACGGCGCGCCGAGGAAGGGTTGGAGTAGAGCATTGACGTTTGGCTCGTTCTTTGGTAAAATAGCGTCATAACCAAGGGTGATGCCGTGGTGGTTACAGCTATCACTGGCGAGGGGTCTCTCCAGGTCACTCTCCCCGCCGATACCAGGGCCCAGGTGGACTAACCGCTGGAGCTGGTCGTTGACGTCTATCGGGTCCCCCTGTTCGACCCGGAGACAGAGGAGGCACTCATCTGAAGCGCTGCATCTCAGTTCATAGGGGGTTCACTTCAAGATGACCGACCTGCGCGTTGCGATTCTACACTACGCCGGTCCGCCAATCATTGGCGGTGTCGAGCACACCATCGCGGTTCATGCTCGATTGCTCATCGAGCATGGCTACAGTGTCTCGGTGATTGTCGGCCGAGGTGACCCCCTCTCTGGCCCTCCCCTTACCGGGGGGAGGGTGGGGGTGGATTTCGTCCACATTCCCGAGGTTGATTCGCGCCATCCTGACGTCCTGGCCATTGGTAAGGCGCTGGCCGCCGGCGAAGTGCCGGCGGCATTCTACGACTTGCGCAACCGGCTGGTCGAGCAGCTCTCGGCGGCTCTCCTGGGCAGTGACGTGTGCATTGCCCACAATGTGCTCACCCTGCACAAGAACCTGCCTCTGACGGCCGCGCTCCATGTCCTGACCCGGCAGGACTGGCGGCTGATCGGCTGGTGCCATGATTTCGCCTGGACCAGGCCGCAGTACCGGCCGGCACTACACGATGGTTACCCGTGGAACCTGCTCAGCCACCCATGGCCCAATGTCCGCTACGTGGTTGACTCCGAAGCCCAGCGAACCGAGCTGACCCGGCTGTTCGCCGTCAACGAGGATCAAATCACCGTCGTCCCGCCGGGTGTAGATCCAGCCGGGTTTGATCAATGGACCGAGACGACGCGCCGCCTGGTGACGGAATTGGACTTGTGGGCAGCTAGCCCGCTCCTGCTCTTGCCTGCCCGCATCACCCGTCGCAAGAACATCGAGTTGGCCATTCGTATCACCGCTGCATTGAAACAGGCAGGTCGCTGGCCAAAACTGTTAGTGACCGGCCCGCCAGGGCCGCACAATCCGGAGAACGTGGCATATCTGGAGGCACTCCGCGCCTTGCGCCGTGAATTAGACGTGGAAGAGGCTGTCGTCTTTTTGTACGAAGTCGAGGCAAACGGCCGTTCGTCCCGCCAACTGGACGATGTAACGATGGCCAATCTGTTTCACCTGGCCGACGCGCTGTTGTTTCCCAGCACGGCTGAGGGCTTCGGCATCCCAGTCCTCGAGGCTGGCCTGGCCCGGCTGCCCGTCTTCTGTTCTGATATCCCGCCCTTCCGCGAAACCGCCGATGGCGTGGCGGAGTTTTTCGGGCTCGACGAGCCACCGGAGGCGATTGCCCAGCGTCTCATGGCCACCCTCGACGCCGACCGGGCTAGCCGGTTGCGACGACGGGTGCTGGACAGGTTCACCTGGGAAGCAGTCTTTACTCAATGCATCGAGCCGTTGCTGAGGGCGCCATGAGTCCCAAACGATCATCCCACAGTCGAAAGTATCGAATTCTGGTGCCGGTTCTGGGCTACCAGCACGCCCTGGCGATGCTGCACCTGGCGTGCGTACTGATCAACGACCGACCTGGCGAGATCATCCTGGTGGGCGTGGTCGAGGTTGCGCCAGAGCAGTCATTGACGGCTGGGGCAGCCGAGGCCCGAGGACGACGAGGCGAAATCAACGCGCTCGTCGCTTCTTGCCAGCATCTGCCAATCCGGGTTAAGCCACGGGTGCGCGTATCCCACCAGGCCTGGTCGGATCTGGAGCCCATCGCCCAGGCAGAGCAGGTTGATTTGCTTCTCATCCCCTGGTCGAGCGATCCTGATGAGCGGATTCTCGGACTGAGCGTTGAGGAATTGCTGACCGTTGCTCCGTGCGACGTAGTCCTCGTTCCTGCAAACAATCTGGCGAAGGCCCGGCTGCTCCTTCTTCCGATGCGGGGTGGTCCCCATGCCGCTCTCTCCCTGCGGATCGCTCTGGCGCTGGCCGATGCCAACCAGGCCGAGATCACTCTGCTCCACGCGGCTGAAAAGGAGCCGGAAACGATCATCGAGCAACGCTTCGACGATTTCCTGCCCTTCTTGCGTGGTTTACCCCCGATAACCCGCAAGAAGATTGGCGCCGCTCAGGACCCGGTCGTGGCGATCACCCACGAGGCCCCACACCACGATGTAATCATCATGGGCGCAACGACTCGAACGACCGTCACGAGTCCCCTCGGCCCGATTACCGGGGCGGTGGCTCGTCAGGTGACCACTCCTATCATCCTCGTTCAGAGGCACCAACCGATACCCAGGCCACCCAGGCTCATACCAGGTTGGGAGCCAATCCTGCCTACTGTCGTCACCCCGCTCTCGACTGTGGTGGACAAATGGTTTGCCGAGAATGCCTTTGACAGCGAGGAATTCGCGGATCTTGACCGGTTGGTCGAGGACAAGCAGCGACAAGGGGTCACCATCAGCCTGGGGTTGCCGGCCCTCAACGAGGAAGAGACCGTCGGTCGGGTGATCGAAACCGTGCAGGAGGCGTTGATGGTCCGCCACCCACTGCTCGACGAAATCGTCCTGATTGACAGCGGCTCCACCGATCGGACGGTCGAAATCGCGCGCAGCCTGGGGGTACCGGTCTACGTTCACCAGGATATCCTGCCCCAATATGGGAGTTATCCTGGCAAAGGCGAGGCGCTCTGGAAGAGCCTGTATGTGCTCAATGGCGACATCATTGCCTGGATCGACACCGACATCAAGAATATCCAGCCGCATTTCGTCTACGGGATCATTGGTCCGCTGCTGGTGCGCCAACGAATCCAGTACGTCAAGGGCTTCTATCAGCGGCCCATCCGGGTCGGCCAACGACTCCAGCCTTCTGACGGCGGTCGAGTGACCGAACTTGTCGCCCGGCCGTTGTTCAATCTATTCTTTCCTGAGTTGTCCGGCCTGGCGCAACCGCTATCTGGAGAGTACGCCGGACGGCGCACGGCGCTAGAGCAACTGCCCTTCTTCACTGGCTACGGCGTTGAGACGGGCTTGCTGATTGACCTGTTGGCCCAGTTCGGGCTTAACACCATCGCCCAGGTGGATCTGAAAGAACGCATCCACCGCAATCAGCCCCTTGGTAGCCTGAGCAAGATGTCCTTCGCGATTCTGCAGGTGGTGATGAGACGGCTGGAAGATCGGCACAAGGCCAGACTCCTGGTCGAGATCAACCAGACGATGAAACTGATCCGCCAAAATGGTGAGTGGTTTCATCTCGAAGAGGAACGCATTGGTGACATCGAGCGGCCGCCGATGGTAACGATCCCAGAGTATCGAGCCAAGTTTACGCTGAAGACGACCAACAAGGTACAGGAGGTGAATGAATGAAGGCTGCGGCCCTCCGTGATGACGCGCGTCGCCGGATCGAGCAGATTGGCCACAAAGATCGTTACTGGGTACCAGGGATTGCCCGGCAAGGGGAGTGCTCGAGGTGAATCATGATTCCTTTAGGGTAACTGCTCAGCCCGTGTCATTGCGAGAAGCGTTTCCTCCGACTTCGCTCAGGACAAGTTTTGTGACGCAGCAATCTCCTCCTTGCGGCTTGGGGATTGCTTCGCTTGGCTCGCAATGACAGTGGTCACTGCTAAATTTCAAGGAAGGGGGGATAAACTATGGGACCACTCATCGCCTTTCGCTTAGGCCCTTTCGCCGTACACTGGTACGGCATCATTATCGTAGCGGCTATCTTAGCCGGCGCTTACATAGCCAGTCTGGAGGCTAAGAGGCGTGGCCAGGACCCCGATCATGCCTGGAACGGCCTGCTCTTCTGCCTGATCCTCGGCATCATCGGAGCACGCCTGTATCATGTCTTCTCCAGCCCACGGGGCGGGATGGTGGGCTGGGATTACTACCGCCAGAATCCTATCGCCATTCTGCGGATTTGGGACGGTGGCCTGGGTATCTACGGGGCAGTGGTTGGTGGTATCCTGGGCATTTACATCTACGTTCGTTTAAGCAAGCTAAGCTTCTTGCAGTGGGTGGACATTGGCACGCCGGGCCTCATCCTGGGCCAGGTCATCGGACGCTGGGGCAACTTCGTCAACAAGGAGCTTTACGGCTACCCTACCAGCCTGCCCTGGGGCATCACCATCCCGCCTGGTTATCGCATCCCACCCTATGATGACCTGACCGTATACCCGCCAGACACCCGTTTCCACCCGACCTTTCTATACGAGTCGTTGTGGAACTTGCTGGGTTTTCTCCTCTTGATGTATGTGGCCCGTCGTTACGCAGATCGTCTGCTAGACGGCGACATACTCTGTCTGTATGCGATCTGGTATCCAGTGGGGCGCATCTTTGTCGAGGCTTTGCGTCCAGATGCGTGGCTAATTCACGGTATCCCTGCCGCCCAAATCTTTGCGGCGATAGCCGTTGTCGCCTCAGGCGCGATAATCCTCTATCGCCATTGGCGTGCTCGCCCGACAGCCGAGCTGCCCTTGGGGGAGGAAGAGTCCTCGGAAGAGGAAGATTGAAACTCCTCTTCCGAGGTAGCGTACATGGCCCACATTGGTGGGTTCTTGTTCGGGATGGTCTTTGCGCGGCTTTTTGAGACCCGTGAACGGCGCGCCGAGGAAGGGTTGGAGTAGAGTATTGATGTTTGACTCGTTTTTTGGTAAAATAGCATCATAAATCGTCTGCCAAATCCTTCAGGTGGATAGTCGCGGCTTTATAGCCGATTTTTGGTACGAGCTCAGTCCTGGCTAGCCTCGGTGCCAACAAGGTGGTGGGGAACGTGAGAACCGTTGCCAGGTTTTCGTAGCACAAAGGAGCACATGTTTTGGTAGAAGTCGCCCCGCAGGGGGCAACAAAGAGGTGAAGCGCTTCCCTCCCTGGGCCAGCCCCCAGGTTTCAAAGTCAGGTGGGCGGTGGGATGGCGCCATCCATATCAAACCTATTCTACGAGGAGGCATAGCATGATTGACTTTTTGACGCTAATGTTAGTCAGCATGACGGCCGGGTTGTTCTTGCTGGCCTACTACGTATACCGAGGTATCGGCGCTGAAAATGCAAAACAGTGGGTTCCTGGCTTCGCGATGACAGGCTTCATCGCCGTGGTAGCCGGCCTGCGCATGACCTTTACGTGGCCTCTCACTGGCAGTTACAACATCGCCTTCGGCGAGATGTCTGTGCTATTCGGCGTATTGTTCCTGGGGGCAGCACTTGCCCTATGGAAGGGTTGGGAGATGCGCACCGTCTCTATCTACGCATTCTTCGCCGGTCTCGCTGCCGTTGTGGTTGGGGCCCGTGTCATCAGCCTGGGCATGACGAAGAGCCCAGTGGTCTCAGGTATTGGGTTTATCCTCACAGGCTTGGGAGGTCTCTTTGCCTGGCTTTGTTGTCTCGCTGAGCCGATTCTCAGCCTGAGGACGAACCGGACTCTTCGAGCCATTGGTGCGATTGTGCTGATCGTGGCTGTTGCGATCTGGGCTTTCACCGGATACGCGGCTTACTGGGACCACCTGGAAAGTTTCTCGAAATGGGTCCCGCTAACTATGCGCTGAGCCGATAGCAAAGCCTGCTGATCACACAATGGGGCTGCGAGAGGATCATCGCGACGTTGCCCGCAAACGACAGTTCAAGAACATGCCCCCTGCGGGGTGCGATAAAGAGGTGAAGCGCTTCCCTCCCTGGGCCAGCCCCTGGGCTTCAAAGGCAGGTGGGCGGCGGGCTGGCCCCCCCAATACCAAACTATTATACGAGGAGGTGAATCATGCGCAGCGGTTTTAGCATTGGCCGAGTTTTCGGCATCAACATCCGTATTGACTGGAGCTGGCTGTTTATCTTCTTCCTCGTCACCTGGAATCTGGTGGCGGTGTTCGGTCAAGCCCATTCAGGCTGGGGACCAACACTGGTATGGGGCATGGCCATCGTCGCCGCCTTTCTGTTCTTTGCCTCTGTGCTGGCACACGAGCTGGCCCATTCCCTGGTGGCCAGGGCGCGGGGTATCCCCGTCCGCAGCATCACCCTGTTTCTGTTTGGCGGGGTATCGGACATCCAGCGCGAGCCCGATTCGCCGGGCGCCGAGTTCGTGATGGCCATCGTTGGCCCACTGACCAGCATCGTGCTCGGCGGGTTCCTCGCATGGCTGGCCGGGGCGAGTGCTGGCCCGTTACGAGATGCCATGGCGAAACCAACCGGAACCATCGCGCGCCTGAGTCCGCTGACTACGTTGTTGTTGTGGTTGGGATCCATCAACGTGATTCTTGGGATCTTCAACCTGATACCTGGTTTCCCACTGGATGGCGGACGGGTGCTGCGCTCGATCTTGTGGGCGGCGACCGATAATTTGCGCCGTGCCACGCGTTGGGCGTCGTGGACGGGACAGGCCATCGCCTGGCTGATGATCATTGGTGGCATTTCGATGGCCTTCGGGGCACAAATCCCCTTCTTTGGAACGGGCCTTACCAGCGGCTTATGGCTAGCTTTCATCGGGTGGTTCCTCAACAGTGCCTCCGTTCAGAGCTACCAGCAGGTCGTCGTGCACGACATCCTCGAAGGGGTGCCGGTTGAGCGCATGATGCGAACCAATCCGCCGACTTGCTTGCCCGACTGTTCGGTCAACCGCTTGGTACACGAACACATTATGCGCACGGACGACCAGGCCTTCCCGGTGCTGGACGATGGTCGGCTCGTGGGGCTGGTGACGCTGGAAGACGTGCGCAGAGTATCGCACCATGCCTGGGACACCACTACGGTTAGCGAAATCATGACCCCGGCCGACCAGCTCGCTGTGGTGACCCCCGACGAAGATGCAGCCGAGGCGCTAAATAAGCTGGTGCAGCGCGACGTACGCCAGTTGCCTGTCCTACGCGATGGGGAGCTGGTTGGGCTGCTGCGCCGCCAGGACATCATCAAGTGGTTGCAGCTACACGCGCAGACGATTAGAGGTTGAACGTCTAGCCCATGTCGCTTCAATCTTTGGCTGCTTCGCCGTGCGACCCCGGAAATACGGCTTTTTGCTGGCCGACTGGCATATATTAGCGTCGTGATTGGGGTAATCCTGGGGGCACTGGCTGCTTTAGGAGTACACATTGCGGCTCTGGCAACCGTGGTGGGCGCCCTGGGCCTGGCCCTAAGCCTGTCGTTGCAGGATACGGCCAAGAATCTGGTAGCTGGCCTGTATCTCCTGGCGGAACACCCCTTTCACGTGGGTGACCAAATCACCGTGCGAACATTCACCGGCCGGGTCGAGATCATAGATATGCGGACGACGACCCTTCGCACCGAAGATGGCCAGCAAGTTATTGTGCCGAATACGATCATCATGTCAGAAGTTATCGTAAAGCAAAGCGACGAAGAGCCAGCAGGGACTCAACATGGTTAGGAGGAGGTATGAACCGTATCGCCGTCTTGACCAGTGGGGGTGACGCCCCCGGCATGAATGCGGCCATCCGGGCCGTGGTGCGGACCGGCATTGACAAGGGTTGGGACGTCTTCGGCGTCCACCACGGCTACCTTGGCCTCATCAACGACGACATGGCCCCCCTGGGGGCTCGCGACGTGGGCGGCATCATCCAGCAGGGTGGCACGGTGCTGGGCAGCGCCCGCTGCCCGGAGTTCAAGACCGAAGAGGGTCGGCTGAAGGCGCTACGGACGCTGCATCAGCATGACATCGAGGCCCTGGTCATCATTGGGGGCAATGGTTCTCAGACCGGTGCTTATGGGCTATCCCAGATGGGGTTCCCGGTGGTGGGTGTGGCCTCGACCATTGACAATGACCTCTACGGGACGGAGATTTCGATTGGCGTGGATACCGCTCTTGATGTTGCCTTGGAGGCGATTGATCGGCTGAAGGTCACTGCCTCGTCGCACCAACGGGCCTTTCTGGTCGAGGTCATGGGCCGCGAGTGTGGCTACCTGGCCCTGGTGGCTGGCGTTGCTGGTGGGGCCGAGGTCATCGTCATCCCCGAGGTGGAGACGGATCCGGAAGCCGTGGCTGCCGGACTGCGTGCCGCCTACGAGCGGGGCAAACCTCACGCCCTGGCAGTGGTTGCCGAAGGCGCCCGATACAACGCCGAGGAGTTAGCGCGGTATTTCCAGAAACATCACGACCGGTTGGGCTTCGAGCTACGGGTGACGATTCTGGGCCACGTACAGCGAGGCGGCGCGCCGGGCGCCTTCGACCGGCTGCTGGCCACTCGCCTGGGCGCGGCAGCCACCGAGTACCTGGCTCAGGGCGAGCATGGGGTGCTGGTGGGCTTGCTCAAGGGTGAGATGGCGGCCACACCATTATCTGAGGTGGTCGTCAACAAGAAGCCGCTGGACCTGCGCCTGCTGGAGCTGGCGCGAGTGTTAGCAAAATAATCAAGTACCTTCACCACACCGCCAGATTCGGTCAATGAGATGATTCGCCAGGCAGACGATCTGATGTATGCCGCAAAGCGTGACGGCAAGGATATGGTGAAGCACGAGCTTCGGTAAGGAGGACCACAATGTTACAGAGAGTGGAAGTAGCGGGCAAGTCCCTGGAGGATTACCGGCCCATTGTGGGCGATGAGGTCATCGCCAACATCCGCGAGCTGGCCGACAACTTGCAAGGGGCGCGAGTGGTGCACGTCAACGCCACGGCCTTCGGTGGCGGGGTGGCCGAGATACTCTATACCCTTG
>Ga0136653_10001745_pt1 | contig 11830 bp, 12 predicted proteins | sample LakKivw275mmetaG_FD_94866 | JGI IMG/M metagenome (GOLD analysis project Ga0136653, IMG submission 94866) | Anoxic lake water microbial communities from Lake Kivu, Rwanda to study Microbial Dark Matter (Phase II) - Lake Kivu water 275m metaG... | ecosystem: Environmental > Aquatic > Freshwater >... | reverse complement strand
GCCCTGCATCGGAAAACATCCGGAAATAGAACAGTTATACCTGGTTGCCGGATTTTCAAACGGAATGGCATTTGCTCCGGTTGTGGGTAAACTCGTGGCAGAAGATATAACGAAATCGGCACCATCCATATCACTTGAACCATTCAATCCTGAAAGATTATATAAGAAAAAAGCCAGCTGGCCAGAATATTATAACTATACTGTTCTGGCAGAATTCCTCAACAGGAGATGACGGTGAACCACATTGATGCTGTGACAAGAGCCATTGAGTTCAGGAGACCTGATTATTTACCGATGGAACTGGTTGATGTACCTAAAATCTATAATGCCTATCAGACTCTGGACCCTGAAAATGTTAAATTTATTCCCGGAACAGAAGATTTTGATTCAGCGTGGGCTACTTATAACTGGACATTTCAATTGGTAGGATATAATGAAAAGGGAGAGGTTTTGCGAAAAGATGAATGGGGCTGTTTGCAGAAAATACCAGAGGAAAAGACATCCGCTTATGTGGTTTTAGAAAATCCTTTATTCGGTAAAAATTCAATAGATGACTATCGGTTTCCATCTGTTGAAGCAGCAGAACCTTTTTTCAAAAATATTGAAAAAATAATAAAAAATGAGTATTCTGATAGATTTATATGCGGATATATTGACCCGGGACCCTTTTTAATCGCTTATAATCTACTGGATTATAGCTATTTTTTTATAAAGTTTGCTGAGGATGTAGACTTTATTGTTGAACTTATTGAAAGAATCTTTGATTATCAGAAACAGATTGTGGATAAATGGAAATTAGCAGGTGCCCATATGATAAATCTTATAGATGAGTTTGCCGGTTCCTCAGGGATGATGTTTAATCCGAAAATATGGAGAATGTATTTTAAAAATCTGTACGCCGATTTTTTCAGATATGTTCATAGAAAGGGATTGTATTCTGGTATTCTTCTTGACGGTGATATCAAATCCATACTTGATGATCTAATGGAAATGGAAATTGATGTATTTCAGTTTGTTGAACCACATGCTGTTGGAATTGATAATATAGTAAAGACGATTAAAGGAAAAAGATGCATTAAGGCAAGCGTTGATATGAAAAAAACACTTGCAATCGGAACGCCTGAAGAGGTTGAGAAGGAAGCGATACAGCTTGTAAAAGAGCTAAACTCTCGCGAGGGTGGTTTTATATGCAATGTGATGAAATGGTACAGACCTGAATTTCCAGAACAAAATGTTCTGGCATCAGTAAGAGGATTCAATTTTTTCAGAAAATTCTGATATTGCCTGAATTAAAGAAAATTATGGAAAAATAGGGGTGATGCTGTCAGCAATTTTTTTTATTTTATTCAAATCAGGTGTTTTAATTATCACGGGGTCATTCACCAGCTCAAGCGCCATCCTGAACATTTTTATATCCGCCGGTGGTATGAAGGATACAATACTCTGGCTCAGTGCCCATTGAATGGCAACCGTTCCAATTTCCTTGTCTTCCAACGGTCTGTACCAGCAATTTGGGTATTTTTCTTTTTCTTTATCATTATGCCATTTTTCAAGGGCAAGGACTTTTATTCCTATGGTATCTATGTTCCTTTTTCCTGCCTGGTTAAGAATCTCTGAGCCAAAACCAGACCTCAGATAACAGAAAAGATTAATCGGAAACATTAAAAAATCAAATTCATATTTGTCAAGGGCAAACATTGCCGCTTCTTCGGTATGAGCACTGAATCCTATACTGCGGACAATATTCTTTTCCTTTGCCCATATTGCGGTTTCAAGCATACCATGTTCTGAACACGCTGGTTCAACATCTTTTTTTATATCTCTGATTCCATGCATCACATAAAAATCAAAATGGTCTGTTTTAAGATTTCTCAATGATTGTTCAAGTTCAAGCATAGCGCCTTTTCTATCCCTGCATGTCGTTTTGCAGGAAAGTAAAACTTTTTCTCTTTTACCAGAAAGAGCACGGCCGAGTTTGATTTCTGAATCCCCATAGGTCGGAGCCACATCAAAGAAATTCACTCCTGCCTGGAGTGCAATTTCCACAGTTTCATCAACCCGTTTTTGTTCTATGCCGGAAAACATCAGTCCACCGGCTCCAATGACTGAAATTTTTTGTTTATTTTTGAGTTTTCTTTTCGGTATCATATTCAAATTTTCCAGGATCTGTAGGAACAATCTGCCGGGCGCGCCTGGCCCGAATCGAACGGGCAACCCTCTGCTTAGAAGGCAGATGCTCTGTCCTATTGAGCTACAGGCGCCAATAAAAGTATATTTTTTTTCTTTTAAAACGTCAAGATGTTATAATTATTCTATGGGAAAAAAATCAGACACAGATGCAATAAAAATCATTAAGTTTGTATTACTTTTTGACCCGATTATTCTTGCTGCGGCTGCTTGTTTCATGAAGCATTATTTATCCTTTCAGCCGCCATCTCAATTCTACGAAGGTAATGAGGTTTTGCGAATGGTGCAGTACTTTCTTTATTTATCGGGATTGGGGGTTTTCTTCTTTAATGACTGGATAATAAACACATTAAAGAAAAGGATTCTAACGCAGAATGATTACAGCTCACTAATAAGGTTTGTGACTGTAACCATGGCAATTTATGATTATATCGGTCTTTCCGGTTTTGTGGGTTTTTTGATATCCGGCAATTTAACGTGGGTAATGACTTTTTGCATAATTTCATTTTTTTCAAGAATCAGATTTGTTTTTCGTGATACTGCGGTTTCGTATCAGAGTACAGGCTGAATTTCATTTGCTTAAATCCCAGTTATAATTTTAAATAAGCGGGATTAACTCAATGGTAGAGTGCAAGCTTCCCAAGCTTGAAATGCGGGTTCGATTCCCGTATCCCGCTCTTTTTAGATTAAAAAATCAACTATGAAAAGAATTCAATACAGATGTCCCAAAATAAGTGGCCGAATAAGGATTGACGGTACTCTGAATGACCCGTCATGGGAAAAAGCAGAGAGGCTTGAATTTTTTGTTCCCGCGACACTTGAGCAACCTGCATCAATCACTCATGCAAAATTACTTTATGATGACGAATTTCTTTATATTGGTTTTAAGTGCTTTGACGATGATATAAGAGCAACATACAGAAAAAGGGATAGCTTTACATGGGAAGAAGATGTTGTTGAAGTCTTTCTGAAACCATCACCTGAAAAAACAGAGTATTTTGAATTTGAATTTTCTCCGATAAAAACCATTTTTGATGCCTTTATACCGGGACCCGATCATATTCACAGGGTTGTTGAATGTTCAAAATGGAACTGCAGTGGCATTGTTGTTGAAACCTTCATAGACGGTACCCTCAACGATACATCTGATATTGATCGTTACTGGTCAATGGAGATTGCAATTCCTTTTAAAGGATTACCAGTATTAAAAGGAAAGCCTCCTGCAACAGGAGATAAGTGGCTTTTTCATCTTGCCAGATATGACTATTCTTATTCATTGAAGAAACACAGAGAACTTTCCTCAACTGCTTATTTAACTTCCAGAAACTTTCATAATTTTAATGAGTGGTCTTTTCTGATATTTGCTCAGTAGGTTATAAAAAATCTGATTGTTAGATAAATTATGATCAGAGTAAAAATCAGCGCAAGATATAAAGGCATTACGATATAAAGGACGATTACGAATATTACAGCCAGCGGACCTGCGGCTATTATTATTGCTGCCCTTATGAGTTCATTTTTATTATGTCTGATGTCCCTGCAGAGATTTTTGTCAACTTTTGTATATCCGCAAAAATTACACTTCAGTACGTTTTGGGGATTGTCATAACTGCACTCAGGACAGACCCATATAATACCCTTCTGTATTTTCAGTTCTTTTTCCGCTGTTTTTATTCGCTGTATTATATAAGGCATTTCCATTATTTCCCATGCCTTGCGGTAAAGTTCAATTGCTTTCTCATAGTCTTTTCTATTAAAATAAATATCGCCGGCAGAAATATATGCATTAACATTTTCAGGCTGCTGCTGAATCGTGTAAAGCCAATCTTTCAGATCCTTTTCTTCAGAGATTTTCTGTATCATTTTTTCCTTAGAAGATACGATCGCATTAAAAATCATACTTGAAAGCGGCAGGGGTAAGAGTGAGATGAAACCATAAAAAAATAAATTGTCCGATGAAAAGGACCTGATAAATAAAAAAATTGAGAGTACAAAGCCTGGAATTGAAATTATTGCTTCGGTTGCGCTGAGGTCTTTTTCAATATACCTTGATAGAATAAAATAGTAAAATTCGATGCCAAGTATTATCAGGCCAAAACCAAGCCATAAACCAAGGAAATAGCCCGCGGACATTAACAGTCCTCAACTGAAGTTTGCCCGATTTTTTTCAATAATTTCAAGTATGAATCTGAGATTTTCTGCTGCTTCCTCAAGCGTTGTGAAATCATGCGGCCTTCCCTCAAGCATTCTTAACAGGTGTTGCGCCTGAAAAAGATAATAATCCTGGCTTTCATTTTGAAACTCGAAAAGCAGTTTCCAGTTTCCTGAATCATCGTCAGCAAATAAAATTTTTGACAGGGATTTCGTTATAAGGATATATTTCAGGTTGCCCTTTTCACCGGCAAGGTCAATAACAAGTTCATTCGGCTTCTGAAATCCATTGCAATAAAAACTCACCGGTCTGCCGGAAAAGCGACCTATGACAATGGCAGAGTCATCGGTTTCAATTGAATCCCCGAAAACAAGATTGGCAATCAGGCCGCATCCGGTTTCCGGTTTTCCAATTATCCACTGAGCAAGGTCTACAAAATGGGTTATGAAATCACGTAAAACACCACCGCCCATTGATTTTTTTGAAAAATAGATTTTTGAATAGTCGGGTCTGTACTTCCTGTAGTCCTGAGCGCAATAGAAATTTACCATTTTAATCTGACCTGCAATACCTGATTGAACCAGTTCCTTCAGTTTTATAAAGGATGGAATGCTTCTTCTTGTATAGGCAACGCCGCATGGTATTTTCTTTTTTCTCGCCATATCAATAAGTTGATAAACTCCATCAGGTGTGACTGACAGTGGTTTCTCAATTAAAAAAGGGACTTCCTCATTACAGCATTTCATCGCCATCTGGACATGAAAATTCGCAGGGGTTGCAATTAAGACAACATCAAACTGAGAAAGATTTATTGTATAAAAATCCTGAAATATTGAGTCCACAGGATACCGTTTTTTTAACTGCTCTAATTTTTCGGCATCAACCTCACAGACAGAAACCTTGAATTCACCTGTTCTGACAAGACCATCAATGTGTTTTTTTCCGATTCCTCCACCACCAACGACAAGGATCTTTTTCATTTTTTTGTGTATCCTCCATCAACAAGAATATTTTCACCTGAAATATAGGAAGACGCATCTGATGCCAGAAAAACCACAGCACCTTTAATATCTTCACCATTTGCCATTCTTCCAAGAAACGTTCTTTTGTTGTATCTCTCCACAAAAATTTCAGGTTGTTTTTCCAGCAATCCACCGGGAGAAATGCAATTCACTCTGATGTTATAAGAAGCATATTTTGCAGCAAGATACCTTGTCAGTGAGATGATGCCTGCCCTGTGAAAAAAATAATCAGGAGGTGCGTCCATATCAGTACCCTCATAAAGAGTGAAATCCGGACCGACAACACCCTGCATTGAGGAAATGTTGATAATAACCCCGCTTTTTCTTTTCATCATATTTTCAGCAAATATCCGCGTCGTATTCATGATTCCTGTGGCATTTATTTTCATAGACATGTCAAAATTTTCTATGGAGTCCTCATAATGTTTCATGGGTCTTAAAACTGCATTATTTACCAGGATATCCACCCTGCCCTGCTCTTTTATTATCCTTTCATTAAGCGCCACAATACTTCTGGTTTCACCCATATCCAGAAAACCTGAAAAAACATTATACTTCTTTCGCCTCATCTCAGAAGCAAAAGACTCACATTTTTCAATATTTCTTGATGCAACATAAACAGTTGCTTCCGCCTCAGCAAGCGCTTCAACAATAAATTTTCCATATCTTCCAGCTCCGCCTGTTACAACAGCAGTTTTATCTGAAAGTCTGAATTTATCAAGTATACCCATCTAATCCTCCAGATTTATTTCACTGAGATAAACTTTTTCCTTCTTTTCTCGTGATTTTATGCCAGCGATAACAACCTTGATTATTTCAGTTGTTTGAGAAAATGGAAAAGGTAATCGTTGGGTTTTTACAAACATCACTATCTCTTCAAGCTGTTTTTTGAACATATAAAAGTAGTCTTTTGTTTCTATTGTCAGCGTATTGTTTTCACAAAAAATGTCATATCTTCCGAAAATTCTGGATGAATAAACAACCTGAAGAAATGCTTTCAGTCCCGAAGAAAATTCAAGATGAACAAGATTGAGCTTTTCATCTCCGATATTCAGTACAGATTCAATATTTCCACCGGCAATGGCATAAAGACCTTCAACTGCATGAACTCCGTATCTTTCCCAGGTTTTTGACATAATCCCGCTGACAAATAGAATTTTTTCATCCGATAGGTTTATTGAACTGATTTCCTTCGCATATCTCATGCTTGAGCAGGACATAATTGGCCTGCCCATCTGCTGCCATCGATAGAAAATCTTAAGGTCCTCTGCTGAATCAGCGAGCGGTTTGTCAATAAAAACCGGTATTCCTTCTTCAATAAAAGGCTTTGCCAGCGGAATATGGGTTGAAGCTATGTCTGTTGTAATAACAGCGCCATCAACATGACCGATAGCCTGTTCGGGTTTCTCAATAACATGCTCAATATAGCATGTTTTTGAAACCATCTCTGCAGTTTTTCTATCCTGTGTCCAAACATGGGTTACCTTTGTGTCCGGAATGCCCAGGTTTTCCGAAGGTTGTTTTGAAAGATAATCAACAATTACCGGGTATCCACAGCATTTCATCAATTCAGGATTATATCTGCCATTGACAATGGCACTCCAGGAAAAGATGTGCCCATTTCCTTCATTTGTTCCGATAAAGGCAAGTTTCAGCATTTTCAGGGATATAACCCCTTAAGTCTGGATGATTCAGCGACCCTTGTAATGGCAACCATTAAAGCTGATTCTCTTAATGTGACCTTCTTCTGTTCCGAAACAGACATAACATTGTCAAAAGCATTTTTCATCATCAGCTCAAGCTTTTCATTAACCATGCTCTCTGTCCAGTAATAAGATTGCATATTCTGAAGCCATTCAAAATAAGAAACAGTCACACCACCGGCATTTGCAAGGATATCCGGAATAACAACAATGCATCTGTCTTTCAATATTGCATCAGCCTCATTGGTGACAGGTCCATTTGCAGCCTCACAGATTAATTTTGCTTTTACCTTGCTTGCATTTCCACCGGTAATTACTGACTCAAGCGCTGCAGGAATCAAAACATCTGCTTCCTGACAAAGAATTTCTTCAGACGGAATTATTTCTGCGTTTTTATAGTTAATGACGCTTTTTGTTTCTGTTTTTATCCTGATCAACTTTTTCACATCAATACCTTTTGGATTATAAATTGCCCCTTTAGAATCACTTACTCCGGTAATTTTGAAACCATCCTTTTCAAGAAGAAGCGCAGCATATTTCCCGGCATTACCAAAACCCTGTACGATAACAGTCTTTCCATCAAGTGGTTCTTTTTTATACCTGAAATAATTCAGCAGGGTTAAATAAACACCCATTCCAGTTGCTTCGTTTCTTCCTGCTGAACCTCCAATGCCCAGCGGCTTTCCGGTTACAACACCAGGGATATTCTTACCTGAAAGAACTGAATATGTATCCATAATCCATGCCATCACCTGCGCATCAGTGTTTACGTCAGGCGCTGGGATATCCTTTTCCGGCCCTATAATATCAAAAATCTCTGTCGTATATCTTCTTGTCAGTCTTTCAATTTCGCTGACAGACATTGTCTTTGGATTGCACCTTATTCCGCCCTTGCCTCCACCAAATGGTACATTCATCACAGCGCATTTCCATGTCATCCACATGGAAAGGGCTTTAACTTCTTCAAGTGTAACGTCCTGATGATATCTGATACCACCTTTTGCTGGGCCTCTTGCGGTATTGTGCTGCGAGCGATATCCGGTAAAAACTTTCAAAGAACCATCATCCATCCTGACAGGGACAGAAACAATAATAACTCTTCTGGGCTCTCTTAATTTTAATCTGAGCCATTCTTCAAGACCGAGTATTTTTGCTGCACTATCAAACTGCTGCTGAGCAATTTCCCATGGATTTTCCATTTTCTCCCCTTTTTTTAAATCAGGCTAGCCTCCTGAAACCCTTGCTGGCGACTTTTATTTCTGGAAGGCTCAGCCCCTCTTTTCTTTTTAATCTTCTACTTATTATACCAAAAACCCTGTCCACCTGGCAATTATATGCTTCTACATCCTTTTCTTTATGAGCATAGGAAACATAAACTGATTTACAGGCAAGATAGCCGGCTTTTAACATTTCATGAGTGAAAAGTGTCTGAAGGCTAAGTGAGAGGTCACCGTAATCAAATGAAAAGGCAGGTAAAGGCGGCATACCTGAAACATTAATCGTTATTTTATGCTGGCTGGCAATCTCAAGCCATGCCTTTTTAATTGCTTCACCGGTTTTTATCAGGTGCGCAGGTACATTTTTTTTCCGTATCTTTTCAATGGTAGCAATTGCAGCGGCAGGACCTATTTTTTCAGTCCAGTATGTACTGCTTATGAAACTCTTTCCCGCAAGTTCCATTATTTCAGCCTTACCAACAACGGCTGCCATGGGAAATCCATTGCTTATTGCTTTGGCATAAACGGCCATATCTGGTTCAACCCCCAGAATTTTATGCACACCCCCGACTGTCATTCTGAAGCCGCTTGTTATCTCATCAAATATCAGGACCGCTTTGTTTTTTGCGGCTATTTCTTTGACCTTATGTAAAAAATCATCCTCAGGCCAGCAGCTTCTCATTGGTTCCATTACGATTGCAGCAATATCATTTTCTTTTACAATCCTGTTCAGCTGGTCAATCCTGTTATATTCAAATGGGATAGCGCTGCCTTTCAGACATCTTGGAACACCGATCGGTTCAAGCCCGGGCAAAAGATGCCCGTCAAGATTGGAGGAATCGCCAAGATTAGCCGAGATATACCAGTCGTGCCATCCATGGTATCCACAGAAAGCAACAGTATCCTTTCTTTTATAAGCACGGGCAATTCTGACAGCCACAGCCATTGCTTCTCCTCCACTTCTGGCATATCTCACCATATCTGCCCAGGGATGAATCTGAAGCAATAACTTTGCCAGCTGCACATCCTCAGGACAATTAAGGGTACTCATTGAACCATTTTTTATTGCATCAATAACCCGTCTGTTTACGTCAGAATCAGCATATCCCAGTATGCATGAACCAATTCCTGAAAGTGAAAAATCTTTCAGGATGTTTCCATCCATATCCCATATTTTTATTCCCTTTGCTTTAACATAATAAGAAGGCCACTTACCGGGAAGAAATAATTCCGCATATTTTGATCGCAGATTGGTTCCACCTGGAATAATTTTTTTTGCCTTCTTCCATAGAGCCGGACCTTTCCTTGTTTTAATCATTTTTCCTCCTCATCACTTCCTTAACAATATCAAAGGCATTTTCAAAAAAAACCTTTTTTATGTCAGTTTTCTTGAAACCAGATTTTTTGAAGGCCTTTTTCATTGCTCTGAGCTGTTCATAAAGAATCAGAGTCGGCGAAACCGGAAAACTTGCGGTAATTGTATGTGTCTCCTCTGTAATAAAAGCCCAATCATAACCGAATGCCACGCACTTTCCCCTCAAAAAGGAAACAGGTGCATCACTTCCATAGATTATCCTGTTCGGACCAAAAATTGAAAACAGCAATGAAAAAACCTCACTATCTGTAACCGCTGAAGTATCAAGGTAAATGTTAGGCCTGACCAGCTTTTCTAATCCTCTGACATTTTCTTCAATATAGTATGGAGTAAAAGACCTCCCACAGTGAGCCAGGTTCCATCTGATGAAAGGAAACTTTTCTATAAGATTGAGAATATCATGGATGTTAACAGAATCTGCAATACCAGATCTTTTTGAAAGGTGTAATGTGATAACGAGACCAAAGCTGTTTGCGATTTCCATCTGTTTTTGGGTCACATAATCAGAAATTCTGGCATCCTCCGGATTTTTTGCAAAACATTTATAAGGTTTAAATCCGATGCACTCCTTTTTTTTAACAATCTGTTCAATATATGAGATGTCAGTCCGCGGACTTATGAGTGCAAGAAAGAAAAGATTATGTTTCGCGGCAGCACAGGCAATATAATCATTCTGTTTTATAAGATCAGCCCTTACGTCAGGCCATCCTGTTATAATTCCGGTTAGTTTTCTCTGCGGGAAAAACATTCGCAATTTATTGAAAATTGATTCTGTGTCGCAGGGTAAATAAATTTTCAGGGAATCCGGAACACAACCATCAAATCCATCATCAAGGAAGCAATGAGTATGAAAATCAAACACATAGTCAGGAATAATACTGTTTATCTCATCCCGGATTCTTCTGTCAACATCTCTTATTTTAATGTTCATTCGCGGAATAAACCCTGATCAGTTTATCACCAAAAATCCTGAAGGCATTTTCTTTCAGTATCATAATTTTTTCATCATCGGATATATCGGCATAATCAATTCTTGTTCTCTGGCATGCGGCAAAATAAAGAGGCGTATCAGTGCCGTATAAAATTTTTTCAGCACCGATATTTTGTACAGCGAGTTCTATGAGTCCCGGAAAAATTGAACGAAAACTTGATGTATCTGTAAAAAGGTTATGGTTTTTGCTTTTCTTAATGGCATCCATCTGAAGCATTAATTCTGCTGAATCAGAACAGCCCAGATGAGAAATTATGATTTTTACCTCAGGAAAACTGTTTGCAAAAACAACAAAATCGTCAGGCAAACAATTCTTCTGTCCGCTATGTGACTGAACGACAGAAGAATGTCTTGCGGCAAATTCAAAAATCTGTCCTCCTGCCTTGCTGATTGGATAATTATGCAATAAGGGGTGTATTTTTATTCCGACACATATGTCTTCTTTTAACAAACTTTCAGCCTGTCTGAAAGTTTCAGGCCGATTCGGATCAACAACCACCCATAATAAAAAATTCTTTTTTCCCCTTTTTAATAATCTTATTGCTTCACGGTTTGCAGTTATGGGATCTCCTGGCTCGGGGAAAAAGGCTTTGAGCGGAGACACAACCGTCACCTTTGTATTTGCCTGCTGAGCGCGTTTCAGAACGCATTCAAGATTTCCCGTCATGCACTCTTTATGGATACAATCGCCTGTAAGATATTTTCCAAAATGACCGTGGGTATCAATTGCCTTAATCTGTTTTATTTCCATTTTTCCGATTAAGGTTCAAAAATTCAGGGAAATTTTTGCCCAACCAGCATCTGAATTCCTCAAGATCTTTCTCTGTGCAAAAAGGATACGGTTTCCGACAGCGAAGCGATGTTTTCAAAAAACCTGCACTTCTGCCTATCAATCTGTCAATGGCGCTGTCCTCGCAACCCTTTTCGATAACGGTTTTAAGTCCTTCAAAAATTATTAAACGCAATTTCTCGCACCATAAATCGAGTTCAGACCAATTTTGTTCAAAAAGCAGTTGCTGCATATGAAGAAGAATAAACGGATTGAGGTAAACAAGAGAACTGCATGAACCAGCAGCCCCACATCTTCCAAGCCCTGACAGCAGGTGTTCACCAACAAATATATTAAAGTCTTTGCTGAGTTCCAAACAGGCATTTTCTTTTTCTTCGTCGGGCACGTTTATTC
>Ga0136653_10001743_pt1 | contig 11831 bp, 10 predicted proteins | sample LakKivw275mmetaG_FD_94866 | JGI IMG/M metagenome (GOLD analysis project Ga0136653, IMG submission 94866) | Anoxic lake water microbial communities from Lake Kivu, Rwanda to study Microbial Dark Matter (Phase II) - Lake Kivu water 275m metaG... | ecosystem: Environmental > Aquatic > Freshwater >... | reverse complement strand
TGCACGCTGAGGGAGTTGGTGCCGGGGAACTAAAACACGGTTCGATTGCTTTGATTGATCAAACTTTCCCCACAGTGGCAATTTGTCCTTCTGATTCTGTCTATGATAAAATGGTTTCCAACATTCAGGAAGTTAAAGCCAGGGGAGGTAAAGTTTTAGCTGTTGCTACCCAGGGGAATGAAGACATAAAGAAAATTGTTGATGACGTAATTTACATTCCCAAAACTTTGGAAATGCTGACACCGGTCCTTTCAGTCATTCCTTTGCATCTTTTCGCTTATTATACTGCGGTTTCGCTCGGCCACGACGTTGACAAGCCGCGCAACCTTGCCAAGTCCGTCACCGTCGAGTAAAATAGACGCATGGACGGACTTTTGTTAAACAAGCCCGGAGAAAAAGTAATTTTACTTGGCAACGAAGCCATTGTCAGAGGCGCCTTAGAGGAAGGCGTTAATTTTGTTTCCACTTATCCCGGGACGCCGGCGTCGGAAATCGGAAATACCTTTTTTAAGATAGCCAAGGAAGCCGGAGTTTATTTTGAATTTTCCACCAATGAAAAAGTGGCTCTTGAGGCGGGAATCGGGGCTAGTTTTTCTGGTCTGAAAACCTTGGTAGCAATGAAAAATTTCGGACTTAATGTGGCCCTTGATGCCTTATTGCCTTTTGCGTATACGGGAACGAAGGGACCGACCGTCATTATCGTTGCCGATGATCCTTCCTGTCACAGTTCGGCTCAGTCCGAGGAAAACTCCCGTTTCGTGGCGGAGGCTGCTCATATTCCGGTATTGGAGCCGGCTGATCCTCAGGAGTGCAAGGATTTCGTGAAATTGGCTTTTCAAATTTCGGAAAAGTTCAATATTCCGGTGATAATCAGGACGACTACCAGGGTGGCTCACCAGAAAATTCCGGTAGTCTTCGGGGAAATCAAAACTTCAAAAGATAATGTTCAAAAGGGAAAATTTGTAAAAGACGTAAAAAGATTCGTTACTCTTCCTCCGAGAGTCTTGGAAATGAAAAATGAACTCTTGGATAAGATAGAGACGATACGAGAAGTTTCGGAGAGCCGATTGAAGCTAGAATCCAGTAATCAAAAAGCGGGGATCATTACTTCGGGAATTTCGTATTTGTATACGATGGAGGCGCTGGAGGAGTTGAATATTGCTTTACCGGTTTTGAAGCTTGATTTTTTCTATCCTTTGGCAGAAAAGAAAATCAAAGACTTTATTGGAAAACTGGAGAAAGTTTTGATTGTCGAGGAATTGGAGCCGTATTTGGAGAAGGAAGTGGCAAGGTTGGCGAAAGAAGTGAACTGCAATCTGGAGGTGATGGGAAAGGAATTGTTACCTATAACCGGCGAATTGAGGCCGGAAATCGTAACGCAAGCTCTAGCCAAATTCGCTAACTTAAAACAGGAGGCTCAATATAACAAATTAAACATTCCGGTTCCCAAAAGATCCCCTCAGCTTTGTCCGGGTTGTCCTTATTGGCTCGTTGTCTCAGCCATAAAAAAGGCGGTTGACGTGAATGAGGTGATTTTCGGCGGAGAAATCGGCTGTTACATGCTTTTTGGCAATTCGCCGGTAAACTTGCAGGATTATCTTTCCTGCATGGGTTCTTCTGTGGGGATAGCCCACGGAATTAAAAAAGCCACCGGTCAGAAGCTGATTACCTTCGTCGGCGATTCATCTTTTTTTCATGCCGGCATTCCTGCGCTTATCAATGCGGTTAACAACAGGTCAAATCCCTTGGTCATTATTTTGGATAATCAAACGACAGCCATGACCGGTCATCAACCTCACCCCGGAGCCCCGGTCGTCCCGAATGGAATTAAAATAGAGAATATCGTTCAGGCCTGCGGGGTAAAAAACCTCAAAGTCATAGATCCCATTAATCAGGAAGAATTCATAAAGACCATAAAGGAATTTCTGGAAAAACCCGATGTTTCAGTAATTATTTCCAGAAGACCCTGCAAATTCGTGGTCAAAAAGTAATATGTCAGCAGAAACAGACAAATTTAATATGGTAATTTCGGGAGTCGGCGGACAGGGACTAATTACTCTTCTACAGGTTATCGCCCAAGCTGCTCAGGACGAAGGTTACGAAGTGAGAACTTCGGAACTTCACGGTCTGTCTCAGAGGGGCGGTTCAGTTGAGGTTCACATAAGGTTTGGCAAGAGAATTTACTCGCCGATCGTTTCTTCCGGTCGGGCGGATTTGATTTTGGGACTGGAAATGCAGGAAGTTCTTAAGGTGGCCTATTATGCCGGTCCTAAAACCAATTTTTTGATAAATCAGTCCATTCAGGTTATTCCTTTGGTAAAGAATTTTGATGAGAAAGAAATTTCTGATAATCTGAAAAAGATAAGTAAAAACATAAACATAATCCCCGCTGATAAAATCTGCCAGGAGAAACTGGGCAACAGCGTTGTTGCCGGCATTTATCTGATAAGCTGGGCGACGTTCAAAAAATTGATTCCGATAAAATCTACATCAATTTCGAACGCCATAAAAAAAATAATCCCAGAAAAATATCTGGAATTGAATATGAAAGCCTTTGAGTTGGCGAAAGATTAGACTTTTTCGATTCTCGCGCCGAGGTTTCTCAGTTTTTCATCGAATTTTTCATAGCCCCTTTCAATCTGAGAAATATCTCCTATCTGAGTTTCTCCTTTGGCGCATAAACCCGCCAAAACCAGAGCGGCGCCCGATCTGATGTCCAGGGCGCTTATTTTATTTCCAACCAGTTCCTTTTTGCCGAAAATCAGAGCACGGTGGGGGTCGGTGATTTCTATGTCAGCCCCCATTTTTCTCAATTCGTGCAGATGCTGGAACCTGTTTTCGTAAAGGGGATCGTGAATCAGGCTTTTTCCCTGCGCTTGGGTCAGCAATACCGAGGTTTGGGGCTGTAAATCGGTGGGAAAGCCGGGATAAGGCAAAACTTGGATTTTCGTCGCTGTGAAATTCAAAGATGGTTTTATTGAAATTTCATTGTCATTAACCTCGAAATTAACCCCGATTTCCCTCATTTTTTCCAGAAAAATACTCAAATGACCGGGGTTTACGTTTTTAATTCTGCCTTGTCCTCCGGTTAAGGCCATGGCGACGAAGAAAGTGCCCGCCTCTAATAAATCAGGACAAATTTTGAATTCGGCTCCTCTTAAATCTTTTCCACCTTCAATCGTAATGGTATGAGTTCCGATCCCTTCGATATCAACCCCCATTTTTTTCAGGAAAATTCCCAAATCCTGAACTTGGGGTTCGGCTGCCGCCAATTCGATAGTTGTTCTTCCTTCTGACAGCGCGGCTAACATCATCAGAATTTCGGTAGCTGAAACAGAAAACTCTTTCAGAACTACTTTTTTACCCTTAAGGATTTCCGGAGCTTCGAAATGATAAAAACCGTCTTTCTCCTCTACTTTTATTCCGAATTCTTTCAGGGCATCGAGATGGGTGGAAATCGGTCTCAGGCCTATCTTATCTCCGCCAGGATGGGGTATTTTGAATCTTCTGAATCGGGCCAGAAGGGGACCGACCAGCAAAACCGAAACCCTCATTTTTTCGAAAAGATCGGTGGGAATGTTTTCAGGATTGATATTGGCGGGATTGATTTTTACTTTTTTTGGATTCTGCCACTCGATCGTGGCACCCATTTTATTCAGAATTTCGATTTGGTCCAAAACATCGGTAACTTGGGGAAGATTATCGATGACGGAAGCTTCTTTAGAAAGCAAAACAGCCGCTAAGACAGCGCCAGCTGCATTTTTATATCCTGAAATTTCCACTTCTCCAGAAAGCGGAACCCCGCCCTTGATGAGAAATTTATCCGCCATAAAAGTTAAAGAGATAAGTCTCTTTTTCATTCATCCCGCTGTCGCGGGATTCATTTTTGACTAAGATTCAATTTTAATCTAATATAAAAATTGATTTATGTCAAAAGACAGAAAAAAGATCGTCTGCTTCGGAGGAGGCAGCGGCATAGCAAAGTTGATTCTAGAGCCGTTGAAAGATTTTGACTTGGATTTGGTTGCCATTACCTCAATGGTTGATAATGGCGGTTCAACCGGTGCCCTAAGGAAAGAATTCAACATTTTACCGTCAGGAGATATCAGAAGACACCTTCTGGCGTTATCCGAGGCCGAAGAATGGAAGAAAAAACTATGGAATTTTAGATTTGCTAAGAATTTAGAGATTTCTCCTCAGCACTTTGGTCATAATTTTGCCAATGTTTTCATCGGCGGCCTGGAATATCTTTTAGGCGATTTCGAAAAAGCACTGGAGATTACCAGTCACTTCCTTAAGATAAAAGGCAAGGCTTTACCAGCTACTTTAAATCAAGTGCAGGTAATAGCCGAATTGGAAGAAGGTACTTTAGTTGAAGGAGAAGATGAAATTGATCTTGGCCAAAAGCATGATCGCAATCTAAAAATAAAAAGAGTTTATTTAAAACCATCAGGCAAAGCCTATCAAAAGGCAATGGAGGAGATTGAGGCAGCCGATTTTATAATAATCGGTCCGGGTGATCTATATTCGAGCTTGATTCCTTGTTTCTTGGCAGAAGGAATGAAAGAAGCAGTAAGTAGGTCTAAAGCAAAAAAAATTCTTATTTGCCCCGCGATGACAAAACTAGGCGAAACTCAGAATTATTCTATAAAAGATTTTGCGGATGAAATGGAAAAATACGGTATTCCATTGGATTTAGTGATTTACAACAATAATATTCCAACAAAAGAAAGAATAGATAAATACATAGAGGAAATGAAGGACGAATTTGTGCTTGAGCCGCCAAGGATTGATAGAGATTTAAATAAAAATAAATTTATCGGAGAGAATTTACTTCTAGATGCAGGAGAGATAAAATTTAACAAGGAAAAGCTTATCCCGCTTTTAAGGAAAATTATTGGTATTTAAACTATGCAAGCAGTAATTATAGCTGCCGGTGAAAGCTCCCGCTTTTGGCCCCTGAACAATAAACAACATAAATCCCAAATTAAGATATTCGGGAAATCTTTGATTTATTGGACGATAAAAAGTATAGCCGACAAAGGAATAAAGGATGTAGTTTTGGTCATAAGCCCTAATTCTCTTTTGAAAGATGAGTTGTTTTCTGCATCCGGAGATTTGGGCGTTAAACTTTCTTTCGTGGTTCAGGAAAGCCCCCAAGGGACGGGGAACGCCGTATTTCAGGCTAAACAATACATTAAAGAACCATTTTTCGTTTTCTGGCCCTACAAATTCGTTGCCGGGGAAATCATCGACACGATCCTGAATTTAGTCAACAAGACCAAGGCCGAGGCGGTTTTAACTGGCGTTCAAACCCATACGCCCTGGGAATACGGCATTCTCAGAATGGAAAACAACAGGGTAATTGAGATAGTCGAGAATCCGGAGCCGGGAAAAGAACCTTCAAGTATAAAAGTTCTCGGCGCTTATTTCTTGCAGCCTGATTTTTTTGATTATTATCAAAAGATCAAAAAACATCATCTTGAGGATTTTGTCGATGCGCTTAATCTTTATATCAAAGATAAACAGACGGGGGTGATTGTTTTGGAGCAGGATATGCCTTCTTTGAAATATCCCTGGGAGCTTCTGGAAATTTTGAGAATAAAATCGAAGGATTTCACGAGTTATATTTCTCCCAACGCCAAGATTGGCAAGAACGTTGTCATAAACGGTAATGTTTCTATCGGCGATAACGTGACGATCGGTGATAATACGGTGATCAACGGACCATGCTTCATTGGCGACAACTGCAAAATCGGAGCCAGCAATGTTTTCAGGGGGCCGGTCAATCTGGAAAAAGATGTTTTAACTGGTTCTCTTGCTGAAATTAAAAATTGTCTAGTCCAGGAAGGAACTCATCTCCATTCCGGGTATTTCGGCGATTCGATTATCGGAAAGAATTGCCGTTTTGGCGCAGGATTCATTACTGCAAATAGGAGGATCGACAGGCAAAACATCAAATCAGTCGTTAAGGGCAAAAAAATAGATACTGGTTTGACGTATTTTGGAATGGTGGTCGGCGATAATTCACGTTTCGGAATTCATGCGGGTATCATGCCCGGGGTCTTAATCGGCTCAGGTTGCACAATTGGTCCTGGTACTTTGGTTTTTGAGAATGTAAGAGATAACACCCGTCTATTTACTAAATACGATAATCATCAAGATAGGTAAAAAAAACTTAAAAGAAGTAATAAAAACAGCAATTACTGCCATAAAAAAAGGAAAAGTTTTGGTTTGTCCTACAGACACGGTTTACGGATTGATTGCCGATGCCAACAATAAAAAAGCAATTGAGAAAATTTTCAAAATCAAAAAAAGAAGTTTTCGGAAACAGCTTTCACTCTTCATTAAAGATTTCAAAACGGCAGAACAATTAGCCGTAATCAACAAAGAACAAGAAAAAATTTTAAAGAAAAATTGGCCAGGGAAATTGATAGCGGTTTTTAAGGCAAGAAAGAAATTTCCCAAAGGTATTGTTTGCGATTTCGGAAAAATTGGTTTAAGAATCCCAGATTATAAACTTTTGAATGAATTACTAAAGAACTTTAATCATCCCCTTGCTCAAAGTTCGGCTAATATTTCAGGTCTTCCCGCTTCAAACAAAATCAAAGAAGTTTTGCGTCAATTCCAAAACAAAAAAAATCAGCCGGATTTGGTTATTGATGCTGGAAACTTAAAATCATCAAAACCTTCTAGAGTCGTTGATTTTACTGGCAAGAGACCGAAAATCTTAAGAGGTTAATTCTTTTCGTCTTCTCCGGAAATTTTTTTCAACTGCAAGGTAATAAAGACAACGATGAGAGTTACTAATAACGCGTAAACGAATTTTCCGATTACTCCATCGCTTTTAGGGAAGAGAACTTTGAATAAGGTCTGGATGGCATCGTTCCAAGCTAAAGCGGCCACCAAACCGAATCCAGCTAAAATCAGAGTGAACATTTTCTCTTTTACTGCTTTTTTTGTTTCCTTGAGATCGTTTAATGGATTCATGTTTTATATAAACTCTTCCGCGATTTTTCTTTTACGAATTAAACAAGGAATACTCGGAGAATAATATAACCAAGACAATAATTTAATCGAATCCTTTTTTCCAAATTTTAATTTATACATATCCGTTGTTTGATTTGGTTTTGAGATTCTTTGGTAGCAAAAATGTCCTTTTATATTAAGAAATTTATTTATATTTTTTCTTAACCAAAAAATATGATTTTTACTAGCAGAAAGAAAGGTTGCCCATAATCTTTGATAAATATACTTAGGATTTTTAAAGGTATTGTAATAATCTCTGTAAGTATAAATTGAGCCGTCTCCATCTAAATGACCTCGTAGAAAATCTCGAAAATATTTATTTGGGATTTCTAGCTCGTCTAGGAGTCCAGTTTTACAAGGACTAAGTCCAATTTTTTGTAACCAACGATAGAAAACGACATCTCCAAATTGAATTCTATAGTATTTCTTTTTTAAACAGCTACCGCTGTTTTTTCTACCAATTTTGTTATTTAAATGTAGACATTCGCGGAATAATTCGACTAATTTCCTGTCTTTAGAAGTAAAATCTATATGCCTTCCATCTTTTGATAAGTTTCCATCTGTGGTTAATAATCCTATTATGTAAGCGAGCTCTGGAGTCCATTTAAAATTCTTATCAGGAAACTTGGCTTTGGGCATAAAAATGGTGCCGGGAGAGGGAATCCAACCCTCACGGGATTACTCCCACACGATTTTGAGTCGTGCGCGTATAGCAGTTCCGCCACCCCGGCATAAATCCACTATATTCTATCAGGTTTTAACCTATTTTTCAACTTTGTAGTCGCACTCTTTGTTCGAACATTTAATCTGACCCCTTTTGGTTTTTATTAGTAGAGATTTACATTTCGGACAAGTTTTACCAGTAGGTTTATCCCAGAGGGCAAAATCGCACTCTGGATACCGGTCGCAGCCGTAGAATATCTTATGTTTTCTTGTTCTTTTTTCAACAACCTTGCCCTTTTTGCACTTTGGGCATTTTATTCCTAAAGCATTTTTCTCCAAAGATTCGGTATAGCGGCACTTTGGAAAACTGGAACAGGCGTAAAATTCTCCGTATTTACCAAGACGGATCAGAAGTGGAGATCCGCATTTGGGGCAAATTTTCTTGGTTGGTTTTTCCGTGATGTCCTTTTTGGAAACTTCTTTGTATTTATTTTTGAGATTTGCATCAAATGGTTTGTAGAACTCCTTGATTACGGGCACCCATTTCTTGGAACCTTGGGCGATTTTGTCCAGATCTTCTTCCATCTCGGCCGTGAATTTGATATCCACGATTTCCGGAAAATGATTCACCAGAAGATCGTTCACCACGGTTCCGATTTGCGTCGGCCTGAATCTTCTGTTTTCGTCCTTCTCAATATAGTTTCTTTCTTGGATAGTAGATAAAATCGGAGCATAAGTTGAAGGACGGCCGATGCCGTTTTCTTCCAGGACTTTAATCAAACTGGCTTCGTTATACCGCGGAGGGGGTTCGGTGAAATGCTGAGAAGAAGTCAATTTTATCAATTCCAAAATTTCACTTATCTTTAGGTCTGGCAATTCAGTTTCCTCATATTTAATGGGATAAATCTTCAAGAAACCGTCAAACTTCAAGGCTTGACCGTTGCTTCGAAAGATACAATTTCCAGCCTCGATATCTACCGTCTTTGCGTCGAAAACTGCCTGTGCCATCTGGGAGGCCATAAATCTCGTCCAGATTAGACGATAAAGCTTCAATTGATTCTGATCTAATTTTAAGGAATCGGGCCTTTTGTTCGGATAACTCGGCCTGATTGCTTCGTGGGCTTCTTGGGCGCCTTTTGATTTTGTTTTGAATCTTCTCAAGAAACCGGCCCAATATTCCTCTCCGTAATTTTCAATTATGAATTTTTTAGCGGCGAAAAGCGATAAATCCGACAAATTCAGAGAGTCGGTGCGGTGATAGGTGATAAGTCCGGTTTCGTACAGTTTCTGCGCTATCTGCATCGTCAATTTTGCCGGGAATCTGAAACTGTGCCAAGCCGTTTGTTGTAAGGTGCTGGTGGTAAAAGGCGGCAGAGGATTTCTTTTTACTTCTTTTTTTTCAACGTTCGTTACTTTATATTCCGCACCATCCAGATTTTTTAATATTTTATCTGCCTCCTTTTTGTTTTTAATCGCTAATTTATCCAAAAGCTCCCCGTTTCTTTTAATCAATAGTGCGGTAAATTCATTTTCCTTGTCTGCTGATTTTTGTCTTTTAAGCAGCGCTTCTATGCTCCAGTATTCTTGCGGAACAAAATTTTGGATTTCTCTTTCCCTTTCGGCAACCAGTCTGACGGCTACCGACTGAACTCTGCCGGCAGAAAGACCCCTCGCAACTTTCTTCCAGAGGAAAGGTGACAATTTGTAGCCGACTATTCTATCCAGAATTCTTCTTGCTTGTTGGGAATCGACCAGATTCAGATCAATCTTTCTGGGATTGTTCAGAGCGTCTCTGATGGCAGATTCGGTGATTTCATGGAAGACGATCCTGCGGTATTCCTTTTCTCCATTGAGATTAAGAAGGAAAGCCAAATGATAGGCGATGGCTTCTCCTTCACGATCTTCATCCGTCGCCAGTATGACCGATTCTGCTTTTTCAGCCTCTTTTTTCAGTTCGTTCACGTTTTTTTTCGCTTTTGGGATGACAATGTACTTGGGCTTGAAATCATTCTCGATGTCTACGCCGATTTCGCTGGCCGGTAAATCCCGGATGTGTCCATAGGAAGAAAGAACCTTGTATTTGGGTCCCAAAAAACGGCTGATAGTTTTTGATTTTGTCGGGCTCTCAACTATGACTAATTGCATACGTTTTTTAACTTTATCACTTTGTTTTTAATTTTTCTACCGCTTCAGAAAGCATTTGGCAATAGAGATTCAAACCGACTCGATTAATGCTTCCGGACTGTTCCTTTCCCAGAATGTTTCCTGCGCCGCGTATCTCCAGATCCCGCAAAGCAATCCTGTAACCCGAACCTAATTCTTCAGCTTCCTTTAAGGCATCCAATCTCATTTTCGCTTTTTCAGAAAGATGGCCGCCGAAAAGAAAGAAAGCAAAAGCTTGGGTATGAGATCTGCCGATTCTTCCTCTGATTTGGTATGCTTCAGACAGTCCTAATCTCGTTGAATCAGCCACGATCAAGGTATTGACGTTCGGCAGATCCAAACCGTTTTCAATGATAGTCGTGGCAACCAGGATGTCAATCGATTTGCATCGGAAATCATCCATTACCCTGATCAGTTCTTCTTCTTGCAATCTGCCGTGGGCAACCCCGATTTTAATATCAGGGATGAGTTTTTCCAATAATTTTTTGACGGTTATTATTGTTTCTACGCGGTTGTGCAAATAATAAACTTGGCCTCTTCGTTTGATTTCAGTCTCAATAGCTTTTTTAATGATTTCCTCCGACCAGGGGAGAATATGAGTTTCGATCTTTAAACGTCCTATTGGTGGGGTCTGGATTAAACTGATCGATTTTAATGAGGAGAGAGACAGGTACAAGGTTCTCGGTATGGGAGTTGCAGAAAGGGACAGAATATCGAGAGAACTTCTTATTTTCTTCAGCTTTTCTTTTTGTTTTACTCCGAATCTTTGTTCGTCATCGATAACCAGAAGGCCCAAATTCTTAAAAACAACGTCGTTTGAAAGAACACGGTGGGTTCCGATGAGGATGTCAGTCCTTCCTCTTTTTATATCATCGATTATTTCTTTTTGTTCTTTTTTTGTTTGCAGCCTGGATAAGAGAGCGATTTTGATCGGTGAATTTACCGTTCTTTCCTTGAAATTTTGGAAATGCTGGTTGGCTAAAATAGTAGTGGGACAGATCATCGCCGCCTGATAACCTGATTTCACCGCTTTTACCATCGTCCTTAAAGCTACCTCGGTTTTGCCGAAGCCGACATCACCGCAAACTATTCTGTCCATGGGTTCTTCCTTCTCTTCCAAATCTTTCTTGATGTCTTCCAGCGCTTGAAGCTGATCCGGTGTTTCTTCGTATTTAAAACCATCGGCTATCTGCAGTTCCATTTCATCCTCCGGCAGATAGGGAGGACGGGAGGCAACGGTTCTGGCGGCATAAATTTCCAGAAGTTCCTTGGCCAATTTTTCAGCTTCCTCTTTAACCCTTCTTTTCGTTTTTTGCCAGATCATCGATCCCAAGCGGCTGATTCTGGGCTCAATAAACCCTACATATCGTGACAGTTTTCTCTCCAGACCGACTGGCACATACAGTTTGTCTCTCTCGGCGTATTCCAGGACATAATAGTTTTCTTTATTAATCGTTTCCTGTTCTTTATAGATGCCTATGCCGTGATCCAGATGCACCAGATAATCTCCGGATTTCAATCTTTTCAGATCAGAAAACAATCTTTGTGATTTCAATTTCTTTTTAAGAAGATCTCTGGCAGTTTTTTCGTTCTCAACCTCGACAGGCAATCTTTCAATGTTTTCGATTTCGTTACCCAGAAATTCTAGACGTATGGCATAGCTTGAATTGATCGGAAAAACATCTATTATTCCTCCTCTCTGGGAAAATTCACCCGGATCCTGGATTTGAAGAACTTTTTCATACCCCATTTCGTCCAGTTTTCTCAAAATCTGATATAGATTATTTCTTTGGTTTTTGGCTAGGTAAAGGGTATTGTCTTCGAAAAATGACTGGGTTTTCCGTGCTTCCAGGATTTTATCTAAATTTTCTTCAAACCAAAGATTCCCCTTTTCCAAAAAGTAGGGGGTGATGCTGCAAATTAGGATTCGGTCTATTAAACTCCTTGACAATTCCATCTAAAGTAGTATAATATAT
>Ga0136653_10001738_pt1 | contig 11847 bp, 12 predicted proteins | sample LakKivw275mmetaG_FD_94866 | JGI IMG/M metagenome (GOLD analysis project Ga0136653, IMG submission 94866) | Anoxic lake water microbial communities from Lake Kivu, Rwanda to study Microbial Dark Matter (Phase II) - Lake Kivu water 275m metaG... | ecosystem: Environmental > Aquatic > Freshwater >... | reverse complement strand
TTCGGTCAAAGGGGTCGGCACCGTCGGGGCGGCTTCATCTCCCGGCGTAATAACCAGGATCCTGGACATGATCTTTTAGGGGGAACGGCATGAAAAGAAGTGGTCTTTTGTTATTGTCCGTGGCATTAGCGGTATCGCTTGGCTTTACATCATCCGTTTCCGATGGTGCATCCCCGCAGGTAAGAATAAAAGACATTGCAAGTATACAACAGGCCCGCGATAATCAGTTAATGGGTTTTGGTCTTGTTGCGGGGCTTCGCCATTCAGGCGACAGCCAGCAGACGGAGTTCACAAAACAGGCCCTTACCAATCTGTTAAGCGCTATGGGGCTTCAGGCGCCCAGTCCGATCTCAAGGTCTAACACCAATCCAATTTATAACTACTCGGACATACCCAAGAACAAGGAATTTAAATCCAGGAATGTGGCCGCGGTCATGGTCACGGCAACGCTTCCTCCATTTTTGAAACCCGGACAGAAGATAGATGTGACGGTGTCCTCAGTGGGGGATGCAACCAGTCTTAGGGGAGGGACCCTTCTGCTTACTCCGCTTCAAGGCCCCGACGGGGTAGTGTATGCCTTAGCACAGGGTTCCGTGTCATTGGGGGGAGCTTCTTCAGGCGCAGGTCTTTTGCCGATGAACAGGGAGGTAACGACAGTTGCAAGGATACCGGGCGGAGGGATAGTTGAGAAAGAAGTGCGCGTTGGCATTGAAGAACCCCTGTCCTCCGAATATCCGGAGGGAACAAAATACAAAGGTTCCGGCACCCTTTCTACTCTTACGGTGCTCTTGAACGAACCGGATTTTACCACTGCCTCAAGAGTGGCATATACGATAGCCAAAAAAGGCTACGACGCCAGGTCTGCCGATGCTTCTGCTGTAATGGTGATAGTTGAGCCCGGTACGGATGTGGTGTCTCTCCTCTCCACAATAGAAAATCTCAGAGTGGTCCCGGATGTTAAGGCAAAGATCGTGGTCAACGAGCGGACCGGGACCGTTGTTATAGGAGAAAATATCAGGATAGCGCCGGTGGCTGTATCCTACGGCAATTTTACGGTGCAGATAGGCAATGTCACTGTTGCCTCCGAAGGCTTGGGAGGCTCGGATATTTCGACCGCGAGCCTGAGGGTTAAGGAGAACATCAAAAAATTATCGGCGGTCTCTTCCGGCTCAAGCCTTAATGACCTTATCAAGGCTCTCAACAGCCTAGGGGCCGCCCCGAGGGACCTTATAGCCATACTTCAGGCCATAAAAACTTCAGGCGCGCTTAACGCCGAGATAGAGGTCATATAAATGAGCACATATATCCCGTCAATAGATCCCATGGCCGGATTTCGCGCGGCAGAAATGCTGCAGAGCCCGTCTTTGGACAGGCAGACGGCGGCAAAAGAGTTCTCTTCTGTTTTTCTTCAGCACCTGTTTTCCCAGGCTTTTAAGGACCAGGGAACGGACCTTTGGGGCTCCACGGACATGTCCCCTTCTTATTCGGAGATCTTTACCAGCCAGATGGTAAAACAGCTTGCCGCAGACGACGCGTTCGGCTTTAACGAACTTATAAATGAAACTGTTGCAAAAAGAATGGCCGATGCGCGCAGCGCCGAAGGGATGTTCTGATAAGGATGGCAAAACAAATAGCCAAGCCCAAAAAAAAGGAACAGCCTCAGGTGGTCAGAACGGCCGGGGCGCTTGAGGTCTATGTCCCTCTGGTTCATTCCATTGCTGCGATGATAGCCGGAAAAGGACTCCCCCCCAACATTGATTTTAACGACTTGGTAAGCGACGGAATGATCGGCCTTATGAAAGCCTGGGACAATTTTGACCCCAAGAGGGGCGTGAAATTTGAGACATACGCATCTTACAGGGTCCGGGGAGAGATACTTGACGGACTTAAATATTATAATCCCGTCCCCTATAGGATCCAGGTTATGATACGGGACCTCGCCAAAAAAGGGTACAGCGCTGTTGTAAAAAAGAGCGCCGAGCTGGAAGGCCTCTCAGCCAAAGAGGTCAAGATGCTCGAGAAGAAAAAACTGACGGAAGAAGAGTTCAAGACCGCGGTCTCAAAAATAAAAAGGATAGTATCGGCCTCAGCCCTTATGTACCTTGTTTCCCTTGACCAGGTGCTTGACGGGTCCGAGATACAGGTTTCAGGCGAAACAACTCCGGTGGACGAGCTTGAATGGAAAGACCTGCAGAACAGGCTGAATGCAGCGATCGAAGAGCTGCCCGGCATGGAAAAAAAGATACTCAAGCTGTTCTACCGAAAGGGAGTTAATCAGAAGGACATAGCAAAAGACCTTAAGCTGTCGCGCAGCAAGGTGAACCGCGTGATAGCACGGGCGATCTATAAGCTGAGAGAGAAACTGAAATAGAGGAGGAAGAAGTGGAGATCTTTGACCCGACTTTCGGCAGCCTTGAAAAGGCGATGGCCAATTCTTCCAAGATCCAGGAAGTCGTTGCCCAGAACATTTCCAACGCGAAGACCCCAGGCTATGAAGCCCTGAAGTTTGACGAAACACTGGACAAGGCGGTAAAACGCCTGGAAAAAAGGGATGTCAGCATAGAGGAAGAGATGGCTGACATGGCAAAGAACAATGCCAGGTATTCGGCCTTTTCCAAAATGCTGACGGCAAAACTGGCAGTGCTTAGGTCAGTGGTCACCCAGGGGAGAAAGTGATAAATGAGCATTAACCGCGCTATGGACATTTCTGTCAGCGGCATACTGGCGGAAAAAACCCACATGGAGCTGATAGCAAGCAACATGGCCAATATAAATGCGACCAGGACCCAGGACGGCGGCGTCTATAAAAGAAAAGTCGCGGTGTATTCGGAAACCCCGCTCTCTTTTGAAAGCCAGCTTTCAAGGGCACAGAGTAAGCTTGCGGGTAAAGCCGGGGGAGTTTCGGTCAAGGTCGTTGACGACCTGGCTTCGCCCATGCAAAAGGTCTATAACCCGGGGCACCCTGACGCCGATGTCAACGGTTATGTGTCGCTTCCCAATGTAAGCCTTGCAACGGAGATGACGGACCTTATCTATTCCAGCAAATTGTATGAAGCCAACATTACCGTCTTTAACGCGGCAAAAAAAATGGGGCAGGATGCCCTGCAGATCCAATAAGGAGTAAAAAAAGATGGCAGAACCGGTAGGAAGGATAAGTCCCGAACTGATGGCCCAGATAATGGGAACGGAGGGTTCTTCTGCCGCTGAGCCGGCCAAAGGCCCCGCCGGCAATCAAGAAATTAAGACCTCTTCTTCTATCTTTGACGATATGCTGAGCAGGGCGGTGGACGCTCTGGAAGGAGTGAGCAAGACAGAAGCAGCTGCTAATCAGGCCATGGAAAGTTATGTCAGAGGGGATATGGATGTTTCCGAGGTGATGGTGGCTACCGCAAAGATGAACATCGCGGTCCAGCTGGCGGTGACCACGGTGACCTCGGCTGTCAATACTTTTAAAGAAATAACACAGATGCAGATCTAATACGGAGGAGTAAATGGGGGAAACATCTCTAAGGGACAACAGGCAGCTGCCGATCTTTATATCGGTGGGACTTGTGTTCGTCATAATCATAACAGTGCTTGCCGTGCGATCCTGCGCCCCCAAGGACCCCAATGCCGGCTATACGGTGGTCTATTCCAACCTTGATCTTAAGGATGCCGCCAATGTTGTGACGCAGCTTAAAGCTCTCAAGATACCTTACCAGATAAGGGATAAAGGAAGATCTATCGCAGTACCCAAGGGCAAAGCCGATGAGGCAAGGCTGGGTCTGGCGGAAAAAAGCATACCTTCGGGAGGAGTGGTGGGCTGGGAGATCTTTGACCAGTCCAAGCTGGGCACTACCGATTTTGACAGGAGGGTCCAGTTCGTCAGGGCTATCTCGGGAGAACTTGCGCGCACGATAAGCAGGGTGGATGCGGTGGAGGATGCCAGGATCCAGATAGTAATACCCAAGACAGAGTTGTTTGAGGTTACAAAAGCTCCTGTAACTGCCTCGGTACTGCTTCAACTAAAGCCCGGAAGGGTTCTTTCCCAGGAACAGATAAGCGGCATCGTGCATCTGGTGGCCGGCAGCGTAGAAAATCTGCGTCCGGAAAATGTCATTATAGTGGATATCTACGGGAATATTTTGAGCGGGCCAAAGACCGCAGTTACAGAAAGACCGGCCGAGATGCGGACAACCCCAATGGAGATCTATCTGCCCAGAACAACCGAAGCTGTTGCTCCTTTTGAAGCGCCAAGCCAGGAGGCACAGCCTATGTCTCAGGCGTCCGAGGTTGTTCCTGTTATTACCAAAGAAGTGGCCTCTGTGCCTGTTGTTCCTAAAGCGGTCCCCTTTGTGAAGCCGGCCGAGATGGAAACTCTTAAGCAGAAAGAGGCCTATGAGAATGAACTGTCCAGCAAGGTGCAGACCCTTGTCAACAATTTCTATCCTCCCAACAGCATACTGATAAAGGTGAATGTTGAATACGGGTCTGCGGCAAAAAACCTGCCGGCAGCCAAACCATCCGCAAAAAAGCCTAAAGCGGCAAAGCAACTGCCGGCCAAAATAAGTGCAGTTCCAAAGCCATCGCAGGTAAAAGCAGCTCCGGTAAAGAGGCTAACCGTTATCGTTCTTGTCGACAACAGGTTCAATCTGACCGCGGCGCTTAAAAAGACAACTTTTGAAACAATAGCGGGGGCTCTTCCTTACAACAGGAAGAGAGGGGACAGGATAATCCTAAGAAAGGTGCCGTTCCATTATGCCACCGAGTTTTCGCAGGGGACCATAGATCCCAAGGCTTTTTCTTCGGACAGGGACCCGTTGCTAAGCGCTATCAAAACTTTTAGCAGGTACAGGCAGCCGCTGACCTGGGCGGGCGGAGGCGTTGTCCTGCTTTTTGTGCTGTTCGTTTTATCAAGACTTATTGCGGGAAGAAAGAAAAAGGCTGTTGAAATAAAAAGGGGAGAGGATAGGCGTCAGACTGCAGGCGGAGGCGCCATTGAGCAGATGAAGGACATGGTCGGACAATCACCGGACAGGGTTGCGGAACTGCTTAAGAAATGGCTATCCGAGGAAAAGGAAAAGTGAAATTATCATGCCGTTAAGCGGAAGGGAAAAAGCAACGATCCTGCTGTCTTTGCTGGGTTCTGAGCTGGCAGAAAGGATCCTGTCCTTTCTTCCGGAAGACCTGGCAGATCTTATCACCGGAGGCATCAACAGGCTTCCGACGCCTTCTTCTGATGCTATCAAGACCGTGCTGGACGAATTTGCCGGCTTTGTTGCACTGCCGCAAGGCTCTTCTGAGGAGAGGATCACCTCCCTGCCGGAGGACTTGGCAGGGACAGCAGCGGAAGCGCCCCAGGCTAGCAATAGCGTTCCGGACCAGGTTTTGTACTCGCACCCAAAAAAGCTCGCAATGGCCCTGTCCTCTGAGAGAACTCCGGTCTGCGCCTATGTGCTGTCCCTGATGCCGGCAGTGGCCTCGGCCGAGGTTCTGTCCCTGATGCCGGAGCGCAGGAGAGAAATAGAGAGCCTTATGAGAGCGCTCAAAAAACCGCCCATAGCGGAAAAACTGGACGAGGCTCTCCTTAAGACCCTTGCCGAAAAAATGGAAAGGATGAGCGTTTGAAAAATGGCCTTGATAAAAAGAACAAAAGTATTCGATAAAGGCACTATCGACCTAAAGCAGGATGTGTCCTCGGCCTCTTCTAACCGCGCTTCTTTTGCGGCGGAAGAAGAGCCGTTCGTAGAAAGCAGGGACTTTGTCGGGCAGGAGGATCAGGGACAGCTTGAAGCAAGGGCCCAGGATGTTCTTTCCCAGGCCAGGGCAGAATCCGAAGGCATCCTGACGCAGGCAAGACAGGAAGCCGAAGATATAAGAAAACAGAGCAGGGAAGAGGGTTTTGAAGAAGGAAGGCGGCAGGGCCAGCAGCAGGTGGATGACAACATAAAAGAGACCCTGGAAACGCTGAACCAGGCGGTCAAGGAAAGAAAAAAGATAATTAAGGATGCCGAAAGCGAGCTGCTGCGGCTTTCCCTAAAGATAGCGGAGCAGGTAATCCGCAGCGAAGTATCCCTCAACAATGATGTGATAATGAACATGGTGGCGGAGGCGATAAACAGGGTGAGCGACAGGGAAAACATCATAATCAAGGTCAGCAAGAATGACTTTGAGCAGGTAAAGCAGAACAAGGAAAAGATAGCAGGACTTGTGGACGGGATAAAGAACCTTTCTATTCTTGAGGATTCACAGATCGAGGCCGGAGGCTGCATCATAGAAACGAATCTCGGTTATGTGGATGCCAGGATAAGCACCAAGCTTTCGCTGATAGAGCAGCAGATGAAAAAGGTCCAGACCAGTGAGTAACTTTGAATCCCTCCTGATCGATTTTGAAAAATACCACAAGGCAGTAGAGCGCTCTGAAAACGTCAAAGTCATCGGCAAGGTGATCCAGGTGGTGGGTCTTATAATCGAAGCCCAGGTGCAGGGGGTCTCCATCGGGGACCTGTGCGTGGTAAAACTGGGGAACGAGGGGAATTTTACCTACAGTGAAGTCGTAGGCTTTAAAGAAGGCAGGGTCCTTCTCATGCCGCTTGGCACCACTTCCGGGATACATCCCGGGGCAGAGGTCCTTGCCGCAGGAAGGCCTCTGTCGGTAAAGGTGGGGCCGTCTATACTTGGAAGGGTCCTCAACGGGTTAGGAGAGCCCATAGATGATAAAGGTCCAGTTGTTGCCGAAGAAGAAAGGGCTCTGGACGGCGATCCTCCAGACCCTGTCAAGCGCCCCAGGGTGACGGACATTCTAAGAGTAGGCATAAGAGCTATAGACGGGCTCCTGACCATCGGCAGAGGACAACGGATGGGTATCTTTGCCGGTTCCGGCGTCGGCAAATCCACTCTTATGGGAATGATAGCAAGGAACGCCGAGGCTGATGTCAACGTCATAGGTCTGATCGGAGAGCGCGGAAGAGAAGTAAGGGACTTTATAGAAGAATCTCTAGGCGAAGAAGGCATGAAGAAATCGGTGGTGGTGGTGGCTACTTCCGACCAGCCTCCTCTTATAAGGCTAAAGGCATCCTTTGTGGCAACAGCGATAGCCGAATACTTCCGCGACAAGGATATGAGGGTCATTCTCATGATGGATTCGGTTACAAGGTTTGCCTATGCGCAGAGGGATGTGGGACTTGCCACCGGAGAGCCTCCGACCACAAGAGGTTATACCCCTTCCGTTTTTGCCCTTCTTCCAAAACTTATGGAAAGGTCCGGCACCGCGGAGGTGGGCTCTATCACCGGTTTTTATACTATACTGGTAGAAGGTGATGATTTTAACGAGCCCATTTCGGACCAGTCCAGGAGCATCCTTGACGGGCATATAATCCTGTCAAGAGATGTGGCGGCTAAAAATCATTATCCGGCCATAGATGTTCTGCACAGCGTGAGCCGTCTTATGACCAACCTGGTGTCAGACGAGCATAAAGAGGCTGCCGCCAAACTCCGCGAGGTCCTGGCCAGATACTCGGAAGCAGAAGACCTTATTAACATAGGCGCTTATGTAAAGGGCAGCAATCCAAAGATAGACGATGCCATAGCCAAGATCGACCAGGTCAACGATTTTCTCAAGCAGGGCACCTTTGAACAGGTGGAGTTTGAAGAAATGCTGGACCAACTGATGGGGATCTTTTACTGATGAGCAACAATTTTTTGCTGGAAATAGGTACAGAAGAAATACCGTCAAGGTTTTTGGATGCGGTGCTTTTGGACCTTAAGCGCCTTGCCGAAGAAAAGCTGCGGGAAAGCGACCTGCAGTTCTCTTCAGTTGAAACACTCGGCACCCCCAGGAGGCTTGTGCTTTTTATCCACGGCCTGGAGGATAAGCAGCAGGACAAAGTGCTTGAGATAAAAGGACCTCCCAGATCTGCGGCCTATGATAAAGAAGGCGGCCTTACAAAAGCTGCCGAAGGCTTTGCAAGGGCACAGGGGCTTGATGCAAAAAAACTTAAGATCAAGGACACCGGATCGGGCGAGTATGTTTTTGCCGTAGTAAAGAGAAAAGGAAAAACCGCGGAAGCTATTCTTAAGGAGATCGTTCCCAAACTGCTGGAGCTTTTGCCTCTTCCAGTTTCGATGAAGTGGGGTGACGGCGCCCACTCTTTTATACGCCCCCTGCACTATATGCTGGCTGTTCTTGGCAGTAAGCCTGTCAAACTGTCCTTTAAAGGGGTTGTTTCGTTCGGCAGGTCCAGGGGGCACCGCCTGCTGGCCGGCAACAAAATGATCTCTTATGCCGGGGCAGCCGATATCGGCCAATTTAAAGCTTTCCTGGCAAAGCACGGGGTGGTCCTTTCAAAACAGGACAGGCTAGAGCTGATAAAGGAGCAGATAAAAGACTTCGAAAAGAAGAACAACGCAAAGATACCGCTGGACACAGGACTTCTTAACGAGACGGCAAATCTTACCGAAAATCCAGCCGTTGTGGCGGGCAGTTTTTTGCAGCAGTTCCTTCTGGTCCTGCCGCAGGATGTTATTGCAACGGTGGTCAAAAAGCAGCAGAAATGCTTTCCCTCTGACGGCGCGGCCTTTTTTTTGATAGTGTCGGACGGAGGGGAAAAGGGAAATGTGAAGGCAGGGTACGAACAGGTGGTGAACGCCAGGCTAAGCGACGCCAAGTTCTTCTACGACGAAGACCTTAAGAACACGCTGGACCCCATGATAGAAAAGACCAAAAAGATCACTTTTCTTGAAAAGGCTGGCAGCATGTTCGACAAAACAAGCCGAGTGAGCGAGATATCAAAGTATATTTGCCACGACCTGCTTGACAAAAAGGACCTCTGGAGCATTGTGGAAAGGGCCTGCAGCCTTCTTAAGTTCGATCTTTCTTCTCATATGGTCGGCGAATTCTCGTCCCTGGCCGGCATAATGGGAAGGGAATACTGTCTTGTCATGGGAGAGGACAGCCGTGTTGCAAGAGCGGTCTACGAGCATTACCTGCCGAGATTTTCGGGGGATGACACTCCCAAAGAGATCTACGGGGCGATTTGCGGTATTGCCGACAGGATAGACACTTTATGCGCCTGCTTTGCAGCAGGGCTTATCCCGACCGGGTCCGAGGACCCGTATGCATTAAGAAGAGCGGCGCAGGGTATAGTCTCGATCATCCTGGCTATGGAATTGTCCATTGACATTGGCAATCTGCTTGACAAAGCGCTGGAGGAAAACCCAGCCGAAAAAAATGAGCTCAAGAAAAAACTCTCCGACTTTATCGGGCAAAGGCTTAAGGCAGTGCTTGAGGGCGAAGGAATAAAGCATGACGTCTGCGACGCGGTGATAAACAACGCCTCGAACCTGACAGAGACATACTGCAAAGCTTTTATACTTAACAGTTCACTTGCAAACAACCGCGTCAAAGGCATAATAATGTGCGCGGACAGGATAGGCAGGATAGCGCAAAAGGCGGAAGGCGCAAAGGCGGACACAAGCCTCTTTGTCGAGGACGGGGAAAAGAAATTGTATTCCGCATTTGTCCAGACAAAGGACCTTTTTAGAGAGGTTATGGGTATAAAGCAATACGAAAAAGCGCTGCTGACCCTGGCCAATCTTACGCCCGCGGTAGAGGAGTTTTTTGAAAAGGTGTTAGTTATGCATCAGGATGAGAGCATAAGGAAGAACAGGCTGGCACTATTGAACGAATTGAACGGCCTGTATCTGCGGTTCGCTGATTTTGGAAAGATAGTAATTTAGGCAGAAAGAGAGAACATGAGATATTCACAGCTGCTGATCCCCACCTTAAGGGAAGACCCCAAAGAGGCCGAGGTTGTAAGCCACAGGCTTATGCTGAGAGCCGGCTACATAAGAAAGCTGGCCTCTGGGATATACACTCTTCTTCCCCTGGGATGGAAGGTCATAAGAAAGATAGAAGATATTGTCCGCGATGAGATGGACAAAGCGGGAGCGCAGCAATTGCTCCTTCCCGCGGTGCAGCCCTCGGAGCTCTGGAAAGAGACGGGAAGATGGGATGTTTACGGAAAGGAATTGATGAGGATAAAGGACAGGCACGAAAGGGACTTTTGTCTGGGGCCCACCCACGAAGAGGTGATAACCGACCTGGTCAGGAACAATGTCAAATCATACAAGGAACTCCCCATGATGCTGTACCAGATACAGACAAAGTTCCGCGACGAGATAAGGCCGAGGTTCGGCCTTATGCGCGGAAGGGAATTTTTGATGAAGGACTGCTACAGCTTTGACGGTGATGATAAGGGGATGGAAGCAAGTTATGAAAAAATGCGGCAGGCCTACCGCAACATCTTTAAGAGATGCGGGCTCAACTATAGGGAGGTTGAGGCCGATCCGGGGGCCATCGGAGGAGGATTTTCTCAGGAGTTCATGGTAGTGGCAAGCACTGGAGAAGAGGAAATAGCCTATTGCAGCGACTGTTCCTATGCGGTCTCAAAAGAAATGTCCAAGATAGAAAGCGACAATTCCTGCGTCAAATGCTCTACCGGGGTCCTAAAGGTGGAAAGAGGGATAGAAGTAGGGCACATCTTTAAGCTGGGGACAAAGTACAGCGAAAAAATGAACGCGACCTATCTTGATGAGTCAGGTGCAAGAAAACCGTTCATAATGGGCTGCTACGGGATAGGGATAGGCAGGACGGCGGCTGCCGCGATAGAGCAGAACCACGATGATAACGGCATCATCTGGCCCGAAGCGATCGCGCCTTACAAGGCCGCTGTTGTCCCGGTCAATATCACGGATACGGAGCAGATGCAGGCATCCCAGAGGATCTACAAAGAACTTACGGACAGGGGGGTTGAAACTATCCTGGATGACCGCGACGAAAGGGCAGGGGTAAAATTCAAGGATATGGACCTTATCGGAATTCCTTACAAGATAGTTATCGGCAAGACGCTTAAGGAAGGAAAGGCTGAGGTGGCTGTAAGGAAGACGGGAGAAAAAAAACTGGTGGCCTTAGCGGAAGTAGCCGGAACTGTGGGTTTTGGATCTTGAATTTGGAATTTGTTTAGGATTTAGAGCTTTGGATTTAGGATTTAATAATTAGAGTATAATAAAATAAATGTCAAAAAATAAAAAACAATTTCTGACCTTTCAGGAGATAATACTCAACCTGTCCCAGTACTGGTCCAAAAAGGGTTGCGTTCTGCAGCAGCCCTATGATATAGAAAAAGGGGCAGGGACCATGAGTCCGCCGACCTTTTTCAGGGTGCTGGGGCCGGAGCCATGGAGGGTGGCTTATGTGGACCCGGTAAGACGGCCTGGCGATGGCAGGTATGGAGAGAACCCCAACAGGCTGTTCCACTATTATCAATACCAGGTAATACTTAAGCCTTCTCCTCTTGAGGTTCAGGACCTTTATGTCGACAGTCTTCGGAGCCTCGGGATAGAGCCCGAAAAACATGATCTAAGGTTCATTGAAGACAACTGGGAATCCCCAACGCTGGGGGCCTGGGGTGTGGGCTGGGAGGTTTGGCTGGATGGACTTGAGATAACACAGTTCACCTATTTTCAACAATGCGGAGGCATCGATCTAAAGCCGATCAGTGCTGAGATAACCTATGGGCTTGAGCGTATCGCAATGTACCTGCAAAAAAAGAAAAATGTGTATGACATAATCTGGAGCGGGGATACGACATACGGGGATATACATCTCCAGGCGGAGAAGGAACATTCCAAATACAATTTTGAGGAAGCCGATATCGCCATGCTCTCGCTTATGTTTGACAGCTGCGAAAAAGAGGCGGGACGCATCCTGAAATCAGGATTAGTGCTTCCGTCTTATGACTATGTACTCAAATGTTCGCACATTTTTAACATCCTTGAGGCAAGGGGAGCGATAAGTGTTACAGAAAG
>Ga0136653_10001735_pt1 | contig 11853 bp, 12 predicted proteins | sample LakKivw275mmetaG_FD_94866 | JGI IMG/M metagenome (GOLD analysis project Ga0136653, IMG submission 94866) | Anoxic lake water microbial communities from Lake Kivu, Rwanda to study Microbial Dark Matter (Phase II) - Lake Kivu water 275m metaG... | ecosystem: Environmental > Aquatic > Freshwater >... | reverse complement strand
TCGAGCTCCAGCGCGAGAAGGAGCAGAAGGGCGGGAAGTAGGGAGCGCCGGCGGCGGGCAGGGGCCGGCCGTCTTTGGGGCGGGGCGGCTTTTTATCTGAAGCGGTACCCTATGCCCAGGGCGAGCCGAAATCCGCCGACGTCGAAGGCAAGCTCGATCGGCTGCATCCGGCAGCGGGAATAGCGCAGCTCCAGGCCGACTTCCCAGGAGCCCGAGAGTAGCATCCGCCCGCCGGCTTCGACGGCCGGGCCAAAGCGGTTTTCTGTCACCGTCCCGATCGGGGCGAGTTCCTTGAACCAATGCCAGACGGCGCCGGCCCCGCCGTAGAAATCGAAACGCCCGACGCGGGTGACATACCTCAGCCCGGCGGCGACCGGGACGAGCCAGATGCGGGTCCGTTCCCCCGTCGGGACCATGTGCCCGTGCTTGGTCAAGAGATCGGCGCTCAGCCAGGGCTCGATATGCCGGCCCAGGGTTTTGGAGACCTCGAGGCCCCAGACCGCACCGGCCCCGTAGATCGCCCTGAAACCGGCATCCGAAGGCCCGAAAAGGCCGGCGCGGATCATGAGCGACGGTCCGTCCGCCGCGGTGAGGAAGGGCGCGGCGGCGAGAAGGATGACGGCCGCGGCCAAGATGGTCTTCTTCATGGCCGCTGCCCTCCGTCCATGATGGCCGCGCGCGCCGGGAGCCCTTCGGCGCCATCGGCGCCGACCCCCCAGATCACATAGTCATACCCTCCGGCCTCAAGTGGGGATTGACCGAACCGAAAGACATCTCCGTCGACCTCATAGAGATGAAGGGCGTCGTCCGGAAGGATGATCAGATCGCCGTTCAAGGGAGGAATAGGCCCGACGGCGTAGATCCGGTACTTGGCGATCTCGATGTCGTCGTTGGCCGGGTTGGCCTCCCAGGTTACGAGATTGGAAAGGCCCCGCAGGGCCAGCGAGCGGGACGGCGTCCTCACGACGGCCGCGTTGAGCGGCGGAGCGAACAGGATCCCTCCCCGGATGTCCACGTCGAGAGACGTCACGTCGAATGACGAGGCTTGAACGCCGGCCTCATGAACCGTCAATAACGCGGGCTGGATCTCCAAGGACAGGGGCTGGGCGACGAGAGCCGCGTCGGTGACGAATCCCGGCAGCCGCTCGACGAGCCCCGCGGCCGAGGTCTTCATGAAAAGGAAACGGATGCCGCCCATCCCTCCCATGCTGGCCGTTCCCGCCAGATACAGAGCCCCCTCCGGCGCGCGGACGACCGTGGTGCCGTAGACATTGCCGGCCGAGCCGTTCTCGCTGCCATAGGCTCTCTGCCACTCGATATCCCCGCCGACGGCAAGCTCGGCCATAAGACCGTGCTCACCGAGGGACGAGAACCCATCGGTTTCTCCGGCGGCAAAGTATCCGCCGTCCGGCGCGGGGACGAGCGATTTGAATCCGTCCGTGTAAGCCCCATGGTAGCTCTTGGCCCATTCGACCGCGCCGCCGGGGTCGAGCTTCAAGGCCCAGGCATCGGATCTGTTCAAGGGGCCGCCTTCGTCAAGGTATCCGCCGGCGACGAGACCGCCGTCGGGGGTGGCCGCAAAGGGATAGACCGCGGGACCCCAATCCACGGCCAGCGTCTGCGAGAGGATCTCTCCCGTGGGGGTCAATCGCATCAGGAGGAGGCTCGGGCCGCTCCCATCCGGACGCGCGGGCGTGCGGCCGCAGACGGCGATGTCTCCGCCGGGCAGCACCGCGAGACGGCTCGCGGCGTCCGCATAAGGTCCGCCGTAGGTCTTTTCCCATACCGGCTCCCCGGATTCGTCGAGCTTGATCAGGAGGATGTCCGTGTCACTTGCTTCGCCCGGCGTGCTCTGGATGATGGAGGTCGCCAGGAGCAGGGAGCCGCCGGCGGCGGCCGGCACGAGATCGGCGAATCCTTCCCGCGTCCCCTCGCGGGTGAACGCCTTGCGCCAGGCGATATCGCCGTCGGCCTCGAACTTGACGGCCACGGTACCGGGGCCGCCGGCGAGGCAGCCTCCGTCCGGCGTCGCGGCGATGGACCTGAGGAACTGGGTATCGCCCGCTCCCGCCCCCTCTCTCAAGGTGCGCTGCCATTCGATCGCCCCGTCCGGACCGATCTTGAGCACGCAGCTGTCGTAGGACGCGGGGATCGCGACCGAGGTGTGGCCCAGCAGGAAGAACCCGCCGTCGGCCGCCGGGGCCATGCGGTATCCGTAGATCACCCCGACGCCGGAACGAGTGAGTGTTCCCGGGCGTTGATAGGTCCGGACCCAAGTCGTCCGCGGCCCCAAGGCGGCCTTCCGCAGGCGGTTCGCGGTCCGGTCGGGCAGCCGCCGAGGCGTCCGCGGGTCGTCTTTCTGGAGCGCGGGGCGCGGCTTTTGCGGCCCGGCGACGCCCACGCCTCCGGCCGGAGAGGATGAAGGCCGAGCGCCGGACGAAGCCGACACGCTCAGCCGGTCCCCTGCCGTGAAGACGACCATTAGAGAAAGGACCGCCAAAATCCGCTTTATCATGGTGCCTCCGTCAGGCGAGATCATAATTTGGACCGGCCCCCGCTCTTTGTCAAGGCGCCAATTTCCTTCTTTTTTTTCCGGACGAATTGTTATACAAGGGAGGGCGAAAGGCAGGATCGGACATGAACGACGCCCCGCTCTCAGGTTCGACCGCTTCGGCATCCCGGCGCTCGATCGGCATGGTCGCGCTGGTGATGCTGACCTTCTTCGTCATCTCCCTCATCACCAACGTCATCGGGGCCATCAACCCCGACGTGGGCCAGAGCTTCGGGCTCAGCCTGACCTTCGTCGGGCTTCTGGCCTTCGCCTTCTTCATCGCCTACGGGGTCATGTCGATCCCGTCCGGGATGCTCGTCGAGCGCTTCCGCGAGAAGCCGGTCATGATGGCCGCTTTCGGGCTCGCCCTGGCCGGGGCCCTGCTCATCTCGCTCCTGCCGAGCTACCCCGTCTTCCTCGTTTCGCTCTTCCTCATCGGGGCCGGCTTCGCCGCTCTCCAGGTCGTCATCAATCCCCTGCTGCGAACGGCCGGCGGCGAAGAGCACTACGCCTTCAACTCGGTCCTGGCCCAGCTTATCTTCGGGGGGGCCTCATTCCTGAGCCCTTTCCTCTATTCCTATTTCGTCCAGAACATCGGCAAGCCCGGGGCCGAGGGCAAGCCGCTCATCGGGCTGATGACGAAGCTCGTGCGGCCGGGACTCTCCTGGGTCTCGGTCTACTGGGTCTTCGCCGTCATCCTCCTCGTCATGGTCGCCGTCATCGCCGCGGCCCGCTTCCCCGTCGTCGTGCGCAAGGAGGACGAGAAAGCCGGCGCCTGGGCCACCCACAAGGCCCTCTTCGCGAACCGGACGGTCATCCTCTTCTTCCTCGGCATCTTCGCCTATGTCGGGACGGAACAGGGGGTCTCGTTCTGGATCTCCAAGTTCCTCAAGACCTATCACGGCTATGCCCCTCAGACCGTGGGCGCGGCCCGCGTCGCCTGGTTCTGGCTGCTGATGACGGTCGGCGGCGTCCTCGGCCTCGTCCTGCTGAAGTTCCTCGACAGCCGCAAGGTCCTGCTGGGCTTCACCGTCGCCGCCCTCGTCTTCCTGACCCTGGCCCTGTTCGGCCCCGGCCCGCTCGCCCTGGTCATGTTCCCGGCCATGGGCTTCGCCGCCTCGGTCATGTGGCCGGTCATCTTCTCCCTGGCCTTGAATTCGGTCGAGAGCCACCACGGCTCCTTCGCCGGGATCCTCTGCACGGGCATCATCGGCGGGGCGCTCATGCCGCCGCTCATCGGCTTCATCGGCGGGCTCGTCGGCCTGCGCCAGGGGATGCTCGTCCTCTACCTGACGCTCGGCTACATCCTCTCGATCGGCCTGTGGGCCCGGCCGCTCATCGCCAACGAGACGATCGCCATGAAAAAGAAGAAGGAGGCGGCGGCGTGAGCGGGCCGGCCGTCATCGGCATCGATCTGGGCGGGACGAACGTCCGGGCGGGGGTGGTCATCGACGGCCGCCTGGCCAAGGTCCACGCCGTCCCGGTCCGGGGCGAGGGCTCGGAGCGCGATGTCCTCGAGGACCTCTTCCGCGCCGTCGACCCGGTCATGGGACCGGAAGTGGCCGGGATCGGCGCCGGCGTGCCCTCGATCATCGACCTCAAGACGGGCACCGTCTACGACGTCCAGAACATCCGCGCCTGGGCCAAGGTCCCGCTCAAGGCCATCCTCGAGGAACGCTTCCGCGTGCCGGTCTACGTCAACAACGACGCCAACTGCTTCGCCGCCGGGGAGAAGATCTTCGGCCGGCTCGGGCCCTACGATCACGGCGTCGGCCTGATCGTCGGCACGGGGCTCGGGGCGGGCGTCATCGCCAACGGGCGGCTCTATTCGGGCATCAACTGCGGCGCCGGCGAGTTCGGCATGCTCCCCTATCTCGACCGGAACTTCGAGGCCTACGCCAGCGGCCAGTTCTTCCGCCGCGTCCACGGCACGACGGGCCGCGAGACGGCCGAGCGGGCGGCCCGCGGCGATGCGGCGGCCCTCGGGATCTTCGCCGAGTTCGGCCGCCACCTCGGCGAAGCGCTCAAGGCCGTCTGTTACGCCGTCGACCCGGAGATCATCGTCCTCGGCGGCTCGGTCAGCAAGTCCTACGGCTTCTTCCGGGAGGCCCTCCGGGAGGCCTTCGCCACGTACGCTTATTCGCTGGCCAAGGAGCGGCTGAAGATCGAGGTCTCGGAAACCGAGAACATCGCCATCCTCGGCGCCGCCGCCCTCTACTTCGACGCCCTCCGGGCCTAGCCTCCGCTTCAGTATGTTGATCGCCCAGGCGGGCCGGCAAGCTCGGTGGCTAGCCGGCCGCGGCTAAGCAAAAATAAATTCGGCCCGCAACCGAAAAATCCTTGACAGAGTTTTTGCTCGTGGTCTTTAATATTCGATTGGAAAGGCCGTCGAAGGAGTGATGATCATGTTGAGGAAATCCGCGGGCAAAACAACGAGGATCCTCCCGGCGATCACCATGGCGGTCCTGGTCAGCGCCGCGCCGGCCGTGATGCGCGGCCAGGAGGCGAAGAAACGACTGTTCGGCCCCTGGGCGGCGAAAGCCGAGGTCAGCTACGTCGTCACCGGCGGCAACACCTCCACCTCGGCCCTGAGCCTGGGCACGATCTTCTCCCGCACCTGGGCCAAGGACACCCTCCTGTTCCGGAGCTATATCCTGACCAGCGATGCCACGACGACGTCCCGGACCGCCCGGGGGACCGAAACGGACTTCTCCGTCGTCGAGACCCGGACGACCCGCAAGGTCGCCGAGAACTACCTCCTGGCCGGCCAGTACGACCGGAAGATCCTGGACGGGCTTGCGGGCCAGGCCGGCCTGAGCTGGGACCGCAACAGGTTCGCCGGCGTCGACGACAGGTTCATCCTCACCGCCGGTTTCGGCTACGACGTGATCGCCCAGAAACGGACGCAGCTCAAGACCTCCGCCGGCCTGACCTTCACCCGGCGGCGGTACGTCGGCCAGGACATGGAGTCGTTCGCCGGCTTGCGCTTCACGCTCGGCGGCGAGCAGAAGATCCTCGACAGCTCGTCGTTCTCGACGGCCTTCGTCCTCGACGACAATCTGAAAAGGAGCTCCGACTGGCGCTTCGACTGGGCCAACTCGGTCACGGCCTCGATCTCGAAGTCGCTGGCCCTCAAGGTCAGCCTGCGGACGCTCTACGCCAATGTCCCGGCCATGCAGAGCCTGCCCCTGTTCGACGACCTCGGGGAGCCGACCGGGCTCTTCGTGTCCTATCCCCTGAAGAAGCTCGACACCTTCCTGACGACCTCGATCGTCATTAATTTCTGAGCCGTCAAACCTCGTAAAGGCGCTCCGGAAGGGGTCAAACCTCCACTTTTCCAGTTTTCGACTTGGCCTCAGAAATCGGGCGTCCGTAAAACTGGAAAAGTGGAGGTTTGACCCCGTCTTCCCCGAGGTTTTGCCGACGTTTGACCGACCCCCGCCTTCCCTGTAGTATGGTAGGGAATTAGCGCGGAGGGCGTGATGACGAAACGGTACTGGCGCTGTTATGTCTGCAACGACATCCATTACGGGGTCGCCCCGCCCGAGATCTGTCCGACCTGCAAGGTCCGCCAGGCCTACGTCGAGATCACGTCCGAGGAGGCCCGCAAGATCCTGGCCGGCGGACCCGAGAAGGCCCTGACCCCGGAGGGCTTTCGGGCGGCCATCGAGGCCTTCGCCGGGCCCAACGAATTCCGGGTCCAGCCGGACAAGGAGAAGGTCGACCTCCTCGTCAGCGGAGTTTTCGAGAACGAGAAGAACCACGGCCTCAAGTATTGCCCCTGCCGCCTCCGCACGAAGGATTGGGACGAGGACCTGAAGCTCGTCTGCCCCTGCAATTTCCCGGCCCACGAGACCTACCGCGGCCTTCCCGGCGGGGAGTGCTGGTGCGGCCTGTTCGTCAAGAAATCCGACTAAGGAGGTCCCCGATGGCCCGACTCCTCATGTTTTACGGGCGCGAATGCCCGCACTGCAAGAAGATGCATCCGCTCGTCGACCAGCTCGAGAAGGAGACGCCGGTCCGCTTCGAGCGCTACGAGGTCTGGCACGACGAGAAGAACGCCGACCTCATGCGCAGCTTCAAGGACGCCATCGCCCCGAAGTGCGGCCAGCAGCTCCGCGTGCCGACCTTCCTCAACGCCGACGCGAAGGACGCCATGTGCGGCGAAGTCGACTTCGACAAGCTCAAGGAGTGGGCCCTGAAGCAGGGTTGAGGGTGGCGATGATCGAGCGCTTCGATCCTCTCAAGGGGGAACGGCTCCAAGTCCTGAACGAGGCGGGCCGGGCCGCGCCCGGGCTCGACCCGGGCCTCACCGACGACGCGCTCCGGACGCTCTACGGGCTCATGGTCCGGACCCGCGCCGCCGACGCCAAGGCCCTGAAGCTCCAGCGGCAGGGCCGGATGGGCACATACGCCCCCAACCTCGGGCACGAGGCCGCCCAAGTCGGGCTGGCCTCGGCCATGTCCAAGGACGACTGGCTCTTCCCCTACTTCCGGGACCTCGGCGCCTTCTTGGCCCTGGGTTTTCCCCTCGCCGATTTCTATCACTTCTGGATGGGGAACGAGGCCGGGATGCGGATCCCCGAGGGATTGAACATCTTCCCCATCTCCATCCCCGTCGGCTCGCAGGTGCCTCACGCCGTCGGGGCGGGGTTGGCCGCGAAAACCCGGAAGCTCCCGATCGCCGTCGTCGCGACGCTCGGCGACGGGGCGACTTCGGAAGGCGACTTCCACGAGGGGCTCAATTTCGCCGGCGTCTTCCGGACGCCCAACGTCTTCGTCTGCCTCAACAACCAGTTCGCCATCTCGGTGCCGCGCGCGCATCAGTCGGCGGCGGCGACGCTGGCCCAGAAGGCCGTCGCCTACGGCTTCCCCGGCGTCCAGATCGACGGCAACGACGTCCTCGGCGTCCATGCCGCCTGCCTCGAGGCCGTCACGCGGGCCCGGGCGGGCGGCGGGCCGACCCTGATCGAGGCCTACACTTATCGCCTGGGCGACCACACGACATCGGACGACGCCAGCCGCTACCGGGAAAAAGGCGAGGTCGCCGATTGGAAGCGCCGCGACCCGATCACCCGCTTCCGGCTCTACCTGCAGCACAAAGGGCTTTGGACGGAAGCCTTCGAGAGCGAGACCCAGGCCCAGGCCTCGGACCTCGTCGAGAAGGCCGTCACCGAGGCCGAAGCCCGGCCGCCGGCCAGCCCCGACGACATCTTCGCCTACACCTATGCCGAGACGCCGCCCGACCTCGCCGCCCAGCTCAGCGACCTCAAATCGACGCTCCCGGAGGATTTCCGGTGATCATGACCATGATCCAGGCGGTCAACCGGGCCCTGGCCGGCGAGATGGAGAGGGACGGACGGATCGTCATCTTCGGCGAGGACGTCGGCCGCGACGGCGGCGTCTTCCGGGCCACCGAGGGCCTTTACGACCGGTTCGGGCCCGAACGGGTCATGGACACGCCTCTCGCGGAATCGGGCGCGATCGGCGCGGCCCTCGGCATGGCCGCGTTGGGCCTCCGGCCGGTGCCCGAGATCCAGTTCATGGGCTTTATCTATCCGGCCTTCAATCAGATCGTTTCCCACGTCGCCCGCATCAGGAACCGGACCCGCGGCCGCTTCACGGCCCCGCTCACCATCCGCACGCCCTACGGGGCCGGGGTCCGGGCCCTCGAGCATCATTCCGAGAGCACCGAGGCCCTGTTCTGCCATCTCCCCGGCCTCACGGTCGTCGTGCCGTCGAATCCCTACGACGCCAAGGGCCTCTTGGCGGCGTCGATCCGCAGCGACGATCCGGTCATCTTCCTCGAGCCCACCCGGCTCTACCGGGCCGAGAAGCAGGAGGTGCCCGAAGAGCCCTACGAAGTGCCTCTGCGCCGGGCGGCGGTCGTCCGGGAAGGGCATGACGTAACGCTCGTCGCCTGGGGCGCGATGGTCCCGGTGGCCCGGGAGGCCGCGGCCGCCGCCGAAGCCCAGGGCGTCGGGATCGAGATCATCGACCTGCGGACCCTTAGCCCCATGGACCGCGAGACCCTTCTCGCCTCCGTCCGGAAGACCGGCCGGGCCGTTATCCTACACGAGGCGCCAAAGACGTGCGGCCTGGGGGCCGAGATCGCGGCCACGATCGCAGAGGCCGCCCTGCTGAGCCTGAAGGCGCCGGTCGCCCGGGTGACGGCGCCCGACATCACCGTGCCGCTGGCCAAGCGCGAGGACCTGTACTATCCCAACGCGGCGCGCGTCCTGCGGGCCGTCCGCGGTCTCATGGAGTACTGACATGGCCAAGGAATTCCGCTTCCCCGACGTCGGCGAGGGCATCACCGAAGGCGAGATCGTCCGCTGGCTGGTCAAGGAGGGCGACGAGGTCAAGGTCGACGAGACCCTGGCCGAGATCGAGACCGACAAGGCCATCGTCGAGATGCCGTCGCCCTACGCCGGCACCGTCCTCAAGCTCCATGCCCCGGAAAAGGGGCTGGTCAAGGTCGGGCAGCCGCTGGTGACGATCGGCGAAAAGGGCGAGAGCCTGGCGGCGCCTCCCGAAAAGAAGCCGGCCGTCAAGGTCAAGGTGAAATACGACCTTTACGGCAATCTCGAGCGCGTCCCGCTCCGCGGCGTGCGCCGGGCCACGGCCAGGAAGATGCGCGAATCGCTCGATCACGCCGCCCACGTCACCCACTGCGACGAGGCCGACGCCGGCCCGCTCGAGGCCCTGCTCCGGAAGATGAGGCCCGAGGCCGAGGCCCGCGGCGTCAAGCTGACCTACTTGGCCTTCATCGTCAAGGCCTTGGTCGAGGCCCTCAAGCTCCATGCCGCGTTCAACGCCTCGCTCGACGAGGACGAGAGCGAGATCGTCCTCAAGAAGTATTACAATATCGGCATCGCCGTCGATGTCCCCGACGGCCTGATCGTCCCCGTCGTCAAGTTCGCCGACCAGAAGTCGGTCATCGACATCGCCCAGGAGATCCAGGCCCTGGCCGGGAAGGCCCGCGAGCGGACCGTTGACCTGGCCGATCTCCAGGGCGGGACGTTCTCGATCACCAACGTCGGCGTCATCGGCGGGCAGGCCGCGACCCCGATCATCAACTACCCCGAGGCGGCCATCCTGGCCACGATGAAGATCGCCGACCGGCCCCGTGTCGTCGACGGCCAGGTCGCCGTCCGCAAGACCCTGCCGCTCTGCCTGGCCTTCGATCACCGCATCGTCGACGGCGCGGCCGCGGCCCGCTTCATCAAGGACCTCATCCGCTTTCTCGAAGCGCCGGAGGGCCTCCCTCTCAAGGGCGAGTGAGCGCGCGCCGCGGCCCCGGCTGTGGTATATTGGGCGTCATGACGAAAAACGCATCGAAGGCCGTCCGGCTCAAGGCCATCCTCAGGAGCCGGCCCCAGGCGGTCGTCGCCTTTTCGGGCGGCGTGGACTCGACCCTGCTCCTCAAGGCCTGCGTCGACGCCCTCGGTCCGGCCAACGTCGCGGCCGTGACGGGCGTCTCTCAGACCTATACGGCCGAGGAGAAAAGGACGGCCGACAAGACCGCGCGGGCCCTCGGCGTGCGGCACATCGTCATCGAGACCGACGAGCTCTCCTGCGCGGCCTTCGCCGCCAACCCGGCCGACCGCTGCTATCACTGCAAGCGCGAGCTTTTCGGCCGCATCGCCGCCTTGGCCAAGGACCTCGGCGCCGAGACCTTCTACGATGCCTCGAACCTCGATGATCTCGCGGATTACCGTCCGGGGCACAAGGCCGTCGAGGAGTTCGGGGTCCGCAGCCCGCTCGTCGAGGCCGGCTTCACGAAGAAGGACGTCCGGGCTCTGTCGAAGAGGCTCGGCCTGGCCTCCTGGGACAAGCCGGCCAATCCGTGCCTCGCCAGCCGCATCCCCTACGGCACGCCCATCACCCTCGAAACACTGGCCAGCATCGAAGCCGGCGAGAGATACCTGCGCCGCCTGGGCTTTCCCGTCGTCCGGCTCCGCCACCACGGCGGGCTGGCCCGGATCGAGGTCCCGGCCGCCGACCTCGCCCGCATCACCCGGCCGGCGACGGCCCGCAAGATCGCCCGGAAGATGAGGACGCTCGGCTACCTCTGGACCTCGATCGATCTCGAGGGCTACCGGATGGGCAGCCTCAACCGGGCGGTCGGCCGATGAGGATCGCCGTCGGCCTGAGCGGCGGCGTCGATTCCTCGGTCGCCGCGCTCCTCCTTCTCCGCGAAGGCCACAACGTCGCCGGCGTCCTGATGAAGCTCTGGCCCGGCCCCGAGGGAGAGGCTCCGGGGAAGAGGGCCTGCTACGGCCCCGACGAGGCCGCCGACATCCGTGATGCGAGGGCGGTCTGCGCCCGGCTCGGCATCCCCTTTTCGACGATCGACTGCTCGCGGAGCTACGAGGACCTCATCCTGCGCTATGTGCGGGAGGCCTACGCCGCCGGCCAAACGCCCAATCCGTGCGTCCGCTGCAATCCCCTGGTCAAGTTCGGGGTCCTGCCCGAGGCCGCCCGGGCCGCCGGGCTCGTCTTCAACCGTTTCGCCACGGGGCACTACGCGCGCGTCGAACGCGACGACGGCCTCCGGCGGTTCATCCTCAGGCGCGGCGCGGACGAGGCCAAGGACCAGTCCTACTTCCTCTACCGCCTGACCCAGGCCCAGCTCGCGACGGTCCTTTTTCCGCTCGGCGGCCTGACCAAGGCCCGCGTCCGCGCCCTGGCCAAGGAGGCGGGCCTTCCGGTGCATGACCGGAAGGAGAGCCAGGATTTCTACGGCGGGGACCTCGGCGAGCTCGTCGGGCCGGGGGCCGGCGAGGGCGACATCGTCGACCGCTCCGGCCGCGTCCTGGGGCGCCACCGCGGCCTGACCCGCTATACCATCGGACAGCGCAAGGGGCTCGGCATCGCTTGGCCCGTGCCCCTCTACGTCCTGGCCATCGACGCAACGGCGAACCGGCTCGTCGTCGGCCCCGAGTCCGAAACGCTCGGCCGGGCCTTGGTCGTCGGGGACTGCGTCTGGGGGCCGTTCGACGATCTCGCCGCGCCGGCAGAGGTCAGGGCCAAGGTCCGCTCGGGCGGACGGCTCGTTCGGGCCCGGATCTCCCCTCTCGGCGGCGGCCGGATCCGGGTCGAGCTCGCCGAACCCCTGTCGGCCATCGCGCCGGGACAGTCCGCGGTCTTCTACGACGGCGACGCGGTCATCGGCGGCGGCATCATCTACCCGTAGCGACCGAAGGGAGCGGAGCTACCCGGAGCGATCGGAAGGAGCGGAGGCCCAGAGGCGCAGCGGAGAAACACGAAGCTGAGCCTCTGGTAGATATCTTGAGAAT
>Ga0136653_10001734_pt1 | contig 11853 bp, 8 predicted proteins | sample LakKivw275mmetaG_FD_94866 | JGI IMG/M metagenome (GOLD analysis project Ga0136653, IMG submission 94866) | Anoxic lake water microbial communities from Lake Kivu, Rwanda to study Microbial Dark Matter (Phase II) - Lake Kivu water 275m metaG... | ecosystem: Environmental > Aquatic > Freshwater >... | reverse complement strand
TTCGCGCCGGCCGCCTGCCTTACGGGTTGAACCGGAAGATGTTCGTCACATCCGGCAGGTGGCTGCCGACTTCCTCGCTGATCTCCGTCATCCGCGCGAAGACCTCGGGTGCAATGTCACCCTCCAGCGCTGCCGCGTTGTCCTTGAGCTGCACGTCCTCCCGCGCCCCGACCAGTTCCGTCTTCACGAACGGCTGCGCCAGCACCCAGCGGATTGCCAGGTGCGTCAGCGACCGACCGCATTCGGCCGACAGGGTCTTGAGTTGCTCGACACCCTCGTAGACGTGCGGCCAGACCTCCGGGGCAAAGAAGACCGTGCTGCCGCGCTGGTCGCCCTCGCGGAACTGCGGCTCGCGCGGGAACTTGCCGGTGAGGATGCCCTGCGCGATCGAGCTGTACGTCACCACGGCGATGTCGTGCGCGACGCAGTAGGGGATGATCTCGCGCTCGGCCGGGCGCCAGAAGAGGTTGTAGCAGAGCTGGTGGGCGTCAATCTTGCCCACCTCGGAGACCTGCGCCATCTGCTCGGGGTTGAAGTTGCTGACCCCGATGGCCTTGAGCTTGCCCTGGGCCCGGGCCTGTTCGAGGCCCTCCATCACCGGCCGCAGGTCCTTGCCCGTGACCGGCCAGTGGATGTAGTACAGGTCCACCCAGTCGGTCTGCAGGCGCTCCAGGCTCGTGTCCAGTTGCTTGAGTGCGTGCGCGGCCGTCTGCTCGGAGGGGAAGAACTTGCTGGCAAGATAGACGTCCTCGCGCTTGCCCTGCAAGAACGCGCCGACGAGCGTCTCCGAGCGCCCGGCGCCGTAGCCGGAGGCGGTGTCGAAGTGGTTGAGGCCGGCCTCGTAGGCGGCCTGCATGGCGCGGTTGGAGTCGTCGTCTTCCTGCCCGCCCCACTGGGCCCCGCCGAACACCCAGCAGCCCAACCCCAGCGCGCACTGCTCCTTGTCGGACGGCTTGATGGTGATGACCGGCGGCTTGACTTGAACTGTCATGTGAAACCCTCGCCTTCTGGTGCAGCGAAATGTCGGGAGGTGCTTCGCCAAGGCCGGCGCCAATCCCTTTGCGGGGCCGGTGGCAGGCCAAGCCGCCGCCGGCGGCGAAGTCATGCCCGCGAGCAACGCTCTCATCTCACACTGCCAATCGAGGCCCCACGATGTACGAACTGCATCCCCCCAGTCTGGTCGTCCTGCAGGACGTGTTGGACGACCCCGCCATGAACGCCGTCTATGAGCGGATCAAGGCCGCCGTGCCGGCCGACACGCCGGTGCGCGTCGTGACCGACGACGAAGTGCCCGCCCTCGTGGTCGAGGAGGGCTGGCCCGCCAAGTGCGTGCGCATGGGCATGCCCCCGCCCCAGGAGGACCCAATCATCTTCGTTGGCCGCATGCGCTGGGACGGCAAGTGGCAGCAGTGGCAGGACTCGATCAAGCAGCACCAACCCGACGCGCCGCTGGGGATCTTGAACAAGCTGTATGGCTACGACGCGTTCAGTTGGGCGAGCTTCGCCGTGGACGCCGGCAAGTCGCCCCACGTGACAGGCATCTGCCGGCCGGCGTGGCGGCTGCACCTGACCTGGGGCTGCCCCCACAAGTGCTTCTACTGCGGGTGCACCGGCGTCATGACGGCGATGGCGAACCTCGACGAGTACCGCGTCAAGCTGGCCGAGATCGTCGCGAAGAACCCGTGGGAGCTGTGCTGGCTCTACGACGACGACGCCGAGGCCCTGGCGCTGGAGCCCGAATACGGCGGCATGAAGATGCTGGTGGAGTTCTTCGGCAGCACGCCGGACCGCTACCTGACCGTCCACACCAAGAGCGCGAACGTGGACTTCCTGGAGCACCTCGACCATCGCGGGCACACGATCATGACATGGAGCCTGACCGGGCCGACGCAAAGCTCGCTCATGGAGGCCCAGAGCGGCACCACCGAAGAGCGCCTTGCGGCGGCGGCCAAGGTCATGGACTGGGGCTACACGGCGCGCTTCAAGTTCAAGCCCATCGTGCCGGTCGTGGGCTGGCGCGAGGAGTTGCAGGAGATGATCCGCCTCGTCTTCGAACGCGCCCGACCGGACAACATCACGCTCTTCACGTTGGCCTGGATGACCTACGCCGACCTCGTGAAGCTGGCCGACACGAGCCTGATTGACCCGTGGGCCCTCGGCGAGGCCGAGAAGGCCGCCGAGGAGATGGCCGGCCAGTCCACGAAGCCCTTCCCGCACCATGTCCGCAAGGAGATTTACGAGTTCGCTCTTGCCGAGATCCGCAAGTACGACCAGGAGATCCCGGTGGCGCTGTCCACCGAGTCGCGGCCGATGTGGGAGGAGATGGGGCCGAAGCTGGGCCTGGACCCGACGAACTACGTCTGCGGCTGCGGCCCGCAGGTCACGCCGGGGCTGCGGAAGCTGCCGTGCAACCCGTGGCACGTGGCCGAGCCGGTGGGGTTGGCGGAAGGGTAGGCCGCTGTGGGACGGGGGCTTGTACCCCGCCCGGCATTGCACTGACCGAACGGATGGGCGGGGTACAAGCCCCCGCCCTACAACGGCCTCGTGAGAGCTGAGCGCCGTGAACCACGCCTCACAACCGGACGCACCCGCGGGCCCTCCCGAACGCCAGCGCCTCCACGTGTCCATCCAGGGCACGGTGCAGGGCGTCGGCTTCCGCCCGTTCGTCTACCGGCTGGCGACGACGCTGGGCCTGCCGGGCTGGGTGCTCAACTCCCTGCAGGGCGTGACCATCGAGGTCGAGGGCGACCCGGCGACGCTGGCGGCCTTCGTGCACGGGCTGGAGCATGACAAGCCGGCCCTCTCGACCATCCACAGCCTGCAGACCACGTATCTAGACCCGGTGGGCTTCACGGAGTTTGAGATCCGCCACAGCGACAGCGCGTCGGGCACCGCCGGGGCGCTCATTCTGCCGGACCTGGCGACCTGCCCGGACTGCCTGCGCGAGGTGCTCGACCCCGCCGACCGCCGCTTCCGCTATCCCTTCACCAACTGCACCAACTGCGGCCCGCGCTTCAGCATCATCCAGGGCCTGCCCTACGACCGCCCCAAGACCACCATGCGCGGGTTCGTGATGTGCGAGGCTTGCCGGCATGAGTACGAGGACCCGCTGGACCGCCGCTTCCACGCCCAGCCGAACGCCTGCCCGGTGTGCGGCCCGCACCTGGAGTTGTGGGAGCCGTTGGAGGGGCCGGCTGTTGGCCAGCCTACCGTTGCGACGCATGACGACGCCTTGCGCCTCGCGGAAGACGCCCTCCGCGAGGGCCGGATCGTCGCCATGAAGGGCCTCGGGGGCTTCCACCTGCTCGTGGACGCGCGCGATGAGCAGGCCGTGCGGCGGCTGCGCGAACGCAAGCGGCGCGAAGAGAAGCCGCTGGCCCTGATGGTCCCCTCACTGGAGCAGGTGCGCGACCGGTGCGAGGTCGGCGAGACCGAGGCGCGGCTGCTGCTGTCGCCACAATGCCCGATCCTGCTGCTCAGGCACCGCGCGGGGACGGACGTCGCGCCCGCTGTCGCGCCGGGCAACCCGTATCTCGGCGTGATGCTGCCGTACACGCCGCTGCACCACCTGCTGCTGGGCGACTTGGGCTTCCCGCTTGTGGCCACGAGCGGGAACGTCACCGACGAGCCCATCTGCACCGACGAGCACGAGGCGCTGGCGCGGCTGCAGGGCATCGCCGACCTGTTCCTGGTCCACAACCGGCCCATCGCCCGGCACATGGACGACTCGGTGGTGCGCGTGGTCGGCGACCGGCCGATGATGATCCGGCGGGCGCGGGGGTATGCGCCGTTGCCGGTACGGCTGCCGCTGGAGGGGCCGGCTACTAGCCGGCCCGCCGTTGAGCTTGCCGACAGTCCTGGGCCGGCTGATAGCCGGCCCCTCCAACGGCACGGATCCATCCTCGCCGTCGGCGCCCACCTCAAGAACGCCACCGCCCTCGCCGTCGGCGACTCGGCGTTCGTGAGCCAGCACATCGGCGATCTGGAGACGGCGCCGGCGCTGGAGGCCTTCCGCCGCGTGGCGCGGGAACTGCCGGAACTCTATGGCGTGCAGCCCGAACTCGTGGCCTGCGACGAGCACCCGGACTATCTCTCGACCCAGCAGGCGCGGGCCAGCGGCTTGCCGGTCGTGGCCGTTCAGCACCACGCCGCCCACATCCTGTCGTGCATGGCCGAGAACGAGCTGGACGGGCCGGTGCTGGGCTGCTCGTGGGACGGCAGCGGGTACGGCGGCGACGGCACGATCTGGGGCGGCGAGGTGCTGCTGGTTGACGAGGCCATCCGCCGCGTGGCACACTTCCGGCACTTCTCGCTGCCGGGCGGCGACAAAGCGATCAAGGAGCCGCGCCGCTCGGCCCTGGGCGTCCTGTACGAGCTGTACGGCGAGGCCGCGCTGGACATGGACGTCGCGGCCGTGCAAGGCTTCAGCCCCCGGGAGTTGGGGCTGTTGCGGCAGATGCTCGCGAAGGGGCTCAACGCCCCGCGGACGTCCAGCGTGGGGCGGCTCTTCGATGCGGTGGCGTCCCTGACCGGCGTGCGGCAGCAGGTGAACTTCGAGGGCCAGGGCGCGATGGAGTTGGAGTTCCTGCTGGACGGGGTGGAGACGGAGGAAGTGTATCCGTTGGACCGCGGGCTTTCCAGCCCGCATGACCCGCGCGGGCTGGAAAGCCCGCGGTCCATTGACTGGCAACCGCTCGTCGAGGCGATCCTGGACGATGTCCGCGCCGGTGCAGCCGTGCCGGTCATCTCGGCGCGGTTCCACAATGCCCTGGCGCAGGTGGTCGTGGACCTCGCGCAGGGCCTCGGGCAGGAGCAGATCGCGCTGAGCGGCGGCTGCTTCCAGAACAAGTACTTGACCGAACGGGTCATCGCCCTGGCCCAGCGCGCGGGGCTGCGGCCCTACTGGCATCAGAATGTCCCGCCCAATGACGGCGGCATCGCTCTGGGCCAGCTCGTCTACGCCATCCGACACGCACCGTAGGCGGGTTCGTCCCGAACCCGCACAGGGAGCCCAATATGTGTCTGGCAGTGCCCGGTAAGATCATGGAGATGCAGGAGGGGCGCTTCGGCCACATGGCCAAAGTGAGCTTTGGCGGTGTGGTCAAGCAAGTCAGCCTCGCGTATGTGCCCGAGGCGAAGCTGGGGGACTACGTGATGGTCCATACCGGCTTTGCCATCAGCATTGTGGATGAGGCCGAGGCCGCCGAGGTGTGGGGCTACCTGGAGGAGATGGCGGCCCTGGCCGCCGAGGAGACGCCATGAGGTTCGTGACCGAATACCGCGACGCCGCGGCGTGCCGGAAGCTCGCCGAGGCCATCGCGCGCCTGGTGACGCGGCCCTGGACGCTCATGGAAGTCTGCGGCGGGCAGACGCACTCGATCATCAAGTTCGGGCTGGACCAGTTGCTGCCCGAGCAGGTGACGCTGGTGCACGGGCCGGGCTGCCCGGTGTGCGTGACGCCGCTGGAGATGATCGAGAAGTCCCTGGAGCTGGCCGCGCGCCCCGACGTGACGTTCTGCTCTTTCGGCGACATGCTGCGCGTGCCGGGCAAGAGCCAGGACCTGCTAGCGGTGAAGGCCGCCGGGGGCGATGTGCGGATCGTGTACTCCCCGCTGGATGCTGTGGCAGTAGCGCAGGAAGAGCCCGAGCGGGAGGTCGTGTTCTTCGCGGTGGGGTTCGAGACGACCGCGCCGGGCAACGCCATGGCCGTGTACCAGGCCAAAGAGATGGGCCTGACCAACTTCTCGATGCTCGTGTCGCACGTGCTGGTGCCGCCGGCGGTCGAGGCGCTGCTGTCGTCGCCCGACTGCCGCGTCCAGGGCTTCCTGGCCGCCGGGCACGTCTGCACCGTGATGGGCTACGGCGAGTACGAGCCGCTGGCGGCGAAGTACGGCGTGCCCATCGTCGTGACGGGCTTTGAGCCCGTGGACATCCTCCAGGGCGTCCACGCGTGCCTCAAGCAGCTTGAGGAGGGGCGGGCCGAGGTCGAGAACGCCTACGCGCGGTCCGTGCGCCACGAAGGCAACCTCCCCGCACAGGAACTCATCCGCGAGGTGTTCGAGGTGGTGCCGCGCAAGTGGCGGGGCCTGGGCGAAATCCCCCGCAGCGGCCTGAGCCTGCGCGAACCTTACGCCGCTCTCGACGCCGAGAAGCGCTTCGGCCTCACCGAGACGGAAATCCCCGAGCCGGAGGCGTGCCTGAGCGGGCTGGTGCTGCAAGGGCTCAAGCGCCCGCCGGAGTGCCCGGCGTTCGGCCAGGAATGCACGCCCGAGCACCCGCTGGGGGCGACGATGGTGTCATCGGAGGGCGCGTGTGCGGCGTACTACCGGTATCGGCATGTGGGGGGGGAGGCGCCAGTATGACCGACCTCGGCGATCTGCAGTGCCCCGTGCCCAAGGGCGACTACGACCGCGTGCTGATGGCCCATGGCGGCGGCGGGCGGCTGATGCAGCAACTGCTGGGCGACGTGTTCTTCCCGGCCTTCGACAATGAGTTGCTAGAGCGCCGCCATGACGCCGCCGTGTTCGCGCTGGAGCGCGGGCTTTCCAGCCCGCGTCTGGCCTTCACGACCGACAGCTACGTCATCCGGCCGCTGTTCTTCCCGGGCGGCAGCATCGGGCATCTGGCGGTGGACGGCACAGTCAATGATCTCGCCATGGCCGGCGCGCGGCCGCTGTATCTGAGCACCGGGTTCATCCTGGAGGAGGGCTTCCCGGTCGCGGACTTGCGGCGCGTCGTGCAGGACATGCACGACGCGGCCGACGCGGCGGGCGTCAGCATCGTCACCGGCGACACGAAGGTCGTCGAGCGCGGCCACGGCGACGGCGTCTACATCAACACCGCGGGCGTCGGCATCATCGAGCACGATCTGGTCATCGAGCCGGCGAGCGTGCGCCCCGGCGACGCCATCCTCATCAACGGTGACATCGCCCGGCACGGCATCGCCATCATGAGCGTGCGCGAGGGGCTGGAGTTCGAGAGCGCCATCGAGAGCGATTGCGCGCCGCTGGCCGATCTCGTCGGGCGGTTGATTGCCGAGGGGCTGGCCGTTCACTGCCTGCGCGACCTGACGCGCGGCGGGCTGGCCGCCGGGGTCATCGAGATCGCCCAGGCCTCCGGCCTGCAGGTGGAGCTACGGGAGACGGCGATCGCCGTGCGGGATGACGTGCTTGGGGCATGCGAGATTCTCGGCTTCGACCCGCTTTACGTGGCCAACGAGGGCCGCTTCGTCACGTTCGTGCCGGCCGAGCAGGCCGAGCGGGCGCTGGCGGTGCTGCGCGCCCATCCGGCCGGCGAGGGCGCTGCCATCATCGGCCAGGTCACCGCGGGTAGCCACCCCGGCTTGGTCACGATGCAGACGGTCACGGGGACTTCGCGGGTGGTGGACCTGCTCAGCGGCGAGCAGTTGCCAAGGATCTGCTGACGGCAACGGCTCGCGGGCTGGAAAGCCCGCGGTCCAACGACCGTCAGCAGCGCGCCGGATGCGGCCCCCACAGGCGCGCGTAGTGGTCGCGGTACGGCACCAGTGCCCGGCGCGGCGGCGCCACGGCATCGAGCCGCGCGCGGTCGTCCTCCGTCAGCACCACCTCTCCGGCCGCGACGTTGTCCGCCAGTTGCTGGGGCGTCTTCGGGCCGATGATCACCGAGGCGATCCCCGGCTGCGCGGCGCACCAGGCCAGCGCCAGTTGCGTCATCGTGCAGTTCTTCTCCCCGGCCAGCGCCTCCATCGTGTCCAGCACGGCCACGACCTCGTCCGTCAAGCGCGCGTTGATGGCCTCCGCGCGGCTGGCGAAGCGCGAGTCCGCCGGCGGCGCGGCGCCCCGGCGGTACTTGCCCGACAGCAGACCCTCCGCCAGTGGCGAGTAGACGTTGAGGGCCAGCCCGTAGGTCTGGGCCATCGGCACCAACTCCACCTCCGCGGTGCGGTCGAGCAGGTGGTATGGCATCTGCTCGGAGATGAAGCGATTCAGCCCCAGTTCTCGCGCGATCCAGAAGGACTCCACGTACTGCCAAGCGGCGTAGTTGCTGCCCCCAAGGTAGCGGACCTTGCCCGCGCGGACGAGGTCGTCCAGCGCCCTCAGTGTCTCGTCAAGCGGGATGTGCGGGAAGGGCAGGTGAATCTGGTAGAGGTCAATCCAATCGGTCCGCAGGCGGCGCAGGGAGCGCTCGCACTGCTCGATGATGTGGCGGCGGCTCGTGCCTTTGCCATTGGGAGGCGTGTCACGGTTGTACGAGCCGACCTTGGTCGCCACGATGACCTCGGCACGCCTGCCGTTGCGCGCCAGCGCCTCGCCGAGGACTTCCTCGCTGCGACCGTAGCTATTCGCGGTGTCCACGAAGTTGATCCCCACCTCCAGGGCGCGGTCCACGAGGTCGTACGCCACCGGGTCGGGGATCGCGCCGCCAAAGGGCGCACAACCCAGACAGCAGGCGCTGACTTCGACGCCGGTGCGGCCGAGACTGCGATAGGTCATCATTCGCTGCTCCATCAGCTGCCGAGGTTCGTAGAAGTACGGAAGCAAGGCCGTGAGCTAGTTGCGGGGTGTCGCGCCGGCCGTACCGGCGCGACGGGGGCCCCGCAGGGGATTGCCGACCCGTTGCGGGGCCCCCGTCCGACCCGATACGGCCGGGCCGGCCACCCCGCAACTAGCATGGCTACCCCCGCGACTGCCGCGACAAACCTGTCGTGCTGCTTACACAGACCTCAGTAGTGCGGCGTGGCGAGGACTTCGACTTCATCGAGCATCGCCCACCCCTTGCGTTCGGTTCGGAGGCGCACGAAGCGGGCGGTGCTCCCCGGTAGACGGGCTGTCAGGAACGTGGTGAGCGTCTGGCCGCCGGGCTCGGGCGGCGGGCCGTCGGTCTGGACCGGGTCGCTCCACGCCTGGCCGTCCAGGGACGTGGTGATCGTGAGGTAGCGCGGGAAGTATACGGCGCCGTTGCCCCCGCCCAGGCAGTGCACGCGCACGATTCCCACCGCCTGTGGCTTCAGCAAGTCCACGGTCACCTCGGGGACGCCTTCACTCCACCCCACCGCCTTCGACCAACTGTCGCCGGGGCGCGAGTAGTCCCCGTCGGTGAGGCGGCCGCTGTTGTCGGCGTACTTCGCCGTAGAGGTGGGCGCCGTCAGGCTGTACGCGCAGTCGGCCGCCACGTTCTGGCCGCCGGACAGAACCTCGACTTCGCTGAGCATCAGCCACGACTTGGGGTGGAAGGTGAGCTTGACGAACCGCACGGGCGTGGCCGGGAAGGTCAGCTTCAGCCAGGCCAACTCGCTCAGTTCCCCCCCGGCCTGCTCCGAGGCCGTGACTTCCCTCTCCGGCGTCCCGTCGCGCAGCAGCCGCCACTTCGCGCCGTCTTCCGACCCCAGGACCGCGAAGCTCTGCGGGTGCAGCACCCACCCGTAGCCCCCTCCCTGCGAATGGACGCGGACGGCGTCCACCGTCCGCACCGCGCCGAGGTCGAGCAGCACCGTGACCGGCTGCAGCAGCCAGCCCACTGTCTTCCCGTCCCCGAAGCCCTTCTCCGTGAGCACGCCGTCGGTCAGTTCCTTGCCCTCGGTGTCGGGGTATTGCGCCGGGAAGGGCGGGTCGAGCGTGTAGGGCTTGCCGGTGGCGAGGTTCGGCGCGCGGCGGACCTGGAGTTCGTCCCAGATCGTGTCGGGGCTGCCCACCAGATCAAAGCGAATCGTGCGCGTCGCCGTGGCCGGGAGCGGCAGCTGGAGCCAGCTCTCGCTGGCGCTCTGGGCTGTCACCGGCGGGCCCGCCTCGGCTGTGTCGTCGCCGACGCGCACGCGGCATGTCACGGTGCCCTTCGCGCCGGTTGTGCGGAAGTGCGCGTAAGCGGTCTGCAGCACCCAGGGCTCGGCGAGATCAAAGCCAACGCGGCCCTGGCCGTTCCGGAAGCGAATGGCGGCGGCAGCTTGGTCGGCCCGGGCCAGGCGGCCGTCGGTCAGGACGGTGTTGCGGGACGGGGCGCTGCCGGGCTGCAGGTCGCCCTCGACGACCGCCGGCACGCCCCAGAGCAGGTGCGGCGGCGGGAAGACGACGACTTCGTCCACGCCCAGCTTCTGGCCGGGCGCGCCGGTCAACTCGATCCGCAGATGCCAGGCGAAGCGCGGCTCGAAGAGCGCGATGGCAAAGCCCGCGCGCCATTCGCCACATCGGCCCAGCGGCGGGCAGCCGACTTCCGCCGCCTCTTCGTAGTTGCTGCCATCCGTGCTGGTGGCAACGCGGATCGTGGCCGGGGCCGCGGTAGATCCGCCCTCGCGGGCCGCGAGATGCACCCGCACGTCGCCGACGATCTGGGTCGCGCCCAAGTCCACCTCCAGACGCGCCGGGGACGAGACGCTACGCACGCGGCCCGCCTGTTCGGCCCGGCACAGCCACAGCCCGTCTGTCAGCGTCGGCGCGGTCTGCCCGTTGAGCTTGCAGGCCGCCCCCTCGGCCAGCGACACCGCCCGCCGCTGGTACGTCCCCAGGTGGAAGCGGTACAGGTCGTCATAGAGTTGGTTGCACTCAGGGCTGTCGCTTCGGTAGAGCCGGGCGATGGAGTCGTAGCTCTGGTAATAGGCCCGGGCGCAGCCGTGCATGTACCCGTCGAGGTCGTCCACGCCGTGGTTGAGGTAGAGCTGCAACTCCAGGCGGTGGCCGGGGTTGGTGTCGGTGGCGTAGTCCAGCTCCATCTCAAAGCCCAGGCCGCCCGCGCGGGCGAGGTTGGCGTTCTGGGTGAGACGGTCCTCGTCGGCCACGACCGCCCCGGCCGGCACGTCCATGAAGGCGAAGTTGGGCTGCATGATGGCCAGGTCGAAGCCCAGGTCGCGCCATTTGTCGTAGCCCGGCGCCGAGAACCACGGGATCCAGTGGAAGTTCATCCCGCGCTGGCGCAGGTGCTCGCCCGTGGCGCGGCCGACGGCCTCGTCCTTGCCGCTGATGCCTTCGTTCATCCAGTAGAAGCCGTCGAGTTGCAGGTGGGCATAGCGGCGTTCGCGCCAGCGGGCCAGGATCGTGTCCACGACCCAGCGGAAGGCCTTGAGGCGGTCGGCGTCGAGCGCGGCGTTCTCGGGCCGGCCATCGCCGTCCACATCGCCGAAGCCCTCGGTCTTCGGGGACAGGTAGGGGATCATGATGATGACGCGGCAGACGCGGCCGGGAGAGTTCAGCCGCCGCCCGACGTCCTCGAGGCACGCATCCAGCGCCGCCAGGTTGCGGTCTGGCATGAAGAGCTGGTCCACGTAGAACTGCCAGCCGTCGAGCTTGGCCGTGCCGTGAATGTAGCTCCCGCCGTCGGGCGCTCCGCCGAACATCAGGAACAGCCACGCGTCGTAGGACCAGTCGCGCGGCACCCCGCCGGCGGCCTTGTCCAGGTAGGCGACGTACGGCAGGAAGTCCGCCTGCGCCCAGTGGCCGGGCTGCATGTAGGCGAGCATGATGTCGTGCATGTTGCCGTAGCGGGGCGACTGGGGCGGGGCGAAGTCGGCGCGAGCAGCCGCGGTGAGTGAGAGCAGGCTGAGGAGGAGCAGGCAGTGGCGCATGGCGGAGGGTTCGTCGGCCCGGCGCGTTCCCCTGCTCAGCCGTTGCGGGCGCGGAGGGGAGCGACAACCGAAGCGCGAACAGGATGCACTGTCGCAGGCGTTGGCGTCGCGCGTCCAGTCAAGGTCGGCAAAGGAGGCGTTCGATGGACCGCAGACAGTTTGCACTCGTAGTCGTCGTGGTGATCGTGAGCATCGGCCTGGGGGCCATGCTGAGCGGGTGTCTGTTCGGGTGGCCGCAGAAGACTGCCTCGACCACCGGGCCGAAGGCCGAGGGTAGCAGCACGACGCAGACCTCCGACGCCCAGGGCGTGGTCGAGACG
>Ga0136653_10001732_pt1 | contig 11862 bp, 9 predicted proteins | sample LakKivw275mmetaG_FD_94866 | JGI IMG/M metagenome (GOLD analysis project Ga0136653, IMG submission 94866) | Anoxic lake water microbial communities from Lake Kivu, Rwanda to study Microbial Dark Matter (Phase II) - Lake Kivu water 275m metaG... | ecosystem: Environmental > Aquatic > Freshwater >... | reverse complement strand
CCCGCATGCTGGGCATCTTCAATATTGGCGTACCGCTGGGCGCCGCCATCGGCGTGATCGCAGGCGGCGCCATCTCCGCCGCTATGGGCTGGCGCTGGGCCTTCTACATCTTCGCCATTCCCGGCATCATCCTGGGCATCCTGGCCTTCTTCATGAAGGATTACAAGACAACGGCCGGCTCCGGCACGGCCGGCGCCAGGATCAATTTCGGTAAGTCCATCGCATCACTGTTCCGCATCCGCAGCCTGGTCCTGTATTTCTTCGGCTACGGCATCATGTGCTTTATGACGGTATCCGTACTGGTGTGGGCGCCGGCCCTGATGATGCGCCTGATGAATATCTCAGAAGCGACGGCCGGCATGATCGTGGGTGGATGGGCGCTGACGGCCATCATCGCAGCTCCATTCGGCGGCTGGCTGGCCGACCTCTGGCAGAAGAAGAACGGCAAGGGCCGGCTCTATCTGCCCGCGCTGGCCTCCGTACTGGCCGCCATCGTGCTGGTGATCATGGTGATACTCAAATTCGGCCCTATCGGTATAGCGCTGGGCTTCATTTACGGCTTCCTCTCGGTGATCGGATCGCCCGCTCTTAACGCAGTGTCGCAGGACGTCGTGCCGGCGGCCCATAAGGGCCTCTCCATGGGAATGGCCGTGTTCGCCGCCTACATGTTCGGCGGCGCCTGGGGTCCCTCCGTGGTGGGCGCCATATCAGACGCGCTGGGAGGAGACGCCCAGGGTCTCATGATGGCTATGCTGAGCACCACCATCGCCGGCCTCATCGCGGCCCTGCTGCTCTGGATGGCTGCGCGCACCTATCCGGCCGACATGGCCAAAGTCCAGCAGGAAACCCTCATCGCTAAATAAGCACGGAGAGAGAAACATGAAACTGACAACGCTGCTTCTATTGCAGGTCATTTACTTCATACTGGGAATCCTGTATAACGCCGTCAGCCTCTTTCTTATATCACAGGGACAACCCGGGCTGGCGCCCACACAGCCGGTCATGGGCATGATATCGATGATAACCTATGCGCTTTTCCTTATTCCGGGCTACCTGCGCAAGCTGACGCTTTACAGGATATTAATGGGAGTGGCTATCATCGTATTAGGCTACGGCGGCGTGGTCACTCACGTCGTCAACATCTTCACCCAGCCGCAACTTTACAGCTCGATCCTGTCATGGACGCTGGCTGTGGGCATCAACCTCTTCGGGCTGGCGCTTAATATCATTGCCGTATCAGGCAAGTATAAGGATTAGCATTTATGTAAATCTAATTATCCGTGGTATGATTAATTCATCCGGTCGATGAATCCCCTATATCCATTCCTCGAGTAAAGGATACGGAGTATGGCTGGCAGGGCTGGGAAAAAAGAGGCTGGCAAAAGCAAGACAAAGCCGGCGGTGAAAAAGAGCGTTGGGCGGGCGAAACGGGATAAGCAGGTTGAGGAACAAACGCATATCGCGCTGGAAAAATACCGAATCCTTTTCGAATCATTCCCACTGGGCATCAGCATCACAGATGCTGACGGCAACCTGATCGAAACCAATAAGGAATCGGAACGGCTGCTCGGCCTCACGCGTACTGGACATTTACAGCGCAAGTATGACAGCCCGGAATGGCAGCTCATCCGCCCGGACGGGACACCCATGCCACCGGAAGAATATGCCAGCGTCCGGGCTTTGAAGGAAAACCGCCGCATCGAAAACGTAGAGATGGGGATAATAAAGAATGGTGATGAGATCACCTGGATCAACGTCACCGCCGAGCCCATCCCGCTGGAGAATTTCGGCGTAGCCATCACCTACGGAGATATCAGCGCGCGCAAGAGACTGGAGAATGATCTGGAAAAACAACGCCGTGAATTCAAGCATATCATTGATTCCGCGCCGATAATAATTTTCTATAAAGACCTGGCAGGGAGAATGATCCGCGTAAATAAAACGTTTTCCGAAGCGCTGAATCTGTCTGAAGATGAAATATTGGGAAAAACAGTCTTTAATGTATATTCAGCGCCCATAGCTCAGGCCATGACTGACGACGATCAGGAAGTCCTCAGGACGGGACGTCCTAAACTGAACATCGAAGAGCCTTATGAATCCGCCAGCGGTATCAGATGGGTGCGCACGGATAAAGTGCCAATTATCGACGATAGCGGCCGCATCGTTGGCCTGGTAGGATTCGCCCAGGACATCACAGAGCGCAAACTTGCTGAGCAGGCGCTGCAGGAGAGCGAAAAAAATGTCAGGATGAAACTGGATGCGATACTCGCTCCGCAGGGTGATATCAGTACACTGGAGCTTAAAGATATACTGGATATCCAGGCAATTCAGGCTATAATGGATGATTTTTATAAGCTCACCAACATATCGGCGTGGATCCTCGACCTCAAAGGCAATATCCTGGTCGCGACAGGCTGGCGAGATATATGTACACAGTTTCACAGGGCTAACCCCGAGACTTGTAAGAACTGTGTCGAGAGCGATACCCGGCTCTCTGAAGGGGTAGCGCCGGGCACATTCAAAATCTATAAATGCAAAAACAACATGTGGGACATGGTGACACCTATATCCGTGGGAGGAAAACATATCGGCAACCTGTTCCTGGGACAGTTTCTATTTGACGATGAGGCAATGGATTATGAGTTATTCCGCTCTCAGGCGCGTCAGTATGGTTTTAACGAGGCGGACTATATCGCCGCACTGGAGCGAGTACCGCGCTGGAGCAGAGATACGATTAACACATCAATAGGTTTCTATTCGAAATTCGCCCACATGATATCAACCCTCAGCCACAGCAATATCGCCCTGGCACGCTCGTTGACAGAGAAAAACAACCTGCTTAATGATCTGCAGGAGAGCGAGGAAAAATACCGCAACCTCTTCGATAACGCCAATGAGGCTATTTTTGTGGCCCAGGAAGGCAAAACTGTTTTCCTGAATCCTCAGACTTCCAGAATGCTCGGCTATACTGTAGAAGAGCTCGCGCAAAAGCCTTTTATCGAGTTTATTCATGTAGATGACCGGGAGATGGTAATCGACCGGCATATGAGACGGTTAAAGGGTGTTTCAGTTCCCGACCTGTATTCATTCCGCATAATTCATAAAAACGGCGCCCTGAAGTGGGTGGAATTGAATACAGTGGTGATAACCTGGCAGGGCAAACCTGCAACCCTGAATTTCCTGCAGGACATAACCGCACGTAAAATGGCGGAGCTTGCTTTAAAAGAGAGCGAGGCGCAGTACCGACTGCTGGCGGAACATACTACGGACTTCGTATGGCTGATGGACATGGATTTGAATCCTACCTACCAGAGCCCTTCCGCGGAAAGGCTCACCGGATTCACGCACGAGGAACTGGCCGCGCTTCCTTTTGAAAAACGCCTGACGCCTGAATCACTTCAGCTGGCAGCCGAAATGTTCCTCAAAGAGATGCCCCTGGTAACGGCCAACCCGGAATATAATCCCATCCTCACGCTGGAGCTTGAGATCTACCGTAATGACGGTAGTACCCTGTGGTCGGAAAATAAGTTCTCCCTAATCAGGGATGAGGATAGTAAGCCGGTGTCCATCCTGGGCGAGGCCAGAGATATCACCGATCGCAAGCGTGCGGAGGAGGCGCTACGTCAATCAGAAGCAAAATACAGCACTGTCCTGGAGCAAATCGAAGAGGCCTATTATGAACTTGATCTTGCCGGTAACCTGACCTTTTTCAACGATGCAACGTGTCGTCAATTAGGCTATTCCGCTGAAGAGCTTATAGGGATGAATTATAGAGCTTACATATCCAAAGAAGACGTGCAGCGCATATACGGGATATTCAACCAGGTCTATCGGACAGGAAAGCCGAACACAGATTTTCCCGTATCTGAAATTAGAAAGGACGGATCACTTATATTCACCGAGAACTCGGCTATACCTTTGCTAGACGAAAATCACGAAATAATCGGTTTTAGGGGAGTCGCCCGTGATATCACAGAGCGCAAGCGTGCAGGGGAGGCAATTCGTAAGAGCGAGGCGCAGTACCGCCTGCTGGCGGAACACACTACTGACACCGTTTGGCTCCTGGATATGAACTTGAAGACCACGTATACCAACCCCTCCTCGGAAAAGCTTCTCGGCTTCACGCAACAGGAGTTAATGGAAATGCCGCTGGAGAAGTACATCACGCCGGACTCGCTCAGGTTAGCTACTGAAGCATTTTCTGAGGAGCTGCCCAGGCTGGAGGCCGACCCGAACTACAATCCTATTATCACCATGGAGCTTGAGTATTACCGCAAGGACGGCACAACTCTGTGGGCGGAAAATAAGTTCAATCTCATACGGGATGAGAACGGCAAGCCGATATCCATCCTTGGTGAGACCAGGAACATTACGGAACGCAGGGAAGCTGAGAAAAAACTTGAGCAGGCGCTGGTGGCTGTCGGAAAAACCCTGTCCGATACCGTTATCGCCATATCCAAGATGGTCGAGATGAAGGATCCGTTTACAGCCGGCCACCAGATACGCGTTGCTCAGCTGGCAAGCGCCATAGCAAATAAAATGAACCTGACGGATGAACAGACCGCTATGCTCAATACTGCAGCAACCATCCACGACATCGGCAAGATCTATGTTCCGTCGGATATTCTCAGCAAGCCCGGCAAGTTAAATCCGCTGGAATACGAGATAATCCAGACGCACGTCCGCGGAAGTTACGAGATATTGAAGGAGATCGATTTCGTCGGTCCTATAGCAGAGATCGTATTTCAGCACCATGAAAGGATGGACGGCTCAGGTTACCCCCGTGCCATAAAGGGCGACGATATACTCCTTGAAGCTAAAATACTAATGGTTGCAGATGTGGTGGAGGCCATGTCGTCACACAGGCCATACCGAGCTTCCATGGGCATTGACAAAGCCCTTGCGGAGATCACACTCAACAGGGGCAAACTATACGACGAAGGCGCTGTGGATGCCTGTCTCGAACTGTTCCGCAACAATGAGTTCTCGTTTAAATCCGCGTGATCCATATCCGCTATGACCGGATGTTCACCAGCGCGCGTGGTGTTCCTCCGCCCAGCCGATGAGGTTCTCAACTACTATCTTCTCGCCGGTATCCGTGACAAGCGTCCCGCTGTAGCGGCCGAACATCTGGTGGACCTCGCTTGAAAGGATACCAACATCGGTCCTGGCCACCCTTTCGAAGAAGGGCGCGAATTCCAGCTCGAGCCGCCCGTCCGACGAGGTCATCAGCCAGGGCTTCTTAAAATCAGTGTTGTCGTACTTGTAGTCAACCCTGCCCAGCTTGTGTACTATTCCCTCCAGGATGATTGCGTTATCGCTCAGCTCGGCGTTGTTGCCGATGCCGCCGCCGGCATTTATGCCGATGCTGCGTCCATCAGGCAGGAACCGGGAGAAACTGGCCCAGATCCAGAATGACCGATAAGGCCAGACTCCCGCACCCCAGTCCAGCGTGCCCAGACAGGTATCGGGGCTGATGCTATACGATCTCAGTTTTTTTTCGCCGCTCTCTGCTGTTTCGTCCCACCCATACTCGATGACGCCTTCCGCAGGCATGCAGTTGACCTTGCGCGTATAGTAGAAACGCCTGTTTTCATAAGGAAATATATTGACTACAGATTCATGTCCTTCCCTGAGCAGCAACTCCACATTGGCTTTTAAACCCGATCCCCCGAAGCCCGGCCAGTTGACTTCCAGCCTGCGCCGGTTATCATCCGGTATATGAAAACGCATGTACATGCCGCCTTTTTCGTAGCGGCAATCGCCCGAGGTGCTGTTGCGCGGCAGCACGATGCCGCTACCGAAGGGAATGTTCAACGTCTGCTCCTGGTAACGCCTGTTGTTGAAATCCAGCACATATGCAAAAACCGGGCCCAGGTAGCCGACATGGCTGAGCGTGAACGAGAAAAAATGCGTGGGAGTGGTTATGCCGAAATACTGCCAGCGCTTGATGCGCAGCGTCTGCAGGAACTTCAACCAGTAGATATTCACATTCTCCAGGTTGGCATCCAACAGCGGCTGCCGCGCCCAGCCGTAATCAACCAGGTTCCCCCTTCCGTCAAATAATGGCCCGCTTTCAGTTATCTCTTTCATATCTTCCCCTCCTGTTGCCGTTCAAGGCATTGTGTTATCGCTGATTCATGTGCTCCACCCTGCGCACCATGGCGCCGATGCACCTGATGGCATTATCGGGCATAACATAGGTGGGTATGCCGTCCATGGCCGCCAGTATCAGGCCGTCCATCTGGTCGGGTGGATTGGCGGGTATCAGTATTATGGGCTTATTCAGTCGGTCGCGCAGCTCCACCAGACTCTGCCGGAACCAGGCGTCGTTCAAGAATGCGTAGGTGATCACCAGGCAGCTGTCCACATGCGGCATGATCATCTCCAGACAATCGATATAGACCTTTGCGGCGCCCCCGATAGGCGCCCAGACAAGGTCCACCGGATTCTTACGGTTGTTGGACGGCGGCACCTTATCCTTGAGATATTCCGCCAGTTTACGCTGGAGGTCCTCGGGAAACTGCAGGATATTGAGCCCTTCCCCGGCACAGGCGTCCGACGAGGACACCGCCCCACCGCCGGCTTCGATCAGCAAACCGATATCCCTACCCGGCGGCAGAACGGGGCAACTGAAAGCCACGGCCAGGTCGATGAGGTGCTCCATACCGTAGGCACGTACAATCCCCGTCTGAGAGCACATTGCCTGGAAAACCTGGTAGCTGCCGGCCAGCGAGCCGGTGTGAGAAGCAGCGGACCTGGCTCCCGCTTCCGAACTGCCGCCCTTCCAAACTATGATGGGCTTATGCGGGCAGATGTCCTGTGCCAGCTTTAAAAAGCGCTGTGGATTTTTCAGCCCTTCAACATATGCTGCGATGACCTTTGTGTCAGGATCATTCCCCCAGTATGCTATTAAATCCTCAACGGTGAGATCGCTCTGGTTGCCGATGCTGATGATGCCGCTGAAACGCAGACCCCGTGCGCTGCCCAGACGAAGCATGATCTCGGCCACCCAGCCGCTCTGGCCTACGAAGCCAACTCCGCCGGGATCGAGCGGCATCCTGGCATAGGGGACGACCGTATTCACACGTCCCCGCGAGGTAAAAACGCCCATGCAGTTGGGGCCTATCACCCTCACACCACCCTCACGAGCGATGGCTATCATCCTCTTCTCAGCCTCCCTGCCTTCATCTCCCATCTCACTGAATCCCACCGAATGAACCACGGCAAATTTCACCCTCTTGCGCGCGCAGTCCTCCATAGCCTCAGGAATGGAGCGGGCCGGTATGGCCAGCACAGCCAGGTCGACCTCCCCGGGTATAGAGGAAACATCCGGGAAGCATTTGAGCCCCATGATATCGTTCTCTTTGCGGTTGATGGGGTAAATGAAGCCGGCATAGCTGTCCTTGAGCATGCTGTTGATAAACATGCCGCCGGATTTCCATTCGTCCTTCGAGGCTCCCACTATGGCCACCGAACGAGGCTCAAAAAGGTACTTCAAGTCTGGCGCAACGAAACCGGTCATTGGATGCCTCCTGTATTTATCAGTGAACCGGGACCCCGGCATGTATCGCCGACAAAACGGTTGTGGGGCTAATTATCGTACTGCGCTTCACCCTGTGTCAAAGCCGGTAATATTGTATTATATTACTATCGCTGTATCCGGAGGCGCGGGTAATTCTTAATAGAGGAGGAAAAACGTGGCATATACGATGATTACTTACTCGGTCTGCGAAGGCATCGGCAGGATCACATTTAACCGCCCCCAGGTTATGAACGCCCTCACGCCTGACATGCTGAAAGAGATAAAGTCAGCTGTGCTCGAAGCAGGCGAGGACCGTGATGTAAAGGTCATCGTCCTGACCGGCGCCGGCCGGGCCTTCTGCGCCGGTGTCGACCTCAAAGGCATGGGCGATGCCAAGCTGGTCAACGGCAAGGTCGGCGACTTCCTCGACGTTCCCGCCAGAGATCTGATAGATGCTATACGGTCAGTTCCCAAGGCGGTTATTAACCTGATCAACGGCTTCTGCTTCACAGGCGCGCTTGAGATCATGCTGGCCTGCGACATAGTAATAGCCTCTGAGGACGCCAAGATCGGCGATACGCATGCCAAGTGGGGACTGCGGCCTACCTGGGGTATGAGCGCGCGTCTGCCGCGCAGAATCGGCTATCTCAAAGCCAAGGAGATGTCTTTCACGGCCGAGGCAATTTCAGCCAGAGAGGCCGAGCGTATCGGGCTTATCAATCTGGCGGTGCCGGGTGATAAGCTGGAAGAGGCCCTGCAGACCATGGCCAAAAAGATAATGGGCAATAGTCCCCAGTCCATCGCAGCCTACAAGAAGCTCTACAATTCCAACGAGAATATGACGCTGGATAAAAGCCTTAAACTGGAATTCAGCAGCGATTTCGAGATCACAGACAGTCTGGACCGGATCATCAAGTTTATTAAATAGCAGGAACGTAGGGGCGAGTTTTCAAACCCGCCCGCATCGGGCGCACCTGAAGGTACGCCCCTGCAATCGATTTATATTATCTTGACGTACAGTTGAAACAAATATAAACTTAGCGCAAGCGCAACCAGGGGAGGTAAAACCATGTCTTCTGCGAGCAAGCATCACGGCTGGTGGACTGCAATAATCATCTGCGTCGTCATCCTTCTCATTATTATCACACCTCTTTCACTTTACGCTACGGCAAATGTCGAGACAAAGGATCTCGACGATGCGGCCCGCGCTCAGGCGGGCGGCTCATACGTCAAGCTCCCTGAAGGAGTAACACACTACGAGTTGACAGGGCCCGAGGACGGCCAGGTTGTCGTATTAATACACGGCGCCACCATACCCATGTACCTGTGGGACGAGCAGGTTGAGGCGCTCGCCAAAGCCGGCTACCGGGTGCTGCGCTATGACATGTACGGGAGGGGCTACTCGGACAGGCCGGATGGGGACTACAGCCAGGCGTTCTTCCGCAAACAGCTGCTGGACCTGCTGGATGCGCTCAAGCTAAAGCAGCCGGTGGACATTGTGGGCGTCTCGATGGGCGGCGCCATGGCGGTGGATTTCACAGCCGGCTACCCCGACCGGGTCAAGGACCTGGTGCTGATTGCACCGATGATCAACTCGCTCAAGAACGACACCAACTTCAAGTTGATGAGGCTACCCTTGCTGGGAGAGTTCCTTACGCGGCTGATAGCAGTCAAGGTCATGTCGGAACGCGCCGCTGAACTCATGCAGAAATCGCCTAAAGCTGCAGAGTACGCCAAACAGTTTAAGGACCAGACCCGGTTCAAGGGCTTCGAGAGGGCATCGCTGGCCGCGGCCCGCAGCGATGCATGGGCTGACTACACGGCCGACTACGAAAAGGTCGGCCGGCAGGACCACAGGATCCTGCTGATCTGGGGCACGGCGGATAACGACATCTCGCCTGAAATGGTGCAGGCCATGCAAAAGGCGCTGCCCAATGTTGAATTCAAGCAGCTTGACGGTGTCGGACATGATCCCCAGGTGGAAGTGCCCGACCAGGTCAACAGCCTGATACTGGACTTTTTAAAGCAGCAATAATATAAAGGAGGTCCTAAATGCCTGAAAAGAAATTCAAGTACCTGAGCAAGGAGTGGGCGGATGAGGTCGCCAGGAGATGCAAGAAAACCCTTACACCCGAGAAAATGAAGAACATCACATCATCGATGATTACCATCTATAACAAGTGCCCGGACGGCAAGACCAGGGCCGTTTATTACAAGCTGGTGAAGGGGGTAGTTGAAACAGTCTCCATCGTGGAAGGCAAACTGCCCCAGGCCGAGTTTTCCATCACGTCCGATTATGAAGTCTTCGCAAAAATCTCGCGGGCGGAGCTCAAGGCACGCGCCGCGCTCATGTCCGGCAAGATGCTGCTCAAAGGTAACCTGGTCAAGGCGCTGACCCTGTCTCCCACCGTCGACCGCTTGAACGAGGTCATTGCCACCGTTCCAACGGAGTATTAAAAGCTGGAGGACTAGAATGCCGAAAAAGATACTGGCCAAGGATGATCCTTATTTCATAGATAATCCCAAGAGAGTCAAGGCCGTCCAGAAGGAGATGGCCAAACTGGGCATCGACGTTTACCTGGGCTCGCGCCTGCGCACCATGTCATGGATACTCGACGCCTTCTGTCCCTGGCGCACCTATGTCGTTATCCCGCCCGAGGGGCTGCCCACGGCCGTCACATTCGTCATCGACGCCGCGCGCGTGGCCGACGAGTCCTGGCTGGATGGAGACCATGTCATCGGCTACGGCCCGATGGGAGGACAGGACCAGGTGGCCCTGCTGAGCATACTGATGAAACCTTACCTGAAGGGTGGAAAGGGCGTCATCGGCATGGAGACAGGTATGGGCAACTACCTGCCCGAGGGTCACCTGACCCTTTTCGAATTCGTTATGCTCAAGGCTGCTCTACCTAAAGCCACTTTCAAGAATGCCCACGATATAATCGACCGGCTCTCTCTCATCAAGGACGAGGGCACCATCAACCGCTTCCGCGAGGCTTCACGTATAGTCGACGTCGGCCATAAGGTTGTGTACGATGCGATTAAAAACGGCGGCTTCCAAAAGATGACTGAGACCGAGGTGGGTGGACTGGCCGCTTATGCCATGCGCAAGGCCGGCAGCGAGTGGGAATGGTCCTTCACGGGCGGCAACGAGATAGCCTCCGGCTACAGGTCGGGCTTTGCAGCGGGCGCCTGCACACCCGCCAGCCGGCGCAAGCTCAAGGCGGGCGATCCCCTGATGGTGGACCTGCACGCCATGTTCAAACTGGGCCTGGGCGACCATTCTCATAACTACTTCCTGGGTAAGGCCACCAAGCGGCAGATGTGGCACGCCAAGAATTTCGTTGACCTCATGAAGCAGGTGCTTATCACCTACAAGGCCGGCATCACGCCCACCAGGCTGGCCGACGAGATGCTGGCCTTCGCGGAGGAAAGAGGTTTCCAGGATTACTTGGTGCCCGGATTCGAGCACGGAATCGGCATGATGGGTGACGAATGGCGCATAGGCCTCAACGATGGCCCCTTCCAGTACTGGACCAATCCCGAGCACGTCTACAAGAAGAACGAGATGCTGATCTGCGCCGTGCAGTACGCCTGCCCCGAGGAGAATATCGGCTTCCGCTACGAAAATCCCATCCTGATAAAAGAGAAGAACTGCGAGGCCATGTCCAGGTTCCCGCTGAGCATCAATATCGTGTAGGGGCTTGCCGCAGGGGCGTTGCTTTAGCTGCGCCCGCTATTCGGGCGGACCTGAAGGTCCGCCCCCTGCATTATTTCACGCTTTCCCGGGCGGGTTTAAAAACCCGCCCCTACATACCCGGAATTATTTGAATTCGCTGCGGCCTAAAACCGTAAGGATGATGGCCAGCACACCGATGGCAAAACCCCAGAAAAAGAACATGAAGCTGCAAAAGAATGCTGCGATCGAGCCGGTCAGAGCGAAGCCCCAAGACTTTTTAACGATATTTGCAACGCCGCCCGCAACGGCCAGGATCGCCAGTATGATAATGGGGATGGCTATGCTGAACAAAACAGTAGAGATCCAGGCCGGGATGTCAGGTATAACGCTGGTTATCCCTCCCGCAATAAAAAGGGCGATGACAACGCACATTGCCCAGACGCCGGCTATTATATCCAGGATGCCGGCTGTTGTTGACAGCCATTTACTCTCCATAAATTCACCTCCTGCCTTATTAACGTGTATCTGCTATCAATATTATAGCCGCAATAGGCGATTATTATTTATTTTTCCTGAACGGTGAGTAGAGTTCCTCGTCCTTTCTCAGTTCGACTATCCTGTCACGCAATAAAGCGGCTCTCTCGAATTCCAGATTTTT
>Ga0136653_10001730_pt1 | contig 11866 bp, 11 predicted proteins | sample LakKivw275mmetaG_FD_94866 | JGI IMG/M metagenome (GOLD analysis project Ga0136653, IMG submission 94866) | Anoxic lake water microbial communities from Lake Kivu, Rwanda to study Microbial Dark Matter (Phase II) - Lake Kivu water 275m metaG... | ecosystem: Environmental > Aquatic > Freshwater >... | reverse complement strand
TATGTTAACAACTTTTCGAATCCGTCGGAGCCCAATGCCATTAGGCTGCCTGCCGGAAGGGGGAGGACCTTCGCCGAGGATGTCGGCGCACTGATTGCCTTCATTGTCCGGGTCGTCCCCAAGATCTTCGAGAGCGATGACTATGCCGCCAGGAAGGAGGCAACCCTCAAGTCCATTGAGGCTGAGAAGGCAAAACTCTTCGCAAAGATCAACGCCAGCGCCCAGCAGCAGGGCTTCATAATCCAGAGCAGCCCCATGGGCCTTCTGACGATACCCATGCTCAACGGAAAGCCCCTCAAGGAGGAGGAGTTCATGGCCCTCCCCCAGCAGAAAAAAGAGGAAATCCAGCAGAGGAGGGAGACACTGAACGCGGAGCTCAGGCAGGCCTTCCACGAGATGCGTGAGCTGGACGGAAAGGTCTCGGAGGCCATCGGGAAGCTCAACCGTGACGTGGCCGAGGTGTCCATCGGTCCAAGGATACAGGACCTCAGGGATAAGTACCGTGACCTCTCCGAGATCAACGAATACCTGACAGCGGTCCAGAACGACATATTGGACAACCTGGGTCAGTTTGCGGACGAACAGCAGGCCCAGCTTCCGCCACAGCTGAGATTCCTCCAGCTCAAGGAAGCCCCCTTCAGGAAGTACGAGGTCAATGTCCTGGTGGATAACTCGAAGGCGAAGGGCGCAACGGTAGTCATAGAGCATACCCCCTCCTACCTGAACCTGATTGGCAGAATCGAGAAGGAGGTCCAATTCGGCATAGTATCCACAGACTTCTCCATGATCAGGGCCGGCTCGCTCCACAAGGCGAACGGAGGGTATCTGATTATTCCGGTGGAGGATCTACTGAGGGATCCGCTGGCGTGGGACGGCTTCAAGACGGCCCTCAAGACCAGCACTATCGCCATAGAGGAGCCGGGGGAGAAGATGGGCCTCATATCCACCAGGGGGCTGAAGCCGGAGCCGATACCCTTGGACTTCAAGGCAATCCTCATCGGGACCCCCACAATTTACCAGCTGCTCCTCACCCTCGATCCCGACTTCAGGGAGCTCTTCAAGGTGAAGGCCGATTTCGACACCACCATGGACAGGACTCAGTCCAACATCAAGAAATACACCGCGTTCATGTGCAACTTCAGCCACAAATCCGGCCTCAAGCACCTCGATGGCGAGGCGGCGGCGGGGATAGTGGAGTACGGCTCCCGCATCGCGGAAGACCAGGAGAAGCTGACCACGCAATTCGGGAAGATCGCCGATATCATCCGCGAATCCAACTTCTATGCCATCCAGGACAACTCCGAGTACATCAAGAGCAAGCATGTGAGCAGGACACTGGAAGAGATGATCTACAGGTCCAACCTGATTCAGGAGAAGATCCAGGAGTACATCAGGAGGGGAATATTCCTCATAGAGACTGATGGCGAAAAGGTGGGCCAGGTGAACGGCCTCTCGGTCATTGAGCTGGGCGATTTCGCCTTCGGGAGGCCCTCCCGCGTCACCGCAAGCGTCGGGGTCGGCCGCGACGGCATAATCGACATCGAGCGCGAGGCCAGCATGGGCGGGCCAATCCACACCAAGGGTGTGATGATACTGGGGGGTTACCTCTCCAACAAGTATGCCCAGGACAAGCCCCTCAGCCTCGCGGCAAGGCTAGTCTTCGAGCAGAGCTACGAGGGAGTCGAGGGCGACAGCGCATCCAGCACAGAGCTCTATGCCATCCTCTCTGCCCTCTCCGGCCTGCCGATCAAGCAGTGCTTGGCAGTGACAGGGTCGGTGAACCAGAAGGGCGAAGTCCAGGCGATAGGAGGCGTCAACGAGAAGATCGAGGGCTTCTTCGAGGTCTGCAAGGCCAAGGGGCTCACCGGCGAACAGGGTGTCATGATCCCCTCCAGCAATGTCCAGAACCTCATGCTCAAGGAGGAGGTCATCGAGGCAGCGAAGGCTGGCAAGTTCAGGATCTTTGATGTCTCCACCATAGACCAGGGGATCGAGGTGCTGACGGGCGCCAAGGCAGGAGAGAGGAAGCCCGACGGAAGCTACGGCGAGGGAACGGTGAACTACCTGGCGGACCGAAGGCTCCGGGAGATGGCGGAAAAGCTCAGGGAATACCAGGTCAAGTGAGATAAAGAAAAGAAAGGAAAGAGGCGCTGTCCCTACTCCACCTTTTCGAACATGTCCTTGGGAGCCCCGCAGACTGGACAGGTATAGTCTGCCGGGAGGTCCTCAAAGAGTGTTCCCGGTGCGATTCCTGAGACATCGTCGCCCTTGGTCGGATCATATACGTATCCGCAGACCGTGCACCTATACGCGGTAGTATCCATGGTGGCCCCTCCAACAATTTTCGGATCATTCTCGATGGCTTGATGAAAACTCTCGTCTAAGATTAATAAATCTTCCCGGTAGCAAATGGAGCTCCCATTCCTTTTTTTCCTGCATAGCTGGGACAAATTAAAATAGACTATCCATGATAGACGTATCCTTGTCTGGGTCTCACTTGTCAAAATCGAAATGGGCCATTGCCATCTTCGCCTCCCTGGCCGGACTCTACTTCTTCTCGATCTTCCAGAGAGTAGGGATAGCGGTCATAGCCCTCGACATAATGAATGAGTTTGGAATTGACACCTCCCTTGTGGGGCTCATGTCCTCCATGTACTTCTTCCCCTACGCCATAGCCCAGATACCCACGGGGGTGATGCTGGACCGCATAGGCATAAGGCGGACCGTACTCTACCTCAGCATCATCGCCTGCATCGGGACACTCATCTTCTCCTTCAGCAACTCCGTCTATGCCCTTGGCCTGGGAAGGGCCCTGGTGGGTTTCGGCGTGGGCGGCTACTACGTCTCCTCCCTCAAGGCAATCGCTGTCTGGTTCAAGCCCCAGAGGTTCGCGACGCTGGCCGGGCTGCTGACCTCCGTCGGGAATATCGGCTCCCTCGTCGCCACGTCCCCCCTCGCCCTCCTCTCCTTGACCCTCGGCTGGAGGGGCGCCTTCACCACAGTCCTGGGCTTCATGCTCTTCTTCACGGCAATGACCTGGCTGGTGGTGCGCGAAAGCGAAGGGGAGGCCTTCCGGAGCCACGGGAGTATCTCATCGGACATGAGGACGATACTGACCTCAAAAAGGTTCCTCCCCCTGACACTGATCCCCCTTTTTGTATACGGATTCTTCATAAGCTTCCAGGGCCTCTGGGGCGGACCATTCCTGCAGGACGTCTACGGTCTGCCAAAGCCGGACGCGGCAAACCTCCTCATCTTCATAGGCCTGGGCTTCATGCTTCTGGGTCCTGTGGCAGGACTCATCTCGGACAGGATCGAGCGGAGAAAGCCGGTCCTGCTGGCCGGCGTCTCCATAAGCTTGGCCTTCTGGGTGGCAATGGCATTCTCTGGCAACAACCTTAGCTCCCCAATGATTGCCCTCCTCTTTTTCACTCTGGGATCAGGTTTTGCATTCACCAACCTCTACATGACGGTGGCCAAGGAATTGTTCAGTTCACAGCTGGTGGGGACGAGCATGGCCTTCCTCAACGTCTTTGCCTTTGCTGGGGCCGGCTCATTCCAGTACCTCATGGGGGTGATCCTCAGCACCACCTATGGCGGAACAAGGAGCTTCGGGGCCTACCAGCTGATCTTCTTCCTGGGAATTGCCCTGATCACCATCTCGCTTGTTGCGGGGCTGGTCCTGCGGGAAACCTTTAGGCATCCCGCCCCCCCAAGCAACCGAGATTGACCTCCTTTACCTGTTCTTTAAATAGGATGCCCGATTATTATCCTCCCTGGAATCAACAGGTCCTAAAGGAGGCCCAACCCATGCAAAATCGCAGAGCGGCGGCAGCTTCTGCAGTTTACATACTGGTGGGGACAGCCGGCCTTCTGGGGTCCGCTGTTGTCCTATTGCTCTTCATGAACAACACCATCTACTCCATCCCCGTGGTTGGCCCACTCTTCGAGGGTACCATCGGACAGACACTCTACCTGGGAATCTTGGTTGTGATTGCTTCTGTGCTGCACCTGGTGGCAGGTTTTTTAATGTGGAAGGGGAAAAAGGGAGGGGCTTACCTGGGCCTAGCCCTGTCCGCCAGTGAAGCCTTGGGATATCTCGCTATCTTCGCATACCCCCAGCTGGCCATTCCACTGGTCGCCTCACTCGGCCTCGGCTCCGCCCTCTGCATACTAGTTGCATGGTCTTGGGATGTCTAGCCTGAAGGCTCATCTGAGCCGCTGCCCCCAATCGAGCGCATTCCTTTTCTATGGGGGCGCCAAGATATTCCTGAGGTGGGCCCATTGTCGAGAGTTTTGAGCATAATAGCCGAGAAAGGTTTCAGGGACGAGGAATTTGCCGTCCCCTATGGGATACTGAAGAAGGCGGGTCACCAGGTGGACATCGCGAGCACCTCTCCCGGAGAGGCTGTAGGCAAGCTTGGCCTGAGGGTTAAACCGGACCTGACCGTGGATAAGGCCGACCCAGAGGACTACAGCGCTGTTTTGGTCAGCGGCGGTCCAACGACCTCCATTTACATCTGGCCCAACGAGCATGTCCAGAAAATCCTGCTCAGAATCAGCCAGAAGGGTGGAGTCATCGCTGCGATCTGCCTTGCCCCGGCGGTCCTCGCCAGGATCGGTCTTCTGAAGGGCAAGAAGGCCACCATATTCCGGACTCCGGACTCGGAAAGGGAAATGGCGGCTGGGGGGGCCCAGCTCCAGAGCGACCATGTTGTCGTGGAAGGGAGGATCGTAACGGCAGACGGACCGGGCGCCGCCCAGCAGTTCGGTGAGGCAGTGCTCAGGCTCCTGGGCTGAGGCGACAGCACCTCCCCTTCAGCGGAGCCCGTCGAGCCCCTTGATATCGGCCTTTTTCAGGCCCGTGGTCCTCTCCAGCGGCCTTCCAGACTCGGTGAGGACCAAAGCCACTAGGATCTCATTGGGCAGTGGGGCATCCGGCACGCTTACTGTCATGGTATCGAAGCTCGAGACCACCCAGAGGGCTCGCTTGTTGACTATTGGGACATCCACCTGCGTTCCCGGGGAACCCATCTTTATCGTCGAGGGTATTATCGCCCTACAATAGTCGACCCCTCCCAATGCACCCCTCACTGGGGCACCGAAACGCGGGTGGGTTATGGCGTGGGGGTGCTCTGTTTCCCCTTCGAGGCCCACAACGGCCCCTTTTCCGTACCCCTCGACTCTTTCTTTGGCCTCTTCACTGGTAATTCCCAGGCCTTGGAGGGCTCTGGCTACCAGGAACGCACCGAGCTTCTCCCCGTAGGAAAAGAGCAGCTCCAGATCCTCAAAATACCTTCCCGCATAGGGATTCTCAATGATGGCAACAGCAGCACACTTCCTGACGGGCTTCTGGAGCCGCTTGCCGGCCTCCATCGACGTTTCTTCCAATATTGAGACAACTTTCCTGACCGCCATCTCGCTTGACATCTGAAAGCACCTGAGATAGAATGGGCGCAGAATGATTTAGCGGTTATGCCTTTCTCTCCGGGCAGGACGGGTCCCTCACTTGGCGCCCATGCCACCTTACTCGGTTCATGTTTTATGGTTCGCCCCGCCTCCCAAGCCAAGGAGGAATGGCGAAACAGGAGGCATGAAGGTTCGGTCGTGCTCCAGTGCCACAGGCCCCCTCTAGTAGTCTACCTTTTTCCTTCCAAGAGCCCTCTGTATGGCTTTAATCAGGGGGACGCCGAGGGCCACACAGGCGACCATCTCTCCGACAAATATGCCGCCGTAGATCAGCCAGAGCGGCACGTCCGCAAAGAAGAGCTGCAGGTAGGAGCCCACTATGGCCGTGACCACAACCACCGGGTACAGGGCTGCCAGCAGGGGGTTCCCCCTGCTGAATTTTGCCGAAAGAATCCCTGCGATGAGATTGGCCAATGATCCAAAAGCAATGTCCAGAGGGCCGAGCATATAGTAGGAGTTGGCAACCACAGTGCCAAGGCAGAGGCCCACGGCAGAAGGGATGCCAAATACCATTGAGAGGGGCAGCAAGGCATCGCTGATCCTGACCTGTATGAAGCTGAAGGTAAGTGGGCCGCCCATGGCTGTCTCAGCGATGGTGATCAGGGCATAGAGGGCGGCAAACAATGCTGCAACGGCGACCGAAAGGCTTTTTCTCAATTGTCCATCCTCCCAACTCCGGGGTTTTATGAGGCGGAACGGGTGGGAGTCCACTCACCCGCCTTCTCAGGTCAAGACGGAACTGCAGATAATAAACTTTCCGCCATGCATTGCCATCTTTCCGACTGCCTCGTCACTCCATGAATATCGCATTGTCCGACCAGTCGTCCCTTATCTTGCCTCCAGCCATGTTGACCATGAGAATGTAGTTGTGGAAGAGCCGTATCGGATCTGCCAGCCTTATGGTCTTCACATTGGTTATGGCATCAGCCCCATGGTTCTTCTGGAGCGATGGTATTATCTTCGAGTTGAATGCCTCGTTAACCTCCTCATCGCTTTTTCCCTCAACTAGCATTATCAACGCGGTTCTCCCATCAACTTCTGCGATGTGGGATTCGTAGATATGATCGGTGAATATCGTCCGAACATTGGGCTCCTCCTTAATCTCATTCACCAGCCGGGACTGGGAGAAGCCGAGCTTGAATTCGATAATATACAGGTGCCTTGCAAGAAACCGCCCAGTACCGTTTTTCCCCATATCGATGCCGATGTAGTAGCTGACAAGCCCTGCATCCTCCAGCGCCTTCCTTCTCCTGTTTACGGTCTTCACTGGCAATTTGGCAAGTTTTGCTATCTGATTGTCCGAAATTGTCGGATCTCGGGTTAGTTTCTTGAGGATGACCTTATCCTTGTCGTCGAGCACATAATGTTGCCCTATCTCTTTCACCATATAGTCATATCACCACATTTTTTGGCTAATATATAGCACTTTTTTTTAGGAAATGTATATAAACATTTCCTTCCAATAGCTTGGTTACACTTAAAAAAGGTTACTATTATGGCAAAAAAAGGATTTAAACAGGCCCATATTGGCAAAAAAAATTTTGAAAATGACCTATCGAATATGAGAAGCACAAAGCATCGCTCATTCCTTCAGGTGATCATGCAGTGAGCACTGGCGATACCTCCTGGATCCTCACCTCCAGTGCCATGGTGATGCTGATGGTTCCGGGCGTGGGCCTCTTTTACTCAGGTATGGTGCGGAGGAAGAATGCCCTGACGGCAATAGCCCTGACCCTGGTGGCACTGGTGGTGGTCAGCATTCAGTGGGTTGCGATTGGCTACAGTCTCGCCTTCGGAACGACCGTTAATGGCATCATAGGAGGTCTCAACCTGCTGGGGCTCCAAAACTTTGGGACAATGATCGGCGGCGTCCCCGCGTCTGCCTTCATAGCCTTTCAATTCATGTTTGCAGCTGTCACCCTTGCGATACTCACATCGGCGATCGCAAAGCGGATCAGACTAAGCGCGTTTATTGTTTTCATAGTCCTGTGGACCACCCTAGTTTACTGCACCATGGCCCACTGGGTCTGGGGAGGAGGATGGCTTGCTCAGCTCGGCGCCCTTGACTTTGCGGGGGGAACCGTAGTCCACATTAGCTCAGGGTTTGCCGCCCTGGCCCTAGCAATGGTCGTGGGCAAGAGGTCGGGGTACGGTGAACAGCCTATGGAGCCGCATAACATCCCCTTCACCCTCCTCGGCGCCGCCCTCCTGTGGTTTGGCTGGCTGGGCTTCAACAGCGGGAGCGCGCTTGGCGCCGATGGGGTTGCGGCGAATGCATTTCTGGTGACGAATATCTCGGCAGCATCGGGCGCCATTACATGGATGACGCTCAGCTGGCGCCGTGGCCCCCCCAGCTCCCTGGGGCTGGTGAGTGGAGCCATCGCGGGTCTCGTTGGCATCACTCCAGCAGCGGGTTATGTCAATCCTCTCTCTGCCCTCGCAATTGGCGCGGTATCCGGAGGAGTCTGCTTTGCTGCAATGTCGCTTAGGATGAAACGAAGTCTGGATGAAAGCCTAGATGCCTGGGCTATACACGGCATGGGGGGCATTTGGGGGGGCTTGGCAACGGGTATCTTTGCCACAGCGGCCGTTAACAGTTACTCGGGCCTCCTCTACGGCAATATCCACCAGTTCCTTCTCCAGGCTGTAGCGATCCTTGCTGCGGTTGTTTTTTCCTTTGCGGCAACATACGCCATAGCCAAGATAGTCGACCTAACGATCGGGCTCAGGGTCAGCGCCGAGGAGGAGTACGTCGGCTTGGACATCTCTCAACTCGGCGAACGGGCATATTCATGAGGTGACATGCTATGAAAAAGGTGGAGGCGATAATAAGGCCCGAAAGGCTTGACGTGGTAAAGGGGGCCCTTGATTCGGACGGCATCACATCGATGACCATCAGCGAGGTCAGGGGCAGAGGGGAGCAGAGGGGGATTTCCCTGCAGTATAGGGGGAAAGCCATTCGTGTGGACCTGCTGCCGAAGGTCAAGCTTGAGATTGTCGTGGAGGACGCCGTCCTGCAGAGATGCATCCGCACAATAGCCAAGATAGCATGGACGGGCAAGCCGGGTGACGGAAAAATATTCGTGATGCCCGTGGAAACCTGCATCAAGATCAGGGAATTGGGGGCCCCTTCCGACGAGGAAGAGGCTGCCGTGGAGGCATAGGCCCATGTGTGGCATAGCAGGAGTCATGCTGGAAGGTGGTGGGGAGGTGGGCAGCCTTGTGATGTCCATGTTGAAGGGCCAGCAGCACAGGGGATCCGACTCTGCAGGGGTTGCGCTCTTCCACAGCGAAGAGCCCCTCATGAACCAGTACGTGATAAGGGTCTTCACCAAGGACGTTGTTGGCGCCCTGAGCAAGGTCTCCACTGCGATAGCCCAGAATGGGGGCGACATCAGGAACATTGATATAAATGTGGCGAGGGGCTATGGCATCGATACATACCTCGTGAAGGCAGACCCCACAAACCTCCCGCAGATCGTGGAAGGGATCGACGGCACTGGCGTCTCGAACGTTCTGAGCCTTGGAAGGAGGATGGACATTATCAAGGATACCACCACTGTCGAGGCATTGGACCAGCGGTTTGACGTCAGAGCATTCGTTGGGAGCCACGCCATAGGCCATGTGAGGTTCTCTACGGAGTCCTGCGTGGACCTGCTGCATGCCCACCCCTTCCAGTCCTACAGCTATCTCGACATTGCGCTCGTCCACAATGGGCAGATAACCAACTACTGGCGCCGAAGAGGGCGCCTTGAGAGGAGGGGTGTGGCATTCCAAACAGAGAATGACTCGGAGCTCATTGTTCATTACCTCATCGAGAAACTAAAGGAAGGCTCCACACTCCGTGAGGCAATGGCAACTTCCGTGGAAGAGCTTGATGGCCCATTCTCCTATGTGATATCCACTGGCAATGAAATGGGGATGGTCAGGGACAAGCTCGGCCTCAGGCCGTTGATGATCAGCGAGGGGGCTAGGATCAGGGCGCTGGCTTCTGAGGAGAGTGCTTTGAGGATTGCCGGATGCAGCTCGAGAATAAGGAATCTGAGGCCGGGGGAGGTTGTATGCTGGAGAACAAACTGAGCCGCCTCAACGCCCGAAACCTGCAGGCGAGGGAGCTCAACAGGCTCCTCAGGGAGAGTGGGTGGGAAAGGATCTTCATCGAAAACCCCGACGGCCTCCACCACATGGGGGCAGGGCTGAAGGGGAACAAGTCCATTGATATCGGCGGAACAGTCGGCTACTTTGCAGGGACCATGATTGATGGCCCCCACATATCCATAGCTGGCAATGCAGGCTGGTTCCTGGGGGACAACATGACGAGCGGCTCCATCCATGTTAGGGGGCATGCGGGGAACGGAGTGGGCCAGGGCATCTACGGTGGCAAGATCCTTGTCGACGGGGATACGGGCGAAAGGGCCGGCGCACTGATGAAGCGGGGAACAATAATAATCGGCGGCAATTCAGGCATAATGACAGGCCTCTACATGATGGGAGGCGATATTGTTGTGCTGGGCCAGCTCGGCGACTTCGCCGGTGAATCCATGATCAGGGGGAATATTTTCTTCCGTGGGGACGAGCCGCAGCTTGGGAAGAACGCGAAGATCATGGAATGCTCTCAGGAGGACAGGGGCCGCTTGGCGGAGCTGCTGGAAGGTGCTGCACCGTCGGACCTGGTGGCGTTCAGGAAGATCGTGGCGGAAAATCCAAGGTACTTCGTAAAGGCATCGAAGGGCGTCTGGGACGCCAGGAGGGAGAAGACAAGGTTCAGGATAATCATAGACCACAGCCTATGCAGAGCCTGTGGCGTATGTCTCTCCTCCTGCCCCCAAAATGTGTTCAGTGAGGTGAGGGAGGGCCACTTCTCCCCCATCAACGACATGAAGTGCGTGGGGTGCGAGGTCTGTGTGGAATATTGCAGAGCCAATGCGCTCAGGGTGTACCCGGTGCCAGAGGTCCAACGCGCCACTTGGAGCAGGCAGGAGATTAACGAAATCCAGCTCAAGGCAGCCAAGGGGCACCCTTCGGTGAGGGGAATGGGAGCCTGGGGCCGCTTCCCTCACTTCGACGACCTGGTCGTGCTCTGTGCCCAGACCTCCAGGCCGCCCATAGATCACTACCGGGAGCCATGCAACACAGAGGTCGTTCTGGGGGGAAGGCATGCATCGAAACCGATTAGGCTGAAAACGCCAATACTCTTCGGGGCGATGTCGTTCGGTGCCCTAAGCAGGGAGGCAAAGCTCGCCATTGCGAAGGCCGCCTCCAAATTGGACACTGCGGTCTGCACAGGTGAGGGCGGAATGATAAGGGAGGAGAGGCAGCTTGCGCCCATACTGATAGCGCAATATGCATCAGGCAGGTTTGGCGTCTCGGCGGACTACCTCCAGTCGGCAGATGCGGTTGAGATAAAGATTGGCCAGGGTGCGAAGGGTGGGCAGGGCGGTCTGCTCATGGGCGAGAAGGTCAACGAGGAGGTTGCCAGGGTAAGGGGCATTCCGGTCGGCTCGGATGCCGTCAGCCCCGCGAGGCATCTCGACATAGTGGGACCCGAGGATCTGAAGATGAAAATCGAGCAGCTGCGGGAGGTCACGAACTGGAGGGTGCCCATCTTCGTCAAGTACTCGGCCGGGAGGGTGGGGGACGACGTGAAGATAGCCGTTAAGGCAGGTGCAGATGCGATAGTGATCGACGGCAAGCAGGGGGGGACTGGTGCCGCTCCGGACATGCTAATAGAGCATTCCGGACTCCCTACGCTCCCGGCCCTGGTGCAAGCGGAGAGAGCCTTGAAGGAGATCGGCGCGAAGGATGAGGTCAGCCTGATCATTTCAGGAGGAATACGAAATGGGGCCGATGTGGCCAAGGCATTGGGCCTGGGGGCTGATTGTGTCGCCATAGCCACAAGCGCCATGGTCGCGATGGGCTGCAGGACCTGCGGTCTCTGTGCCACTGGAAAGTGCCCCAGGGGCATAGCCACGCAGGATCCCCTTCTCCGCAAGCGGCTGAATGTGGATGAAGCTGCGTCCCTGATAGAGAATTATGTGAGGGCAACAACCGAGGAGCTGGAGATGTTTGCCCAGCTGGCAGGAAAGACCGACGTCAGGAATATTGAGAAGGATGATCTAAGGGCGCTCAACCTAGACTGCGCTCAGATAACCGGCGTGAAATTGGTTGGGAGTTCCTAGGTGTTGATGCCATTTATTCTATGCCTGTCGTTGATGTCCTCATCCATGATTGATTTCACTATCGCGGGCAAGAATTCCTGGTTCGGGTTTTGGGATAACATTTTATTGGGAATGCCCTCAATATCTCCCCGTGAAAAAAATGGCATTCTCACGGCGGATCACTAACCTGAAGGAGTCGGGCACCCTGAAGGTGCTGGACAGGGTCAAGGAGCTCCAGG
>Ga0136653_10001726_pt1 | contig 11874 bp, 8 predicted proteins | sample LakKivw275mmetaG_FD_94866 | JGI IMG/M metagenome (GOLD analysis project Ga0136653, IMG submission 94866) | Anoxic lake water microbial communities from Lake Kivu, Rwanda to study Microbial Dark Matter (Phase II) - Lake Kivu water 275m metaG... | ecosystem: Environmental > Aquatic > Freshwater >... | reverse complement strand
GGACGATGTCATGATCTCGGACCGGCTGGTCCACGCGTCCCTTATCGTCGGCATCCGTCTGGCGAGCGCGATTCACGACACCTACAAGCACTCGGATATGGCCCACCTCGAGAGCAAGCTCCAGCTTCACTCCGATAAACGACTCAGGATCGTCATCACGGACGGCGTCTTTTCCATGGACGGCGACGCCGCCAAGCTCGACGAGATGGTCGCCCTCTGCGAAAAATATGACGCCATGCTTTTGGTCGACGATTCCCACGCCTCGGGTTTCATCGGCAAAACCGGGAGGGGGACCCATGAGCGGTGCGGGGTCGTCGGCAAGATCGACATCATCACGACGACCTTTGGCAAGGCTCTCGGAGGGGCCTCCGGCGGCTGCGTTTCCGGGAGGCGCGAACTTGTCGAGATGTGCCGCCAGAGAGCCCGACCGTACCTGTTCTCGAACACGATCGCGCCCGTCGTCGTAGCCGGGGTCATTAAGGTCATGGAGATCCTCTCCGCGAGTACGGAGCGTCGCGACAAGCTCGAGAGGAACGCCGCCATGTGGAGAAAGGGGCTGACGGACGCCGGCTTCATCCTCAAGGAAGGCGACACCCCGATCGTTCCGGTCATGCTTTTCAACGCCAAGCTGGCCCAGGATTTCTCGAAGGCCCTCTATGATGAGGGCGTCTACGCCATGGGCTTCTTCTTCCCGGTCGTCCCCCAGGGCCAAGCCCGCATCCGCACCCAACTCTCGGCCGGACACGAGACCCATCACCTCAACAAAGCCCTGGAGGCGTTCGTTAAAGTCGGCAAAGAATTCGGCATCCTGGGCAAGACGAAGGCGGAGATCATCGAAAGGTTTGGCCTATAAACGCGGATTTTCGGCGATCTGCCAAGCTCAGGCCGAAGCTCTTAATGAGGACAAGGGTGGGCCGTCCTGCCCTTTGGGCAACAAAGCTGATATTAAAAAGTAACTTGGAACCCTATCAAAGCGTGGGCCTGGGAGAGGTTGAATGTCGAGGATAACTCCGCAATCTCGGGGTTGAGGTAAAGGGCCCTCAAATTGAGGAGCAGAGAAAAGGTTCGGGAAAAGGAATATTCAAAACTGGCCTGGATACCCGCCCAAAGGCTGGAGATCGCTTTCTCAAGATAGGCGATCGAGCTCATCGTGACGTCGTCGTCCATAAACGGCGGCTGGTCGTTGAATTCGACGACGTCCAGGAAATCGAACTTTCCAAAAGCGTATCCGATCTCAGGTCCGACGAACATCGTCAACCGGCCGTTAGAGAAGGCCTGGAAGAGTCCGAAGATAGAAACGGAGGTGAAGTAGTTCCGGGAATGGTCGGATAAGGTAAGCGTCCTCGGCGAGTCGGCCAGGAAGGGGTGGGGAACGGCGAACTCGAAATCGCCGTCTGATTTGAAATTCCAGTATTCGATCGCCAGGCCGAGCTTGACCGGGACGTCCAGGGCATAAAGGCATCCTCCGGCGCTCAGGTAGGAGGGAGTGTTCAGTTTCAGCTTGTAGGTTTCCGTCCTCTTCCCTTGTTCGTTGTAAAGAGGGAAGAACTTATTGAGCGTCGTAGTCGATTTCAGGAATGTCCCGATTCCACCCCCGATTTGAACAAAGAAGCCTCTCCTTTCCTTGCGGGGCTTGGAGACGGTCTTGGGTTCGGGCTTGGGCGCCGGCGGGGCCTCGGGCTTGACCTCGGGTTTGGCCTCGATCTTGGCTTTCGGGGGTTTGGGCGCGGGCGGGATCTCGGCCTTCTTTTCGGGGATCAGAGCCTCTGCGCCCTCCTTCCAGAAGGTGATCTTCAGTCCGGCGTCCGTCCTTTCGATTTTGTAATTAACGGAGGCCGTCTCCAGGTCGAAGACCAGCCGGGCGATCTCAGGATTGAACTTCCCCGTCCGGACCCTCAGGACCCCGCCCCAAAGGATTTCGATTTGAGGGGCCGCCGAGAGCGCGCCGATGGGTGAGATGTCGAAGACCAGCCGCTCCGGTTCAGTCAGTCTAAAAACGTCGTTGCTGAATTCGCCGCGAATGAGGACGCTGACCTCGACCGCGGTCTCCGTTTTCACGAAGGCGATCTCAAGGAGATCGGAGACCTGCGCCGGACGCGAAAAACCATAAGAACCCGCTCCGGCCGCGAGAACGCATAAAACGATCAGAAAGATGAGCCTTATCTTTTTCATTCAAGCCTCCCGGACCGACTTTTGCGTGATTGAATTATATTGAAAGATTAAGTAGGGGTCAAACCTACAGTCTTAACAGCAAGCATCTTTTCGTATGAGAGGGAATTCAGGCTCGGGACGGGCCCTCCGTCGGAAGCGGCCTGGAGCCGCCCTTGGCCCCCGGCCCCCAGGGGAACCAGTCTCGTCGCACCTCTGCCGGCGACGCGGACGATTTCAGGGCCCCCCTTCGATTATTCGGAGGGGGTAGGGGGTGGCAAGAAATAAGAACGAAGTCTTGAACGTGTCGCCGTGATTCGGGTCCCCTCTCCGCTACGGGGGCTTACGGGCGGCATCCAGTGCCGCTCAGCAAGAATGAGGACCCGTGCCCGCTCCGACCTTCGACTGCCTCCTCCGGGCATCGCCCCTGCGCCATCGCCTGTATCGTACGAAAAGATGCTTCCTTGCTAACAAAAGAAACCATGTCAAAAGAGTAGGTTTGACCCCTACTCTAACTTGATGCCGGCATAAACGCACAAGCCGGGCGTCCCGTACCCGTAGATCATTTCGTAATGCTGGTTAAGGAGGTTATCGAGCCGGAAGAAGAGCTTGATCCGCGGTGCGAGAGCGTAAGAAATGTTCGCATCGAGGAGTGTATAGGGGTGGAGAGTGATTGGGGCTGACGGCCAAGCGTTGAAATCCAGGTCGCTCCGGCTGCCGATGCGGCTGAGCTTGAGGCCGAGGTCGAATTTCGGAAGCGGAGTCCAATCCAGGGTCGCGGAGAACTTATTCCTGGGACGGCGCAGGAGGGCAAGTCCGGTATCCTTGTCCGTCGCTTTGAGCCGGGTGTAAGAGGCCGTGATCGCGAGTTCCGCGCAGGGCGCGGCTTCGCCGGTTAATTCGACCCCTCTTGTTTCGGCCCGGCCGACATTGATGTATCCTCGAACGTTATCAAAACTGATCAGGTTACGGAAGGAGTTTTGGAAATAGGTCGCTCCCAGCTTGAAGCGGCCCCCGGTCAGGTCCTGTTCGAGGCCGGCGTCCCAGCCTGTGGATTCTTCAGGCTTTAGGTTCTCGTTTCCGATGGGGCCCCAGGCCGTCGGCGGGGCATAAAGCTGGTAAAGCGAAGGGGACTTGAATCCCGTCCCCAGGGTCGCCTTGAGTTTGGTTCCCGTGCGGGCGATGAACCAGGCCGGGGCGATCCGGTAGGTGAAGGCCGTCCCTGAGCGGCTGTGGCTGTCGATCCGGATTCCGGTCGTAGCGAAGAACCGTCCGCCGAGCTTGACCTGATCCTGGACGTAGATGCCGAGGTCGCCGGCCTTCTTGGCGGGGAATTCGCTCACGAAAGGCCCCCAGAGACTCTCGGATGTGTATTGGGAGCTTCCCTGTTCCGCTTCGTATTCGGCTCCAAAAGTCAAGGTGTTGGAGGGATGGAGGAATATATTATTTTGCCAGTCGAACTTTAGGAGGCCGCTTGTAAACGAACCCTTTTCCGAGTCGAACGGATGCGCTTCGTCAACGGGATTGTCGTTGAGCCGCTTGGACCGGAAGACGGCCGCACCCAGCCTGGATTCCCAAAGGCCGTTCCCGGAAAGCCTGCGGAGCTGGGCCCTGGCGAAAAGGCAATTATAGCGCTGGAAGCTGTTGGGATCATCGCCGAAAGAACCTCCGAAATTATCGATCTCCGACCTGGTCAGCAGGCCGCGGACGGTCAGGTCCAGGTCGAGGTTTTTCCGGAGCTTCAGACCGACCCGCCCGCTCAGGGAGAGATTCCGGTATCCGTCTTTTTCCCCGTTCCCGGCCAAAGCCTTGTCCGCCGCGGAGATCCCTCCGCTTCTCAGATAGGAGACTCCCAAGGAGTAGACGACCCTCCGGGCGGAGCCCGAGATCCCCAGCCTGTTGTCCGACGTCGATAGCGATCCGGCCGATCCGGAGAAATCGAGTTTGGGCCGGCCCTCTCCCGTCCGGGTTATGATGTTGACGACCCCGCCGAGCGCGTCGGAGCCAAAAAGCGTGCTCTGGGGGCCGCGCAGAATCTCGATCCGCTCGACCTGGTCAAGGGTGATGTGGGCCAAGTCGCAGGAGCGGGATGGATTCATCGGATCATTGATCTCGACGCCGTCGAGGAGGACCAGGGTGTGCTCGGAGTTGCCGCCTCGGAGCATAATGGAGGCTGCGGCCCCAATTCCCCCGCTCCGGATTGCGGCCGTTCCTACGACGTCTTCCAGGATTTCGAGCACGGAGGACCGATTGGCCCGGGCCAGGTCAGTCCGGGAGATCACGGTGATCGAAGAGGCGACTTCCTTGCTTGGCGTTTCGATTCGCGTGGCCGTGACGACGACGTCATGCCGGAGCTTCTGAAGCTGAGGCTTATCCGCCGTTTCTTCGGATAGGGCGGAAGGGGCGAGCGTTGCGGTTAATGATAGGGCTGCCGCGAGGGCCCAGATGGTTTGTTTAGCCATGGCCGACTCCTTTCCATTCGGCCCCCGCTTCAAACCGAGCCCGTCCGTCCGGGAAGAAGAAAAAAAATGACCCTGTCTTCCTCCCGAAGACGGGTTTTTCCAGGGTTTAAAAAAGGTCTCCTGACTTCCGGATCGATCTCATCCCGGGCCTTCCAGGCCGGTCTTTCGGCCTGTGGCCTCTTCCGGGACTCGTCCCCGGTTACAGTAGCGGGGGCTGTGTCCGTGTCCCACGGACTTCCCTTACTTTAAACCCGAATACCTTCTGTCGAAATCGTCTCTAGACGATCCAAACGACCCCTCATTTATAGAGCAACGCCCCTTCGATGTCAAGCTGGGAAATGACGTGGAAACATCTGCCTCCTCCGGGCATCGCCCCTGCGCCATTGCCTATATCACACGAAAATAGATGCTTCCAAATGCCGCTTGGAGATGATGTGGTTGGTTTTTAGACGAGGGCCGATCTTCTGTTGGGCCTGTCGAGAGTTTGCCTGATTTTTAGACAGGCCGCCCCGTCCTCTTTTAAGACGGGGCAGCCTCTTGAAGGGAATGGATTGAAAGATAAGTGTATCTTGAAACTCCTATAAAAAGGAGGACCAAAAAGGAGGTGCTTATTCTTGGCTGTCCGCGTCTGTTCTCTCATTGCCGTCATCCAAACTAATATACGTGTATAACGGGGAAAAAGTTGCATAGAGGAAATCAACGGAAAACGCTTTTGGTTTCTTGGGTGGGGGGAGCGGCTTCCAGCGGCCGCTTTTAATGTCAATGATAATTATACCATCTTTTTTCTTTCGAAGCAACATTTTTTTAAATATTTCTTTAAAATTGCCATTTCCAGAGGCATTCGACGTTTTTTCGGCCTGAAACGGGCTGATTTTGCGAATTCCCGAGTTAAGACGCGCGGAGACATGCAACCGGGAGTCAGGCCCCCGGGTTTTCAGGCGCGGCGTGATAGAAGAAACGGCATGAATTGCCCTCGAGTTGCGCCCTTAGATCGTCTTTTTTGCGATATTTACCGGGAAAATGTATAGTTATCCCGAGAGTGAAGCATGAAAAAGGACGTTTTTAGAAAATTTGGCCATGAATTCGTGGATTGGCTGGCAGAATACCTGGAATCGGTCGAAAAATATCCGGTTAACTCCCCTGTCAAGCCGGGAGAGATCAAGGCCAAGCTTCCCGCGAATCCTCCCTCTTCGGGGGAAGCGATGGATAAAATTTTCAGGGATTTCCAGGACATCATCCTGCCCGGGATCACTCATTGGCAGCACCCGGGTTGGTTCGCCTATTTCCCGGCCAATAACAGTCCTGCCTCTGTCCTGGCCGAATTGCTGACGGCCGGGATGGGCGTGCAGGGCATGGTCTGGCAGACTTCGCCGGCGGCCACTGAGCTCGAAGAGGTCGTCCTGGGCTGGCTCCGCATAATGCTCGTCCTTCCCGAAGGCTGGTCGGGGGTCATCCAGGACACGGCTTCGACCGCGACCCTCTGCGCCCTCCTGACGGCCAGGGAAAAGGCCACGGGCTATGAAGCGAATGTCCGGGGTCTCAAAGTTCCTCTGACTGTTTATGCTTCCACAGAAACCCATTCGAGCATAGAAAAAGGGGTCAAGATCGTCGGCTACGGGAAAGAGAATTTGAGAACCGTGCCCGTTGATGAAAAATATGCCATGATCCCCGAGGCCCTTGAAAAAGCCGTCCGCGATGACATCAGGGCCGGCCTCAGGCCGGCCTGCGCGGTGGCCACCATCGGGACGACCTCATCCGGGGCGATCGATCCGCTCGGCTCGATCGGCAAGATTTGCCGGGAGCACGGCCTTTGGCTCCATGTCGATGCGGCCTATGCCGGCACGGCGGCCATTCTCCCCGAAAAACGCTGGATCCTGGACGGAATCGAGGGCGCGGACTCTTTCGTTTTCAATCCGCACAAATGGATGCTGACCAACTTTGACTGCTCGGCATATTTCGTGAAGGATGCGGCCGCCTTGATCAGGACCTTCGAAATCCATCCAGAGTACCTGAAGACGGGGGCGGACGCCGTGGTGAGGAACTACCGCGATTGGGGGATTCAACTCGGCCGGCGGTTCCGGGCCCTCAAACTTTGGTTCGTCATCCGCGACTACGGCGTGGAAGGCATCCGGGCCATGGTCCGGGAGCACATCCGGCTGGCCAGGCTCTTTGAAGGCTGGCTCCGCGGCCATCCGAAGTTTGAGCTTCTCGCTCCCGTCGACTTGAGCCTTGTTTGTTTCCGGATAAACGACGGGCGGCCGGAGGAGGCGCTTAACGCCCTGAACAAGGAACTCTTAGCGCGCGTCAACGCCTCGGGCAAGATTTTTCTGTCCCACACATCTCTCAAGGGGAAATTCACCGTCCGGCTCGTTGTTGGGGGAAGAACGACGGCTGAGCGCCACGTCCGCAATGCTTGGGAGATCATCAAGTCGGAAGCGGAGCGCTTGCTGTAGGGAATCATATTTAGAGATCCCCTCAGGGCTGGGGTCACTTGGCTTTATAAATCCCCGCTTTCTTTGCCCCAAGATAAATGGACCGGCGAAGGATTCTATCGGCCGGAACGAGCTCCCTGACCATCACAGGCGTGATCATCCGGATATGGCGGGCCGCATTAAGGGCGTCGCCGATGTAGCCCAGGTCCTCGTCCGTATACACCCAGTTGCGCCGGTCGAACCGGGCGAGGTTAAAGGGTGGGGAGTAAGAGCGCAGCGATTTCTGGTCCCGGGTGTTGAAGAAGATGTCGAAATAGGACATGACCAGCTCGCGGATCGTCCGGTAGACGGGTTCCCGGAACCGGAGCACCGAAAAATTCGACTTGGCGACCGCACCCCAGTGCCCGCGCCGTTTGAATACCGCGATGATGTGATCGTCGTCGTTCGCAGCCACTAAGTCCACGAGGAAAGGCCTATGGCCGATGGCCCGCAGGGCGGCAGCTGCGAAAAGGGCGCCCTCGAAACAATTGGCTTTATTTTCCCTGGCGATCCAGAGAGGGGAACGGGTCCCGGGGAGGCAGTCGTACTCGAGACGGTCGAGGTAATGCTGAATCTTGATGGGGGAGTCGAGCTTGTCAAAGAGGCGTCCGGCCGATCTGCCTTCGGCTGGTTTGCCTCCTCTCCTCTTTACGGTCTTTCTGGTCATGATCGCGCTTTTTCGGTCTCTTGTCGTATAGGGCTTGATGTCGAGGACGGGCGTCCCCTCGACCATGTCGACTCCCGAAATCCGGAGGGTATTTCCCCTCCTGCTCGCGAGCTTGACGATCGTCAAGCCCAGGGCGTTCGGACGGTGGGGTGATCGCGTTGAAAAAACCCCTCTCGGCCGTGTTTCCCCCGGCGGTTTCACCAGAAGCTTGGCCTTCGTCGACTTGTGGAAGGCGAAGGTGACGATGAGGTGGGAGAAAGCGGTTACATCCCGGAGGCCTTCGACGCATTGGGGGAAAATCTCCAGCTCGCCGCGGACCTTCGCAAAAGCTCCCGGGAGCCGGTTCATACCCCGCGGAATATCCTCAGGTTCCTTGAAAGGGGAATGGACGACACCGATCGGCTTGAAAACAAAATTTCGTCCTTTGCCGCCCTTTTTATTCATTGTCGCCGGCAGAGGCGCGACGGGCGAATCCGAGAGGAATTGTTCCCCGGATGCCTAATAGACATATGTCAGCCACTTCTCGTATTTAGGGACCTTCCCGGAGACGATATCCTTGAAAGAGGCCTTGAGCTCGAGGAAGACTCTCCCGGGCTTGCCGTCGCCGATGGCGCGCTCGGTCTTCTTGTCTTTCCCGTTCGATCCGTCCGCCACCCGGACGAGGGACGTGATCTCCACGGCGGTCCCGGTAAAGAAGGCCTCATCGGCGCCGAAAAGCTCCTCTTTCGTGATGGGTCCGATCTCGGTTCGGTAGCCGCGGTCCGCCGCGAACTCCAGAACACTTGTCCTGGTGATGCCTTCGAGGATGGATTCTTGGATGCCGTTGGTCCTGAGGGTTCTGCCCTTGACAACGAAGATGTTCTCTCCCGGCCCTTCCGCGACTCGTCCCTCGAGATTCATAAAGATCGCCTCGTCGTACCCCTGGGCCCGAGCTTCCAGGCCGGAGATCGTGGATTGGACATAGAACCCGCCCAGTTTGGCCCTCATATCCAGCTGGCTGTGGTGAACCCTCCGTTCCGGAACGATGAGGGCCGATACCCCCTCGGCTGCCTTTTCTCCCAGGTATGCGCCCCACTCCCATACGCCGATGAGCATCTCGACCGGGCAGGCCTTGGGGACCAGCCCGAGATTGCCGTATGAGTAGAACAGAAGGGGGCGGATGTAAGCGCTTTTAAGGCCGTTCTCCCTCATGACCAGCCGGATGAGTTCGATGATCTCCCCCTTGGAGTGAGGGGATTTCATCTTGATGACAGAGGCCGAATGCAGGAAGCGGTCGATGTGATCCGGCAGGCGGAAAACCGCCGGCCCCTTGGCCGTATCGTATGCACGGATGCCTTCGAACGTGCAGGTGCCGTAATGAAGGGCATGGGTCATGGGATGAAGCGTGGCCTCGGACCAATCATAAAAGGTCCCCATGTGCCAGTACTTCTTGGCGCCGGGGAAGTGAGTGTTAGGAAACATGGCAGACTCCTTGGACTGAATGAATACAGGGATTTAGAACGGAAGTGACACCTTGTGCCAAAGGCCCAGCGTGAAAGAAGACACAACCTCCGTTGTTGAGGATTTATCCTAGCACACAAACCAAGCCGGGGTCAATCAACATTTTTTGGGGAGCTTGAGGATGCTATTCAGGACCGTTCATAAAAGGGCCGTGGGATTGAGAGCGGCTAATATTAATAAGAGCGCATTTGATAGCTGCCGGCTTATTTGCCGAAAAACGTTTTGCCTTTAAATCTGGCCCGGCTGATTTTTTTTGCCGAAACCAGGGAGACCAATGCTTTACGGACCTCGTCATGATGGGCCCCCAAGGACGCGGCAATATCTTCCGCCGTCACGGGACGCCTCCGTACAATGGACAGAATACCGGCCTCCAGGCTATCGATGGCCGGCTTTTGGGGCTTCTTCGGGAAGTCCGCCACGACCTCACAGCCCTCGCCGATGGCTTGGCGAATCCTTTCCATGTCGGCGGTGGCTAGCGGCCGGCAATGCTTTACGGCCGGCGGCCGGACAACCGTATTCAGCTGGACCTTATCCGGCCGGATGGCGGAGATGGCTTGCTTGAGTTTCCTGACATGAGAAGGGGAGTCGTTTATCCCCTTGACGAGCATGATCTCGAGCCAAATTGAGCCCTTGTAGCGCCGGCGAAACTCGATCAGCCCCTTGAGCGTCCGGCTCAGAGACAGGGAGCGATGAGGACGGTTGATCCTTTTAAACATGCCGGGGGTTGCTGCGTCCAAGGAAGGGACCACGACATCCGCTGCCCGCAGCGCCTCGCGGACGTCCGGCCGCGCGAGAAGCGTCGCATTGGTCAAGACGGCCACGGGGATAGCCGTCATCTTCTTAATGCCGCAGATGATCGTGCCGATCGCACGGTTGAGCGTCGGCTCCCCCGAACCTGAGAATGTGATGTGATCGATGTGCACTCCCGAGGCGATCGCCCTCCGGACCTGGGCGAGGATTTGCTTCGGATCGAAAAACGACCTTCTCCGGACCGCTTTTCGGGAGGAAGAGCCGAGTTGACAGTAGATGCAGTCCAGGGTGCAGGTCTTAAGAGGGAGGATGTCCACCCCGAGGGAGAAACCAAGCCTCCTTGACGGCACAGGACCATAGACGTAAGCCCGCTTCGGTGCCTTGGGCGCCATGACCGTCAGGACTTATCCTTGTAAAGCTGGGTGAAGGCCCGCAAGGAACGGTCGTAAGTCTTTTCTACGGCGTCGGGGAACAGGCAAGCCGGGAGTTCTTTGTGGCTCCAGTGGTACTGGAGGCATTCGCAGCAAAGACCTTTGCGATCGCAGGGCTCCCAGGAACAATTGCACCGTTTCGCGTTTTGCCGGACGTTGCACTCTCTCATAAACGTATTATCCGATTTAAGCAAGTCGTGGTCAAACCCGCAAGATGGCCGTTGGGATTCTTTCTTACCAAGCGATGACATCGACTTCTGGAGATCCGTGGAATTCCAGGGACACGATACCAATTCCAGAGAATTCGTTCATGTCCCGGAATTCCAGCTCGCGTCCTATCGGCCATCTTGAGGGTTTGACCCCGACTTTCCCCTAAGATATAATATTTTTTGCGAATTCGATCATTAAGAGGGAGAACGTGAGCGCATATACGATAAAAGAAGCCAAAGCCGGGCTCGCAGCGAAACTCCCGGCGATAGATACCTTTCCTAATCAATTCTCCGGCTACGAGATCAAAATCGAGGTCCCCGAGTTCACCTCAGTCTGTCCGAAGACCGGCCTGCCGGATTTCGGAATCCTGACCATTTATTACCAGCCAAAAGCACGCGTCTTGGAGCTCAAATCCCTGAAAAAATATTTTTTGGCTTACCGAAACCTGGGCATCTTCTATGAGAACGTCGTCAATCGGGTCCTTGAAGATATCGTCAAAGCCTGCCGCCCCATTCGGGCTTCCGTAACGGGCGTTTTTAATCCCAGGGGCGGACTCAGATCCATAATCGAAGCCCATTACCCGCGTCCCGGGAAGAGGTCCCGGATGGCGAGGGGATAGGTCTTCGGTCCCTGCCCGCCGCGCGTTCCAACAAAAGCCTGCCAAGTGTGAGTTGAGCCATGTCGAGGATCGAGAATAAGGCCGCGTTCGAGACAACCGATCTCTGGATGCTCCTGACGACCATGATCTGGGCCGTCAACCTGTCCTTGATCAAGTTTTCCCTGCGTGAGTTCACTCCGCACGGATTCAATGGGGTTCGGCTGGCCCTGTCCTCAGTGATTTTTCTCGTCGTCCTCGCTTTCCGGCCCGGCGGCTTTTCCCTCGGCAGGGGGGATTATCTGAAGGTCGCGGTGCTGGGACTCCTGGGAACGACAATCTACCAGCTTCTCTTCATCCAAGGCATCACCCGGACCCAGGCGACAACGGCCTCCATGATCATGCCCATGACCCCGGTGTTCATCGCGGTCCTCAGCTCCGTTTTCAAGCTCGAGCGCATCCATTGGGCAGCTTGGCTGGGCATCGCCGTTTCTTTCCTGGGCGTCTATCTTCTCATTAGCGGTCAGAACGGTCATATCGGCCTCAGCTGGCAGTCCGTCAAAGGCGACATCTTCCTCCTTTTGGCCAACCTGGCATGGGCTCTCTATACCATCTTCTCCAAGCCGCTCTTGGAAAGGGT
>Ga0136653_10001725_pt1 | contig 11875 bp, 11 predicted proteins | sample LakKivw275mmetaG_FD_94866 | JGI IMG/M metagenome (GOLD analysis project Ga0136653, IMG submission 94866) | Anoxic lake water microbial communities from Lake Kivu, Rwanda to study Microbial Dark Matter (Phase II) - Lake Kivu water 275m metaG... | ecosystem: Environmental > Aquatic > Freshwater >... | reverse complement strand
TCTCCGATCCGTCCCCTTGAAAAGCATGTGCTCGATAAAATGGGCCGTTCCGCTCGTGCCGTGACCCTCGTAACATGAACCACTCTGCACCCAGATTCCTATAGATACTGACCTGACATGATTGATCTCTTCAGAAACGACCCTGATACCGTTATCGAGAACGGTTTTATGGTATATTTGCCCCAAGTGCATCTTTTCTGCTCAGACGGATCTTCCCCTGCTTGTCAATCTCAAGAACCTTGACCAGAACTTCTTCGCCTTCATTAAGGACGTCGGTCACCCGATTAACTCTCTCTTTGGCAAGCTGCGAAATGTGCACCAACCCCTCCGTGCCCGGAAGGATTTCTACGAAGGCGCCGAAGTCGACCACTTTTTTGACAATACCGCGATATATCTTCCCGACTTCCGCATCTTCCGTCAACCATTTGACCATGGCCACTGCCCTGGCTGCCGCTTCCGAATCACTGGAGGCAATGGTTACAGTTCCGTCATCTTCCACATCAATGGTCACACCTGTCTCGTTGATGATCTGCCTGATGTTCTTCCCGCCGCTGCCGATCACATCTCTCACTTTTTCCGGTCTGACCTTGACGGTCGTAATGCGCGGGGCATATTGGGAAATATCCTCTCTCGGATTAGCGATGGTCTCTTTCATCTTCTCAATAATAAAACATCTACCATCCCTTGCCTGGTAGAGGGCTTTCCTCAATATATCTTCCGTTACACCGTCAATCTTGATATCCATCTGCATGGCCGTAATGCCGCTTTTCGTCCCGCAGACCTTGAAATCCATATCGCCTGCATGGTCCTCGTCGCCAAGAATATCCGAAAGGATGACCACATCGTCCTTTTCTTTCAATAACCCCATGGCAATCCCGGCAACAATGTCCTTCACAGGGACGCCGGCATCCATCAAAGACAGGGTTCCCCCGCATACGGTGGCCATCGAAGATGATCCGTTGGATGACATAATCTCGGAAACAATCCTGATGGTGTAGGGAAACTGCTCTTCCGAAGGAAGGATGGGCAGCAGAGATTTTCTGGCCAGTGCCCCGTGACCGATCTCCCGTCTGCCCGGACTTCTTAAAGGCCTTGCCTCTCCGACGCAATAGGGGGGGAAATTATAGTGAAGAAGAAATGTCCTCATTTCTTCGCCGCTGATGTAATCCAATCTTTGTTCGTCCGATGATGTGCCGAGTGTCAAGGCCACAAGAGCCTGGGTCTCACCTCTGGAAAAAAGAGCCGACCCGTGAACCCTCGGCAGAATACCGACTTCGGAACTGATCGGTCTGATATCCACACTTGATCTGCCGTCAATTCTTTTTCTTTCCTTCAGGATCATGTCTCTGAGGATTTGACGTTCCATGTTTTCAAAAATGGTCCCAACAAGGGAGCAGCGGCGGGCGTCATCGCCGCCCACTTCCCGGATCACTTTTTCTCTGATCTGGTTAATCTGCTTGTGTCTTTCAAGTTTCATCGGAATGATGTAGGCCTCTTTCAAATTGCCTTCAGCGTTCTCTTTCACCTTTGTTGATAGGGTTTCATCCACGGGTTCTATTTCGAAAGCCCGCTTTTCTTTACCGATGGCCTGACGCATGTGATCCTGAAGCTCAATGATGGATCTCATCGCCTCCAGTCCGAAATTAATGGCATCAACAACGACATCCTCCTGAACCTCACGTGCCTCACCCTCAAGCATGACCAGATTCATATCAAATGCCCGATCACCCGAACCGGGAAGAACCTTTCGTCCAACCAGAAAAAGATTGAGGTCGCTTTTCCCCTGCATCTCCAGAGACAGATTGCAGACAAACTGACCATCTACGCGGCCAACTCGGATCCCGGCAATTGGACCATCAAACGGAATGTCCGATATGGAAAGGGCGGCAGATGCACCCAACATGGCCGTCACATCAGGATCATTCTCATTATCCATCGAGAGCACTGTCGCCACAAGTTGTGTTTCATAGCAGTAGCCCTCTGGAAACAGCGGCCGTATGGATCTGTCGATAATCCTTGATGTGAGGGTTTCCCGCTCATTCGGACGGCCCTCCCGCTTAAAAAATCCGCCGGGGATCTTTCCCGCTGCAAATGTCAGTTCCTGATAATCAACGGTCAGAGGCAGAAAATCAATGCCTTCCCGCTTTTTTTTGAGCGATACAGCGGTTACAATGACCACCGTATCACCGTAGGTTACGAGAATCGCACCATCGGCCTGACCCGCCATATAATTCGTTTTGAGAGAAATGTTTCTTCCCGCAAACTCTGTACTAAATACATCACCCATGAGTCTGTTTTCCCTTCTTTGTTTATGGTTAACCGTTTGATATACAAACTCCAAGGACATGATAAACGGATGCAACCTGTCTGTCCTTCGCCATCACTCAATCGCAGTTGATCCACGTTATTTTCGGAGCCCCAGACGTTGAATGACGCTTCTATACCTTTCCACATCTTTTTTCTTGAGATAATCCAGAAGCCGTCTCCTCTGTCCGACAAGTTTTAAAAGACCTCTGCGAGAGTGGTGGTCCTTTTTATGGGACTTGAAATGTGCCGTCAAATACTCGATTCTCGCACTGAGGAGAGCAATTTGGACTTCTGGAGATCCCGTATCCAATAGATGTAGTTGGTAATTGCTGATGATTTCCTTTCTTTTCTCAAAATCTAACACCGCTTTATGTCCTCCCTAAAGTTAGTAATCAATGGCCTGTGACCAGAAAAAAACGAGTCTGTATGATTTTCGTTATGACCCGCATTGAAACACCCTCAAGATTTTCATAACCTGTTTCTTTCCATCCAAGGTCGAAAACTGATCAGATGAATAAAGCATTTTGGCAATCGCAACAAGGCAACGTCTCTTATCTGTGAACATTACCACATCTCCGGCGTCGATAAAAGGTATATGAAATAATCCGACCGTTTCAGCCACCGGTTGATACCCCTCCCTCAATTTTCCGGCAAAAGCATGGTCCACAGGGATGAAGGGGAAATCAGGAAGGGCATCGACCATGGAAATAACATTGTTCACATCGACCTTTTCAAGGGATACCGCTGCCCCTTCAACAAATCTGCCGCTTCTCATTCTCCGTAATGCGGCAAGGCATGCCCCGCAACCCAGAACGTCTCCAACATCGGAGCACAGGGATCGGATATAGGTACCCTTGGAACAGGATACATTGAAAGTCACATACGGCATTTTTACTTCGAGAATCTCAATATTTGAGATTTCAACCCTTCTCGGATGCAGTTCGACGGAAACACCCTTTCTTGCCCATTTGTAAAGGGATTTCCCGCGGAATTTAACCGCTGAATACCGGGGCGGGATCTGTTCGATTTTCCCGACAAAACCATTCAAGACATGTACAATTTCACCTGAACCGGCCTGCGGTTCAGCGGACGCGGTCACCTTGCCTTCAATATCCTGAGTATCCGTTTTAACACCCAATAACATGGTCACGCGGTATTCTTTCGTATCCAGGGAAAAAAAGGGTGCAAGTTTTGTTGCCTCGTTGATACACACAGGAAGAACTCCTGTTGCCAGAGGGTCCAGAGTGCCCGTATGACCTGCCTTTCTTACGCCAAGCGCTTTCTTGACATCCTTTACCACATCATGTGACGTCTTTCCCGCCGGTTTATCAATGACAACAACGCCGTTCATGATTCTACAACAGCCCCTATCACATCCAGAACCCTCTGTCTGACCGTCTCCAGGTCACCTTCTATATGACAGGCGGCAGCGTTGATGTGACCGCCCCCTCCAAATGTTCTGGCTACACGTTCAACATTCACCTTCCCTTTTGACCGCAGACTCAGTTTAAAATGGCGATCCGATACCTCGCTGAACAGGACAGAAACTTCAACACCCTGAACGGAACGGGGAATATCAACGAAACCCTCCGTGTGTTCCATTAAAGCCCCTGCCTCTTCAAGAGCACTGCGCAAAACAACCATATAGCCGACCTTTTTGGTCCAATCAAAGGCCATAGTATCCAGAGCCATGGTTAGAAGTCTGATCTTGGAAGGAGGATTGTTTTCATAGATATTCTCCGATATCCACTGAGGATCAGCGCCTTTTTCAATCAGGTGACCCGAGGCGACCAATGTTTCTTTTTTGGTGTTCCTGTAACGAAAACCTCCCGTATCCGTCAGAATGGCTGCAAACAGATTTGTGGCTATATCTTTCGTAAAGCCAACGTTCATGGCCCTTATCAACCGATAAAGCAACTCTCCTGTAGAGCTTGCCTGGTGATCAAGATACGACAAAGCACCAAAATTTCCATTGGAGACATGGTGATCAATATTGATGATTCGTTTTATGGCGCCTATACGGGAAGCCTCATTCCCGATCCTTTCCAAATCACTGCAATCGAGAATAAAGGCCACTTCATATCTGTCAAGATCGGGAAGATGGTGGACAATCTTATCACTGCCCGGAAGAAACCGGTAATTCCCCGGAGTTTCATCCTGATTATATACAATGGCATCCTTCCCCATAAGTATAAGCATTTGGTACATGGCCAGTTCCGAACCAAGAGCATCGCCATCAAGTCTCACATGAGACGTCACAAGAAAAGACCGGCAGGTGTTTATGATGTCGATAATCTTATTCAACTTTCTTTTCCTCTTCCCTTCGTATCTCTGCAAGGAGTCTGTCTATTCGACTGCCGTATTCGAAAGATTCATCCACCATAAACATGAGATCCGGCACATACCGCAATTGTAAACGCTTCCCGAGTTCCCTTTTAAAAAAACCCGTGGCGCTCTCGAGACCTGTTTTCGCCTGAGGGTTACTCGTCTCCTTGCCCATTTCAACAAAAAAAACCTTTGCCAGACGGAGGTCATCCGTCAACTTCACCCGGGTGATCGTAACCAGTTGCACCCTGGGGTCTCTGACCTGTTTTAACAGAATATCGGAAACTTCCGCCATGATGAGATCAGCCACACGATTTGCCCTTTTAACACCCATCGTATTTTCCCTCTTCATAGTGGCGGGAATCCATCAGATCGGAAACATGAATCATTTCAATCTTTGTATTCACAATCTCGGCAAGTGTCAGGCCGTCAATAAATCTCAGGATATGGTCGATTTTGCCATTGATATAGCGGCTATCGTTTCCGACAACGGCAAATCCGATTTTTGCCCTTTTCCATTGATCATTTTCGCCGATTTCCGCAATGGAAATATTAAATTCGTTTTGCGTCCGTTTTAATATCCGACTCAAGACCCCTCTTTTTTCCTTCAGAGACCTGCTTTCAACAATCAACAGCTCTATGATGCCTGACCCGATAACCATATTCCGAATAAATACTTACATTGCAATGGATTAACTTACACTGCCGAGCCCTTTGGAAAATGGGTTCTGCAAAGCGAATCGAAGATTTTTCATGACAATTTTCTTTCGACCTTTTCCTGAATATAAGATTCGATGGTATCTCCTACCCTGACATCATTGAATCCCTCGATTCCGATACCGCACTCATACCCTGACGCCACTTCCCTGACATCATCTTTAAACCGCCTGAGAGAAAGGAATTTCCCGTCGTAGACCAACACACCGTCTCTAACCAGTTTGAGATTCGAATTCCTGGTAATCTTGCCGTCCGTCACATAGCTTCCTGCAATAGTCCCCACTTTGGGCACCTTGAACAACTCCCGAACTTCGGCACGGCCCTGAACAACTTCCCTGTAAACAGGTTCAAGGAGACCCTCAATAGCAGCTCTCATATCACCAATGACATCATAGATGACATCGTACAGCTTGATTTCAACACCCTCCTGTTCGGCAACATCGGCTACCCTGCCGTTCGGTCTCACATTGAAGCCTATGACGACGGCATTGGACGCTGATGCCAGCATGACGTCCGTCTCTGTTATCGTTCCTGTTGAGCTGTGTATGATCTTTAATCTGATATCCGTCGTGCTCAGCTTGTTCAAGGCCTCCGTCAAGGCTTCAATAGAACCCTGAACATCTCCCTTGACAATAACGTTGAGTTCCTTAATCCCCTCTTTAATTTTTTGATACAATTGCTCGAGAGTAATTTTTGTGGATATGGAAAGCTCCCGTTCCCGCTCTTTTCTGATCCAGTATTCTCCGATACTGCGGGCTTTTTTCTCATCATTGACAGTCACAAATTCTGCGCTTACCTGTGGAACCCGTGAAAATCCGATGACCTCAACCGGCATAGAGGGTTTGGCTTCCTTGACCCTTCGCCCCTGGTCGTCGATCATGGCCCTGACCTTGCCGAATTCCGTCTTGGAGACAAAGGCATCCCCTTCTCTTAATGTTCCTTCCTGAATCAACACGGTTGCAACAGGTCCCCGCCCCCGATCAAGTTTGGCTTCAATGATCACTCCGCGGGCCAGCCGGTCCTTATCAGCCTTGAGATCCATCATATCGGCCTGAAGGAGTATCAACTCCAGGAGTTCTTCCATGCCCTCCTTCTTTTTCGCAGATACTTCACAATATATGGTATTACCACCCCATTCTTCCGGCACAAGATCATAATCTGCAAGAACCTGTCTGATCCTTCCGGGATCGGCGCCGGGTTTATCCATTTTATTGATTGCCACAATAATGGGAACAGCGGCCACCCTGGCATGGTTGATAGCCTCAATGGTCTGATCTCTGACGCCGTCATCGGCGGCCACGACCAGAACTACGATATCCGTCACATGGGCTCCTCTGGCCCTCATAGCTGTAAACGCTTCGTGGCCCGGTGTATCTAAAAATACGACATCCCTGTCTTTAATATGTACATGATAGGCCCCGATTGCCTGAGTAATACCACCCGCTTCGCCACCCATTACATTGGTCTGCCTGATGGCATCCAGAAGGGATGTTTTCCCGTGGTCGACATGTCCCATAATGGTGACGACAGGCACCCTCGATTCAAGGTTTTCGGAAGGCGGTTGCGTCTTTTGTAAAGACTCATCATACTCCGCTTCGACGGACTCCACCTGATATCCGAATTCGGTGGCAATCAGGGTCGCCGCATCGCAATCGATGGACTGGTTTATGGTTACCATGAGGCCGAGTCCAATCAGTTTATTGATGACTTCACTTGCCTTGACCCCCATCTTTTTGGCAAGATCACCAACAGTCACAGCCTCTCCAACCCTGATCCTTCTTTTGATTGCTTTCGGAATGGTCACAACGGTCTTCTTCATCTTGACCGGCGCTTGTTTTTTTACCTCTCTCCACCGCGGCGACCTGTCTTTTCTATCTTTGTCCTCCCGTTTGTCCTTTTTATCAACCAGTTTCTTTATAAAAGCCTTTTTCCTTGCCGGTGGTTCCTCCATCACCACTTCGATCGGTTTCTTTCCCTTTATTTTTTGCTTTTCAACTTCCAGCTTCAGTGGTTTTTCCACTTTAGGGGGAGCCATCTCCTTGATGACTTTCAGTTCAGGCTTTGGAGGGAACTCTTTCTTAATCTCAATGACCGCTTCTTTCGGCAGTTGGGGGGACAATGCCACTTCCTTCTCCTTCCTTTCAGGTACTCCTCCCTCTCCCACTGTCACCGGAGGAGGTAAAATGGTGGGCAGAGGTTCTTTTTCGATGGGTTTAATCTTTTTCTCAGGCTTTTTCGAAACAACAAAAGCTTCCCCGGCAGCCTTCTTTGCCGTTTCCTCCTTTATTTCAACAATAGTTTCTTCCGGTTGGGTTACTTCAACCCGGGCGATTTCTTCAGGAACGATCTTCGGAGGAACAGTCTCGACAGGGGGTGGAACCTGTGGTAGCGGCGCCTGGGATGGGGGAGTGATTTTTGTTTCCGGAACGTCCTTCGGAACAGGAACTTCCGTTGGTTTTTTCTCAGGCGTAACAGGAGCAATCTCTTCAACAATTTCGATTTTGACATCTTCAACCGGTTGGCGAACAGCCCTTCTTCTGATAATGGTAGATTTAATTCTCTGCTCAACCATCTCACGGGGTTCACCCGATAACAATTCCTGCTGTATCTTCTGTATGTCGCTTTCCTCGAGGGTGCTCGAGTGGGACTTGACAGCAATACCAAGTTTCTCTAAACGAGAGATAAGTTCCTTGTTGTCAAGGCCCAGTTCTCTGGCCAGCTCATAAACTCTTTTTTTAGACATTCCTGACCCCCCGCTTGCATGATTCGCACTGATAACGCCACTGACTGAAAATAAATTCAGGCACTTTTTGCTTCCCCGGTTTCCTGCTCGATAATCTGTCCCGCAGCCTCGATCCACTGGGACGCACTCTTTTCACCCACGCCCTGAACAGAGGAAAGCATGTCAGGATCTGCAGCAGCAATCATGGCAATGCTCTTAAAACCTTCACTAAAGAGACGCTCCGCCGTTGCTTCTCCGACACCCGGGATCTTCATAAGAGATTTATATCCCTCTTCCTCCTGTACTGCAGCCATGGATTCACTTTTTACGTCAATTCTCCACCCTGTCAATTTAACGGCCAATCTGACATTTTGTCCATTTTTACCGATGGCCAGCGACAATTGATCATCGGGAACGATGACCTCCATGGAACGGTTTTCTTCGTCCATAAAAACCCGGTTAACCTTGGCGGGTGAGAGGGCGCTGCAAACATAGGTTACGGCATCCGCGGCATACGGCACAATATCGATTTTTTCGCCTCTCAGTTCCTGAACCACACTCTGCACCCGGGAACCTCTCATACCCACACACGCGCCCACCGGATCGATATCCTTATCCTTCGTTCTGACGGATATCTTGGCCCGCTTTCCCGGTTCTCTCGATACATTCACGATTTCGATCAGCCCTTCAGAAATTTCCGGAACTTCCACTTCAAAAAGCGACTTGAGAAATCCGGGATGCGTCCTTGAGAGAATGATCTGAGGCCCTTTTGATATTTTCTTTACGTCACAGACATAGGCCCGAATTCTTTCCCCCCTCTTATAGGTCTCCCTGTAAATCTGCTCCGATGTGGGAATGACACCTTCCGTGCGACCGAGGTTAACGATGATGCTTCCTCCTTCAAATCTCTGGACGAAACCATTCACCAGTTCTCCCTTTCTGTCTTTATATTCTTCATAGATATTATCCCGTTCCGCATCCTTAACCTTCTGAATGATGATTTGCTTTGCCGTCTGGACAGCAATTCTGCCGAAAGTGCTCGTTTCTATTTTAATGCCGAGGCTGTCTCCCCGCTGTGCATCTTCGTCGAGGTTTCGCCTGGCCTCTTCAAGAGACACCTGAACATCCGGATCCAGCACCTTCTCCATAACAGTTTTAAACTGGAAGACTTCTATTTCACCGGCGTCTTCATTATAGTGAGCCTCAATATCCACATGAGCCCCGAGCTTCTTCCTCGCGGCCGTCAACATAGCGGTTTCCAGTGCCTCTATAATGACGTTTTTGTCTATACCTCTGTCCTTACCCATCTGCTCTATCAGACGTTTAAGTTCCGGAAACATTTAAAAATTCCTCCAAATTTAATCGTCAGAACTCATATTCAAGATGTGCCTTCGCCACCAGATCTCTCGGTATACGATACGTCCTTCCCGCAACATCCACTATCAGAATCTTTCTTCCATTTTCATCCAGATAATCAACCAGTTTCCCCTGAAAATTTCTGATCCCTTCTATTTTCCGGTCAGCCTTGACGCGAACGTTACACCCCCGGTATTTCATGAAATCTTTATCCCTCGCAAGAGGCCGATCAAGACCGGGAGACGAAACTTCCAGGGTGTAGGGACCGGGAGGAATATCATGGACATCAAGGATATCACCCACCTGATGGCTTATTTCAGTACAATCATCAAGCGTAACCCCATCTTCCCTATCCATGAAGATTCTCACTATCCAGCGGGTCTTCATTCTCAGGCACTCAACATCGACCAGTTCCATATCCTCATCTGCAAGAACCGGCTCTATCAATTCCCTGATTTTTTCCTTATATGTTCGATCCGCCTCTCTCATCTCTTGCCCCGGCAACCAATTTTCCCCAGGCAGAATGAAGTTCCTGGAAAAAAAAAGTGGGCACAGGCCCACTCATCAAGAACACACGATGATTTTCCTGATTTTTTTAACACACAATATTTGTCTTTGCAAGAGAAATTTAAGACTTACAAGAGAAGGGGCTTAATAAAAGATTGGAGCGGGCGATGGGAGTCGATATTCCTCAAGAGGCGGGGTAGCTGGGATTACCTTAGGGGAGTGACAAGAGGTAATCCGTTGTCATGAAAAGCTCTTGACAGCAATGACCATCAACTGTTATTTAACAGCCACTACAAAGAATCCTGTTTTCCCATTTGTCGATTGCTCAGAGAGGAGTATGTCTATGAATGACTCGCCGGGTAATGTCCTGACCATAGAAGAACTGGCCATTTACCTGAAGATTTCAAAATCCACCCTTTACAAGCTTGTCCGTGAAGGCAAAATCCCTTCCCAGAAAGTAGGGCGTCACTGGCGGTTTCGTAAAAAATCCATTGATCGGTGGCTGGAAGAAAACGGCCCTGCGTCCGACTCCTTACGAGAGAATGATTGATGGCAGAATCCCTTGCAGAACAGATTCTTGGTAAGATCGGCAATATCTCTGAGCTTTATCATCGCCTTATGATTGTCGCTGCCCCGACCGGCGCCGGAAAAACAAGGACACTCCAGGAGGTTCACAAGCAGATAAGTGCACCGCTCATCAATGTGAACCTGGAGTTATCGCGGCGCATGCTCGATCTCACCGAACGTCAAAGGGCGCTGCAACTTCCCCGTCTCATAGGAGAGATGCTCGATGAGATCAAAGAAAACACGATTCTACTCGACAACATCGAGATTATTTTTGATGTTGCTTTAAAACAGGACCCCCTAAGGCTTCTTCAGGGGCTTTCAAGAAACAAAACAATTGTCGTGAGTTGGAACGGTTCGCTTGAAAATGATTTTCTTACTTACGCTGTGCCAGGTCACCCGGAATACAGACGTTATCCGACGCGGGGAGGGGACTTGCTGATCGTAGGGCCGGCATGAACGGAATAAATTTTCCCAGAACAGGGGAGGAAGGATGAACCCATGAAATACGGTGATTTAATCCAGTTTGAACCGATCGAATCCGTTGTGCAATTACGGAGCGCTAATTCTTCCGCCGCCGCCCGGCAGCTTGTCGAAACCTATGTCATCTCCGTCGAGATGGCTGAAAGGCTAATCGGTCTCGCTATCCCGCAGCTTCAGTTTGACCAGCCCGCAGACAATAAAGGGATGCTGGTTGTCGGCAATTACGGCACGGGAAAATCCCATCTTCTATCTGTCATCTCCGCCCTGGCGGAGAACGTAGAACTCGCCTCCCATCTGAGCGACCAATCCGTGGCCAAAGCAGCAAAAAAGATTGCGGGGCGATTCAAGGTTGTCCGGACCGAGATCGGCGCAACGACCATGTCCCTGCGCGATATTATCATTGCCGAATTGGAAGAGCATTTGGAAGCCATTGGCGTGATTTTTTCCTTCCCACCCACATCCAAAGTATCAGAAAACAAAAGCGCCTTCGAGGAAATGATGGCGGCGTTCCACCAGAAGTTTCCTGATCTCGGACTGCTCCTGGTCGTGGATGAACTTCTCGATTTCCTCCGGACACGAAAAGATCAGGAGCTTATCCTGGATCTCAACTTCCTCAGGGAGATCGGCGAGGTATGCAAGGACCTGCGTTTCCGATTCATCGCCGGTGTTCAGGAAGCGATCTTCGACAGTCCCCGGTTTTCTTTTGTGTCCGATAGCATCCGCCGGGTAAAGGATCGGTTTGAACAGATTCTGATCGCCCGTAATGATGTCAAATATGTGGTGGCCGAGCGCCTGCTCAAGAAGACCGGCGACCAGCAGGTTAAAATCCGGGAGTATCTGACGCCCTTCGCCAGGTTCTACGGCCTTATGAATGAGCGTATGGACGAGTTTGTC
>Ga0136653_10001722_pt1 | contig 11878 bp, 12 predicted proteins | sample LakKivw275mmetaG_FD_94866 | JGI IMG/M metagenome (GOLD analysis project Ga0136653, IMG submission 94866) | Anoxic lake water microbial communities from Lake Kivu, Rwanda to study Microbial Dark Matter (Phase II) - Lake Kivu water 275m metaG... | ecosystem: Environmental > Aquatic > Freshwater >... | reverse complement strand
TATTACAATGATGTATCCGATCGCAAGCAGCGAGATTGTCATACAGAGAGATCCTGAGATCATTGTTGTTGCAGAGGGTTATATGGGGGGATTCCTAAGTTCGGACTTCGAGAAGAGATCTGGCTGGGGCATGATCAAAGCTGTCAAAGAAGGTAAGGTATACACCATAGATGAGAATCTAATCGTCCGAACAGGGCCAAGGATCATCGAGGGTCTTGAGAACCTTGCCTCCATAATCCATCCTGAACTCTTCATAGGGACAATTAGCTACAACTCCTCAATCTCGGTAACAAGCAACGCCACTGTCTTTGCTGTCATCTATGATAATTCGAGGAGTCTGCTGAACTTCACCGTGATAGGTAGGGGCGGAGGCGCATCTATCAGAGTCAACATCGAGAAGAGGCTCCTCAAAGGAACCCCGGTCGTCCTGGTAGATGGAGTTGAGAAGTCTGTCTCAGTCTCCGAGAGTCAGGAAGCATACATGATCGATTTCTCCTCTGGCCTGAGCACACGCCAAGTAGTTGTCGGCGGCACTCAAACTATCCCAGAGTTTGAAGGGCGTGGTGTATGGATCGCCGTCGTCCTCGCTCTTTTCGTTGCAACCTTGGTTACTGCTCGCAGAAATAGGTCTAACGCATATCTGAAGACGGTGAAGCATTCCACATTCCCGAGTGCCCGAGTAAGGTGAGACGGGACCTTACTGTTCATAGTCGCACAGGTTAAACAAAGATCCTGTCAACTGCAGCAAAGAGCAAGGCGATGACCATGTACGGCGCGGAGAACTTGTACATTATCCAGTTCCTTCTTCCAGAAGGCCGCACAACACACATGACTGAAACGATGAGAAGAAGAGAATTCGTTAAGGCCATCCCAGCGAGATAGATAGCACCATAGTATCCCAAGAAATACAATGACAGGGACGCCGCAGACAAGACAAGTGCGAATGCGAGCAGAAACCAGCGTGATCTCCTGACTCCGATAACCGCTGGCAACATCGGAACAGAGGCTACTCTGTAGTCTTCAGAGAAGACCGTTGCTAGGCTCCAGAGGTGTAGCGGACCCCAGACCATAACCAATACACCTGTCAGGAAGCCGGCCAGATCCAAGTATCCTTTTCCGATGATCCATCCAACCCAGACAGGTGACGCTACAGCAGGACCTGCTCCAAGAACGCTCAGGACATTATGCCTCTTGAGGATGATAGTGTAGAGGAGCAGATAGCTTGAGAGGCCGACAGCAAGCAAGATAGGGAAGTAGAATTCTGAGGCTATTGCCAGAATCACAGATATCGCAAGGATTGACAGGCCGAAGTACTGCGCTGACCTATTCGAGATCTTTCCTGAAGGGATCTCCCTCAGTCTTGTTCTTCCCATTAACTTGTCAATATCAGAGTCCAGCCGATTATTCAGAGCATTAGATCCGGCCACTGACATGAAAACTATGGCCGTTCCAAGAGTCAGTCTCCAATTCTGTGCGGCTGCAGATTGCCACATGGTGGTTCCAGCGCCTGCTAGCGCCGCCAGAAGGAAGAGTAGAAAGATTGCAAGAGTGACTCTGGGTTTGGTGAGCCGCCAGTAATCCGCCGCGCTTCCCAAGACTAGTCCTTCAGCTGCTTGGCTACCAACTCTGTGATGTCAAGGACTTGCGTCTGGCTTCCTGATCTTTGTGCAGCTTGGGTTAGGGATCGACGGCAGAACGGGCAGCCTGAAACCATAAACTCAGGTTTGATGATCTCAGCTTGTCTGAGTCGCTCGTTCCCGATCTTAGTCCAGAGCTCTTGGTCTGCAGCCTCTGTCATCGCGCCGCCTCCGCAGCAGAATGTGTCGAATTTTCTCTCTTTCATCTCAACGATGGTCTCGGCAACCGAGTTCAGGATGTTTCTAGGCTCGTCCACTACTCCGCCGAGTCTGGATAGGTAGCACGGGTCGTGGTAGGTTACTCTACTAGGGAGCTTCTTATCGAGTTTCAGCGCACCTGACTTCAGGCATTCTTGGAGGTACTCTGTTGTGTGAAGGACCTCAAGACTGTGTCTGCCGATGATCTTGGGGTACTTCCACTTCCACATTCTGTAACAGTGTGCACAGCTCGTGACTATTCTACTTGCGCCCAGAGACGATGCGACCTCTAGGTTGTGTTTGGCGAACTCCTCGGCTTTGTCCTGATCGCCTACAGCGATGTGGGGGTCGCCGCAGCACCACTCATCCTTTCCGAATAGGGACCAGTCCTCATTCATCCTGCTAAGGATGTTAGCAGTGGACGAGGCTATCGTTTGTTCTTGGTATGATGAGGTGCAGCCGACATAGTAGAGTGTCTTGGCCCTCTGTCCCTCCTTAACGCCTTTCAGTGCCATCTCCTTGACCCAGCTTAGCCTCTCGGTGTGATCTCGGTCGTAAGGGTTCATGTTCTTCTCAAGTGAGCCGGCGACCTTCAGCAGGTTGGGTGAGGCTTCACCCTCCTCGTGGATGATTGAGCGCAGTACCTCCCACAGCTCGAGGTTCTGGATGGTGAAGACGCATCCGGGCATGCATCTGCCACATAGAGTGCACATGTAGAGGCCTTTGGTTGAGATGTTCCTCAGCCATTCTCTTGGGACTGGCCGCTGTCCAAGGATTGCTGAGAGGAAGCCTCGCTGTCTGTTCAGGAGCTTCCTGAACTCTACGCTCTTCCATGCCGGAACGGCATAGTCATCTTTCGTTACCGCATACGCCGGACATGAGTGGGCGCAGACAGCGCACCTGGTGCAGGTCTCCATGTTGATGAGTTCGTAGCCGTCAAGCTTCTTCAGCGAGAGGAAAAGGCTGTCAGCCAAACCAGTCACACCCCATAGATAGCCCTTCTGAAGCCAGACCATGTTCTGACCAAGAACACGGTGGCGCTGTGAATCAGTTTGCTGTAGGGCAGATACATTATGAATGCTTGAGTCAAAATGAGGTGCAGCGTCAATATCGGCATGTGTGGTTCGACGGCGACGACTGCCAGGAAGCCTGTGAACCCAGCCGACCATAATAGTGGCGCCGCTACCCAGTCTTCCTTTCTTGTCAGAGCCTTGAGCGGGCCGCCTCTAAGATTGCAGTAGACTCGTCGAAGAATAAGTATACCCAATGTTGAGAGGAAGATCGGGGTGATGACGTAGGTCAGAAGGGTCCGTGGGATCGCTACGGGGATGTTTGATGCCGGTATCATGGGGAGCCTGAGCCGTGACTGCGTGAAAGGAAGATCAATGATGTTCTGAACCGAGGCCGCGTGCAATGCGCCAAGAAGTATCAGTATGCAGGTGACGTGCATAGCGATTCCGACTACGTACGCGACCGGTTCAACCCTTCCGGCCAGATCCCAGGGCGGGATCATATCGATTGACCAGTTCTTGATCGCTCCGATCAGTCTGTTCGACTTTCCGCGCGGTCTATCATGTCTTGGAAAGCTGAGGCTCGCCCATTTGGTGAGTCGCAACATTACGCCTGTGATGAAGACGACGAGTGTTACCAGTGGCAGAACTGACCTGGTGAAATCGAAGATCTGCATTAGATCGAGCATTATCGATCAGGTCTCTTTGTCCGTCTTCACCCGACGATGTCTCCAAATATCTCCAGATTCCTAGTTGAGATCTTGCTTCCATCAAACACGTGCACAGCACATGCGATGCAGGGGTCGAAGGCTCTAACCACTCTGACCGCATCAAGCGTCGGATCAGCGCTCCTAACAGGGGTATTTGCCAGCGCTTCTTCTGTTGGTCCACGTCTTCCTTTGTTGTCTCGCGGTGAACAGTTCCAAGTTGTAGGTGTTATGACTTGATACCTTGCGATCTTCTTGTTCTCGACCTTGACCCAGTGTCCGAGCGCTCCTCTTGCGGCCTCTGTGAGCCCCATGCCTTCTGAGTTCTCTGGGACGGAGTAGGGCTGGAAGACCTCACGTTCACCTTTGTTGATGAGGTCTAAGAGTTCGTAGAGCTTGTCGATGACTTTGGTCGCTACCAGCGCGGTTTCGTATGCTCTGGCGTATATCCTTTCGATCGTGTCTGGCTTCTTCGGTGGAGACCAGGAACCGGCGTCAGTCTCGATCTTCCCCCCGCTCTGTAAGGCCGTGCTCCACATGCGCGCCAGAGGTCCAACTTCAACCACATTGTCATTCCAGCGTGACGCCTTGCACCACGAGTACTTGCCCTCTTTCTGGATTCCAGTGTACTGAGGTGTTGGAGCCTTGACCTTGCTCGGCTCTCCACCTGAATCCGCAGTGTACCATGCATGTGTTACGTCTTCGGTGATCTTTGGAGCGATCTCTTGATAGAGGTTGGTTGCAACCAAGTTACCGTTTATGATGGCTCCCGGCTTCTGAACTCTCTTCTGAGGGTCAAGCGTCTGATCATCGAAGACGCCGTAGCTGAGAAGGTTCGTTTCCCGCTCACCAGAACCTGTCAATTCATCCTTGTACGTGTCATAGAACTTGTCGAACAACGGAATCATTGTGTTGTCTATCCATTTCTTCACGTCCAAGAGTCTGTAGGTGAAGTTCGCAAACTTCTTCGTGTCTGGGAACTCCGTGATGCCGCCCGGCACAAACGATGCCTGGTGGGGCATCTTGCCTCCCCAGACAGCAGTGGCTTCTCTGGCGACTCTAGAGATTCTGAGCGCATCGAGGTAGCCGCTTCCTTTGAATGCAGCGAACTCCTCTATTCTTCCGAAAGGCGGACCATAATCTGGGCCCTCTAATGCGAACAGTATCAGTAGGTGATCGTACATCCACTCAGCGTATTGAGTGAGAACTCTGAGCAGCGAACCTAAGGGAGGCGGCTTGACGCCCATCGCTTGGTCCAGCGCTAGTGCCGAGGCCATTCCGTGTGAGGTGTAACATACACCGCACATTCGAGATGCGATGTATATAGCGTCACGGGGATCTCTGCCCTGAAGGATCTCCTCAAAGCCTCTGAAGAGCGAGTTGGATGTCCAAGCGTCCGTGAACTTGTCGTTCTCCAAGGTCACTTTGACGTTGAGGTGCCCCTCGATTCTGGTGACCGGGTCTATTGTAATCTCTGCCATCAATGGCCACCCCGCTTCTCCTTCCTTCCTTGAAGCCAGTAAGCTCCGGCAAGGATTCCGCCAACAACAGCTCCGATACCAGCTGCTTCCTTAATTGAGAGCGGGGGAATAGGCAAAGGTTCGAAGAATGGTGAGGACTTGTCAGGGAACTCCGGCTGGACACATGCTAAGCATGGAGCACCGGATATCGTGCATGAGTTCAGGCCATTATTCCATTTTCTTGAGTTGCAGTCTGCATAGGATATCGGTCCCTTGCAGCCCAGCTGGAATATGCATCCGTCGTGGCCGAATCTTTCCGCAAACATTCCCTCATCATAGAATGCTCTTCTCGGGCAGTCGTCATGAACTGATCTGCCGAAGAACATCTTCGGTCGGCCTAGTGAGTCAAGCTCTGGAAAAGGATACAGCTTCTTCGCAGAAAGGATCACGCTTGCAAGAGTCCCGACCATCCAGTCAGGATGAGGTGGGCATCCTGGTACATTCACAATAGGCAGATTAAGTCTAGAAACGTAGTTTACCCCTAGGAAATCTATGGTACTTACTGCACCTGTTGGGTTTGGGGTACCAGCCGGTATACCGCCGTAAGCAGCGCATGTTCCAAACGCAACAACGGCCATCGCGTCCTTTGACAGTCTCCTAACCCAATCCATCATTGTTACCGGTTTTCCATCGATCTCACCGATGGTGCAGAATGTTCCGTTGTTCTTGGTCTGTATCGCCCCCTCCACGAGGAGGATGTAGTCTTTCGGTGGGTTCTTCAATGCCTCAAGCGCACTGTCTCCCCACTTCGGCATTATCACTGTCTGAAAGTCAAAGTCTATCTTCACTTCTGGCAGTGTGCCAAAGATCACGTCAGCGACATCTGGATAGGTTGTATTCAGGAGTGAGACAGTGCAAGATTGGCAGGCTGCGCCGTGAACCCAGAGTACTGAGACTCCTCCCTCGCGTATTTGGCTCATGGCCTCCTTTATGATGGCGTCGTCAAGGCGGAAGGTGGAGAGCAGTGCAGCTGCACCTACGCCGGCCTTCAGAAAGTGACGTCTGGAAAGTGCGTTGCGGGCTTGCTCCTTCATGGATTCAATCCCCGAACTTGGCTTCTGAGATAATGTCTGGACTTTTTAAGGTTGGCGGCACCTGCCGGTGCAAAGAATCTGTTGATCGCGATCCAGCACTTATACAGGCTGGTGATTCACGGAATGATCTTATTAAGAATAAGCAAGAATCTGACTTCCAGAATGACTGTTTGCCTTACTTGTCGTTCGAGGCCGGAAAGCCAAATTGAAGATCTTGGTTGCTGGAGTTGGGAGTCTCCTAAAGTGCGATGACGGTCTCGGACCGCATGTTGTTAAGGAACTCGCCAAGATCAGTCTGCCATCTGATGTTGATGTGATGGATCTCGGCACTTCAGCGATGGATGTTCTGCACTATTCTGCGGGTTATGACAAGGCCATATTCATCGATGCCGTCAAGCTCGGCAGGGCTGTTGGCACAGTGTACCGAATAACGCCGCGCGAGGTTCCAGTCACAGATGAAGACTTCCGGGGAGTGATCTACATGAGTATGCACGAGATCAACCTGGAGAGAGTGATCGCTTTGGGTAGAAGACTCGGCAGCATACCAAAAGACATAGTGATCATCGGCTGCGAGCCAGAAGACACCACAAGTATGAAGATCGAACTTACGAACAGAGTGATGGAATCTGTTCCTAAGATCATCGAGCTAGTAATGGAGGAACTCAAGAGTTCATCTTAAATACCCTTTGAGTATTGCTTAACAAAAAACCCTCGGTGGGTTAGATTGAAGATAGGGCAGTTAGTTCGCAAGAAGTACTTCTTGGTTCTTGTAGCAGTCATAGTCGTTGCTGGGGTGATCGGTTGGGAGTACACCGGGACAGCCGAGTTCTGCAGCATGTGCCATATTGTAACTCCTTACTATGAGTCATGGAAGTCCGGCCAGTATTTAGATCACAGGCATGCAGTCAAGGGTGTTACTTGTGTTGACTGTCATATTGAACCTGGAAAGCCTAAGATAATGGAGATGGGGAGGTACACGAAGGAAGGAATAGACTACGTCACAGGAAACTACCCGACGCCACTGCCCGAGGCTAATCTCACAAAAGAATACTGCCTCAAATGTCACGGCACCTACAGCGAGCTAGCACAGAAGACCAGCAACGTGAAACCTAACCCTCACATGAGCCATCTGGGCGAGATACAGTGCACCCTATGCCACAAGACTCACAAACCCTTCGTCAATCACTGCGCCCAATGCCACAACTGGACCTTCCAGAAGCAAGGAACCACCTTTGCAGGTCTTGAAAACCTAAAGCTACCCGACACTAGCATCATAGGCTGGCTTCTGACATCACTCGCCACAGTCGGCTTAGCCGCCATCGTCTGGATTGATCGCAAGAACTGATGAGTTGATCCATTAACTTCCATCATGCTTACGCCTAAGCTAGGGAGCCGAATGTGTTAGAACTATGCAGGAAGCCTCAGGATCAAGCAACCCACTTACCAATTACCTGTCAGGTAGCCCACCATTAAGAGCCAAGCTATCACTCATAAACGAAGAAATGGCCAAAGCCCTAGGCACTGACTCTGAACCTGGAATTCTGTACGAAGCCTCAACACATCCGATCAGGTCCGGTGGCAAGAGACTCCGCCCGATGCTGTCATTGATAGCCTGCGAAGCAGTTCGAGGAGAAATCCTGAAGGTCTTGCCCGTGGCTGTTGCCATAGAGCTTATTCACACGGCTTCCCTGATACATGATGATCTCATCGATGAGGACTTGGAGAGACGCGAGTCTCCGACCGTGCACGTAAAGTATGGAAGCGAGGTAGCCATCCTGAGCGGCGATCTGCTCACCTCAAAGGCTATGCAGATACTTTCCAACTCACCAAGCAGGATCCGAGAAACCATCTCCCGGGCATGCATACAGATGTGTGAAGGCGAGTACATGGACATGATATTCAAGAAGCATCCCGAGGCAGTCACAGAAGAGAACTACCTGAAGATGGCCAGAAAGAAGACTGGAGCCTTGGTCAAGGCGGCGGCGGAGTGCGGAGGAATCACTGGAGGCGGGTCGGAGCAACAGGTAGTAGCTCTGTCGAAGTATGGCGAATCCGTGGGTTTGAGTCTGCAACTCAGAGACGATGTACATGAGATCTTGGCTGTTGAAGCAATGCTCACTACTTCAACCAGTAATTGCCTTCTCGGCGAAGGCTCAAACTTGGTTCTGATACATTCATTCAACAACTCCGATGAGTCCTCGCGAAATTTCTTGCGGAGCTTAATCGCTTCAGACAGGGACTGCCACAGAGTACGAGACGCCATAGGCCTCCTTCAAAATTCAACATCGATCCAGCATGTTCAAAACCTCTCAGAGAAATTCGAGGAAGAAGCCAAGAAAGCCATCAATGGGATGGATTTCTGTAATCAAGAAATCCTTGAAGACCTAGCCGAGCTGGTCTCACGGTACTAGATCGCAGCTTAATCAGGTGGAGCACGTAATGATCGCCGTGAGATCATTACCGGACGAAGTATTATTCTTCGAATTATTGTTTGTACATCGGCAGATGAAAAATCACCTAGGTCAGAGTCACAGGACATACAGTCGAATGAGAAGTTCAAGCGTTATCGCCAAGAATAGTATAATGGCGTACGTTGACGCAACCTTGAACGCCTTCACTGAGTTCGATTCCGACGTCTCTTTCGCCAGTCGTAGACTCGATATAACAGTAAAGAGTCCAAAAGCGCTTGTTATGGTGAGGTAGACAAAACTCATTGGCGTGGACAAAGAAAAGTAAGTATTGACTCCCAGCAGAGCAACAAAGAATACAAAGGCTAGCTTAGCCGTACCGCCCGGGGTGAGGCGTTTAACAAACGCTGGAACAGCTGTCCTAGTGACACCGCCATCAGCTGTCAATCCGTGTGCGGGACTGTAGACAAGTATGTGGCCCGATTGCCAGAATACAGTTGTCAGATAGATCAGCCAGATAACGGGATCACTGAGAACCGTTCCGGGAGCGAATGCAGCATACCCTCCAACGGGGATAAGCCCTACTATCGGTGGCAGACTGAGATAGCCGATTCTGTTCCGCAAATACCTAGTATAGACCAACCCTAGAGCCGCGGTTATCAGCATGATTACGAAGCATGTTTGGTTGAAGGCTGTCAGCGCTATCGACAAGCCCAGACCGAGAGATACCGTGGCTAAGGCTAGAGCTTCGCGCGGTCGTACTCGTCCTGAAGGAAGTGGTCTGCTGGGCCAGATAGTTTTGTCTCGAATTCTATCGACGTAGTCATTGAGGGTGTGCATCGCCCCAACAGATGCGAATACTGTAATGACGCCCAGAGCTATATGCAGCCACGGAGGTTCCTGGCTTGACGTTCTCATGAGAGCTAACGCCGCACCGCTTCCGGCCATGGTGGTTCCCATGAAGTTCAGTGCAGGTCTGGTCATCTCAAGCATTGATAGACTTCTCAAGAATACCAACCTTGTACCAATGGGCAAGCCGGGACGGCCTATTAATAACTAACCCAAGATCACGTGTTTCCCAGTTCATTCACTTTAGTTATTGTCTTCATGAACCACTTGGAGTATTTCGTGACGAAGTCAAGTGAGAACTGTCGCTGTTTAGCTGCCCTCATGACCGATCTGGCAATGTGCTTTAGTACGTAACTTCTTCTGCCGTAGAATCTCTTGTAGGCCAAGACCTCCATGCGGGTGAGCTCGTCATCCTCAAAGTCACTGTATGGAACAGCCTTGAAAAACAGTGAGTGATCAGGATCCAAGTTGATGATCCACTGAACAAGATTCTCGTAGTCGGTCCGTGTCTCTCCGGGGAAGCCGAAGACCACGTTCGCTATCGGGAATATCCCTGCTTCATGAGCATTAGAGAAAGCTCTCCTGACGATATCCCCGTATCCGCCTCCTGCAGGGTTGGGTGTTGAGGTGATGACTCCGCATTCGACCCCGAAGAAGAGAGCTAGGCAACCGGCCTTGTGCATCTTGATCATCAGCTCTTTAGAGATGTCTGTGCCGGTGCTCATGCAAGCCCACTTGATATCCAAATCCCTGCTGTTGATCTCACCTGCAATTGCTTCCACTCTCTTAAGATCCTCTGTGAAGAACTCGTCGAAGAAGAGAAGGAGAGCAGGCTTGTAGGTTGAGGATATGTGCTCCATCTCATCGACAACCCTGCCCGGCGTCTTGCCGCGCCATCTGCCCTGATACATCTCTGGCACTATGCAGTACCTGCACTTTCGAGAGCAACCTCTGCTTGAGGAGAGTGTACAGATCGGAATGCTGTCACATATCCTGTAGTACTCCATCGGAAGAAGACCAAAAGCTGGAAAGGGCAAAGTATCTAGGTTGGGTATCAGTGAGGCTTCCGGGTTGATCCTTACTGTTCCGCCTTCCTTGTAGGCCACTCCATTTAGGCCTCCTAAGCTGCGACCAAACTCGATCGACTCAGCCAGTTTGGTGAAGACATCCTCCCCTTCACCGCGCACGATCACGTCAACATTCTCATTATTGATCAGCGTCTTGAGGTCGAAAGTGGCGTGAGGGCCCCCAAGAACCACTGTTGCTCCTAGGGATTTAGCGATCCTAGCCACATCAAGACTCTGTTTCACTCTTGTGATAGAGCAGTAGATCCCGACCAGATCTGGATTTGTAGTCTTGAGCTTGAATTCAAGATCCTCTGAAGACATTCGTTGAGCTGACGCGTCTATGATACTAGGTTTGTAGCCTCTTTCCTCAAGGTAAGCTGCAATGTAGGCTAGTCCGAGAGGCGGGGCCCTCAATCCAAACATCGCTTCGTGGCAGAGAGGGTCGCTTGCAGGATGTACGAGGGTGATCTTCATCGGACAACACTCACATCCGTGCTGCTAAGTTGCATGAAAACATGGGCGCAAGTAAGTGCAGTCAGGTCGCATATTTCGATGGGCATTTTGTGAGTATCTGCTCTGCGACAAAAGAGCCATCCGGATTTACCCTGCCTATAACCACGATGCGGATTCCTTCCATGAAGTTCTGCGGAATCGGTCCGCGATATGACACCTGAAGAGAGGCTGAATCATCTGTGAGAGTGAAGCTCAAATCTTCAGAATCTTTGTTGAAGAGTCCTGTGACGTTACCGATCAGCTGAATATCCTTGCCGACGTATCTGTCGGGGTGCTGCTTAACCTCAGAGACTGATAGATAGGGATTCATCACAGAGGTCGATGCTTGGAAGATCAGATATCCGGCCACAACAAGGACAGCTGCCAGAATCAGTATCTTGTAGAGCCTCAACTTGACGTCTATCCAGTATCACTTCTTCAGTCTGTCAATCGTCATTGATAGTTTCCTAATCTTTGAGTGAAGCCAGAGCAGATAGAGGAATATCAAGCCCCAGAAGACCAAGGAGACTGCAAGTAGCAACTCTAGAGAATCCAACTCTTATCCTCTGCCAACACTGTCTTCAACATTATCAATGAGCCTGTATGTGCTAAGCGTCAGGTAGAACATCCAGGCGAATAATAACGTTGCCCCCAGTGTCGAGACTGCCAAGGTCAGAAGAATAGGTGGCTCAACACCCAGCCGAAGCCTAGCAGTTGGCAACAGAGGCATCGGGTGGAGTGTGGCCCAGAAGACTGCGGAGAAGTAACTCAATGGAATGCTGATGAAAGCCAGTATGCCCAAGACTGCTGAGATTCTGGCTCGACGATCTCTATCACTTATCGCCATCCTGAAGCTGATGTAGCCGAAATAAGCTAGGAAGAGTATCAAGGTAGCTGTCTCTCGTGGATCCCAGTTCCAGTACAGTCCCCAAGCCAGCTTGGCCCATATTGAGCCT
>Ga0136653_10001720_pt1 | contig 11886 bp, 7 predicted proteins | sample LakKivw275mmetaG_FD_94866 | JGI IMG/M metagenome (GOLD analysis project Ga0136653, IMG submission 94866) | Anoxic lake water microbial communities from Lake Kivu, Rwanda to study Microbial Dark Matter (Phase II) - Lake Kivu water 275m metaG... | ecosystem: Environmental > Aquatic > Freshwater >... | reverse complement strand
GTTTCGCGCAGTGATGCACGCAGCGGTGTATCTCGCCCTGGAAGAGGAAAGGCTGGTCGGTTGGGTGATGCTCTGGGCTCGCCGAGAGCTGTCCCAGGACCGCATTGTCGCCAACGGCGTAGTGCATCCCGAATACCGCCGGCGCGGCATTGGCACAGAACTCATGCGCCACGTGGAGGAGCATGCACGTGGGCTGTGGCGCGATAGGTCTACGGTCCTGGAGGTCCATGCCCGCGAACGCGTGACTGGCTTGGCCGATCTTGCCATATCCTTGGGCATGCGGCCTGTGCGCTACTTCTTCTACATGGAGTGCCACGAACTGCCGAGCGTGCCGGATACAACCCTACCCGAAGGCATGCGCCTACGCGCATACAGAGTCGGCCACGACGAAGAGGCGTTTGTAGCAGCCTACAACGATGGCTTCTCGGATCATTGGGGCTACACGGAGCACACCCCGCAAATGGAGCAGCATCGTATCCACGAACCCGGTTTCCGACCCGAGGACACGCTGCTGGCGGTGGATGCGCAGGGGCGCATCGCAGGTCTGTGCATCGTGGTGGTTCCGCAGATGGACAAAGAACTGCTCCACGACAACCCGCCCCTGGTTGACGATCTGGCAGTGATGCACGCATATCGGAGGCGTGGATTGGGGCGAGCTCTGCTACTCGCCGGCATGAGTCGCATCCGGGATCTTGGCTTCTCCGCCAGTGCCTTGGCAGTGGATGCTGACAATCCCAATCAGGCCCTGCGCTTGTATGAGTCGGTTGGATTCCAGGTCGTCTCGCGCAGCACCGCATTTCGCAAGGAGTTGGCATAGTGGACCAGCCCAGCAGCACGGCGCCCGCCGGACAAACTGCCGTGCGCAACTTTCGCCCGGGCGATGAACAATCCTGGCTTTCGCTGATCCTGGCAGCACCAGACTTCCCTTACACCTTCTTCAACCGCCCGCCTTCTCTGGACGCGTTGAAGATGACTCTCGCACACCCAGCCATGGACGCGGCGCACAACCTATTCTTCGCCGAGGTTGCGGGCCAACTGATCGCATATGCCGAATTGTGGCATGCAGCAGGTTTGAAGCGTGCGACCGCGCGTGTGCTGGTGCATCCAACATGGCGCCGCAGGGGCATAGGGCGACGCTTGCTGGGCTTGCTTGAAGAGCTTGCACGGGCCGCCGCCGGCACCTACATGGACATCCAGATCAGTTCCGAAATCGAGGGAGGGCGCGCTTTCTTGCAGGCGCACGGGTTCGCAGCGGTGCACCGCTCGTGGCGCATGGTATTGGACCAGGCACAGGCCATCCCTTTGCCATGCTGGCCGTCTGGCTATCGCCAGCGCAGCTTCGTGGTTGGTCAGGACGAGCACACCTCAATGCTGCTCGAGAATGAGTCCTTCCAGGGGGAATGGGAGTTCTTGCCCGTCGAACTGGGAGAAATCGAGGGCTTTGTGCGCAGCCCCGATTTCCAGGCCGAAGGCGTGATCTACGCGGTTCATCGCGGCCGCGTCGTGGGTGAATGCTGGAATTGGATAGAGACTGAGATCGGAGAACAGAACGGGGACGTGTGGTGCCTGTGCGTACTTCCCCAGCACCGGGGTCGCGGCTTGGGGCGAGCGCTGCTGGTTTCTGGATTGCAGTGGTTGCGCGGACAGGGTGTGCGAAGCGTTACTCTGTTCGTGGACGGCGCCAATGACCAAGCCAAGCATCTGTACGAATCCGTGGGGTTTGTCGCCGCTGAGGAGCAGGTATGGTATCGAAAACAACTGTAGCAGAGCCGACGATTCGCACCTTCCTGCCCAGCGATTTGGAGGCGGTCCTTGAGTTGATGAATGCGTGCTACCAGGCAGACGACGTGCCGCTGCGAGCCACCACCGACGCATTCCTGGTCCAGGCTCACGAGGAGCCAGGCCTGGCCGAGAATCAGTACCTGGTGGCAGAGGCTGATCGGCGGCCTGTAGCCTTCAGCGACTTGATGCGCGAGGTGGGTACGCGTCTGGTTTCCAGGCTATGGATCCATCCCGAATGGCGATCCGGAGATGTGGGGCGGCTGCTCATCGAGCGACGTGTCGAATTGGGCTCATCGTTCGACGAGCAAGTACTGGACGTGCCGGTGCGCTCTACTCAGCACTACAAGAGCGCTCTGCTGGAAGCCATGGGCTTCCGATACGTGCGTACATGGTGGATCATGCGAACCGACCTAAGGCGTGATCTTCCAGTCGCTGTCGTGCCGGCAGGCTTTTCCCTTCGCACGGCAGTCAGTGTTCAGGATGACCAGACGCTCACGGCGCTTGTGAACGATGTGTTCGCAGGCCACTGGGGCGAAGGCGAGCACAACCTGGAGGAGATAAGGCATGACCTATCGCTGCCCTGGTTCGATCCGCTGCTGCTGGTCTTCGCTGAGCACAAGGGCCGACCCGCGGGATACGTGTGGAGCTGGGTGAACCCTGGGCATCGCCCCACCACCGAAACAACTTGCGCACTTGTCAGCGATCTGGGAGTCAAGGCGGCCTACCGGCGCCGCGGTTTGGGCCGCGCCCTGCTGTTGCGGGCGTTGGCTGATCTCAAGGTGCGAGGCATGCGTGCGGCTGAGCTGGAAGTGGACGGCCCCAATGCAAGTGCCAAGTGCCTGTACGAGTCGGTCGGCTTCCAGGAGCATGTCGAATTGCGTTGGTACAGGAAACAACTTCGAGCGCCGACCGGTGAGGTATGAGAGCAGTTCGCGCAAGGCCCAGATTGGTGCTTGCTGCCATCTTGCTATGTTTTTTCACCGCTATGGATTGCGCGCCAACGCAGGCCGACATCGGTGGCCCCAGCGCCTTCTTGGCGCTAGCCTCTTCAGGCAACCGGGCGCTGCACCGCACCTACCTGCCAGTTGCCTCCAAGAGCGTGGACTGCCACATCCCTGGGCAGAGCTACGGTACCCTCTCGGTCGAGTCGGAGAACACGCCTGGTGTAATCGAGCGCAACCCCGATTTCAATATCACGGTGCGCGGTTGGGCAGCCACGAACCAGTACAAAGGCTTTGTGGACTATCACAACCCTGCCGATTCTCGGACACCCCAGTTCCCGGACCTTTTTGCTGACCGGCGCACGCCACTCCTCACTTCGGTCCATCAGGTGCGCGATTGGGACTGGAGGCGCATGGCACCCGGGCCACTGATCACCAATCCGCCGGTGTCCCTGCTGGGCCTCGGCACGCGTTCTGAAGAGACGATCCACGTCCCGGATTCGGGCTACACCATCGGCAGCGGCTACGAGGTGCTGGTGCTGTATGCGGCGCCGGAGCGTATCACGCTAAAGTACACGCGCGAGGATCACGTGGTGTACGGATACACGCTACACATGGAAGGGATCTGCGTGGAGCCTGACTTGGTAGCCCTGTACCAATACTGCGCGGCGGCAGGGCGACGCTTTCTGCCAGCGCTGCGCCCGCGCCAGGCGTTTGCACGTGCTCGCGGCAGCGAGATCCTTGTCGCCATACGCGACTGCGGCACCTTCCTGGATCCGCGCTCGCACTTTGACTGGTGGCGTGGGCGCTGAGAGCGCGCGAACGGACGGGCAAACCCCAAGCCAGTCGCCGGTCTCCCAGGTTTCGCCAGCTGAGTCGTGCCTGCCCTGGCGGAGACAACGTCATGCAGGCGCCCAAATCACGCCAGCGCAGAAGAGCTCGCTTCTAGCCTGCTCGGAGCGAGCTCTTCATTTCAAGCCCACTGCTCGCTCCTCAGGCCTCCAGAACGCAGACCGCTGCGGGCTGCTTGACATGCAGCGCCAGGCTCTCGGAAATCGAGAACTCGAGGTCGCCCTCGCTAGGTCCGACGAAGCCAATGGCCATGTCTTGCCCGATCACGATAGAAGCAAACTGCACTCCAGATGCGAGGAGCACACCGCCCTCCTTGAGGACAGGCGCCTTGAGGATCCCGTCCGCAACGATTGGCTGCACGTGTGCGAATTCGGTGGTATTGCCCTGAGGGTAACGGCGGTACAAGAGGTTGTAGCGGCTTGGGGCCAGTGCCAGGCAGTAGGGGCCGTGAAAGCCCGCCGCATCGAGCGTACTGACAGCCTTGATAACGTCTTCAGCCGCTTGCCCGACCTTGGCCCAAGAACCCAGTTTGACGTTCTGGCTACCCACTACGTTCAGTAGTCCCCACACGCCCAGCTCGTCCGATCCCTTGAAGACCAGGCGATCCTCTGCCTGGGCGCAGGCAATTGCCGCCTCCGCTACTGCAGAAAGATCCAGGGCAAATCCATCACGCTCGCCCGAGGCCAAATCGCGCGTACCCAGCGAAAAGGAGTGGCGGATCAAAGCCAACGGCAGAACCGAACTTGCCACGATCTCTGGCTCTATGCCCATGAACACATCAGGGCCCTCTTCTGCCTGTTCTGAGCCTTCAGTAGGAAGATCATCCCCCTCGTATGAGACGATCATGTCGCTCAGCGGCACGAACTTGAGTCCCAACCCAAACGGTCCTTCAATGGGCAAGAGGCGTCGCCCCACCAACTGGCTCTTTGCCACCTGGACCATAGTTGCATCCAGTCTCTCCCAAAGCGCTGCCGAGATGGGCGCGTCTTCCCTACCCAGATACTTGTTCGCCATGTTTTCTTCTCCTTACTGTCTTTACGTCTCAGCCCTGTGCCCGACACGCCGAAGACCGGCAGGGCTACTTCAGCGAGCCGATGGTGGACGGTTCACCCGCCGCCGGTTTGGCCGGTGTGCCGCCTAGCTTTGCGGCCTCCGCATCCACTTCGGCAGCGCCCTCCGCCCTCAACTTCACCTCGTCAGGCAGAAGCAGGTCCAGCAGCCGCTGCAATTCGCCCGTGTGGACACGCTCCTCGTTGGCAATGTCTAGCAGGACCTCACGCACCAGCTCGTTGTCAGTTGCCTGGGCATGAGCCTCGTACAGATGAATCGCCTCAAGTTCGCCGGCGATGTCGATGCGGATGGCCCGGGTAAGCTCCTCCGCATTCATCTTTCGGTCCGGAACGTTGCTGACAAATGGATCTGGAAATCCTGGCATGTTCTCCCTCCTTGGATTTATCTGTGAAAGAAGCCAGCGCTACGGCACGATCACGGCCAAGGCATTGCACACGCCGATAACAGCCGCGATCGGACATAAGCGCCCCCACAGCCGCCGCCGTGATGCCGCGCCGGGAGTGGCCGTGCCGCAAGCTTCACCGCCCTCCATTATACACCAAGCCAACATCATGTCAATCCGACAGGCTGTCTGCCCATGAACAGAACAACATCATGACCCAGATCCAGTGCTGCGACCCGGTCAGGGCAGTATCGCACGTCACAGGTCGCTTTACAATTGACTGCGTTTTCCCTACAATAGTCCTGGGATGGCCTCGCCCCTCCCGATAGGAGAGCAGCTTGGCAGATAACCCCTTCTTCCACCGCGGGCCGATCCGAGACGCCGCATATTTCTGCGGCCGACAACAGGAAACGCAGCAGATCTCTGGCCTGCTGCGCACCTCTCAAAGCGTGTCCGTCGTCGGGCCACGGCGCATCGGCAAGACATCTCTGCTCTACCACCTTGCGGCACCTGCCGTGCGAGCCGCGAATCGCATGCTCGCGCCGCAGTATGTGATGGCGTCCATCGATGCACAGGGTGCGGGACAGTCGTCCACCAACGAAGTACTTGCCATGTTCGTCGATGCGCTACGCGACGCACTGTCGCAGTGCCAACTCGACACCCGAACTGCGGACAGAGCCCACAGCACAGAGTATCATTCCCTGGACGTCACGCTAAAGTGGCTCAGCCAGAGGGGCACGGCGGTTGCGTTTCTCGTCGACGAGTTCGAGCTCCTGGCCGCCAACCATAACCTGGATCCCACCTTCTTCTCGGGACTACGAGGGCTGGCCAGTCGTTACTCTGTTTCCTACCTGGCTGCCTCGCATCGCCCGCTCATTTCATTGGTCTACGCCGACGGCAGCGTATTGAGTTCTCCTTTCTTCAACATCTTTGTGACCGTACCTCTAGGCATGCTTGATGACCAGGGCGCGCGTAACCTGTTGGACACCCTGCTCTCAAAGGCCCAAGTCCGTTGGCCTGAACCTGTGCTGCAATCAGTCCTGGATCTTGCTGGGCCACACCCGTTCTTCCTTCAGATGGCAGCCTACCACGCCTTTGAGTTGATGCAATCGACAGCACGCTGGAACGAACAGGCCACGATGCAACTCAAGGAGCTTTTCTACGCAGAGGCCCAGCCACACTATCAGTATGCATGGCGCAATCTGACTGACGAGGAGCAGCACGCGCTGGCAAACCTCGCGATTTCGCAGAGCGACCCCACTGCACTTGAAGCGCTGCGCCAACTCCAGCAGCAGTGCCTGATCTTGCGGTCGGACTCGGGATACCGTTATGTCTCCTCTTCGCTACAACGCTTTGTGCGCACTCAGAGCGTGGAGCACTTGCTGCAGGCTGGTCCATTCGTGATCGACTTCCGGCAGCGCATTGTCACAGACGAGCACGAGATCATACCGCTGACCAGGACGCAGTTCGATCTGCTAGCATGCCTTGCTCTGCATCAAGGGCACGTGGTCACCGCCCAGGAACTGGAGAGAAGTGTCTGGCGCGACCAATACGTAGAGGACCCAGAGCGCCTGAAGGCAGCTATCAAGCACCTGCGACGCGCCCTGGGAGCGCGCGGCGATTGGGTCGTCAATGAGCGTGGAGTAGGCTATGCCCTGCGCGCCAAAGGCGCTTGACGGAGCTGCCGGGCGCGTCTTCCGCACTGCCCGGCACCAGTCAAGGCGGAGAAAAGTGAATTCGAGGTTTGTGCCACAGGTCCACCACAGCTTGGTCCGGCCAGCGCTGGCACTCCGTGCCTGCAACGCCGCACTCTGCCTCGCAATTATCCTCATGGTCGCTGTCCCGGTCCGGGCGGCGCAGTCCCTGACTGCCGTTGCCTTCTGGAGTCATCCCATGCGCGAGACAGTGCGTCAGTTACTCACAGGCGATGTGGATGGCGACGGGCAAGGTGAGATCGTGGTCGTGGGTCGAAACGGCTATCTGGCCGTGCTTGAAGCCGATGGCAAGGTGGCCTGGCAAAGCTCACTGGGCGAGGAAGTCTACGTGGCCGAATTGGCTGACCTAACCGGGGACTCGGCCAAGGAGTTGCTGGTTGGCGGCCCTCGTGGCGTGACAGCCTTGCGCGGCAACGGTAGCAGCCTGTGGTTCTACCGCACAGGCTACGCTGTGGACGCTATCTTCGCTGGGACCATGCAGAGTGATGGGCATGCCGAGGTTGTGGTGGCCACCGGTTCTGAGCACGTCTACAGGCTCACCTCGGAAGGCAAAGCGCTTTGGCACTACTGGCCTCAGCCTCAGGACTCAACGGGTACGGTGACGGGTCTGGCGGTGGCCGACGTAGATGGCGACGCCCAGGCGGAAGTGGCCTTGGCCTTCGCCTCCTTCGATGAGCAGGGACTGCCCCTGTCAGGGTGGATCCGCTTACTCGATGACAATGGCGAGCAGCTCTGGCTGCGACGGCAGCATAGCGCGGTGCTTTCCATCGCGGCCTACGACCCGGACGGATGGGGACGCTATGTCATCGCCGCAGGCACTTCAGCCGGTGAACTCCTGATCCTATACGCTGACAATTCGTTGCGCTGGGAGCAGCAACTGGAATCGCCTGTGATCCAGTTACTGGCCGGAGACCTGGACGGCGACCAACAGGACGAGATCGTTGCCATCTGCGAACGCCGTTTCGCAGCCCTGGAAGACGACGGCTCATTGCTTTGGAGCCGCAGCGCCCCGGACCGGCGCGCAGTGGACGCCGCACTGGGCAATGCTGAAGGCAGCGCTGGGCGCCCAGTAGCGGTGCTGAGTTCCTACCCTGGCGTGCGGCGCAGCGTAGTGGAGCTGATCGATATCCGTGGCGACATTGAAGAGTCCTATGCGCTGCCCACCTCCGCTGCATTGGTCGCTTTCTCGGATCTCAACCTGGATGACTGGGGTGATCTGCTGCTTTGTACTACCGACTCTGTGCAGATGATCTCACGCGCGCGGGGCGCTGCTCGCAGCCGCCTGATTTGGAGCTACAGCGTGCAGGGTGAAGTCATAGCTCTGGACGCAGCCGACGTGGATGCCGACGGACACTTCGAGATCCTGGTGGGTTCCCTGGACCAGAACGTCTACGTTCTGAAGGATGATGGTTCTCTATCTTGGCGCTACCCTGCGCCCGGCGCGGTGCAGACGGTGAATACGGGTGACGTAGACAGAGACGGCCAATTGGAAGTAATCGTCGGGTACAACAAGCTCGATGAGCGCGGGGACTCATTGGGCTGGGGTCTGTCGATTCTCCGAGGCGACGGCCGCGCGCTGTGGCAGTACCAGATGGACAACCGGTTGTGGGCGGTCCATCCGGCCGATGTGAATGCAGATGGCAAGCAAGATGTCGTGGCCGGCACTGGGAGCAACCAGATCTCTGCCATTTCCGACGGCCACCTGTTGTGGTCATATCGCACTTTGGGCAGTGTGGTGAGCCTATTCGCGGCCGATCTGAACGGGAGCGGGCAGGCAGGCATTGTTGCGGGTTCAGAGGACAATCGAGCGTACGTGCTCTTTGGCAGAGGGATGCTGCGGTGGTCGTACGACACGGGGCGCGACGTGGTTGCGGTGTGCGCTACAGATCTCAACTCCGACACCTTGAGCGAGCCTGTAGTAGCCTCGGCGCAAGGCATGATCTACGCTTTCCGTCTGGGAGGAGAACCGCTTTGGCGATATGATCTGAACGATACCCCGCTGGCGGTGTACGCAAATGACGCAGATAGCAGTCGCATTCAGATAGCTGCGATCACGCGCGGTGGAGAGATCGTCATGCTCGGAAACACAGGCCTTCCGGCTTGGCAGTACACCCTGCGTGCGCGTCTGCTGTGCGCCCACCTTGGAGATGTGGATGGAGATCGGGACCCCGAGGTCATCGTCGGATCTACCGACGGAGTTCTGTACACAGTCGCCAAGGGAGCCAGGCTGGAGAGCCGACACGAATTGGGAGAAGCCATCACCGCAATATGGTCTGGCGATGTGGATGGGAATGGCAGAGCCGAGATCGTGGCCGGGACATCAGATGGGCAGATTGCCATGTATGGGCATACCCCCAATCGTCCACCGTTGATAGCCAATCCCAGCATCGCCTCTGCAGAAACGGGCTACATCTACTCACTTAGCGTCAACGATGCTGAGAATGACCAAGTGGATGTGATACTCGAGGTGATGGACCCTTCGACCGGCACATGGCGCTCTGTGGGGACCAAGTCCGTCAACAAGCCAGGATCGGTGTACTGGCTCGTGGATCGCTTCCCACTGCTCGCCTCCGGTCGCATCGCATCATACCGCCTGATCTACAGCGATGGACTGAACTCCGGCACTGTGGGCCCGATGCTGGGACCGCGCATCCCGGGCATTTCCTGGTACACGTATGCCTTGCTGGCCGCAGCGATGGGACTTCTGGTCCTGAGCTATCGAGCATGGCATCGTTCGCCCACGCGCTGGGCGCGCGTCTTGTACAACAGGCTTGCCAAACGCCCCCAAGACATGCCATCCGCCATGCGCAGGTTGGTAGATCGGGGCACCGCCCCGACGGAGACACTGATCCGCCTGTCTCATCGAGCACGAGAGCGAGGAGACCAGACGATGGCCAGCCTGGCCGAGGGATACTTGCTACTATCGAGCAGCCCGCCAACCGGACTGCGGGTGATCGCTTCGGCACTGAATCAGGCTGAGCCAGGATCGGGGGCTGGCCAGAACGACGTCTCTCCGATGGTGCTGGCGTACGAACTCTTGGCGGACCTCCTGGAGGCCAGGTCTGTGGCGCGCATTGCCGTACTGCGCCCTCGCATCCAGCGCGTCTTGGGCGTGCACAGGAAATCGGAGCCGGACGCAGGCCACGACCAGGCGATTCCAGATGAATTGCTGGATGCGCTGGCGCAGTTGCTGCAAGTGGCGAGGCTCGTGCGCAGCAGCGAGCGAGTGGAAGCTCCAGACGATAGACTGGCATACCTCAGCGAGGCCTCCGAGACGTTGTCGAGCCTCGCCCCGCCGGACGACGCGGCCAGGAAAAGGGGAAAGCGCATTGCACTCGAAACCGCGATCGTGCCGCAAATCGCCGCCAGCTGGCAGCGGGCGATTGCTGCGGCACGCGAGGAATGGCTAGGTCGAGCGCAGCTGCGCTGCCGCCTGCGCACAAAGCGCATTGTCACTACGGGCGAGACGCTACTGGTCTTGGAAGTGCTGAACAAGGGTCGTAGCCCAGCTCTGCAGACCACGGTGGAACTGCTCGCCGACGAAACCTACCGCGTCCTGGAAGCCCCAGTGTTTCTTGGCAACCTGCCGCCGAGGCATGCCCGCGAGGCCAGGGTGCGCATGATTCCCCCAGCGGGAGATCACTTCCGTGCAGAATTCGTTCTGCGCTATGATGACCGAGAGGCGCCGGGAAAGTCGCAGCTCTTCGCGGACATGGTGGAGGTACTGTCACCCTCCGAGTTTCACGAGATCTCCAATCCGTACGTGCCGGGCCGTCCCTTGAGACCAGCCAGCCCCATGTTCTTCGGTCGCGACGAAGCATTCAAGTTCATCGCCAGCAACGTCCGAGGCCTCTTGCAGCGCAACATCCTCATCCTGATTGGACAGCGACGCACGGGCAAGACCTCGATGCTGCTCCAGTTGCCCCTGCACCTTGGTCCCCAGTACATACCTGTCTATCTGGACTGTCAGTCTCTGGGCGTAACGCCTGGCCTGGCCGCTTGGTTGTACGACGCAGCCACAGCCATCGCAGAGGTGCTGTCGGAACGAGGCCTGCAACAGCCGGTCCCAGATCTGACCGCCTTTGAGCAACAGCCAGCCCGCGTGTTCGAGCACGACTTTCTCGAGCCCGTCCAACAGGCCTTGGAAGACCGAACGTTGTTGCTGGTGCTGGACGAGTTCGAAGAGCTGGAGATGCGCGTGCGCTCGGGCCGGCTGGATCCAACCATGTTCTCCTACCTGCGGCATCTGATGCAGCACGCGCATCAGGTCGCCTTCGTATTCGTGGGCACGCACCGGCTGGAAGAAATGAGCACCGACTACTGGTCTGTGCTGTTCAACATCGCGCTCTATCGGCATATCGGCTACCTGGACGAGCGATCAGCCCGTCGGCTGATCATTGAGCCCGTACAGCCTTACAACATGGTATACGACGACCTCGCACTGCATCGCATGCTCCAGGTCACCGCGGGTCATCCCTACTTCCTGCAATTGCTATGCTATTCACTGGTCAACTCCCATAACCGCAGCGGCCGGAACTACACAACCATCGACGACGTCGACCAAGCCCTGGATGAGATCCTCACGCTGGGTGAAGCGCACTTTGCCTTCCTCTGGGATAGGTCAACCGATGGCGAGCGCGTTGCACTGCTCGCCCTGACACGCCTGCTGCCTCGCCTCGGATTGGCCGCTTGGCCGCAGGTGGGAGCGACAGCCAGTGATGTCGCTCTGCTCCTGGCCGATCAGGGTTTGATCGTGGATCCCAAAGACATCTCGAATGCGCTGCGCAACTTGGCCAAGCGTGAGATCCTGCAAGAGACCGCTGGTGACATCGAACGTTACGGCTTCAAGGTAGGCTTGGTGGCGCTGTGGGTAGAGCGCTACAAGTCCTTACCAAGAGTGCTGGAGGACTTGATGTCACCAAAGCCCAACCAGGGAATCCCATCAAAGGCGGATTCTGCCCCGGCTGACACGGCTAATGCTGCAGCCGGCCCAGTGTGACGCCAACCCCACGGAAACACAGGCTATCCCGTGACAGCTCTCGCTATGCTCCAGCGTTCATTGCTGTCAGGCGGCCGGTGTCGGCGTGGGTTCGGGCGCACCTGTCGGCGTGGGCAGCCCCGTCGGGGTCGGCTCGGGCGTATC
>Ga0136653_10001719_pt1 | contig 11892 bp, 7 predicted proteins | sample LakKivw275mmetaG_FD_94866 | JGI IMG/M metagenome (GOLD analysis project Ga0136653, IMG submission 94866) | Anoxic lake water microbial communities from Lake Kivu, Rwanda to study Microbial Dark Matter (Phase II) - Lake Kivu water 275m metaG... | ecosystem: Environmental > Aquatic > Freshwater >... | reverse complement strand
CGTCCGCGCTGTGGCAAGCAGGGCAGGGCGGGGTTGGCGACTCCTGGGCGCTGCGTATGGTGCGAAAGAACTCGCTAAAGCGCTGGCCGCAGGCGCGACACTCGAATTCATAGATCGGCATGATCCATTCCTCGCTCCACAGTTCGTCGTGTGCCCATGAGGGCATGAGAAGCGCCAGTTGCGCGGTTGGTTCCCCCCGACCGGATCGGGGGCGCGCATTTGACGGCGCTACTACGAACGCCTGAAGTTTACACATCCCCGGGCAAAAAGACGAACGGGATGGTGGCCACAGCCTGGACAATGCCGGCGACGATCAGCGCCGTGCTGAGGGATGTGGCATCGGAGAGCGCCGCCCCGATAAGCGGCCCGGCAAAGATAGCCGCATTTGCGGCCATGCTCCACATAGCCGCGAACAAGGGCTGACGCTGCGCCGGACAGGAGGCCAGCATCAGGTCAAATAGGCCTATATCCAGTCCCGAGACAGTGAGGCCCCAGAGCGCTGCTGCAGGGAGCAACCAGAATGCGTTGGGCGATAGAGCGGTCACGATAGGATAGGCCGCAAAAGCAAGGGCACTCAGGGTGAGCACTTTGCGGTGTCCCAGCCTGTTGGCGGAGCGCCCCCAGAAGATATAGCTCGCCACCAGCACCGCGTTGCCCACAGTGCCTCGCAGCCCGATCAGCGTATCCGAGGCGTGGAGCTCATTCACCCAGAAAAGGCTGAAGAGAGGGCTGGGGAGGTTAAGGGCGATGCGGTAGAGTAAGGTCGCTGCCAAGAAGACCATGAACGGCTTGTAGTGCAGGGCTGGCCCCAGATACTCGGCGGCACGTCGGCCCAGGTTGCGCGTGGGCGTAAGCCGGGGTTTTTCCAATGGCGGCACCTTGACGAAGGAGAAGAAAAAGGGATCCAGCCAGGCTGAGACGAAGGAGATGAAGAACACGATCTGGTAATTCAGAGGAAAAGCGATACGATCCAGCAGCCAGCCAAAAAAGGCGCTGCTCCCAGCGCAGATCAGACTAAGCATGGCCCAACGGATGCCGTTCAACTGCGCGCGATGCTGCGGCGCTACCGCCTGGAGCAGCACCGCCGTCCAGGAGGGGACCGTCACTGACTCTCCCACAGCCTGAAGGGTCCAGATGATGACCAGCACGATGGGCAAGCTCTGCGCGGGAATGACGAAGGGAAGCAGCCCACACAGCAGGTAAGCCGCGTACACGAAGCGGGAGACCGTCGTGCGTAGCTTGACCTGGTCCGTATGCTGCTCAGCAATGACGGCGCCGGGGATGCGCAAGAACACGGCCAGCAGTGCTGGGGCGGAGGTCAGCCAGCCCACCAGGGAGGAAGAGGCTCCAAGCCGCGCCAGGAACACGGGCATAAAGGCCACGATGCCGCCCGAAGAAACGCCGATGGCGCTGGTGTTGAGCAGGAGCAGGCGCGCGTTGCGCTCCTCTTGGGTGCGCGGGTGCACCAAAGGGGAGTGACTGATCTGTTGTAGAGTGCGCCGCAAGGACAGCGGCATTTGCATGGTACGCTCCCGGTAGTTCCTGGGCTGATCTGGCGGCGACGCCAGTCGTGAGGGGCATTGTAGCATGAGGCGGTGCTCTCGCAAAAAAGAACGCCAGTTGACGCCGTCCCCGTGCTGTGCTACAATGGAGCCAACTAAAGACGACGAACAGGAGGAGTAGGCGCTCGCGAGCTGGTAGAGAAGAGGGGTCAGCGGGTGAAAGCCCCTCGCAGCGGACGTTGCCGAAGGTCGCCTGGGAGTTGATCGGCTGAAGAGCGAGTAAGCCGATACGGTTGCGCCCGTTATAGCGCTTCGAGGGTGGCGAGCCGTGACTCGGTCTCGCCGAACTGGAGTGGTACCGCGGAAGGATGCTCCTTTCGTCTCCATAGGACGAGAGGAGCTTTTGTTTTCTGGAGGAGTGAAGCATGAGCGAAAAATGCCCTTTGCCCGCTGAGATGACCAAGACCTACACCGCGGCCGAGATCGAGCAGCCTCTCTACGACTGGTGGGAGAAGCAAGGTTATTTCAAACCCAAGATTGACCCGGCGCAAAAGCCTTTTGTCATCTCCATGCCTCCGCCCAACGTCACTGGCGCACTGACCCTCGGCCATGCCATCGTTGGCTCCATCGAGGACGCCCTGATCCGCTACCAGCGCATGACCGGGCGGCCCACCCTCTGGGTGCCCGGCTCTGACCACGCGGGCATTGGCACCCAGAATGTGGTGGAGCGCGAGCTGGCCAAGGAGGGGGTTACCCGCCATGACCTGGGCCGGGAAAAGTTCATCGAGCGCGTGTGGGAGTGGAAGCGCGTCTATCACAAGCGCATCAGCGAGCAGCAACGGCGGCTGGGCGTCTCTTGCGATTGGGATCGCGAGCGCTTCACCATGGACGAGGGCCTCTCCCGCGCCGTGCGCGAGGCCTTTGTGCGCCTGTATGAGCGCGGCCTGATCTATCGCGGCGAGTACCTGGTGAACTGGTGTCCCCGTTGCGCCACGGCCATCTCCGATCTGGAGGTGGAGCATGAGGAGGAGGATAGCCACCTCTGGTATGTACACTATTGGACTGAGGCCCACGATCGCTTCATCACCGTAGCCACCACTCGCCCGGAGACGATCCTGGGCGATACGGCGGTGGCCGTGCATCCCGCCGATGAGCGCTATCGGGATATGGTGGGTCTCATCGTGCGCCTGCCCGTGCTCAACCGGCCCATCCCCATCATCGCCGACGAGGCGGTGGATCCCGCCTTCGGCACAGGGGCCGTCAAGGTGACTCCCGCCCATGACCCGGTGGATAATGAGATCTCCCTGCGGCACGGCCTGCCGGCGATCAATGTCATGAACGATGACATGACCATGAACGAGGCGGCCGGCCCCTATCAGGGACAGGATCGCTTTGAGTGCCGCCGGAAACTGGTCACCGACCTTCAAGCGATGGGCGACCTGCTCAAGGTGGAGCCCTATCGCCACGCCGTGGGGCATTGCGAGCGTTGCCACACCATCGTGGAGCCGCGCATCTCCCGGCAGTGGTTCGTGCGCATGAAGCCCCTGGCCGAGCCGGCCATTGCCGTCGTGCGGGAGGGGCGCATTCGCATCATCCCCGAGCGTTTCACCAAGATATACTTTGACTGGATGGGGAACATCCGCGATTGGTGCATCTCCCGCCAGCTTTGGTGGGGACATCGCATTCCTGTGTGGTATTGCGACGCTTGCGGCGCGCAGAGCGCCAGCCGCACCGACCTGACGCAATGCCCCCAATGCGGCTCGAGCCAAATCCGCCAGGATGAGGATGTGCTGGATACCTGGTTCTCCTCGGGGCTTTGGCCTTTCTCCACCCTGGGCTGGCCCGATGAGACGGAGGACCTGAAGTACTTTTACCCCACGACGGTGATGGAGACAGCCTACGACATCCTCTTCTTCTGGGTAGCGCGGATGATCTTCCTGGGGCTGGAGATGACCGGCGATATACCCTTCGATACAGTTTACCTGCATGGCCTGATCCGTAACGAGGAGGGGAAAAAGATCAGCAAATCGCTGCCCGATTCCTGGCGCTACGATCCGCTCTATACCATTGACCAGTACGGCCAGGACGCGCTGCGCTTCACCTTGCTCACCGGCTCGACCCCAGGCAACGATAGCCGCCTCTCCCTGAGCCGCGTGGAGGCCAACCGCAACTTTGCCAACAAGATTTGGCAGGCGGCGCGCTTCGTCATCGGCAACCTCGGCGAAGAGCCCGAGCGCTTCACGCCCCCTGCAGGAGGCCTTGCGCCCAGTGCTGAGATAGACATGGCCGACCGCTGGATTCTGAGCCGCTACCATCGCCTGGTGGGCGAGGTGCAGCGCCTGATTGATGCCTACCAGCTCGGCGAGGCTGGCCGACAGGTCTATGAGTTTCTCTGGGGCGAATACTGCGACTGGTATATCGAGATGACCAAGGTGCGCCTGAAGGGGGGTAGCCCCTCTCAGGCGGACGAGGCCCGCCAGGTGCTCGTCTACGTGCTGGATGGCTGCCTGCGCCTGCTGCATCCTTACATGCCCTTCGTCACCGAGGCCATCTGGCAATACCTGCCCCATCAGGACGAGGCTCTGATCATCGCCAAGTGGCCGCAGGCTGGTGCACTGGACGTCGAGGCTGAGGAAAAGATGGCTGTCTTCACGGAGCTGGTGCGCGCCATTCGCAACGCCCGCGCCGAGTATGACGTGGAGCCAGGGCGGCGCATCGCGGCGATCATCGCTGCCGGCGATAACCTTGGCTTCCTGCACGAGCAGGCCGCCGTTCTGAAGACTCTGGCACACATTGATGAGGCGCAACTGACCCTTGAGGCTCGCCTCGATAGCAGGCCCGACAAGGCGCTGGCCTTGGTGGGGGTGGGATTCGAGTGCTATCTGCCCCTGGCAGCGCTGGTGGACCTGGATAAGGAGCGCGCTCGCTTGAGTGCAGAGCTAGAACGACTCACGCGAGAGGTCGCCCGCAGCGAAAAGCTGCTGGCCAACCCCGGCTTCACCTCCAAGGCTCCTGAGGCCGTGGTGCAGAAGGAACGCGAGAAGGTGAGCGATTACCAGGAGCGGCAGGCGAAGCTGAGGGAGCGCCTGGAGCGGTTGGGCTAGGCGTGGCTGTTATAGTATTAAGCGGTCAGCCTACAACTGCTTGCCAGAAGTCATTGACACAGCACTCAAGTGCGGTTATAATGAAATAGCTCTGGCATCCTCAGCATATTTTAAGGAGGAGTCCTGATGTCTCTTGATTCTGGCAAACGATTACCTACTCGCTCAACTCAGGATCTCTGGCCCAAGTGGATGTGGGTTGCCGTGCCGGTGCTGGTTGTGGTAGTGGTTGCGGGCCTTTGGTGGGCGATCTTCTCCGAAGGTGAGCCCAAAGTGACCCCTACCCCATCGCCCACGCCCAAGGTCGTGCGCCCACAGACAACCCAAGCTCCCACACAATACGCTACCTTGACCCCCGAGGGCACTCCCGCCATCGAGCAGCCCACGGCCACGCGCGCGGACGTGATCATGGTTACCTTTACCCCGACGCGTTCAACGGTGCTCACGCCTACGGCTGAGGCGACCGTGCAGACGGGGTTGGCAATCGGCTCCAAGGCCAAGGTAACCGGAACGGGAGGCTCAGGACTGAACATGCGCGCCGGCGCGGGTACGGGCCATGCTCGCGTCAAAACCCTCGCTGATGGCACCGTCGTGGAGATCATCGGCGGGCCCAAGGATGCCAACAGCTATACCTGGTGGCAGGTGAAGGACGAAAGCGGAACTACGGGCTGGGTCGTGTCCAAGTTCCTGGTGTCGCAGTAGCCGCTTCGGCCTCGACCCGTTGCACCTCCGGGACTGAGCCTGTGCATGCTCCGTCCCGGTTTGTTGTTTCTGCCAGTCAGGATCGTCGAGGGGAGGGCAGCCATGTCAGAAGAGCTCAACGCGCGCATGGAGAAGCTGCGCGCGCTGCTTCGTTACCACAGCTACCTGTACCATACCCTGGACAAGCCCCAGATTACCGACGCCGAGTACGACGCCCTCATGCACGAACTGCGCGCCCTCGAAGCGCAGCATCCTGAACTGATCACTCCTGATTCCCCCACCCGGCGCGTGGGCGCTGAGCCGCTGCCCGAGTTCACCAAGGTCAGGCACCCCTATCCAATGACCAGCCTCAGCGATGCCTTCTCGCGAGAGGAGGTGACCGCCTGGCGCGAGCGTGTCTTCCGCCTCCTGCCGAGGGAGACCCCTCTTGAATTCGTGGTCGAACCCAAGATTGACGGCCTGGCAGTCGCACTCACCTATGAGGATGGGCTGCTGGTCCGTGGGGCGACCCGGGGCGATGGCATCATCGGTGAGGACATTACCTCCAACGTGCGCACGATCCGCAACGTCCCTTTGCGCATCCCCGCGAGCGGCGCCGGCGTAGCCCCACGCCTCATCGAGGTGCGCGGCGAAGTCTATATGCCCCACGACCTCTTCGAGCGCTTTAACGCCGAACGCTCGGCCCAGGGGGAGAGCCTCTTCGCCAACCCGCGCAATGCCGCCGCCGGCTCTGTCCGGCAACTGGACCCGCGCGTCACGGCGGCCCGCCCCCTGCGACTCTTCGCCTATGCTGTGGGCTACATCGAGGGGCGCGAGCTCACCACTCAGTGGCAGAGCCTGAGTTACTTCAAGGAGCTAGGCTTCGCCGTCAACCCCGACATTCGCCTGATCCGCGACTTTGAGGAGGTCCTATCCTATTGCGAGGAATGGATGGACAAGCGCGATCAGCTCAACTATGAGGCAGATGGCGTGGTCATCAAGATCAACGATTTCGCCATCCAGCAGCGCCTCGGCATCGTGGGCAATGCCCCCCGTTGGGCTGTAGCCTTCAAGTTCCCCTCCCGCGAGGCGACTACCCGCCTACTGGAGATCGGAGTCAACGTGGGCCGCACCGGCGTGCTGACCCCCTACGCCGTGCTGGAACCCGTGCGCCTGGGAGGAGTCACCATCCACCAAGCCACGCTGCACAACTTTGACGACCTGGCCCGCAAGGACATCCGCGCAGGAGACATGGTGGTTGTCCAGCGCGCTGGGGACGTGATCCCCCAGGTCGTCAGCCCGGTGGTCGCCCTGCGCGACGGCTCCCAGGTGCCCTTTGTGATGCCCAAGACGTGCCCCGTCTGTGGCGAGCCGGTGGTGCGCGAGGAGGGCGAGGTAGCGGCATACTGCGTCAACGCCGCCTGTCCGGCTCAGCTCGTGCGCCACATCGAGCACTGGGTCTCGCGGGATGCCATGGACATTGACGGCCTGGGAATCAAGGTCGCGGCACAGCTTGTAGCCAACGGGCTAGTCCGCGACGTGGCTGATTTGTATGCGCTCACCAAAGAGGCTTTGCTGGAGCTGGAGGGCTTTGCCGACAAACGCGCCGACAACCTCCTCAAAGGCATAGATGCAAGCCGCAACCGCCCCCTCTGGCGGGTCATTACCGCTCTGGGCATCCGTGGCGTGGGCAACAAGGCAGCGCAGGCATTGGCTAACCATTATCTCTCCCTGGATGCGCTCATGGCCACCACGGCGGAAACGCTTCAGGAGATCGAGGGCGTCGGCCCGCGCACGGCGGAGGATGTGCTGGACTACTTCAGCCGATCTCGCCACCGACAACTGATCGAGAAACTGCGCCGCTACGGAGTCAGGCTAGAGGATCAGCCGGCCGCAGCCAAGGGGCCAGCGCCGCTAGCGGGGATGACCTTTGTCATCACCGGCACCCTGCCCTCGATGAGCCGCGAGGCCGCGACAGCCTTAATCCAAAGCTACGGCGGCAAGGTGGCGGGCAGCGTCTCCAAGAACACGACCTACGTCGTGGTCGGTGACAACCCTGGGGCAAACAAGTTCACGGCGGCACAGCGTCTGGGCGTGCCCATGCTCGACGAGGCCGGCTTGCGGCGTCTCATCGGCGAACCCAAGGGCAATAACGGGATCGAGCCTCCCGCTAGGGGCTCCCCAGGCCAACTCAACCTTGGCCTCTGATGGCTGACCTGAAGCACGTTTTGGACCAGCTTCGCCTCAAGGGCGAGCTGGTGACCCATGTCACCTCATGGCGTGTCCTGGAGGCGCACCCCCCTGAGTATGGCCAGATGCCCCAGGAGCTTGCTCCTCGCCTGGCGGACATGCTCGCTGCCCAGGGCATTGAGCAGCTTTATGCACACCAGGCGCGCGCCGTACAGGAGGTCTTGGCGGGGCATAACGTGGTCGTCGTCACTCCGACGGCCTCGGGCAAGACGCTCTGCTACAATCTGCCCGTGCTCAACGCCTTGCTGCACGACCGCCAGGTCCGCGCCCTGTATCTCTTCCCCACCAAGGCCCTGGCCCACGATCAATTGAGCCATCTGCAAGAGAGCGCCGCTTTCCTGGGATTGGGCGGCTGCATCGCCGCCTACGACGGGGATACCCCCGCCGGGGCACGCGCCCAGATCAGGGCCTCTGTACGAGTCCTGCTCTCCAATCCCGATATGCTCCATGCCGGCATCTTGCCCTACCACACCCGCTGGCGCGAGTTCTTCTCCCACCTGGATTACGTCGTTATTGATGAGATGCACCATTACCGTGGCCTATTCGGCAGCCATGTGGCCAACGTCCTGCGGAGGATGCAGCGCATCTGCCAATTCTACGGCAGCCGACCGCAGTTCATTTGTTCGTCGGCCACCATCGCCAACCCCATGGAGTTGGCTGAGAGGCTGATCGAGCGGCCCGTTGTCTTGGTCTCCCACAGCGGAGCACCGCGAGGAGAGCGTGCTTTTCTGTTTTACAATCCCCCGATCGTGAATCAGCAACTGGGCTTGCGTCGCCCCACCTTGCTCGAGGTGCGCCCTCTGGCCAGCACCCTGCTTGATCACGACCTGCAGACGGTGGTCTTTGGCCGCTCCCGCCTGGCCGTCGAGCTGTTGCTCACCTATCTCCGTGAGGACGCAACCAAGGCTGGGCGTGATCCGGCGACCATCAAGGGCTATCGGGGAGGATACCTGCCCACCGAAAGGCGGCGCATTGAGGAGGGCTTGCGCGATGGCCGAGTTCGCGGCGTGGTGGCCACCAACGCTTTGGAGTTGGGGGTGGATATCGGGGGATTGACGGCATGCATCATGGCCGGCTACCCAGGGACCATTGCCAGCACCTGGCAGCAGGCCGGCCGCGCCGGGCGGGGGCGCGAGGATAGCGTAGCCCTCCTCGTGGCAACATCCTCCCCCCTGGATCAGTACATCATCTCCCACCCCGATTACTTCTTCGGGCAATCGCCGGAACATGCCCTGGTCAACCCCAATAACCTCTACGTGCTGCTCAGCCATCTCAAGTGTGCCACGTTCGAGCTGCCCTTCAAGTCGGGGGAAAGCTACGGCAATGAGGATGTCGGTGAGATGCTCGCCTACCTCGAGGAGGGGGGCCTTGTGCGCCGCTCCGGGCTGGCCTGGCATTGGGCCGCCAGCACCTCTCCCGCGCACGAGATCTCGCTCAGAACCGCCGACCCGAATGGCGTCACCATCTGTGAGCAGGTTGAGGGCGAGGTACGACACACCATCGGCGAGCTTGACCGGGGTAGCGTGCCCTTGTTCCTCCACGAGGGCGCTATATACCTGCACGAGGGCCAGCAATACCTCGTGGAATCCCTCGATTGGGAGGGGGGCCTCGCCCTGGTGCGGCCGGTATCCGTGGACTATTACACCGAGGCCAGCCGCAGCACCACCATCCACATCGAGCGCGCCCTCGCCGAGACCTCTTTCCCCAACATGAACCTGGCGCACGGCGAGGTGATGCAAACTTCGCGCGTAAGTGGCTACCGCCGGCTGCGCCTGGGTTCCCAGGAACACCTGGGCTGGGGGGAGGTGAATCTGCCCGAACAGCAGATGCTCACCACAGCTTGCTGGATGACCATCCCCGAAGAACTCGTCGCCCGCCTTCGCGAAGAAGGCTGGTGGGTGGGCGAGCATGTGGGTTCGCGAGGGCCCAGTTGGCCGGCGCAGCGCGACAAGGCCCGTCGCCGTGACGGTTACCGCTGCCGCTGGTGTGGCGCGCCGGAGCGCCCTGGCCGCCAGCACGAAGTGCACCACATCCGGCCTTTCCGCGAGTTCGGATGGCTACCCGGCGAAAACGAAAACCACCTTCAGGCCAATGCCCTCTCGAACCTGATCACCCTCTGTTCAAGCTGCCATCGCCGGGCCGAGCAAAACGTGTCGGTACAGAGCACCCTCTCCAGGCTTGGCCGAGTCATCGGCCACCTGATCCCACTTCTCCTAATGTGCGACCCCTCCGACGTGAGCATCCACTCTGAAGTGCAGGCCGCGCAGACTGGCCTGCCCACGCTATTCATGGTGGACAATGCCCCCGGCGGCGCTGGCCTGAGCGAGGAGATCCCCTCTCTCTTTGGGGAGCTCCTCAGCAAAGCCGCTGAGCTGGTGCGCGATTGCCCCTGTGTTTCGGGCTGTCCCTCCTGCATCGGCCCGGCCGATGAAGCGGAGCAACAGGCCAAACAGCAGGTTCTGCGCCTCATCGCCGCTCTGCAAGAATCGCCACAGGAGCCGGGGACTGAAGCATGACGTACCCCCTTGACAAATCGTGTCATCAATGGTATACTTGAGCAAGTGAACAACTGTTTAAGGGATGGCGAATGCGCCCGAAGCACCAGCCCCCGAGTGGATCGGGGGCCGATGGCTATCATAGAAAGGAGATGGCCCTATGCTACCCATTGGCCCTTTAATGATTGAGCATCGCTTGATCGAAAAGATGATCGGGATCATGCGCAGCGAAATCCGCAATATCGAAGAGCGCCATGAGACCGACCCAGTCCTCATTGACACGATGGTTGACTTTGTCCGCACCTATGCCGATAAGACCCACCACGGAAAGGAAGAGGATATCCTTTTCAGGGACCTCGCCAAGAAAGATCTGAGCGAGCGAGACCAGCGCATCATGCTCGAGCTGGTCGAGGAGCACAAGTATGGTCGCTCGCTGGTCAGGGATTTGGTCGAGGCCAAAGAGCGCTACCTCCAGGGCAAGAACGGGGCTCTGAAGACAATACTGGGCAGGCTCAACGCCCTGGTCGAGTTCTACCCGGTGCATATCAAGAAAGAGGATAAGGACTTCTTCTTGGCGGCCATGAAGTACCTTTCGCGGCAGGAGCAAGAGGCTATGCTGCAGGAGATGTGGACCTTCGATCGGAGTATGATTCACCAGAAGTACAGAGCCGTGGTGGAGGAATTGCAGTCGTAGAGAGTGAGTGGAGCCGAAATGAGGGGTATGGATTTCCAGGATGAACGCGGCCTTGATCCGGCACGGGTGGCGCAGGCGGCGTCGCGCCTTCTAGGCCCCGCCGAGGCGGACGACTTGGCCGAGACCTTTGAGGCCCTGGCCGATCCCACGCGGGTGCGGCTGGTGAGCGCCCTGGCGGAGATGGAGCTCAGCGTGGGAGAGTTGGCAGAGCTTCTGGGAATGAGCATCTCGGCCATCTCGCACCAACTGCGGCTGCTGCGCCGCTTGCGCCTGGTGAAACGCCGCCGCGAGGGCAAGCGCATCTATTACGCCCTGGATGACGAGCATATTGCCAACATTTACCGCTGCGGCCTGGATCACGTGCGCCACAACTGAAGCAGAGAAGCCAGAACCTACCACAAAGACACCAAGACAAAAAGGCTTCTTGATGTGCCTTATTTCCTAGTGTCTTGGGGCCTTCGTGTCTTTGTGGTAGATGTTCCTTTCCATATGGGGTGAAATATGTCAATTCAAACCATAATGCAGCCCTTGCGATTCAAGATTACGGGCCTGGACTGCCCCGATTGCGCAGCCAGCCTGGAGAAGGCAGCCCAGACGCTCCCTGGAGTCGCACAGGCTCAGATCATTTTCACCGCCTCAGAGCTGCTCGTCACCCCTAAGGACGGGGCAACGGTGGAGCCAGCGATCAAGAGTCTGGCTGAATCGTTAGGTTATGAGGCAACCCTGGTGGGAGCAGAGCACCGGGCCGAGGACCAGGGCGTTCGCGCCTGGCTGCGCCGCCATCGCCGGGATGTGAGCACGGCGGCAGGCGGTCTCTTGAAGCTGCTCGCCTTTTTGTTGGGCTTATTGGGCGTGCCTCAGGTCATAGTGCGCGTGCTCTATGGGGCAGCAATTGTCATCGGCGGCATCTACGTGGCCAAGGCGGGATGGGCGGCCCTGCGCACAGCGCACACGCTGGATATGAACACTCTGATGACCATTGCCGCCGTGGGGGCTATGGTAGTGGGTGAATTTGCTGAGGGAGCTGTGACCATATTTCTCTTCTCCATCGGCGAGCTGCTGGAGAGTTACTCGGCGGATCGCGCGCGCAACGCTATCCACAAGTTGATGGAGTTGGCCCCTGACGAGGCCACTGTCTTGCGCGAGGGCCAGGAGGCGCGCGTCAAGGT
>Ga0136653_10001718_pt1 | contig 11897 bp, 10 predicted proteins | sample LakKivw275mmetaG_FD_94866 | JGI IMG/M metagenome (GOLD analysis project Ga0136653, IMG submission 94866) | Anoxic lake water microbial communities from Lake Kivu, Rwanda to study Microbial Dark Matter (Phase II) - Lake Kivu water 275m metaG... | ecosystem: Environmental > Aquatic > Freshwater >... | reverse complement strand
TCATCTGAGCGAAGGGGAGAAGAAGAGGGTGGCCCTGGCGACAGTCCTGTCCATGGACTCTGAAATCTTAGCCCTGGATGAGCCTTCGGACAATCTCGATCCCATTGGAAGCCTTGCCCTGACGGAAAGAATTCGTTCTATCCCTCAGACCAAGGTGATCATCACTCACCACCTCACGGTTGCCTCAGATCTCTGTGAAAGGGTGCTATTGCTCCAGGGAGGAAGGAAAGTGGAAGACCTTCCCATGGAGGAATTTTTGCAGAACCGGGATTTATTAAAACGATTTGGGTTTGATCCTGAATTTGCAGGTTGGCTTTATCAACGGAGGAAGGGTTAGGGGGATTCCCTGCGTAAAAGAGAGTGGCGCATCAAGGTCGATTTTCCCTCTGCGAGGATTGTCCCATCTCCTGCGGTTACTTTCGCCTCTGCCTTCACCCATCGCTTTCTCACCTCCAAGATTTTTCCCCAGACATAAAGGGGTTCGAGGATTGGAGCAGGCTTCTTGAATCTTACCTCGAGGGAGGCGGTCACCGTATCATACCCCAACTCGTAAGAGAGCTTTGCCATGGCCTCATCCAGCAGGGTAGCGATGATCCCGCCGTGGACCACTCCATCCCAGCCCTGAAAGGTTGGAGGTGAGGTGAAAACGGTTTTGAGGGTCTGCCTCTCTGGATCGATCTCGAAATTTAATTTCAATCCTTTCGGGTTATTCTCCCCGCAAACAAAACAGTTTCCATAGGTTTCGAATTTCATCTCAATGCTCCTGCCTTTGTGACCTTTTCTCCTTTTATCAATGAATGTATAAGTCTTATTTGATTTGTCATTCCGGACTTCCTTAAATAGCCGGGTTGACTTGAAATATGGCGTATCATATAGTTTTGTTCAGGACGCTGTCAACCCTTCCAGGAGCAGCCATAATCCGTAATCGTCATCCTGAACTTGTTTCAGGATCTATGGGTTATCGAAAAAGCGAGATGCTGAAAAAATTTCAGCATGAAAGCGATATTGCTAAGGTTTCCATTTTTGGTTACGGATTATGGGAGCAGGTTGAAAAATGGAGAAAGAGGATCGTTATCTCGAGGTCGCCATATCAGCGGCTAAAGAGGCAGGGCGAATTCAAAAGCTTCACTTCGGCCATTACCTCCGGATTGAATATAAGGGAGAAATCGATCCTGTGACCGAAGTGGACAGGCTCTGCGATCAGGCCATCACAGAGATTATCCTGGATCATTTCCCGGATCACGATCTCTTCACCGAGGAGAGTGCTTTTGAAAAGAAGGGTTCTTCCTGGAAATGGATCATCGATCCTCTCGATGGGACGACCAACTATCTTCATGGATACCCCTGTTTCTGCGTCTCCATCGGTCTGGAGGTGGAAGGGGAGATGAGGTTGGGGGTGATCTATGACCCCAACCTTGATGAGCTCTTCGTTTCTGAAAAGGGCAGCGGAGCCTATCTCAATGGAAAACGGCTCACCGTTTCTCTCGAAGGCAGTCTGGAGCGGAGTTTCCTCTCCACCGGTTTCCCTTATGATGTCAGGGAACATGCCGATTTCTATCTCCGTTATTTCCACCAATTCATCACCCGGAGTTTTGCGATCCGGAGACCAGGGTCTGCAGCCCTTGATCTCAGTTATCTTGCGGCAGGCCGCTTTGATGGTTTCTGGGAGATGAAACTCCATCCCTGGGATGTGGCCGCAGGAAGTTTACTGGTGAAGGAGGCCGGTGGCATGGTGACCGATTTTAAAGGCCGGCCGTTTAGCATCTATTCAGAGGAGATCCTTGCCTCCAATGGGTGGATTCATCAGGAGATGCTTCATGTCATTCAGGAGATTCATGCAGAATGTTTCGCATAACCAATAGCCGTTTATAAATTTTCCCTCCTCCCATTGGAGGCTGTGTTACAATTTCGTTCATGGTTCGAGAACCCTGTCCTGAGTGAACCGTTCATCCTTCGAGAGCCTCAGGATGAACGGTGAATCGAAGGGCTTACCATGAACGAAATACGACGTGTTAAAAATTAGCCACTTAGCCGTTCGTCTTGAGCATGTCGAAAGACAAATGGCTAAGTGTGACACCCCCCATAGCGGGGAAGGGAAAGGTGGGGGAGAAAGTTTCTTGAAAAAGCAGAATAATCTTTTCAATAAGAAAGGGAAAGAGCTGTTTGAACGGGAAGCTCCGCTTGCTGACCGGATGAGGCCAAGGACACTCGAAGAGTTCGTTGGACAGGACCACCTCCTGGGAAAGGGCAAGGTTCTCCACCTGGCCATTGAATCGGACCATATTCCTTCCATGATCCTCTGGGGTCCTCCGGGTTCTGGAAAGACAACCCTGGCCATGATCATTGCCGCCACCACCGGGGCTTATTTCATTGCCTTCAGCGCAGTCCTCTCCGGAGTCAAAGAGATCAAGGAAGTCATTCACGAAGCTATCGAGGAGCGGAAGTACCGAGACAGAAGGACCATCCTCTTTGTGGACGAGATTCACCGGTTTAATAAAGCCCAACAGGATGCCTTCCTCCCTCATGTAGAGAAAGGGACGATCATCCTCATCGGTGCCACCACAGAAAACCCCTCTTTTGAGGTAATCTCCCCTCTGCTCTCCAGAACGAAAGTCTTTACCCTCTATGCCTTGACCGAGGCGGAGATTGAAGAAATTTTAAACCGGGGTCTAAGTGATCAGGAGAAGGGATTGGGGAAGTATCATGCGGTCGTTGACCCGGAGGTGATCAAAGGGATCTGCCGGCTGTCCAATGGGGATGCAAGAATAGCGCTGAATACTCTCGAGATAGTAGTCCTCACAAAACCACCCGACCCCGGTGGCCAGCGGTCGATTCAGAAGAAGGATTTGGAGGAGGTCCTCGAGAGAAAGAGTTTTCTCTATGATAAGTCCGGAGAAGAACATTACAATCTCATCTCTGCGTTCCATAAGAGCCTGAGGGGAAGCGATCCGGATGCAGCCCTCTACTGGCTGGGAAGGATGCTCGAGGCCGGAGAGGACCCTCTCTATGTCGCAAGAAGGATGATCCGGTTCGCCTCTGAGGATATCGGAAATGCTGATCCACAGGCCTTGCAGGTGGCGGTTTCAGCCATGCAGGCCTTTCATTTCATCGGCCTTCCGGAAGGGGATTTGGCATTGGCTCAGGCAGCAGTCTACCTTGCGACCGCTCCCAAATCGAATGCGATCTATATGGCCTATCAGCAAGTCAAACGAGATGTCCGGGAACTTGAGAACATGCCCGTTCCACTCCATCTCCGGAATCCCGTCACCTCCCTGATGAAGGATCTGGGATATGGAAGAGATTATAAATATCCCCACGACTATCCGGACCATTTTGTTGAAGAAGAATACCTCCCCGGAAACCTTAAAGGAAGGACCTACTATCATCCAACCGAACAGGGATTTGAGAAGGAGATCAAAAAGAGGCTGGAAGTCTGGAGAAGAAGAAAGAAAAATAGCGATGCTACTCACTGACCTCGTTGAAGTCCATGTAAAACGGTTTAAGTTTGACAACCCTCTCTTTTTTGATTAGATTTAGTAAGGATACAAAAACAGGTAAATGTTCCATAGATACCGAGAGGGGAAATACAATGAGAGAGGCCTTGCGATATTTAAATAATGCAAAAGAGATATTGAAATCCGTCCCCGTAGAAGACAATACCTACACAGATATTAAGCCTGTCCGGGAAGCGTTTGCAGCGGCTTACCTTGCGGTTTTAGAAGCTATTAATGAATATTTGACCAAAAAAGGGTTAATGAAGAAAGAGCTTCCTAAGTCAGTAGATGCATATAGAAGGGCATTACAGAAGTATTTAGCAGTCCACGATGGCAAAATTTTAAGGGAGTTTGAAAAGCTCTATGATGCTTTGCATATTGCTGGATATTATAGAGGACTTATTTATGACGTAGAGGCTGTTAAAGTCTATTTGAAAGCCGCCAAGGAATTTATTGACAAGATTGAATAATGGCTTCAAAATCGAATCGACGGTGCACTTTCAATTCTTAAATGACAAATGTAGTATCCCGATTGACAATCCCAAAACTACGTTATAAGAAGAACTAAATATAATCCCTACTTTAATAAAAGTTACTTCTTCTGTTTGACACCCTCGCCGGTCATCGGGACGAAGATGACAGGGAGGATGTCTTTTGACTCAATCCTACCGGATCGCTTAATGATCTTTTTTAGCTCCTGCGAATGCGTTCCCACGGGAACCACCAATCTTCCTCCGTCTTTTAACTGGTCCAGAAGGGGCTGGGGGATGCGATCAGGGGCACAGGTGACGATGATGGCATCAAAAGGGGCATGCTCCGGCCATCCCAGGTAGCCATCTCCTGCCTTGACCTGGATATTCTGGTAACCCATTTCAAGAAGCAATCTCTTTGCCGAAGCGGCCAGCGTTTCGATGATCTCAATCGTATAAACCTCCTTGGCCAGTTCGGCAAGGATAGCTGCCTGATATCCCGAACCTGTTCCCACCTCCAAGACCCTTTCCTCCCCCTTCAATTCCAGAAGTTCCGTCATCAGGCCGACTATATAGGGCTGGGAGATGGTCTGCCCTTCTCCGATGGGCAGAGGCTGGTCGGAGTAGGCAGAAGGTTGATGCTCTTTGGGAACGAAGAGATGGCGTTCCACCTTCAGCATGGCTGAGAGAACACGGGGATCTTTCACCCCTCTGGCTTTGATCTGTGTTTCAACCATCCGGTCTCGCATGGTTTTGAAATCTCCCCTCCGGCTCGTCTCAGAGCCTTTCCCGTCTCCCGTGCATGTGACCAAAAAGAAAAAAGAGACGACGGATACTGATAAAAAGATTATCCATTTGTTCATACGAAAAAATTATCACAGTCTTTAAAATCTTGTCAATCCTTGACAATTCTTCTATCCATCTGATAACTTTAAAAAATAAGGTTTAAACATGCCGGGCAAGTGGGTTAAATTTTTCAGTCTTTTTCTTCTTTTATCTCTTAGCCTCTCTGTCTCTTTTCTCAAAGGCCAGGATCGGAATCGAGCCGCAGTCCCTGAGATCACTTTTATTGGCAAAGAGGAGACAAAGTGGATGGAGAAAAGGGAGATTCTTCTTCCCAGTATGGTGGCTCAAGGGGTTAAGGAGGAACCTTTGATCAGTGCTTTTGATTTAAGGGAGGAAACGATTGGACCGATGAGGAAGATGAGCCCCTCCACCACCCAACCCGGTTGTGCCTACAGAAGCCGGCTCACCAGAGGATTGGCCGGAGCGGAGGAAAGAGATAAGGCCTACTATGAAAGGGGGAGGTACCACTATCTCGAAAGGAAGTATGAAGATGCCATCCAGAGTTTCAGGAGGTTGGTAGAGGAATACCCGGAGAGTCCCCGGAAAGGATCTGCCATTTATTGGATGGGAGAGGCAAAATTTAACCAGGGGAAGATGGTGGAGGCCTTCGCTTATTTTCATGAGGTGGTGGAAAAATATCCTGACAATGAATTTTATGCCCATGCCCTTTATTCCTGCGGGTGGATTCAATTGGTGAGAGGAAATTATGGGGAGGGGCAACAGTATTTCCACCGGGTCATTGATCTACGCAAGGATCACCCCATTGCCCAATCCTCACTCTTCTGGTCAGGATACTGTCTCAATGCCCTGGGACGATACCACGAATCGATCAAAGAGTTAGAGGCTCTTCTTCAAAGATATCCCGAAGGAATATGGAGGCCAGAGGCGGATTATCTGATGGGCGTGAACCATTTCAGGTTAAAAAGATTTCGGGAAGCGGCCAACCTCTTTCAGAATTTTTGGACACGGTATCCCAAACATCCCCTTGAAGAGATCGCCCGTTATGCACTGGCCTGGAGCCAGGTCTCTTTGGGAAATCACACGGAGGGAAGAAAGGCCTTTGAGGAGATCCTGCTTCGGTTCCCCGGGACCAGGTTTTCAGACCCCATCTTCTGGGGGATCTTAAAGACCTATCTTGGAAACGACGAGGTGGAGAGGGCCAATCAATTTCATCAAAGATTTCTCTCTTTTTTTCTTCTCTCTCCCTGGAGAGAACAGAGCCTTTTTGATATCGGGCAATACTATTTCGAGAAGAAGAATTATACAAATGCCATTTATACTTTCCGGCAACTCCTCAAGGTCTCTCCCGAGAGCGATCTTCAAGAGTGGGCTTATTTTATGATAGGGGAATCATTTTTTAACCAGAAGGAATATCCCCGTGCCATTGATGCCTATCAACAGGTTCTCTGGAGCAAAAGGAAGACCTCCCTGGAGGATCAGGTTTTTATGAGGATGGGTTATGCCCACTTCTCCTTGAAAAATTATGATGGGGCCATCCATTATTGGGAGAGTTTGCTTAGTGATTTTCCAGGGCATCCGGAAAAGGTGGAGGTCCTTTACTGGCTGGCGGAAAGCCATCTCTTGAAACAGGATTACCGGAAGGCAGTGGGAGTTGTGGACCAGTTAAAAGGAGATCCTCAACTTTACCCCAGAGGATTGAATAGTCTGGGTTGGTACCATTTTCAGAGGAAAGAATGGAAGGAGGCGAATCACTATTTTCTCAAGATCCTCTCCGAATTTCCTCAATATCAAACCACTCCCTCCCTTTCCCTGATGGTGGCAGAATGTTTTTTGAATCAGAATGATTACTCCCAGGCCAGAGCCTATTTGACCCGACTGATTGATTTCCCTGAGGCGGATCAGGATAAAGAGAAGGCTTTGTATCTCTTAGGCTGGGTGGCCTACCGGGAGGAACGGTTTGACGAGGCATTGAGCCATTTTCAGGAGCTTAGGGATTTTTATCCGGCAGGGGCTTATGGTGATGATTCCCAGTACTGGATTGCATGGTCTCATTTCAGAAAGAAGGATTTTCCCAAAGCCATTGATGCCTATCAGCAGCTCCTCACCCAATACCCTGAGAGTCCCTTTGTTGCCGGTTCTTTGCTGAAAATAGGGGATGGGTATTATAATCTCAAACAGTATGGAAAGGCCATTGAAGCCTACCACCAACTGACGGCAAAACACCCGAAGTCCAAAGAAGCTCCGGAGGCTCAGTTCGGCATCCTCCTCTGTTACTTTCAGGAAAAGAGGTACGATGCATTTGCGGTAGGGGTCGATGCCTTTGTGAAACGATTTCCCAGTCATCCCCTGGCCCCTCAGGCATTGATCCAGTTGGGAGATTTCTATCAGGAATCTCGATTGAACGAAAAGGCGGCCAAAACTTATCAGGAGGTGGTCCGGCACTATCCGAATCATGAAGGAGCTGGAGAGGCGCAGTTTCGAATCGGTCTTCTCTTCAAATTGGAAAAAAGATGGAGTGAGGCGATCGAAGAGCTGGAGAAGTTCATCAAACACTATCCCAAGAATCATCTCCTCTTGGAGGGCCATTTGGAGGTCGCCGAACTTAATCTCCTTCTTAAAAATTACCCGAAGGCATTGGAACGATTCGATTGGGTGATGAAAAATCACCCTCAACCTCTTTTCGTGAAGAGGGTCTACTTGGGGATGGAGGAGGCCTATCGGAACTCCGGGAAGAGCGATGAGGCCATCAGGTTTCTGAAAGAATATATTGGAAAATTTTCCGGGGATGAAGGAAGGTGGGAGGCCTCCCTGAGATTGGGAATTCTTTATCACAGCCAGAAGAGATATGAAGAAGCCATTGCCATTCTTTCCTCAGCCATACAGAGCCCGGAAGAGCAGGTTTCAAGCCAGGCCCAATTTAAATTGGGAGAGGTTTATCAGGAAGTCGGAAATAGGGAGCACGCCATTCTCCAATTTTCTAAGGTCCTCTACCTTTACCCCCATCTCCCGGAGATGATGGAGGGGGCACTCCTCAAATTAGGGATGCTCTATATGGAAGAAAAGAGGTTTCACGAAGCCAGACAGGTCTATCAAAAACTCTTTGAGAGGACCAAACGGGAGGAGAATCGCCAGTTGGCCAGGAGGATGCTGGACCTGATTCAACAAAAGGTCATGCCCTGATGAAAAAAGTGTCAAAAAGAAAGAAAAGGGTCCTTCTTTTATCAACACTCCTTGTGGTGGCCATCGGTTTCTGGCTATGGCTCTTCTTTTTTACACCCCATCTTCAGCCTCACCTCCGGGAGACCTGGAGAAATTTCACCCGGGAAGGCAGAAGAATCCTGGGCTGGGGAAAAAGTGAGATCCCTCTGGAGGAGAAGAGGATAAGGGAAGAGGTGATCCTCAAGAAGATGGAAGAGGCCAATGCTCAGCAGGACTGGAGGGCACTCGCCCCTGAATATCCGAGTTTGAAGAAGACCGAAGCTCCAACCGAAGAAGAGAAGATGAAGGCTTTAAGAAGTTCTCCGGAGTTCAAGGAGATTGAGAAGGAATGGAATGAATATGTGAGGAAGAAAGAGGACTCCCTGCTTCCGGAGGCTCAGGTTCCCTCTCCCAGAGAAACAGGTGATTGGCCCCGGTTGGAGGATAAGGCCACCCAGAGAATTATCGGGAGGCTTTTGGCATCAAAAGAAAAGATCCCCCAGGTAAAACCCCTGGAAGAAAACCTCCGGTTGGGGATGAAAGGGCCTCTCGCTTCAAGAAAAATAATCATACGGCCTCCCCTTCCTCAAGTCCACATTAAGATAGAGGCAGAGGTTGAGATGACCCTTTGGGTATTGCCCAACGGGACCGTAGATCGGGTCATTCCCTCGATGAAAGGGGATATGGAACTGGAGCGAATCGCCATCCAGTATTTGAAACAGTGGCGATTTGCCTCCCTGATGAGGGATCAGCCTCAGGTGGAGCAGTGGGGGACCATTCCGATTAAATTTAGGCTTCAGTAGAAGGACCGTGGGCCAAAGATTTTAGATTTAAAAAACTGAGATCTTAAATTTGAAATCTGAAATGAGAAAAAAACATCTCCTTTCCTTGTTTCTCATCATCTTTATCACTCTTGGATTTTTCACCTTTTTCGGTGATAAAGGGATTTTTCACCTTTTTAAATTAAAGAAGGAACTGGTTCGGATCAAGGAGATCAATCTCAAAGTGGAGGAGGAGAATCGGAGACTGAAGGAGGAGATCAGACGCCTCCAGCATGATAAACGATATATTGAAGAGATCGCACGCAAGGAGCTGGGGATGGTCAGGGAGGGAGAGGTCATCTACCAATTTGATCTCCCCACCCCGAAGAAGGAGAATTCGAAATGAAGGATGAGGGGCAGATGAAAGACCTTGTGGACATTGATCTTCGAGTGAGATATGCCGAGACCGATCAGATGGGAGTAGCCTACTATGCCAATTATTTAGTCTGGTTTGAGGTCGGCCGGTCAGAACTCTGCCGGGGGAAAGGGTTCCGCTACGTTGAATTAGAAGAGTTAGGATATCGTCTGGTGGTTGCGGATGTTCACTGCCGGTATAGAAATTCCGCCAGATATGATGAGGTCGTGACGGTGAGAACCCGTCTGAAAGAAGTGAATAAGAGGATGGTCACTTTCGGCTACCAGGTCCTTCGTAAGGAAGGGGAGGAGGTTATTGCCGAGGGTGAGACCCGACATATCTGTGTCGATTCGAATGGTAAGACCAAAAGCCTTCCCGAGAAGTTCCTGAATTGCCTCCTCGGATAGTTTTTCCAATCCCCCCACCGGGTCTTTCGATTCGTCAGGGTAAGCAGGGACAATCTTTTCTTAATGGCTAAGAAAATAAAAGTTTATGGTATAAAGGCAAAGGCAAAGAGGCCGGTTTTGTCTTTAGGTAGAGGCAATGGTTTTAAGTGATTAGACCTAACCCATTGACCTTTCACCAAACCAGCTTCATAGCCCTAACCTCTTAACCTTGCCTAAAAGTTCATTTTCATCCTTCGCGGGTGGCATAGCCCTTATGAAGGATTCCATTGAAAATTAAGTGACGATAAGGTAATGTTTCAGCAATGGAAAGTCCGAAAATTTTAGTGTTAAGATTGAGTGCGGTGGGGGATGTCATTCGCACCCTGCCGGCGGTTCAAACATTAAAAGCCCACCTTTCATCTTCCATCACCTGGATGGTTGAAGAACCCTCAGAGACACTGCTGGAAAGCCAACCGGAGATCGACGAAGTGATTCTTTTTCCAAGAAGGCGATGGTCAGAGGGGATGAGGTCTGTCCGGAAGATCGGAAGGACTCTCATCGAAATGGCGAGATTTACATTGACTTTAAGAAGGAAGAAGTTCGATGTGGTACTTGACTTTCACGGGATCCTGAAAAGTGGAATCCTTTCTTTTATCTCGGGGGCTTCCCGCCGGATAGGCTTTGAACGGAGATCGAGCAAAGAAGGGAATTTCATCTTTTCAAATATTAAAGTGAGACTGTCAGAGGATAGGATCAGCCGGTACCAGCGGAATTTCGCTCTTTTAAGAGGAATGGGTCTGGAGATTAAGGATTATCATTACCAATTTCATATTCCCTTAGAAGACAGGAAATATATTGAATCTTTTTTCAATCAATTTTCGACCCTTTCGGGAAAGCCTGTGATCGGAATTCATCCTGGTTCGAGTCCAAAGACCCTGTATAAGAGATGGATGCCTGACCGATATGCAAGGTTAGCAGACAAGTTGATCCGCGAATTGAAGGCAACCGTCCTCTTCACCTGGGGGCCAGGGGAGTTGGAAGGAGTGAAAGAGATCCAGCGGAAGATGAAGGAGTCCTCGATATTGGGCCCTTATACGGAGTCTTTAACTCAATTGGGAGAAATCTATCGGCATTGCGATCTATATGTTGGTGGAGACACAGGACCGACCCATATCGCCTCCTTAATGGGTGTTCCGGTGGTTGTCATTTTTGGACCCACTGATCCGATTGTGAATGAGCCTCTGGGGTTTCACAAAAAGGTGAGAAAGGAAGTGGGTTGTAGTCCATGTCGGGACCGATCTTGCAATAAATTAACCTGTTTAAAGGCCATAGAAGTAGAAGATGTTTTTAAAGCAATAAGAGAGATTTTGCATATAACTAATTGAAAATATGTTATTATTGACGGGGAAGTCGGCTGAATGCCCCGCCTTGTAGGCGGGGATAGAAGCCGACAATATTAATGAAACTACCTTAACCCGAAAGCCCCGCCCTGTGGGAGGGGAGCTTTACTTTAATGATTTAATAATATAACCTTTGTATTAAATTTATAAAAAAATGAAGGGTTTTAGAATAGATTTAGATGGGGTGAATCGAATATTGGTTAGGGGTGTGAATTGGGTAGGGGATAGCATTCTTTCCTATCCCGTACTTGAAGCCTTAAGGAAGAGGTTTCCCCGTTGCCAAATCGCTGTTCTCGTCCCAAACCATCTGGTTGATTTATGGAAGACTTCACCCAGTGTGGATGAAGTCATCCCTTTCCCAGAGAAGAGAGGGATGAAGTCTTTATGGGAGGATTTAAGGGTCGGTCGTTCCTTAAGGAAGAAAGGGTTTGATCTGGCTCTCATCCTGCCCAGGTCCTTTCATTCAGCCTTTCAGGTCTTTTTGGCGGGGATTCCAATCCGGATGGGTTATGAGAACAGGGGCAGGTCAATCCTTCTCACTCACAGAGTTCCTCGAACAGAAGAAGCGCTTCGCTCCCATCGGGTTCACTATTACCGAAAACTGATGGAGCCCTTTGGAGAGATGGGAGATCTTTCCTTCCCCCGTCTCCGCCTCAGAGATGAGGATAGAGAATGGGCTGAACAGACTTTAAAAGAGTTGGGGGTTTTAGACGGAAGACCATTGATCGGCATCAATCCCGGCGCGACTTATGGGTTAGCCAAATGTTGGCCGCCAGGCCGATTTGGGGAATTGGGAAAGAGGCTCTCACTGAAATGGAAGGCGACTGTGCTCATCTTTGGCAAAAAAGAGGAGCAGGCGATAGCTGATGAGATTCTCCGGGTTTCAGGGAAAGGGGGGATCAGCTTGACTGGAAAGACCGGTCTCCTTCAACTGGCTGCCCTCCTCGAGCGATGCCTCCTTCTGGT